>Ga0265331_10000058_pt1 | contig 175410 bp, 173 predicted proteins | sample 41923metaG_FD_202088 | JGI IMG/M metagenome (GOLD analysis project Ga0265331, IMG submission 202088) | Rhizosphere microbial communities from Carex aquatilis grown in University of Washington, Seatle, WA, United States - 4-19-23 metaG | ecosystem: Host-associated > Plants > Roots >... | reverse complement strand
GCAAGCAGCGTCACGGGGCTCCCTGTCCTTTGCGCGGCCGCAGGCGAACGCCCGCCGGGCGGCCCAAACAGGCGACGCCCCCACGCGGCGCGAACTCAACCATTTTTGTGTGCGTTTGCCAAGATGCGGCCGAGACAATCCGCAAAAAGCGTCGCCACGGTCAGATCGGCGCTGGAGCCGGGATTGAGCCCCCGCCGTTTGAGCGAAGCGTCGAAATCGAGCGCCAGCGCAAAGGCCGCATCCACATTTTGCAGGGGGTCGAGAGCGCGGGCGAAGGCTTCGGCCTCTGTCCGGACCGCCTGCGCCGTCGCGTCCCCGAATTTGCGGGCGATGTGGCTGTCGGGAATGGCGCCCAGAATTTGCGCGTAGAGCCGCAGCGTCGCGAGGCGCGGATCGAGACCCCGGGCGGCGTCGAGAACAGCCTGGCCGCGCATGAAGATATCCTCGAAATTACTCGCGTATTGAAAGGCCACGCGGTCTCGATCGGCGGCGGCCTGCATGGCGCCGAGCAGGGTGATGGTCGCCGGCGCGTGGACATCGTGCGCGCCGGCGGAGCCGAGCCCCGCTGGACGAGCGCGGGCGATGGCGCGAAAGGCGAGATCGGCGTCGGCGACGGTGAGTTGCGCCAGCACCCGCGCGAGGCGCACTTGCAGATCGCCGCCCTCCCCGGTCAACACCGCCTGCGCCAGCGGCGCGCAGAGCAGCACGATGCCGAGATTGGTGTTCTGCCCCACCGCCGCCCAGGTCGCTTCGATCGCCCCGAAAATCCGCGCGCCGACCGTAAGTCCCTCGACCAGCGGCCCGGCGGCGGCGGCGGCGCTGTCGAGAAAGTCGCGCGCCTCCATGCGGTGGCCGGCGGCGAAGACATGGACATTGCCGGGCTTGGGCGCCTCGAGTTCGGCGCGGCAGGCGGACAGGAAGGCCTGCGCGACAAGGGTCTGGAGCGGGGTCATGCGCTGCTTCTGCGGCGCGGGCGCGCGCCGGTCAAGCGGACGGGCGAAGGCGACTCAGCGCACGAAGTCGCCGAGATGACGCAGACCGACGATCGCCCGGTAAAAGACCATCTGCGCAACGGCCGCGATGCCGAAAAGGATCGCGCCGCGAACCAGCGCCGCCAGATCCGGCGGATGCGCAAGCACCTTGTAGCCGGTCAGGGCCATCCATGCGTAGGCCAGGAAATAGAAGGCGGCGACCAGCGCCGGGGCCGTCGTCGCCGCGGCGGCGATGCAGCGGGTGTAAGCGGGATCGAACGTGCGGTTGATCCAGCGCAGGGCAACGACGAATGCGACCAGCGCCGGAACGAACAAGAGCAGCGCCGTAAACTCGAGTTGCATGAACGCCCCGACCGCGGCCGATCCGCCGCCCAGAGGATGCAGCCGATACATGCGGAGGCCGGCTTCGAGGGGCTCGCGGCCAAGACTCCAGGCGTCGAAGGCTTCCTTCAGGAAAACCTGGGCCTCGATGGCGGCGCCGAAAATCAGCATCGAAAAGGCAAACCACGGAAAGGAAAACTCGAGTTTCTTCATCTTCACCGCCACCGGAACACGGCGCAATGTCGGCGCCATGGCCAGTTCAGCACGGAAAGGTTGAAGCTTTCCTTTTCCGCATCATGGCCTGGCCGGCGCGACGCGCCGGGCGCCGGGCCGGAGTGACGATCGCGCCGCGTCACGCGAGGGGCGCGAAGAACCGGTCGATCGCTTCCAGCGTCGGCGCGTCCAGCAGCAGCGGCGCATGGCCCTGTCCGGGAACGACGAGCCGCTCCATGCCGGGGTGGCGGGCCTCCATGTCGTCGAGGGTCCCGTCGGAGAGGATGTCGGAATTGGCGCCGCGGATCGCCAGCAGCGGAACCGCCGCCAGCGCGTCGAAACCGACCCAGAAATCCTCGCGGGCGAGATCGTTTTCGATATCGTCGAGCGTGTGGGAGAGTTCCGGGTCGTAACGCAACTGAACCTTGCCGTCCTTTTCGACGAAAGTCTGGCGGGCGTAGGTCGCCCAGTCCTGCGGATCGACCCCGGAGAAATGCATGCCGGCAGAAAGACGCATCAGCGCCGCCGCATCCTCCATGCTGGGCAGCGGCGGCAATTTGCCGACATAGCGGCGGATGCGCAGCAGCCCGTCGAGTTCGACGCGCGGCCCGACATCGTTGAAGACGGCGGCGCGGATCATGGCGGCGCGCTTTTCGGCGAGCTTCATGATGTGCAGTCCGCCGCGCGACGTGCCGAAAAACACCGCCGCATCGACGCCGGCGTCGGCGAGGACGGCGAGACTGTCGTCCTGCTCGACCTCGAGCGCGTAATGGCGCCAGTCGGCATCCCACTGCGACAGGCCGCGGCCCCGGTAATCCAGCGCCAGCACCCGCCGCCCCTGCGCCGCGAGGCGTTTCGCGAGGGGGATGAAATCATCGGCGCTGCGCGCGAGGCCCGGCAGGCAGACGACCGGCGTCTTCGGCGCGAGCGACGGATCGCCGGCAAAATCCAGATAATGCAGCCGCAGCCCGTCGCGGGCGGTGATGAAACGGCTCGGGCGGTCGGACATGTGGCCTCCTGTCAGGGTTGGAACGCTTGTTAGCAAAAGCCGACCGGTGAGGCGATGCAGCCGGCATGGCGCATTTGGGCGCCCCTTGCCTTTTCGCCCCGCCCCGCCCATACCGCGGCGCAGAAAACTCTCACACTTCGCAGGATGGCCATGGGCTTCAAATGCGGCATCGTCGGCTTGCCGAACGTCGGCAAATCGACCCTTTTCAACGCGCTCACCCAGACGGCGGCGGCGCAGGCGGCGAATTATCCGTTCTGCACCATCGAGCCGAACGTCGGCGACGTGGCCGTGCCCGATCCGCGGCTGGAGCAACTCGCCGCCATCGCCGGCTCGAAGCAGATCATCCCCACCCGCCTCACCTTCGTCGACATCGCCGGCCTCGTGCGCGGCGCGTCCAAGGGCGAAGGTCTGGGCAATCAGTTCCTCGCCAATATTCGCGAATGCGACGCCATCGCCCATGTGGTGCGCTGTTTCGAGGACGGCGATGTCACGCATGTCGATGGCGGCGTCGATCCCATCCGCGACATCGACACCATCGAGACCGAGCTGATGCTCGCCGATCTCGACAGTCTCGAGAAGCGCGTCGTTCCGCTGGAAAAGAAGGCCAAGGGCGGCGACAAGGAAGCCAAGGTCCTCGTCGACATCATGAACCGCTGCCTCGTCCTGCTGCGCGAGGGCAAGCCGGCGCGGCTCGCCAGCGTCGCCGAAGACGAGCGCAAGACCTTCGAGGGACTGGGCCTGCTCTCCTCCAAGCCGGTGCTTTACGTGTGCAACGTCGAGGAAGGCGCGGCTGGCGACGGAAATGGCGAGTCGGCCAAGGTCGCCGCGCGCGCCGCAGAGGAAGACGCCATCGCGGTCGTCGTCTCGGCCAAGATCGAGAGCGAGATCGCCGTGATGCCGGCCGAGGAGCAGAAGGACTATCTGGAGGCCGTGGGTCTTTCGGAGCCGGGCCTCAACCGCGTCATCCGCGCCGGCTACGATCTTCTGAGGCTCATCACCTATTTCACCGTCGGCCCCAAGGAAGCGCGGGCCTGGACGATCGAGAAGGGAACGAAGGCGCCCGCCGCCGCGGGCGTCATCCACACCGATTTCGAAAAGGGCTTCATCCGCTCGGAAACCATCGCCTACGACGATTACATCGGGCTGAAGGGCGAGGCTGGCGCACGCGAAGGCGGCAAGTTCCGGCTGGAAGGCAAGGAATATGTCGTCGCCGATGGCGACGTGCTGCATTTCCGCTTCAACACCTGACGACGCCGCATCGGGCTTCGCTTGCGCACATGCCGAGACGGGCCCGGTCATGATGGCGTCGTGACGGACGAGCCGCGTTCAGCGCACCTGATCGACGATGCCGGCCGGGCAGCCCTCCTTTGCGGGCGCAGCGGCGGCGATCAGGGCGGCGAGCGACGGGGCGTCGCCGACGTCGCCGACGAGATTGATGCGCATCTCGGTGATCAGCCCGCCGCGATTCCGCGAGCAGGCGATGAACACGCGCTCGCCGGCGCCGGCGCCGAAACTGTCGTCGAAGGCCTTGCGGATCTGCCCGGCGGTGATCGTCGCGCCGCGGTTGCTCGCGAACAGATCGCGCACCGCGGAGCCGTTGAGCTGGGTGATCAGCGACACGGCGCGGGCAAAATACTGGTCCTGCGAGCGGGTCTCCGTGAAACAGGTGCCGTGCTCGATCCATTCGTGCCGTTCGAGTTGCGACGCGACGCCCGGCATGACCTCGGTCAGCGATGCGCGCGTCGGGGCCGACAAGGCGACCGGCGGCAGGCTGGCCCAGTCGTGATCCTTGTCGGCCGAGACATATTCCTCGGCGACGCCGCAATAGCTCTGGCTGCGCGGCTGCGGCCACAGTCCGTGCAGGGTGAAATGGGTGGCGTCGAAGCCGTCGGGCGTTTCGGCGGCGCATTCCGGCTTGTCGGCATGGGTTTCGCAGAAGGCCGGCTGCCAGCTCACCGACAGCAGGTTGGAGGCGCCCGCGCCACGCTTTGGCCGCGTCCCGGCGTCGGGCGGCGCGCCGGGGCCAGCCTCGTGCGTCGCGCAATCGGCGGCGACCCAGCGCCGACGCGGATCTGCGCCCTCGACCTCGATCAGATAATACGTGGCTTCCGGCCTGTTCTTGCCGACGATCTTGTAGGAATGGCCGATCTCCAGCGGCACGTCGTCGGCGCCGGGGCCGGCATGTGTCGAGCGGGTCGCAGGACAAATTTCCCGGGGAACGAAATTACCGCTGGCGGCGACCTGAGCGGTGGCGGACTGGGTGGCGGCGAACAGCGCGGCGGCGGCGAAAGCGTGAAATTTCATAGTCCAACTCCGTGGTCGGATATAACAGTAACGGCAACAGTTCAGACGACAATCCCGCAAAAAGCCATGCGGGGAAGTTCCGGCGGATCGCCTCCCGGAAAAAACGGCGTCAGTTCTTCCCGCCCTGCCAGACGCCCTGCTGCTTCAGCTTGTCGGCGACGTCGCGCGGCATGTAGCGTTCGTCGTGCTTTGCGAGCACGCTGTCGGCCCGGAAACCGCCCGCGGGCTGAAGCGTTCCGTCGGCGACGACGCCCTGGCCCTCACGGAAGAGATCGGGCAACAGGCCGGTGTAGGCGACGGCGACATCGGATTTGGTGTCGGTGACGACGAAGGCTACGTCCTTGCCGGTCTTCACCACCGAGCCCTGCTTCACGAGGCCGCCGATCCGCAGGCGCGCGCCGGGCGCAACGTGTTTTTCAACGAGTTCCGACGGCGTGTAGAAGAACACGATATTGTCGCGCAGAGCGAACAGGGTGAGGCCCGCAGCGAGGCCGAGCGCCGCGAGCGCGCCGCCGATCAGCGCCAGTCGTTTGCCTTTGCGCGTCATGTCCGCGTCCTATCCCTCTATGCCGAGTTCCCTGGCCAGCGCGTCGAGCCGCGCCGCATCCTCTACCCGCCCCGCCAGCGCCTTGCGCGCGTCGACGAGCGCCTGTTTCGCATTGTTCCGGTCGCCGAGCACGGCGTAGGCGCGCACGAGCTTCAGCCAGCCCTCGACGTCCCCGCCGTTGTCGCGCAGCCGGCCGGCGAGCCGCTCCACCATGGAGCGGATCATGCCTTCCCGCTCCTTCTCCGGCATGGCGGCGACCGCCTTGCCAGCCTCCGAGGTCGGCGCCGAGTCCGCGGTCCTGTCGCCTGCCCCGCGCAGCGCGTCGAGCTGTCCCTGCACCATCTTCACGTAAGGCGCGCCGGGCGGCGCGTCGGCGAGCAGCTTCGTCCAGAAATCTTCGGCCTTCGCCTTGTCGCCGTCCTGCGCCGCGGCGACGCCGAGATAATAGCGGGCCATGGCGTATTTCGGGTCGAGCGCCAGCGCCGCCTCGAACTGCGCGCGGGCCCTGGGTCCGACGCCCTGCTCCGCCCGCATCAGAGCTTCGCCGAGCGCGCCGTGGCGGCCGGGAGTCGGGCCGAGCAGCCGCAAAGCCTCGCCATAGGCGTGAACGGCGTCGTCGATGCGGCCGGTGCGCGCGTAGAAGGGCGCGACGACCTCGAAGCCGCGCCCGTCTTCGGGATGCTCGCGCAGATGCTGTTCGATGCGGGCCACCGCGCCGGCGAGATCGTCGGATCTGGGGGCGTTCTCCATCCGCGCCGTCAGCGGCATGTCCGGCTGGTCGGCGTGGCCGAGCCGCCAGTAGAGCGGCAAGGCGATCGCGGGCACGAGGACGACGGCGGCGAGCGCTGCGATCAGCGTCCGCCGCGGCGAGGCCTCGCCGGCGACGGCAGGCGCGGCCCGGGCGCGCAGCAGACGGCGCGCGGCTTCGGCGCGGGCGCCCTCTGCGTCGACAGCGTCGAGTCGTCCCTGCGCGGTTTCGTGATCGATTTCCGCGAGCTGTTCCTCGAAGAAAGCGATGTCGGCGGCGCCGGCGCCCTCGGGGGGCGCGGGGTTTCGGGGGGCCAGCGGGGCGAGGAGGCACAGGACGGCCGCGCCGGTCATGATTGCGAAGACGAGCCAGATCATGCCCGCTGTTTACAGGCTCGCCCGCCGCATTGAAAGGGCGTGGCGGCGCCCGGTTGCATCGGCGGCGCCAACGGCTTGCCCTTCGGCGCGAAGGCCGTTACGCCTCTGCTTCCCTGCGGCGCACGCCCTTCCGGCGCAACGCCGCGACTGCGAGTCCCACGCGGAAAGCACAGCAATGACCGACATGTCCCGCCGGAACCTTCTCGGCGCTCTCGCCGCAGCCGGCGCGCATCCCGTTCTCTCGGGCGGGGCCGCCTTCGCCCAGCAGTCCGAATTGCACCGCTTCGGTTTCGACGACGTGATCCGCCGCGCCCGCGATCTTGCCCGGGCGCCCTTCGAAGATGCGCAGCCGCGCCTCCCCGAAGCCTTCGACAATCTCGATTACGATGCGTGGCGCGACATCCGCTTCCGGCCCGATCACGCGCTGCTGCCCGGCGGCGCCTTTCGCCTCCAGACGTTTCACCTCGGCTTCCTCTATCGCCGCGCCGTGACCGTCAACACCATCCGCGACGGCATTGCGACGCCGATCGCCTATTCGCCGGCGATGTTCGACTACGGCCGCGTGAAGCTCGACAAGCCGCCGCCGCTCAACACCGGATTTGCCGGCTTTCGCCTGCATTATCCGCTCAACGAGCCGCATGTGCACGACGAGGTGATTTCCTTCCTCGGCGCCAGCTATTTCCGCTTCCTCGGCCGCGGCCAGAAATACGGCCTTTCGGCGCGGGCGCTCTGCGTGCAGGCCGGCCTCGGCGACGAGAGTTTCCCGTTCTTTCGCGAATTCTGGATCGACGCGCCGGCCGGCGGCGGCAACCGCATCGTCGTCTACGCGCTGCTCGACGGCGCGGCGGCGACGGGCGCCTTCCGCTTCGATCTCGTCGCCGGGCAGGAAACCACGCTCGATGTCCAGGCCAGCCTGTTCGCGCGGCGCGCGGGGCTCAAATTCGGCCTCGCGCCGCTGACCTCGATGTACATGACCGGCGAAAACGACCGGCGGGTGCACGACGGCTTCCGCGGCGAACTGCATGATTCCGACGGCCTGTCGATTCACACCGGCAACGAGGAATGGCTGTGGCGCCCGCTCGGCAATCCGCCGCAGGAGCGCATCACCACTTTCTCCGATCCGGGAACGCGCGGCTTCGGCCTGCTGCAGCGCGACCGGTCCTTCGAGGCCTATCAGGATCTCGAACTCGCCTATGAATCACGCCCCAGCTATTTCGTCGAGCCGCATGGCGACTGGGGCGAGGGCCGCGTCGAGCTGATCGAACTGCCGACGCAGGACGAAACCAACGACAACATCGTCGTGAGCTGGGTCGGCGCAGCGCCGCCGGAGCCCGGCAAGGCCTATTCCTACGCCTATCGCCTCACCGCGGCGCTCGATCTGCCACGCCTCGCGCCCAACGGCCGGGTGGTCAACACCTTCCAGACCAGCGCCCGGGCGCTCGGCTCGGCGGAGGCCGCGAACGCCGAAACGCGGCGCTTCCTCGTCGATTTTTCCGGCGGCGATCTCTCCTATTTCGTCTCCGATCCGTCCGCTGTCGAAGTCGTCGCCTCGGTCGCCAACGGCCAGGTGCTGCGCGTCAGCGTCTTCGCCAATCCGCACATCGACGGACTGCGGGCGCTGTTCGACGTGAAGGTCAAATCCGGCCAGACCGGCGATCTGCGGCTGTTCCTGCGCAATGGGCAGCGCACGCTCACCGAAACCTGGACGATGCCGTGGACCGCGCCGTGACGACGGCTTTTTGCCAGCCTTCCCGAGATTTGCTAAAGCCGCGCCAGCATCAGAAAACGGGCCAGAAACCATGGACAAATTCACGACACTGACCGGCGTCGCCGCGCCGATGCCGATCATGAATGTCGACACCGACATGATCATCCCCAAGCAATATCTGAAGACAATCGCCCGCACCGGCCTTGGCAAGGGCCTGTTTTCGGAAATGCGCTACCGCGACGACGGCGCCGACAATCCCGACTTCGTGCTCAACAAGCCGGGCTACAAGGGCGCGACGATTCTCGTCGCCGGCGACAATTTCGGCTGCGGCTCGTCGCGCGAACACGCCCCCTGGGCGCTGTTGGATTACGGCATCCGCTGCGTCATCTCGACCAGCTTCGCCGACATCTTCTACAACAACTGCTTCAAGAACGGCATCCTGCCGATCAAGGTGTCGCAGGCCGATCTCGACAAATTGATGGACGACGCAGCGCGCGGCGCCAACGCCACCATGACCGTCGATCTCGCCGCGCAGGAAATCCGCGGACCGGACGGCGGCGTGGTGAAATTCGACATCGATCCCTTCCGCAAGCACTGCCTGCTCGAGGGGCTCGACGACATCGGCCTCACCCTGCAGAAGGGCGACAAGATCGACGCCTTCGAGGCCTCCGCCGCCGCTGCGCGTCCCTGGGCCTGACGGCAGCCCGTCCCGGAGCTCCGCCCCGTGAGTCTCGCTTCCGCTTTCTCGAACTTGCGCGCCGTCGCGACCCGCGCCGCCCTCTGGCGGCCGCGGCTCCAGCGCGCGCCCAAGCTCGACGAACTGGCGGAGGAGAATTTCCGCAGCGAGGCGGGCGCCCAAAATTCAGGCAGTGAGATTTCGCCGATCGATGTTCTGGCCGACGCGCCGTCCATCGCGGATTCCGCCGCCGATGGCGACGGGGTGCTGGCGATCCGCCACATCGCCAAGGCATACAAGGCCCGACGCGTGGTGGAGGACGTGAGCCTGCATGTGCGCCGCGGCGAGGCGGTCGGCCTGCTCGGCCCCAACGGCGCCGGCAAGACCACGGTGTTCTACATGATCACCGGGCTGGTGAAGCCGGACAAGGGTCAGATCACCCTCGACGGCTTCGACGTGACGCCCCTGCCCATGTATCGCCGCGCGCGGCTCGGCATCGGCTACCTGCCGCAGGAAGCCTCGGTATTCCGCGGCCTGTCCGTGGAAGACAACATCCGCGCCGTGCTCGAGATCACCCAGCCCGACCGGAAGGCGCGCGATTACGAGCTGGAAGCGCTGCTCGACGAATTCCGCCTCACGAAGCTGCGCGCCTCGCCGGCCGTGGCGCTGTCGGGCGGCGAGCGGCGGCGCTGCGAAATCGCCCGAGCTCTGGCCGGCCATCCGTCCTTCATGCTGCTGGATGAACCCTTCGCCGGCATCGACCCCATCGCCGTCGGCGGAATTCAGGATCTGGTGCGGCACCTGAAGAAACGCGGCATCGGCGTGCTCATCACCGATCACAGCGTCCGCGAAACGCTCGGCCTCACCGACCGCGCCTACATCATCTACAACGGCCATGTGCTGACCGAAGGAACGCCCGACGAGATCGTCGCGAACCCGGACGTGCGGCGGATTTATCTGGGCGAAGATTTCAGGATGTGACGGCGGCCTGTTCGGCTGCAGAACGGCGCGCTGATTAACTGTCGGGCGATTTACTGCAAGGGCGCCGCAAAAATCAGCCTGTCGCAACCCACGCCATGTGCTATGAAGCAAGAACCGGGCCGCAAGGCGCGGTATGCGCGGCGAAGTAGCGAGTGAGCGCGAAACATGGCGATTTCTGCGAAGCTGATGATGCGTCAGGGCCAGGCCCTGGTGATGACCCCGCAGCTGCTGCAGGCGATCAAGCTGCTGCAATTCTCCAATCTGGAGCTGTCCGACTTCCTCCACGAGGAGCTGGAGCGCAACCCGCTGCTGGAAGCCCGCGAGGCCAACGACTTCGCCGATGCGCCGGGGACCGGCGACGCGCCCGAGCCAGCCGCGCCCGATGGCCCGCGCGAAGGCGACTGGGCCGACGACAGTTTCGCGGTCTCGGCCAAAAGCCTCGAGGCCGATTTCGGCGCCGGCGTCGGCAACGCCTTCGAACCCGAAGGTCCGCAGGCGCCCTCCAATTCCGCCTCCAATGCGCTGGAGGCCTCGGGCCTTTCGGCGACCTCCTGGAGCGGCTCGGCCGGCGGCGGCGGTTTCGACGGCGAGGCCCCCAATCTCGAAGCCTATGTCGCGGCCCAGCCCGACCTGCACGAACATCTCGCCGGCCAGCTCTCCGTCGCCGTGGTCGATCCGATCCGCCGGCTGATCGGACAGTCGATCATCGACGGCATCGACGAGACCGGCTATCTGCGCGAGGACCTCCTCGAGATCGCCGCGCGGCTCGAAGCCGATCCGGACGAGGCCGAGGCGGTGCTCGCCATCGTCCAGACCTTCGACCCCTCCGGCGTCGGCGCCCGCAATCTCGCCGAATGTCTCGCCATCCAGCTGAAGGAGCGCGACCGCTTCGATCCGGCGATGCAGATATTCATCGCCAATCTTCCGCTGGTGGCGAAGCGCGACTTCGCGGCGCTGGCCAGATTGTGCGGCGTCGACGACGAGGACATCGCCGACATGGCCGCGGAACTGCGCCGGCTCGACCCCAAGCCCGGCCGCGCCTTCGGCGACGCGCCGATCCAGCCGCTGGTGGCCGATGTGATCGTTCGCCCGGCCAGCGACGGCTCCTGGCTCGTCGAGCTGAACGCCGACGCGCTGCCGCGTGTCCTCGTCAACCAGACCTACGCCGCGCAGATTTCCGCCGCCGCCAAGGGCGACGCTGACAAGAGCTTCGTCTCCACCTGCCTGCAGAACGCGAATTGGCTGACCAAGAGCCTCGAGCAGCGGCAGAAGACCATTCTCAAGGTGGCTTCCGAAATCGTGCGCTTGCAGGACGCCTTTCTCACCCGGGGCGTCGAGCATTTGAAACCGCTCAACCTGCGCACCATCGCCGACGCCATCGGCATGCACGAGTCCACAGTGTCGCGCGTCACGTCCAACAAATACATGATGACGCCGCGCGGCATCTTCGAACTCAAATATTTCTTCTCGGCGTCGATCGCCGCGTCGTCCGGCGCCGAAGCCCATTCGGCGGAAGCGGTGCGCTACAAGATCAAGCAGATGATCGAGCGCGAGAGCCCGAAGGACGTGCTGTCGGACGACGCCATCGTCGCGAAACTCAAGGAAGTCGACATCGACATCGCCCGCCGCACGGTGGCGAAATATCGCGACAGCCTGAAAATCCCGTCGTCGGTGGATCGCCGCCGCCAAAAGATGTCACTGGCGCGCGAGACCGCGCACTGACCGGGACGAAAGGCCGCAGCGCTCGAGCTGCGGCGCCGGGGTAAGGTTGCGCCATGCGCGCCCGCTTCACAATTCTCGCCCTGCTCATGGCGCCGCTCGCGGCGACGCCGGCGCTTGCCGATCGGACCCTCGTCGCCGAGGGCCGCGCCATTGCGCAAAAGGCCTGCGGTCGCTGCCACGCCACCGGCCGGGCCGGCGACAGCCCCAATCCGAAAAGCCCGCCGTTCCGCACATTGTCGAAGCGCTACCCGATCTCCAGCCTCGAAGAGGCGCTGGGCGAAGGCATCGTCGTCGGCCACGAGGGCGTCGACATGCCGGAGTTCCGGCTCGGCGCGCGCCAGATCGAGGCGCTGCTGGCCTATCTGCAGTCTATCCAGAAGCGGTGACGCGATCCGTCGCGACGCATTGTCCCCCTCGAGCGACATGGCTCTGACGGCGTTCAAGCAACGACGCCGGCCGCCGCAACCATCGCCATTACCCCCCACAGCGCCAGAGACGCCCTTCGATACAGCGCCAGCGCCCGCCGGATGTCCTGCGCCGTCGCCTCGGTGCGCCCGTCGCCGAGCCACGCCCCTTCGACCGTCTCTGATCCATAGGCGCGCGGGCCGCCGAGGCGCAGATCGAGCGCGCCGGCCATGGCCGCCTCCGGCCAGCCGGCATTGGGCGAGGCATGCTTGCCGGCGTCGCGCAGCGCCATCACGAAGGCCTTGCGCCAGCGCGGCGAGACGGCGGCAAGCAGAATCGCCGTCAGCCGCGCGGCGGGAAGGTTGAGCAGATCGTCGCAGCGCGCCGCCGCCCAGCCGAAAGCCAAATAGCGCTCGGACTTGTGGCCGATCATGCTGTCGGCGGTGTTGACCGCCTTGTAGGCGAGGACGCCCGGCAGGCCGAACGCCGCCAGCCACAAGGCCGGGGCGACGACGCCATCCGAGAAATTCTCGGCAAGGCTCTCGATTGCCGCGCGGGCCACGCCCGCCTCGTCGAGCCGCGTCACGTCGCGGCCGACGATCTTCCCCACGGCGGCCCGCCCCGCGTCGAGTGACGCGTCCAGCCCGCGCGCCACATCGACGACATGGTCGTGAAGGCTGCGCTGCGCCAGCAGGCTGGAGGCGACGAGCGCCAGCGGAACGACGCCGAACGGAACGGCGCGCAACGCAGCCTCCAGCGCCGTGCCGATCGCGACCGCGCCGCCGAGCAGGACTGCGAGGCAGACGGCGCCCCTGGCGCGGCGAAGGCGGAACGGCTCTTCGGCCCGGTTGAGACGCGCCTCCAGCGCCGAGATCGCGGCGCCGATCCATACCGCCGGATGGCCGATGCGCGCGAAGACCGCATCCGGATATCCCACCGCGGCTTCGGTCATCAGCGCCGCGAGAGCGAGACCGGCCGTCACTTACTGACCGAACAAGGCGGTCAGCGAGGCTTTCGCCAGCGTATTGGCGTTGACGAGGAAGCCGACCAGCGAGGTGCGGGCGCCGGCCGGCGCGTCGATCTTCTCGACCGACAGCGCGTAGACCGTGAACACATAGCGATGCGCGGGGCCGGGCGGCGGACAGGGGCCGCCATAGGCCGCGTCGCCATAATCGCTGTCCCAGTGGCGGGCGGGCGTCGGCAGGGCGCCGGCCGCGCCCGCGCCTTGCGAAAGGCCGCGCGCCGCGGCGGGGATTTCGGTCGCCGCCCAGTGCCAGAAGCCGGCGCCGCCGGTCGGCGCATCCGGGTCATGACAGAAGACGGCGAAGCTCTTCGTTCCGGCCGGCGGATCGGTCCATGCCAGGGCCGGAGACACATTCTGCCCGCCGGCGCCGGGATGAACGAATCGCGCCGCGATGGTCCGGCCTTCGGCGATGTCCGGGCTGGTGAGCGTGAAAGTCGCCATGTCGAAAGCTCCATCCTTGTCGAGGCGGCGCCGCGCCGCACAGGGGCGCACCATACCGCGCTTCGTCGGCGCGCAAAATTTCCCTCTCCCGCCGGTTCGTGCTTTGAGACGCGCATGAGCGACGATCACCCCCACCCGCTGCGCCGCGGCTGGACCACCGGCGCCTGCGCGACCGCCGCCGCCCGCGCGGCCTTCGAGGCGCTCGTCTCCGGCGGGCCGCCGCCCGATCCGGTGGAGATCGGCCTGCCGGGCGGGCGCCGCGTCGCCTTCGCCCTGGCGGAGTTCTCCCGCGAGGACGGCGCCTGCACGGCCGGCGTGGTGAAGGATGCCGGCGATGACCCCGACGTGACCCATGGCGCATTGATCCGCGCCCGCGTGACGCGCGGGACGCCCGGCGCGGGCGTAGGCTTCCTCGCCGGCGCGGGGGTCGGGACCGTCACCCGGCCCGGCCTGCCGCTGCCTCCCGGTGAGCCGGCCATCAACCCCGTCCCTCGCGCCATGATGCGCCAGACCATCGCCGAAGCTGCGCAACAGCTGGGCGTCGCGCCGGATGCGACGATCGAAATCTCCGTTCCCGGCGGGGAGGAGATGGCGGCGCATACGCTCAATGGACGTCTGGGCATCGTCGGCGGATTGTCGATTCTCGGCACCACCGGCATCGTCACGCCCTTTTCCTGCGCCGCCTGGATCGACAGCATTCATCGCGGCGTCGATGTGGCGCGGGCCAGCGGTGTGACGCATATCGCCGGCGCCACGGGCTCGACGTCGGAGACCGCCGTGAAGGCGCTCTACTGCCTGCCGGAGATTGCGCTGGTGGAGATGGGCGATTTCGTCGGCGGGCTGCTGAAATATGTGCGCGCGCATCCGGTGGAACGGCTGACCGTCGCCGGCGGCTTCGCCAAAATGACCAAGCTCGCGCAGGGCCGGCTCGATCTGCATTCTGGCCGCTCCAGCGTCGATTTCGCCGCGCTGGCGGAGGCCGCCGCCGCGGCAGGGGCGACGGCGGCGCTGTGCGCCCGAATCGTCGCAGCGAACAGCGCGCTCGAAGCGCTGCGCCTCGCGCAGGACGCGCAGATCGACCTGCCCGGAGAAATCGCCCGCCGCGCAGAACGCGTCGCGATGGCGACGCTGCAGGCGGCGCCGATCGCGCTGGACATTCTCGTCTTCGATCGTGACGGCGCCCTGCTGGCGCGCACGGTTCCGTGAGGCTTTTGCCCCGGGTCCGCGTCGATCGCAGGGCGCCCCCTGTCGAAGCCGAGCTTTTCGCAGGACAAGGACGCTGATAACTTTCCAGCCGGGCGCAGGACGAGACGGGTTCGCGGAGTTCCACGCAATGACGGATTACACGAGAGTCCTCGACAATCCGGCGCGACTGGCGCGGCCACGGATCATCGCGATCAGCGTCTGCGTGTTGGCCGGTTTCCTCGCCGAAGCAACCCTCGACTTTCTTCTGCCCGCCGAACTGAAGGCTTTTGTCGACGAACGCAATGCGGCACAGCTGACCAATGAGCAGGCGGTCGTGCTGCTTGTCTTGCTGGCCTACGTCATTGCCGCCGTGGTCGCCAGGATCGGCCTGTGGCGGTTCCGGGCGTGGGCGCGTCGCCTGATCACGATCGCTCTTGTCCTTTCGCCTGTTGTCTCCGCCGCTGCGAGCGTCGTTTTCCCCGAACTTTCCATCGACAATCCCGGAAGCCTGTTCTTCTCGACGATTGCGAACGGGTTGACCGTCATGCTGGTCACGCTGGCGTGGACTGGCGCGCGGGACATGTTCCATTGACGGAGAGCATCACGAACCCCTGTCTCACCCTCGTCCTCGGCGGCGCCCGCTCGGGCAAGAGCGCGCATGCCGAAGCGCTGATCGCCGCACATGCGCCGCCCTTCTTTTACATTGCCACGGCACAGGCCTTCGACGACGAAATGCGCGCGCGCATCGAGGCGCATCGAGCGCGGCGCGGCGGCGACTGGCGCACGCTCGAAGCGCCGCAAGCGCTTCCCGACGCGGTGCGCGAGACGCCGCCAAATGCGCCGCTGCTGGTCGATTGTCTGACTCTGTGGCTGTCGAATCGCCTGCTCGCCGGCGCCGACCTTGCGGCCGATCGCGCCGCACTCGTTTCGGCGCTGGCGGCGCGCGGGGCGCCGACCGTGTGCGTGTCGTCGGAGGTCGGCCTGTCGATCGTGCCCGACAATGCGCTGGCGCGGCAATTTCGCGACGCGGCGGGCGAACTTCATCAGGCCGTGGCGTTGATCGCCGGGCGGGTCGCGCTCACCGTGGCCGGATATCCACTCACGGTGAAGTGACACATCTTCTCAGCCGTGGCCGGCGATAAGCGACATCCGCACCAGTTCGGAGAGGCTGTCGGCGCCCATCTTTTCCATCACCGCGGCACGATGGCTTTCCACTGTGCGGGTGCCGACGCCGAGTTCATAGGCGATGATCTTGTTGGGCCGGCCGGCCAGAAGCCCCGAGAGCACATCGTGTTCGCGCGGCGTGAGGGTATCGAGCTTCTTGCGAATGGAGCGGATCTCCGCTTCGCGTTCACGGCTGTCTTCGCCCTTGGCGAGGGCCGTGCGCACGGCGGCGAGCAGGATGGTGCTGTCGAAGGGTTTCTCGAGCAGATCGACAGCGCCCTGCTTCATCACCTTGATTGCCAGCGGCACGTCGGCGAAGGCAGTCATCACCAGAACCGGCGCGGTCATGTGCGCGGCGCGCATGGCGATCAGCAGCTCGACTCCGTCCATGTCGGGCATGCGCACATCGGTGAGCACGCAGGCGAACCCCTCACGCTCGGCGCTGTCGAGAAAACTGCGGGCAGAAGGAAAATCCTGCGCCGAATAGCCGTTGCTCGCGAGCAGGCTGCGCAGCGCGTGGCGGACATCCGGATCATCGTCGATGATGGAAATGGTCGCGGTCATTCCGGCGCGCTCCGGCTGCGGGCCAGAGGAAGCGTGAAGCTGAATGTCGCCCCGCCATCGGCATTCACGCCCGCCCACATCTCACCATAATGCGCCTCGATGATCGATCGAGTGATCGAAAGTCCCACGCCCATTCCGTATTGTTTGGTCGTTGTGAAAGGCTCGAACAATTTTTCCCTCACGTCGTGTGAAAGCCCGACTCCCGTGTCAGCGATTTCGACGCGCAACCGTTCTCTGAGAGACAGGGTCGAAATCGTGAGAACTCGCCGCTCCGACTTGCTCATCGCCTGCCGGGCATTGCGAATCAAATTCACGAGCGCCTGCTTCAACTGAACCTTGTCTGCGAGAATGCGGTCGTCGACAGCGCCGAGACACAATACAACCTCGATCTGCGCCGCGTCTATCTCCTGCATTATGAAGCTCAGCGCGATCTCGATCAAGCTGTGCATGCGCTGAAAAGTCTTGTCGGGCTCGCCACTCGCCGCGAATTCGCGCAGGTGACTGATAATACGGCCCGCGCGCAGAATCTGCCCGGCGGCGAGATCCAGCGTCGCTTCGACATCGGAAATTGAATTTTCTTCGTTTTTCAACAACTGACGTGCTGTCTGGATGTAGGCGACAGTCGCGAGAAAAGGCTGGTTGATTTCATGTGCGAGGGCGATGGCCATGCCCCCGACCGCGCCGAAGCGCTCCTCGCGCAACTTTTGCACATGCGCCTCGGCCGCGCGCTGCGCTGAAAGGTCGCGCGCGAAAGCGACAGTGAGCCGGGCGTGATCGAAGAGGGCGCGCGACAACGTCAGCTCCATCGGGATCGTCGCGCCGTCGCTCCGACGCGCCTCTACCGGGCGCGCCTCCCCGAATGGCGCATCGAAAAAATCCGGAATGAGATCGGTGACAGCGGGAAGCGCATCGGCGCCGGCCGGGTATCCGAAAATGCGCCGCCCGGCGACATTCATGGTCTCGACGACACCGTCGCCATCGACAGTCAATATGGCTTCCGGCGCGGCGTCGATCACGGCTCGAAGCCGGTCTTCACTCGAAGCGAGTTCGGCCGCGCGGCGTGACGCCGCAAGCTGATTGTCGACGCGCGCCAGCAGAACCGCCGGCGCGATCGCCCTGGAAATGACATCGGCCGCGCCGCATTCGAAAGCACGCTCTTCGAATTCAGCGTCCGCATGCGGAATCAGTATGACGACCGGAATGTGACTCGTGCGGCTGTCGGCGCGCAGTCCGGAGAGAAAATCATTGTCGCAATCCTCGAGCGCCGCCACGTCCAGCAGCACCAGGTCCGGCGTCGGCGCGCCACGAACGATCGCCAGCGCATCGCGCTCTGCGCCGACAGCGATCACGTGGAGCCGCGGCTCCAGAATCGCGCGCAGCGTCGCGAGAGTCTCGGGAGAGTCGTCGACGACGAGTATCGTCCCGGAATGATCCGTCATCTCATCTGTCCATCGGCGATCACGCAATTTCGCCCGTCGAGCGTTTTTTCAAAAGGACCGAATGCAGGAAAAGACGACGAGTTCACCATACACGGCAAATCGACATCAAAGCGCCGAAAGTGCGCCATTCTCCAGAACGAGCCGACGGGAGAGCCGTGCAGCGATACGCATGCTGTGCGTTACCATCAGGAAACCGCACCCGCTCTCGGCTGTCAACTCGAGCGCCAGTTGCAGCGCGGCATCGCCGGCGGCTTCGTCGAGATTGCCGGTCGGCTCGTCGGCCAGCAGCAACTGCGGGCGAACGGCGAGGGCGCGGCCGATGGCGACGCGTTGCTGCTGGCCGCCGGAGAGCTGTTCGGGAAAGCGGTCGAGCAACCCTTCGAGACCGAGACGGCCGATCAACACCGCCTGCCAGTCCGGGTCGAGGCGCCCGGCGAGCCGCGCCTGAAACGCCAGGTTTTGCGCCACTGTGAGACTGGCGACGAGATTGAACTGCTGGAACACCACGCCCAGCGATTCACGGCGCAGCCGCGCCCGGCCGCTCTCGCCGAGCAGCGACAGCCGCTCGTCGCCGATCCAGGCTTCTCCGGCGTCGGGAGCGTCGAGACCTGCGGCGATGTGCAGCAGCGTGCTTTTGCCGCTTCCCGATTCGCCTGTGAGCGCAACGGATTCGCCCTTGCGTAGATCGAGGTCGACGCCTTCGAGAATGCGCAGCGGCCCCTGTGGGGTCGCATAGCTTTTGCAAATGCTGCGCAGGCGCAGGACGGGCGCGGATTCGTCGGCGGACATCGGCAAATCTTCCGTCTCTGGCTGCGGTGGCGAGAGAGCTGTGCCGGGGCGTGCAGGCTCCGTCAAGGGCGCGTCGGGCGTTGCACGATTCATATGCGAAGGCGCTGGAGGAACTGGTCGACCGCAAGCGCGTCGGGCGCGACGCCTTGTCGTCACCGCCGCAGTGATGCTTCGATCGCCCGCAACTGCGGCGTCCGCGCTCCGGTTTCGGCGTCGAGCCGGCGGAAATCCGAGGGCGCATATGGGAAGCGCCCGGCGCCGTTGAAAATCAGCAGTCCGTCGCGCGTGACGATCACATCGCCGCGGGCGAGAGTCGAATCTTCGAGATGGCTCGGCGGCGGCGCGACCGACAGTCCGGTCTCGATTCCGGTCTCCGAACGCGCCAACCGCGCACGGCCGCGGGCGGCGAAGGCCTCGTAACGCGCCCGCGCCTGCTCGATCCGCTCCAGCCACGCTCGATGCTCCACCGCAAGCGACTCGGGACTGTGCGCGCGTCGCCCTTCGACGGCGCCGGCCTGCGCCGAAAAGACGAGCGTCAGAAACAGGACGAGGCGTTTCATGACGGAGAAACGCACAAGCGACGGAAAAGATGCGTAGGCGTCGCCGGAAAGTTTTTCGTCAGCGGGTCGGCGGCGTTCGCAGTGCGGACAGATCGAAGGCGGCGACATCGTCGAGCAGTTCGACGATGGCCTCGGCCCAGCGCGCGGCCACGGCCTCCCCCTTCTCGCGCGTCGCCGCGCCGGCGTCGCCCATGGCGCCGTCCGGCGAGAGGTCCTGCGCCATCCAGCCGAAGCCGGCGGGCCGGTCGGCCCGCAGCCATTTGAAGTCTCGCTCGAAGTCGCGGCTGCGCGAGGCGAAGTCTCGCGCCTTGGCCATATCGACAAGGTCGGGCCGCAGAGCCAGCATCAGCGAGGTTTCGACCGCGCCGCCATGGATGCCGTGGCGCAGTTCGTCCGCGTCGAACATTCCGTCCGGACAGCCGAAACGGGCGAGCGAGGCGGTCACGCACAGCAAGCCGCACCGCGCCCGCGCCTCAAGCGCCGCCTGCGTCAGCAGCGCGGAATTGCCGCCATGCGAGTTGAGCAGCACCAGCTTGCGCAGGCCGGCGCGGGCGACGCTGTCCGCAATGTCGGCCAGCATCCGCGTCGCCGTGTCGAAGGACAGCGTCAGCGTGCCGGAAAAGTCGCGGTGTTCGGTGGAGACTCCGAGGCTCTGCGCGGGCAGGAACAGCGGCGCGAGGTCCGGCGGCGTCAGCGCGGCGGCGCGGGCGACGACGCCGTCGAGGATCATGGCGTCGACGCCGACGGGCAGATGCGGGCCGTGCTGCTCGATGGCGGCGATGGGCAGCACGGCGATGGCGCGCGCAGGATCGAGCGCACCGAAGTCGACGGTGGAAAGCTCGGACCAGAAGCGGGGGGGCGTCGTCGAACGAAGCGTCATGGCGTCACCATAGAGCAACGGCGCCGTCCCGGAAAACCGTGGTTACGCACCCTCGTATCCCGGCAGGTCCTGCGCCTCGGAGAGGCGGGCGAGGCGGGCGGCGAGGTCGACGGCGTCTTTGTAACTGGTTTCGATCAGCCGACGGCTCATGAAGGTGCGGAAATAATCGCCCCACATGAATTCCTGAAACGGCGTGTCGAGATTCTTGTAAGCCTTGCCGCGCAGCTCGCGGGCCATGGAGCGCCAGATATTGTCGGTCAGATCCTCGATGCCGACCGGAATGGCGGCATAGGGCCGACGATTGCCGTCCGCGTCGATCGGCCAGCAGAAGTCGCGTCGCTCCATTTCCAGCCAGAAGCTTTTCACCGGGAGATGCGACAGATCGTCCTTCTGCTCTCCCAGCCGCATCTCGTCCTGGTCGATCGCCAGCAGCGCCCGCGCGAGATGATGATGATCGACGATGTACATGTCGCCGCCCGGCCCGAGCACATAGGGGGCCGCCTTGTCCTCCAGCAGCTTCTGAAATTTTTCCGGCGAATATTTCTTCATCTTTTCGGCGCGCTCGCTGACTTCGCGAAGCCCGAGAGTCATCTGGGTCGGGCGCAATTTCCTGATCTTGACCATTTCCAAAGACATGCGACGAAATCCTTCAGATGCGGCGAAGCGCCGGCAAGACGCCGGCGCTTCGCATCCGCTCATTCGGGCTGATGTTCGTGGCCCGGACCTTCGTGCGGCCCCCAGCCGTGCGCGCGGTGCAGCAGCGGGCCGAAGCGGCGTTTCTGCCCCTCGTCGAGCGTCTCGTAAAGCGGCGCAGCGGCGCTCGCCAGCTTTTCGAGATCGGTGGCGGCGGCATGAGTGTTCCTGGCGCGGCGGCGCAGGGCCTCCAGCGCATCCGGCCGCTCGCCCGGCTTGTGGGCGGCGTGGGCTTCCGCGGCGCGGGCCAGGCGGTCACGGCCGATGTCGCGCAACGCCGTCTCGAGACCCGGCCAGTTCTTTTCCTGGGCGGGGGTAAGTTGCAGGCCGGCCTTCAGCGCGGCGATGCGGGCGTCGGCAAAGGCCTTCACGTCTTCAGGCGTCAAATGCGCCGCCTCCGGACCGCCATGGCCGCCATGTTCGTGCGGAGGCGGCGGCGGTTCGGGCGCGGCGAAAGCAGCGGGCGCGGCCAGAGCGGCGGCGAGGGCGAAAGCGGGAAGGATACGAGTGATCATCGGCGGGAGCCCTTTATCGTGCATCTTCGAGGAGAGAAGACGACGGGGATTGTCGCCGAACGCCGCGGCGGCGCAATTTAAACTCCTGTAATTGTCCATGACAAATTGGAAAGGTTGCGCAACGCGCCGCCGCCGCACATATTTCCCGGCGTCTGAGGCGCTTTGAAAGGTAAACGCGCATGAACGGTTCCACGACGCGGCGCGGGGCGCTTTTCTGTCTCGCGGGCGCAGCGCTCCTGCCCGCTGCCCCGGCTCTCGCCGGCGAAAAGGCCCTCGTGCATCGCAGCCCGACGTGCGGATGCTGCGGCAAATGGGCCGAGCAATTGCGCGCCGCCGGCTACGACGTAAGCATCGTCCCCGAATCCGACATGCCCGCCGTCAAGCAGCGCCTCGGCGTGCCGGCAGAACTCGGCTCCTGCCACACCGCGGAAATCGGCGGCTATGCGGTGGAGGGCCATGTCCCGGTCGCGGCGATCGCGCGGCTGCTGAAGGAAAAGCCGCAGGCCACCGGCATCGCCGTCCCCGGCATGCCGTCGGGCTCGCCCGGCATGGAAACGGGCGGCGAGGCGGACGAATACGAGGTCATCCTGTTCGGGCCGAAAGGCCGGCAAGGTTACGGGAAATTCAGGGGCAGCGCGCCGCTGTGACGTCCCTTCGCATCATGGCCGCGCGGGTCGCGGCCATGATGTCGCCAGTGAATGCATGCTCATGAGGGCGGCGCCTCACAGGCCTTCCGGCTTTCCCGCCACCGCCACCAGCAGCGATCCGTCGCCCAGCAGGCGCTTGGCCGCCCGCTTGGCGTCTTCCAGCGTCACGGCGGCGATCTTCGCGTTGCGCTCGTCGAGATAGTTCGGATCGAATCCGTCGAGCTGGAGATTGACGAGCTGGCCGGCGATCTTGGTCGAGGTGTCGAATCTGAGGGCATAGGAGCCGATCAGATATTTCTGGGCCTTGTCCAGTTCGTCCGCCGTCGGGCCGGTCTCCCCGAGCTCGCGGAACTGCTCTTCGATCACCCGCAGCGATTCGCCGGCGCGCTCGTTCTTGGTGGAGTTGCCGCCGAGCAGCATCGGGCACCGGTCATATTCGTTGAGCTGCGAATAGACCGAATAGGCGAGGCCGCGCTTCTCGCGCACTTCGCGGAACAACCGCGCCGTGAACGTGCCGCCGCCGAGGATGTGATTGACCACCACCGCCGCGAAATAATCCGGATCGGTCTTGCTCAGGCCGGGACGGCCGAAGCGCATGGCGGACTGGGGAATGTCGAGCGGCACGACCTTGCGCTGGCCGACATTGGCGATAGTCGTCGCGGCGACCGGGGTCAGATCGTTCTCGGCCTTCCAGGCGCCGAAGGTTTCGTCGAGCCGCGTCGCCAGCGTCGCCGCATCGATGGCGCCGACCACGGCGATCTTGAGGTCCTTGCGAGCGAAGACGCGGTCGCGCATGGCGACGAGATCGTCACGCTGCAGCGCATCGATCGTCGCCATCTCGCCGCGCACCGGCCGCCCGTAAGGATGGCCGGGAAAGGCGGCTTCGCGAAACGCCCTGGCCACCATCCACTCGGGATCATTGGCCTCGCGCCTCAGCTCCGCGACGATCTGGCCGCGCACCCGCTCGATCGCGTCGGACTCGAGCCGCGCTTCGGCGACGGCGAGGCGCAACAGATCGAAGGCCGCGTCGGTGTTGCGCGACAGCGTCTGCAAATGGCCGGAGATGGAGTCGCGATCCGCGCCAAATCCCAGATGGATGGCGAGATCGTCGATGGCGCGGTGGAATTCCTTGGCGTCGTGAGGCCCGGCGCCTTCGTCGAGCAGCCCGGCGAGCATCGTGGCGAGGCCGGGCTTGCCGACCGGGTCCTGGGCGGCGCCGCCGCGGACGGCGAATTCCATCGCCACCAGAGGAACGGCGTAGTTTTCGACGAGCCAGGCTTCGAGGCCGCCCGGCGTTTTCACGCGCTGGACATTTTCGGCGCGCGAGGTTGCGGGGGCGGCGGCAGTGCGTGCGGTCATGGCGTTTTCCAATAAAAGTCGGCGAGCGGGCGAACGGGCGGCGGCAGAGCCGCTCAGCCGTCGGCCGCTTCGACCTCCATCGCCGGGATCAGGAAGCCGGTCACGGCCCGGCGCTTGTCGAAATACTTCCGGCCGCAGGCCACGATCTGCTCGGGCGTGACCGCCTCGACACGATCGGGCCATGCCTGGATGTCCTCGATCGACATGCCTGTGGCGAGCGATTCGCCATACCAGCGGGCGAGCGAGGACTGGCTGTCGCGCGCATAGACCGCGTCGGCGACGAGGCGAGTCTTGGCGCGGCGCAGGTCGGCCTCGTCGATCGGGGCGGCGAGGAAGTCGGCGAGAACCCGGTCGACGGCGGCGTCCAGCGTTTCGAGATCGACCTCGGGCGAGGGCGTCGCGAACACCCACATGCGCGAATCGTCGAGCGCGGAGCCCATGTAATAGGCGCCGGCGCCGACGGCCAGCTTCTCCTCCACCACCAGCTTGTCATAGAGACGACTGGTCGGTCCGCCGCCGAGGAGATGCGCGAGAATGTCCAGCGCCTCGGCCTCGCCGGGCGCGGCGGTGGCGTAGGAGGGCACGAGAAACACCCGCTCCTGCATCGGTTGTTCGACCTTCTCGTCGGACAGCGTCACGAGGCGATGGGCGCGCGGCTGCGGCTCGCGCGGGCGCTTGCGCAGCGGCGGCTCGGCCTGCGCGGGAACGGCGCCATAGGTCGCCTGCGCCATGTCGCGCACCGCGTCCGGCTCGACATCCCCGGCGACGATGAGAATGGCGTTCTCGGGCGTGTAGAAGCGCCGGTAATAGGCCAGCGCATCCTCGCGGGACAGTTCCTCGATCTCGTGATTCCAGCCGATGATCGGCGTGCCATAGGGGTGGTGGGCGAACAACGCCGCCTGCACCGCCTCGTCGAGCTGGGCGGCGGGGTCGTTGTCCGTGCGCATGCGGCGCTCTTCCAGCACCACGTCGCGTTCCGGCAGCACCACCTCGTCGGTGAGGGCGAGATTGCTCATGCGGTCGGCCTCGAAGCCCATCAGGGTCCCGAGATGCTCCTTGCCGATGCGCTGGAAATAGGCGGTGAAGTCGTAGCTGGTGAAGGCGTTTTCCTGCCCGCCGAGTTCGGCGACGAGATCCGAGAAAGCCCCCTGCGGATGCCGCTCCGTGCCCTTGAACATGAGATGTTCAAGGAAATGGGCGATGCCGGAACGGCCGAGCGGATCGTCGGCCGAGCCGTTCTTGTACCAGATCATGTGGGTGACGACGGGCGAGCGCCGATCGGGAATGACGACGATCTGCAGACCGTTGGAAAGCTTGAATTCGGCAATCTCGGCGGCGCCGGGGGCGGCGCCGGCCGCATCCGGCGTGAGATGGGGCATCGGCATGGAGGGCCTTTCCGCGGCAAGGGCCGCGCCAAAAAGATACATCCCTCCTATATAGGCCGAATCACTCCTTGTCTGAACCCCTCACGAAACGGGGCATGGCGAAACTGAGCGCGCCGTCGTCGGCCGCTGCGGATGATGCTGCAGGCTTCGCGCCGCCGACCGTGGTGGTCTCGGCGCCGCCGCCGCCCGGCAGCATCCTGCGGAGCGAGGCGATGGCGCCGGTTTCGGCCTTTTCCCGGTCCGGCGAGGTCGCGGCGGAGGCCGGGCTGGACGAAGACGACGAACCACCGCCGACGTAGCTCATCGGGTTCCACCAGTCGCCCTTCTTTTCGGCGTAGCGGCCGAGATCCTTGGTCGGCACCTTGTAGGCGGCCGGGGGATCGACCAGCGCGTCGGCGCCGCGGGCGCCGCCCGAGACGACCGGAGCCGGGGTGGCGGCGCGGCGGGCGGGCTGGCCCTTCTGGGCCGGCTTTTCCGGAGCCGAACGCTGGCCGCCGGGCAGGGCGAGGCGCGGACGCTCGGAATAGTCGATCTTGCTCACGTCCTCGCCATGCGAGACGCCCATCATTTCCATGAAGACGGTGGCCGTGGACTTGTCGTCGGCTGCGCGGGCCGGCGCAGCGGCGCCGAGGGCGCCGGCGACCAGAAGGGCGGCGGCGATGTTGCGTCCTGCGAAATTGGCGGCGTGCATCGGGGTTTCGACTCCGGAGAACTCTGAACGCGGGATAATGACCGACATTCTTGGCGATTTCTTGACGAAGGCTTTTTAGTCCATCCCGGCGCCGGGCGCGAGTCCCGCGCCGCGCTCACCGCCCGCGCAGGGGCTTTTCCTCCATGCGGGCCAGGAAGGCGAAGGACAGCGCCGCGCAGACCCCGGTCGCCGCCAGCACAAGGCGAAACCCTTCGCCCACGCCGCCGTGCGCCACCAGCGCCCCGAACAGCGCGGCGATCAGCGCACAGGCGAGTTGCCGGCAGAACTGCATCACCGCCGTGGCCGAACCGAGATCGCGGCGCGGCGCGGCGTTCTGGACGCAGACCGTGGCGACCGGCAGCATCGCGCCGACGCCGAGATTGACCAGCGTGAGCAAGGCGTCGAGGGCGGCCAGCGGCAGGCGCTCCAGGAACAGCGCGGCGGCGAAGGCGCAGGCGGCGCCGAGCGCCAGCGCCGCCAGCGGCAGGGTCTTGTAGCTGCGGGCCGCCGCCATGGTGCGACCGGAGACGGTGGCGCCGGTGACCGTCGCCGCCATGATCGGGATCAGCGCCAGCCCCGACTGCGACGCGGTAAGCGCCATGATCGCCTGAAAATACAGCGGCGCCGTCACCGACAGGCCGACAAAGGCCCCGAGGCCGAAGCTGGACGATATGGTCGCGTCGCGGATCACCGGTTCTGTGAGGATCGACAGCGGGATCATCGGCTCCGGCGCCGTGCGCTGACGCCGCGCGAAAGCGAGAAACGCCGCGAGCGAGACGGCGATCAGCGGCAGCGACGGCCCGGAACCGTCGCGGCCGAGCGACAGCACCAGTGCGCCCGAGGCCAAAGCCAGCAGCGCCGCGCCGGGATAATCCATCTTGTGGGGATGGCTGCGGACGGGCAGCCGCGCGAGCCGCCGGTCGACGGCCAGCCAGGCGGCGGCGCCGAGCGGCAGATTGATCCAGAAAATCAGCGACCAATGCGCATATTGCGAAAACAGCCCGCCCAGAATCGGGCCGGCGATGCTGGAGGCGACGAACACCGCCGAAAAATAGGTCTGGTAGCGCCCGCGTTCCTGCGGCGTCACCAGTTCGGCGATGAGTGTCTGCGCCAGCGAGATCAGCGCGCCGCGGCCCAGCCCCTGCAACGCCCGCGCCGCCGCCAGCCACATCATCCCCGGAGCGAGGGCGCAGGCGAGCGAGCCGACGGCGAAAATGGCGACGCCGATCAGCATCATGACGCGCGCGCCATGGATGTCGGCGAGCTTGCCGTAGAGCGGCGTCGCCACCACGCCGGCGACCAGATAGGCGGTGACGATCCAGGACAGATGTTCGTAATCGGCAAATTGCGCGGCGATGCTCGGCATGGCGGCCGCGACGATGGTCTGATCCAGCGCCGACAGCAGCATGGCGAGACCGAGGCCGACGAGAATCGGACGAAGTTCGGATTTTGGAAGCGCAGTCATGTCCGGCTTCTACAGCCATTTGCGCTGCGAAGGGAGGATGCGCGCACCGCCGCGCCGGACTGGCCTGGGCCGGGGACTGCTCCATTTCGAATTCTGCTGCGATGCAACGCGCCCAAAGCGTTGGCGGAGCGGCTATTGCTTGATCGCCGCGTCCTGCCTACCTAAGGCGAACCTGCCGGCGCGAGCCGATTCGGCAGGGTTTGGCGGGAGGACTTCATGCCGGTCTTCAAGGCCCCGGTCGACGATACGCTGTTCCTTCTCGGCGATGTGCTGAACATCGAGCGCCTCGGCAACATGCCGGGCTTTGCGGATCTCAGCCTCGACGTGATCGCCCAGATCCTCGGCTCGGCCGGTCAGATGTGCGAAGAGCTGGTGGCGCCGCTCAACCAGAAGGGCGACGCCGAAGGCTGCCATCGCAGCGACGACGGCGCGGTGACCGCGCCCAAAGGCTTCAAGGAAGCCTTCGACGCCTGGGTCGCGGCCGGTTGGGTCGGCCTCGCCGTCCCCGAGGAATATGGCGGACAGGGCCTGCCCTATACGCTCAGCGGGGCGATCAATGAATTCGCCTCCGCCGCCAATGTCGCCTTCGCCATGTATCCGGGCCTCACGCAAGGCGCACTGGCCGCACTGCTGCGCCATGGTTCCGAGGAGCAGAAGCGGCTCTATGCGCCGAAAATGGCGGAAGGCCGCTGGACCGGCACGATGAATCTCACCGAGCCGCAATGCGGCACGGATCTCGGCCTGCTCACCACCAAAGCGGTTCCGCAGGCCGACGGCAGCTACGCCATCACCGGGCAGAAAATTTTCATCTCCGCCGGCGAGCACGATCTGTCCGAAAACATCATTCACCTCGTGCTCGCCCGAATCGAGGGCGCGCCGGCCGGGGTGAAGGGGATTTCGCTGTTTCTCGTACCCAAGATCGAGGTCGACGCCGACGGCGCGCTGGGGGCGCGCAACAAGGTCTCCTGCGGCTCGCTCGAGCACAAGATGGGCATTCACGGCAATTCCACCTGTGTGATGAATTACGACGGCGCCCGCGGCTTCCTGATCGGCGAAGCCAATCGCGGGCTGAACGCCATGTTCGTGATGATGAACGAGGCGCGGCTCGGCGTCGCCGTGCAGGGCCTCGCGCTCTCCGAAGTCGCCTATCAGAACGCCGCGATCTACGCGAAGGAGCGCCTGCAGGGCCGGGCGCTTTCAGGCGCCAGGAATGCCGGCAAGGGCGCCGATCCGATCATCGTGCATCCCGACGTGCGGCGAATGCTGCTGGAGATCCGCGCCTTCAACGAGGCGGCGCGCGGTCTCGCTCTTCAGGCGGCGCTCGATTCCGACATCGTTCATCGCAGCGAGGACCCCGCCGAGCGGCAGGCGGCCGAGGATCGGCTGGGGCTGCTGACGCCGGTGCTCAAGGGCATGTTCACGGACGTCGGCTTCGAGAACGCCGTGAAGGCGCAGCAGGTCTATGGCGGCCACGGCTACATTCGCGAATGGGGCATGGAGCAGTTCGTGCGCGATGCCCGCATCACCATGATCTACGAAGGCGCCAACGGCGTGCAGGCGCTCGATCTCGTCGGCCGCAAGCTGCCCAAGGACGGCGGCCGGGCGATCATGACCTTTCTCAAGGACGGCGCCGAGCTGCTCGCCCGCGCCGGCGCCAATGACGCGGTCAAGCCGTTCACCGAGCCGGTGAAGGCGGCGCTCGGCGATCTGCAAAAGGCCGCGATGTGGCTGATGCAGAACGCGCTTGCAAAGCCCGACAACGCCGGCGCGGCCTCCACCGATTTCCTGCATCTGCTCGGGCGCGTGGCGCTGGGCTTGATGTGGGTGCGCATCGTCGAAGCAGCTCTGGCCAGAAAGGCGCGCGAGCCCGACAGCGCCGCACTGATGGACGCCAAGCTTGTCACAGCGCGGTTTTACATGGAGCGCATGCTGCCGGAGACGGCCTTGCGCCTGACACGGATCACGTCCGGCGCCGACGCGATGATGGCGCTGCCGGAAGAGATGTTCTGAGTTCGTCGCCTTTCCCCGTTTACGGGGGAGAGGGAGAACAGCCGACAGGATGCGAAAATGCCCGAAGCCTACATTTACGACGCCGTTCGCACCCCGCGCGGGCGCGGCAAGCCGGACGGGTCGCTCCACGAAGTTTCTTCGCTCGGCCTTGCCGTTACGGCGCTGAAAGCGATCAAGGACCGCAACGGCCTGACCGGCTCCGAGATCGACGATGTCATTCTCGGCTGCGTCGACCCGGTCGGCGAGGCGGGCGGCGACATTGCCCGCGCCGCGGCGATTTCCGCCGGTTACGGCCACACCGTGCCCGGCGTGCAGATCAACCGCTTCTGCGCCTCCGGCCTCGATTCGGTGAATTTCGCCGCCGGGGAAATTCTTTCGGGCCAGCACGATCTCGCGATCGGCGGCGGCGTCGAGAGCATGAGCCGCGTCGGCATCGGCGCCTCGGGCGGCGCCTGGCCGGTCGATCCGGCCATCGCCATTCCGGCCTATTTCATGCCGCAGGGCGTCTCCGCCGATCTCATCGCCACCAAATACGGTTTTTCGCGCGACGATGTCGACGCCTATGCGGTGGAATCGCAAAAGCGCGCCGGCGCAGCCTGGGCCGAAGCGCGCTTCGCCAAATCCATCGTGCCGGTGAAGGATGTGAACGGCCTCACCATCCTCGACCGCGACGAACATCTGCGCCCCGGCACCGACATGCAGGCGCTGGCGTCGCTGAAGCCCTCCTTCTCCTTCTATGCCGAGCAGGGCGGGTTCGACGCCGTGGCCATCCAGGCGCATCCCGACATAGAGACGCTGACCTTCGTCCACCATGCCGGCAATTCCTCGGGCATCGTCGACGGCGCCGCGGCGGTGCTGGTCGGCTCGAAGGAAGCGGGCGAGAAGCACGGGCTGAAGCCCCGCGCGAAAATCCGCGCTTACGCCAATATCGGCTCGGAGCCGGCGCTGATGCTCACCGGCCCCGTCGATGTGACGAAGAAGCTGCTGGCGCGCGCCGGCATGACGCCGTCCGACATCGATCTCTTCGAGGTCAACGAAGCCTTTGCCGCCGTGGTGCTGCGCTATCTGCAGGCGTTCTCGCTCGATCCCGCCAGGGTGAATGTCAATGGCGGCGCCATCGCGCTGGGCCACCCGCTCGGCGCCACCGGCGCCATGCTGGTTGGAACCGCACTGGACGAGCTGGAACGCTCCGGCAAGGGCGTGGCGCTGATCACTTTGTGCATCGGCGCGGGCATGGGCACGGCGACGGTGATCGAGCGGGTGTGACCGCGGATGATCGGCGCGAGCGTTTACGAACCTCTTACCTGGACCAGCGACGTCCTTCGAGACGCCTGCTTCGCGGGCTCCTCAGGACGATGGGCTGGATCGAGTCCTGCGCCCGGCGGTGGCCCCGAACCCTCATCCTGAGGAACGCCCGCAGTCCGCGTCTCGAAGGACGAGCAACAACACGTTTCAGGGCGTCAGCCCCACTGCATGTGGAGATGGTCGATGAACCTCCAGAACTTCCGCTTCGAAACCAGCGCCGATGGCGTCGCGCTGCTCACCTGGGACATGCCGGGGCGTTCGATGAATGTCATCACGCCCGACATCATGACCGAGCTCGAACAGGTCATCGACGCCGTCGTCGCCGACGCCGCGATCAAGGGCTGCGTCATCGCTTCCGGCAAGAGCGCCTTTTCGGGCGGCGCCGACCTTTCCATGCTGCAACAGGGCGCGGCGCAATATGCGCGGGCGTTGAAGGAGCATGGCGAAGAGGCGGCGAAGACGGAGTTCTTCGAGGGCGCGCGGCGGCTGTCGCTGCTCTATCGCAAGCTCGAGACCTGCGGAAAGCCCTTCGCCGTCGCCATTCATGGCGTGTGTCTGGGCGGCGCCTTCGAACTGGCGCTGGCCTGCCATTATCGCGTCGCGTCCGACGATGCGAAGGTCGGCCTGCCGGAGATCAAGGTGGGTCTCTTCCCCGGCGCCGGCGGCACGCAGCGCGTCGCGCGGCTGATGCAAACGGGCGATGCGCTCCAGTTCCTGTTCAAGGGCGAGCAGGTGAAGGCCAGGGCCGCGCTGGCCATGAAGCTGCTGCACGAGGTCGCGCCGCAGGCGGAGATCGTCGAGAAGGCGAGGGCGTGGATTCTGGCCGGCGGCAAGGCGCAGGCGCCGTGGGACGCCAAGGAATTCAGGAACCCGAGCGGAAAAGTGTTCTCGCCCGGCGGCATGATGATCTGGCCGGCCGCCAACGCCATCTACCGCCGCGAGACCATGGACAATTATCCGGCGGCGAAGGCCATCCTGCATGCGGTCTACGAAGGCCTGCAATTGCCGATGGACCTTGCGCTGCGCGTCGAAGCCCGCTGGTTCGCGCATATACTGCGCTCGCCGGAAGCGGCGGCGATGATCCGCTCGCTGTTCCTCTCCAAGAACGAACTCGACAAGGGCGCCCGCCGGCCAGCCGGCGCAGCAACGACCCATCTGAAGAAGGTCGGCATTCTCGGCGCCGGCTTCATGGGCGCGGGCGTCGCCTATGTTTCGGCCCTCAACGGTCTCGAGGTCGTGCTGATCGACCGCGATCAGGAGAGCGCCGACAAGGGCAAGGCCGCTTGCGACAAGAGCATCTCCGGTCAGGTCGCGCGCGGCAAGGCCAGCGAAGCCGACAAGGCCGCGCTTCTCGCGCGCATCACCGCGACGCCGGATTACGCCGCGCTCGCGGGCTGTGATCTCGTGGTCGAAGCGGTGTTCGAGGAACGCGGCGTCAAGGCCGATGTGACGAAGAAGGCGCAAGCGGTCGTGGGGCCCGATGTGATCTTCGCCTCCAACACCTCGACCCTGCCGATCACCTCGCTCGCCGAAACCGCGCTCCGCCCGGAGAATTTCATCGGCATCCACTTCTTTTCGCCGGTCGAGAAGATGCTGCTGGTCGAGATCATCATGGGTCAGAAGACCGGCGATCTCGCGCTGGCGACGGCGCTGGATTTCGTGCGCATCCTCAAGAAGACGCCAATCGTCGTCAACGACACGCGCGGCTTCTATGCCAACCGCTGCGTGCTCAACTATGTGCGCGAGGGGCACATCATGCTGCTCGAAGGCGTGCCGCCGGCGATGATCGAGAATGTCGCGCGTATGGCCGGAATGCCGGTCGGGCCGCTGTCGCTCAACGACGAAATCGGCGTCGATCTGGCCTGGAAGATTCTGCAGGCCACGAAAAAGGATCTCGGCGCAGCCTTTCAGGAGCCGGAGCAGGAGAAGGTTCTCGGTTTCCTCGTCGAAAGGCAGGGGCGCTTCGGCCGCAAGAACGGCAAGGGATTTTACGATTATCCGGCGGAGCGCGGCGCCAAGAAGACCCTCTGGCCCGGCCTCGCGGAGCTTGCCGAAAAGAAGCTCGATCCCGATACGCTCGATGTGACGGAGCTGAAGCAGCGGCTTCTCGTCGTGCAGGCGGTGGAAGCCGCGCGCACCATGGCCGAAGGCGTCGTCACCGACCCGCGCGAGGCGGATGTGGGCTCGATCCTCGGCTTCGGCTTCGCGCCCTACACCGGCGGCACGCTGTCCTACATCGACGGCATGGGCGCCGCCGCCTTCGTGGCGCTGTGCGACCGACTGGCGGGCAAATACGGGGGTCGTTTCACGCCGCCGCAATTGCTCCGCGACATGGCGGCGAAGGGCGAGACGTTCTACCGGCGCTTCGGCGCGGCCGCGAAGGCGGCGTGACCTGTCCGCCGTCGAGGGAAGGACGCCTTCCCTCGACGGGTCGACCCAACGCCGGCCCCGCGGCGAGCGGTCTGGCCGGGGGCGCGCATTTTCACGACGAATGCTTCAAACCTTAACCATCTTCGGGCATATGCTCCAAACCCCGCGCAAGCGCGAAACCATCGCTCGAACTGACCTCGCTGCAAATGTTGGCTTTCCCGCAGATCGATCCCGTTGCGATCGAGATCGGCCCGCTGCCGATCCGCTGGTACGCGCTCGCCTATATCTCCGGCTTCATCGCCGGCTGGCTGCTCCTGCGCGCTTTCGTGACCCGCGATGCGCTGTGGCGCGCCGGCCAGCCGCGGCCTGGCGAAGACTCGCTCGACGATCTCGTGGCCTATGCCGCCATGGGCGTCATCATCGGCGGACGGCTCGGCCATGTGCTGATCTACGATCCGGCATATTACCTCGCCCATCCGCTGGAAATCCTGCAAACCTGGAAAGGCGGCATGGCCTTCCACGGCGGTCTGCTCGGCGCGCTGACCGGCATGGCGCTGTTCGCGAGGCGCGCGGCGCTGCCCTTTGCGACCATCGTCGATCTCGTCGCCGCCGCGGCGCCGCCGGGGCTGTTCTTCGGGCGCATCGCCAATTTCATCAAGCCGGAGATGTGGGGCCGGCCGAGCGACGTTCCCTGGGCAATGGCTTTCCCGGGCGCCGGCGACGCGCCGCGTCACCCCAGCCAGCTCTACGAAGCCGGGTTGGAAGGGCTGGCGCTCGGCATCGTGCTCCTGCTGGCGGTACGGCTGGGCGCCTTCAAGCGTCCCGGGCTCGTCACCGGCCTGTTCGGCGTCGGCTATGGCGCGGCGCGCATCTTCTGCGAATTCTTCCGCGAACCCGATCCTGTGCAGGAGGCGCTGCCCGGCGGCTTCACCATGGGCATGGCGCTGTCGGCGCCCCTTGTCATTCTCGGCGCCGCGATCATCCTCCATAGCCTGACGCGAAGGACCGCCGCCGCATGAGCCCGCTCAAGGACGAAATCGTCGCCATGATCGCGCAGGAGGGGCCGATCACCCTCGAGCGCTACATGTCGCTGTGCCTGTCGCACCCGAAATACGGCTATTACATCACCCGCGATCCGTTCGGGCAGAACGGCGATTTCGTCACTGCGCCGGAAATCAGCCAGATGTTCGGCGAACTTCTGGGCGTGTGGCTGGTCGAAGCCTGGCGTGCGGCCGGCTCACCCTCGCCCGTGCGGCTGGCGGAGCTCGGCCCCGGCCGCGGCACGCTGATGTCCGACGTGCTGCGCGTCGCCCGCATCGCCCCGCCCTTCCTCGAGGCGCTCACCCTGCATCTCGTCGAGACCAGCCCCGTGCTGCGCGAGCGCCAGCGTGAGACGCTGGCGGGCGCCGGCAAGGAGCCGCAGTGGCATTCCGATGCCGGAGAAATCCCGCCCGGTCCTGCCTTCATCCTCGCCAACGAGTTTTTCGACGCGCTGCCGGTGCGGCATTTCGTGAAGACCATCGGCGGCTGGCGCGAGCGGCTGGTGGGACTTGGCCACGAGGGCGAACTGACCTTCGGCCTGCTCGATGCGCCCCGTGAAGATCTTGTCGTCGAGGCGAAGGAAGGCTCGATCATCGAGATCGGCGCCGCCGGGCAGACGGTGATGGCCGATCTCGCCGCGCGCATCGCAGCGCAGGGCGGCGCCATGCTGGCGATCGACTACGGCTACGAGCACACCTCGCTCGGCGACAGTTTTCAGGCCGTGAAGGGACACGACTACGTAGATCCGCTGGCCGAACCGGGCGAGGCCGATCTGACCGCCCATGTAGATTTCGCGGCGCTGGCGCGCGCCGCTCGCGGTGTCGGCGCAAAGGTGCTGGGCCCGACGACGCAGGGCGCCTTTCTGCAGCGCCTCGGGATCACCCAACGCGCCGCGACGCTGGCCCGCAAGGCGACGCCCGAGCAGGCCGAAGCCATCGGCGCAGCGCTGCGTCGGCTTACCGACGCGGAGGACCCGCGCGACATGGGCGCGCTGTTCAAGGTCGTCGCGATCACCCATCCTGCTCTGCCGGACCTGCCCGGCTTCGCCTGAATTCTGTATGAAGCGAATTCTTCTCGACCGGACGAAACCGTCCGGCCGGAATGCGCCCGGATTGGAGACCTCATGACGCTTCCCGCCCTTGGCGCCGCCAATCTCGCTCTGCCCGGCGTGCGCCACGGTTTCTTCACCCGCGCCGGCGGCGTGTCGCAGGGCGTCTACGCCTCGCTCAACGGCGGGGTCGGCTCCAGCGACGATCCCGCCGCGGTCGCGGAGAACCGCGCCCGCATGGCGGCGACGCTCGGGGTCGAGGCCGGACGGCTGCTGGTGCCGTTCCAGATCCATTCACGCGACGCGCTCGTGGTGTCGGCGCCCTGGGCGGCTGCCGACCGGCCGCGCTGCGACGGGCTCGTCACCGCGACGACGGAGCTGGCGCTGGGCGTCACCGGCGCCGATTGCGGCATGCTGCTGTTTGCCGACGCCCGCGCCGGTGTCGTCGGCGCCTGCCACGCCGGCTGGAAGGGCGCCTTCGAGGGCATGATCGAGGCGACCGTCGGCGCCATGGAAAGTCTCGGCGCGCGCCTCGGTGACATTCACGCCGCGCTGGGTCCGATGATCTCCGGAAAGAGCTACGAAGTCGGGTCGGAGTTCCTCGCCCGCTTCGTCGAACGGGACAAGGCTTTCGCCCGCTTCTTCACACCCTCGGTGAACGACGCCCATTACATGTTCGATCTGCCGGCCTTCATCGCCTTGCGTGTGGCGAGGCTCGATCTCGCCTCTTTCGAAAATCTCGGGATCGACACCTATGTCGACGAAGCCCGTTGCTACAGCTACCGTCGAAGCGTTCACCGCGCCGAGCCGGACTACGGGCGGCTGGTGTCGGCAATCGCTCTGGCGTGAAGGTGATCCGGCGACGCTGCGGCGACTGCACGTTTTTCGAGCATGGACAAGACCGGGCGTATCGCCCTCGCGCCTCGACCGCGCGCTGCGGCAAGGTTTAGCGAAGCCGGGCGCCGCCCGGAAACCAGACCCGCGGAAAATCGCCATCCCGGCGCGAAGCCGTTGTGCGCTGGAGCTTTTGACGCTATTCTAATGATAAATGTCATGATTGAGGCCTTGCGCCGAATGGAACGCATGATGGCTGAGACGACGGAATTGGCGATGGTTGGCGAGCCCGGCTCACCGCAGGACCGCCTGATCGCAGCGGGCTTGCGCCCCACGCGTCAGCGCGTGGCGCTGGCGCAACTGCTGTTCGGGGCCGGCGACCGGCATGTCACCGCGGAGCGTTTGTTCGAAGAGGCGAGCGCCAGCGACATGGCCGTCTCGCTCGCCACCGTCTACAATACGCTGCATCAGTTCACCGCCGCCGGTCTGCTGCGGGAAATCGCGGTCGATGGCGCGCGCGTCTATTTCGACACGAACACCAGCGACCACCATCATTTCCTGCTCGAGGACAATGAAGAGCTTTACGACATTCCCGGCCTGCATGTGGCTTTGGGCGATGTGCCCCAGCCGCCGGCCGGGCTGAAAGTCTCTCGCGTCGACGTTGTCGTGCGCCTGCGCCGCGACGCCGAGTGATCGGGCTGACGCGATCCTGGCGCCGAAGTCGCGACCGAACATCAGAAACCGCGTCTTGAACCACGGGTCGTCGCGCGACTCCTGCCGGGCCGGCAAGCCATGAAAACGCGACATTTTCGTCCGCCCCCGCTGGAGCGGCGCATCGAAAATCCGTGATTTTTCGAACGGGCGCGACTTTATCCTGTCGTCGGTTGACGAACCCGAAAAATTTTCGACTATGATTACGGCAAGATGAAATTTGCGCCGGAAGGGCGATTCGGATGCGCGCTCGGATAGTTCTCACGGCCCTCTTGAGCCTCTGCGCCGGGAGCGCCGCCGCTGCGCCGGCCCGTGATCGTCACGACCCGACGCCGCCGCCGCTCGAAGAAAACGAATCGCGTTCGGTTCTCTCCGTCCTGCCGCGTCCGGGGCCCGACCTGGACAAGGCGCGCAATGAACTCAAGGACAGAGGCGTCTATTTCGCCGCCAAATATATCGGCGAGGTCTTCGGCTCCACGACCGGCGGCCAACGCCGAGGGACGATCTACGAAGGCCGCGTGCGCTACTCGCTGGATGTCGATTTCGCGACGCTGGCCGGCATCGACGGACTCGCCTTTCACACCACCGGCTTTCAGCTCCACGGCAAGGGCATCGATGCCTATTACGTCGGATCGCTCAATCCCCCCAGCAACATCGAGGCGACGCCGGCCAACCGGCTCTACGAATTGTGGCTGCAGCAGAGTCTGATCGCCGACAAGGTCAATGTCCGCTTCGGGCAACTCGGCTCCGATCAGGAGTTCATGTATCCCGAATGGGGGCAGATGTTCATCAACGGCGCCTTCGGCTGGCCGACGATCACCGCCTCCAATCTGCCCGGCGGCGGGGGGCCGGCCTATCCGCTCTCCAGTCTCGGCGTGCGTCTGCGGCTCACGCCGGTGGAGAATGTCTCGTTTCTGGTTTCCGTGCTCGATGGCGATCCGTCCGGACCGCAAGGGCCGCTCGACAGTCCCGATCCACAAAGGCGCAATCCCGACGGCTTGCAGTTCCGGCTGAAGGATCATCCCTTTCTGATCGGCGAAGGGCAGTTCCGCTACAAGATCGACGGGCTCGATGGCTCCGTGAAGCTCGGCGGCTGGCGCCATTACGGAAATTTCGCCGATCTGCATTATTCGAGCGACTGGCTCTCGCTCGCCGATCCCAACAGCAATGGACTCACGTTGCAGCGGCGCGGCGATCACGGTCTCTACGCCATTCTCGACCAGAAGATCGGCGACGGCGCCGGGCCGGGCCGCGGCGCGGGCTTTTTCGCGCGCGCTTCCGTTGCGCCGGGTGATCGCAATCTCGTCTCCGCCTATGCCGACGCCGGCGTGTCCTTTGTCGGCGTGATGAAGGCGCGGCCGGACGATCTGTTCGGCCTCGCTGTCGGCTATGCGCGCGTCTCCGATGCGGCGCGCAGTTTCGATCGCGACACGGCTTTCTTCAATGGCGTCCCGACGCCGGTCCGCTCCAGCGAGGCGCTGGTCGAGGCGACCTATATCGCCAAACTCGCGCCCGGCTGGTCGATCCAGCCGGACATCCAGTATATTCGCCGGCCTGGCGGCAACATCGCCGATCCGCGCGATCCGAACGGCATCGCGCCGGCGCGCAATTCGCTCGTGCTCGGCCTGCGCACCCTGCTGCGGTTCTGAACCGCTTCAGCGAAACTGCTCCGGCACCAGTGAGTAATCGGGAACGCAGACGCGCTTTTCCGCCTGGAGCCGCGGCGCGCCGTCGTCGCGCACGAGCCAGGACGGCGCCTGCGACAGACGGGCGAGATAATTGCTCGGGAACAGGCCCTCGGCGAATTTGGCGTAGGCGGTGAGGATGTTGCAGTCGCCGGGCCGATAGGCGGGGTCCATGATCGCCCGGCGCAGTTCGAACAGTCCGGTGACCGCCGAAAGCCCGATGACGAGAAGGACGACGCGGTGGAGAATCCGCCCGCCCGCCAGCAGCGCGGGCGCCGCGGAGGCGAACGCGATCGCCACGACGAACAGGGGCGCGATAGCGCCGCGCATCGCCAGATCATTGTCGTCGCCAAGTTTGTAGAAAGGCGCAAGCACGACGAAGACGATCGCCGCGGCCAGCGGCGCGCGCAGCTCCGGCGCAACGTCGCGCCAGCGGGCGAGAAGCAACCAGACCTGCGGAATGGAAAACGCCAGCAGCGCCGCGTAATGGCTCCAGAACCCGTCCTTGCCGATCAGCCACTGGCGCGGCACGGCGCCGCTGTCGGCGGTGAGATAAACGATCAGCGGCGCCAGACCGGCAATGACGACGACGGCGAACCCCTCGCGCCGGGCGATCGATCTCTCGAACACGGTGCGCGCGCCGCACAGCGCCAGCAGCGGAAGCGCGCCGAGAATCGCCAGCGGCGACCAGAACAGCAGCCCCGCCGCGAGGACGGCGAGACTTGCCAGATCGATGTCGCGCCGCCAGCACATCAGCGCGAGAAGTGCGGCGAACCAGGCCGGCAGCGCATGGTTGGGCGCCCAGAACAGCGACGGGATGTGGCCGAAATATTTGAAAAAGTCATTCCAGAACATGATCAGCGGATTGATTTCGAACTCCGCGCCATTGTGCGCCCGCCAGACGTCGACGGCGAGGCGCGGAACGATGTCGACGCCGCTGAACAGCAACAGCACCGCCAGAAAGCGCAACCGGCCCGCGCCGGTGAGCCGCGCGGCAAAATAGAGGATCGCTGCATAGAGCAGGGCATTTTGCGCCAGCACGGCGTAATGGGCGGCCATGATCCCGAAGGCGCGGCCAACGAGCGCGGGGAGCATGTACATCCCGAGCGGCGCGCGCAGGAAATAATCGACAGCGCCCGATCGATAGAACAGGGGAAATGGTCCACGAATCGCGTCGGCGAGCACGGCGTCGCGCAGCAGCCAGTCGGACGCGCTGTAGAAAAGATGCCCCTCGCCGCCCAGCGCGCACAGGACCGTCGCGGCGCCGAGGCACAGAAGAAACATCCGCCCCTGCAATGGGGCGTCGAGAGCCGACGCCTGCATGCGCGACACGATCCAGCCGGCGCCGGCGACACCGGGCGCGACGCAAATCGCCGCAGGCGCTGGCAGGCGAAGCGCGAAAACGAGCACGGGCGCAAGGAAGACGAGGCAGGTCACGACCAGCGCGTCGCGCTCGCTCGGCGCCCGCATCGGCGCGACGCCGCCGGAGCGCGAACAGGGAAAGAAGACCGGCATCGACAATTGTCCTTCGGTGGGCTGAAAATGCGCTGGCCATAGCTTTCCCGCGGCTTTCGCGTCTATTTTCAGTTTTCGGCGATTCTGACAAGGGACATTGTCGATCCTCGAGCTCGACCATTCCAGGGAGTAGAGCGGCCACGAAAATATCCGGATTTTGAACTATATCCGGACTATATTGATCATGAACTTGACAATGAAAAATGTTAAATTGAAAAAATGTTCACGGAAACGCCATAGTCACCTTGCATTTTGAATCGCATGCGCTATGCAAGGATACGCTGAAGTTGCGTACAAGCTCGAGCGAAGAAGAGAACTCCGGCGACAGCGAACGATCGACGGCGACACACGCGTGAGCCGTTCGAACAAACAAAAGCTTGGCCGGAATCGTCACGTCAACAAGGAAAAACCACCATGTCGAGATCGATGGGTCTGGCGGGAATGATGATGCTCGCCTTGATTTCTGGTCCTGCCAATGCTTTCGATATTGTCGACCATGACTACGGCGGTCGGGTCGATCCCTATCTCGCCCGACTGGCCACGGCGCAAGCGCGCGGCGAAGTCGTGCGCTTCGGGCCGGTCGAATGCGATTCGTCCTGCACGCTGTTCCTCGCCGCGCCGCGATCCTGCGTTTCGGCCAATACGGTGTTCGGCTTCCATGCGCCCTGGACCGGCACGCCGCGGGGCGGCTATGTCGATCCGCGCATGACGGCGGTTTTCGCCCAAGCGTACAAGCCGGCGCTACGGCGGGCGTTTCTCGCTCATGTGCGCGCCACCGGCCATATGACGCCCGGCCCGCTGATGCGCCTCACCGGCCTGCAACTCGCCAGCCTCGGCTACCGGCTCTGCGGCTGAAGCGCGCGCCATTCCATGACCAGCGTGGGGCGGCCCGACATGCTGTCCGGGCCGGGCCCCGCGCTGGTGAATCCCTGCCGCTCGTAAAAACCGATAGCCCGCGCATTGTCGGCGTTGACATCGAGGCGGATGCCTTGCGGCGAGGCTTCACGCGCCGCCGCCATCAGCGCCGCGCCGGCGCCATTGCCAATATGGCTGCGCGCGACGCAGATCTGGTCGAGCCAGCCGGTGGCGGGATTTATGGTGACGAAGCCGAGCAGATCGTCTGGCGCTTCAAACAGGCAGAGGGTGACGGCGCCCCTGGCTTCCAGCTCGCTCAGATGGCGCACGAGCCAGTCGCGACGCAGCGAAAAATCGATGGCCGGATAGGCGTCGCTCCAGCTTTCGACCCAGAGAGCGACGAGGGCGGGCCAATCGGCCTCGCGGCGTAAAGCGATGCTCACGCCTTTTTCACCGCATCGAGCAGCGCCCGGTGGATGGCCTCGTTGCCGCAGCATATCTCGCGCTTTGCCAGAAAGCCGTCGCCGCCGGAAAGATCGGTGACGAAGCCGCCGGCCTCGCGAACGAGGCAGGCGCCGGCGGCGATGTCCCAGCTGCGGATGCCGCGTTCCCAATAGCCATCGAACCGTCCGCCGGCGACGAAGGCCATGTCGAGCGCCGCCGCGCCGAAGCGGCGGACATTGCCGGCCTTGCCCATCACGGCGGCGAGTTCCAGCTTGAACCGGTCGTGGCCGGCGGCGGCGGCGAGCGGCGGGATGCCGCAGGCGATCATCGTCTCGGAGAGGACGCGGCGCGAGGACACCCGCATGCGCCGGTTGTTGTGATAGGCGCCCTGGCCGCGCTCGGCGAGATACATGTCGTCGGTCGCCGGATTGTAGATGACGCCGGCGACGATCTGGCCATCGCGCTCGAGCCCGACCGACACGGCGAATTGCGGCACGCCGTGCAGGAAATTGGCGGTGCCGTCGAGCGGATCGATATGCCAGGTGTGGCTCTTGTCGGAACCTTCGACCGCGCCGCTCTCTTCCATGATGAAGCCGTAGCCGGGACGGGCTTTCGAGAGCTCCTCGAACAGCACCTTTTCCGCCTTGCGGTCGGCGGCCGACACGAAATCTCCCGGACCCTTGACCGAGACCTGCAGATTTTCGACTTCGCCGAAGTCGCGCTTCAAGCCGCGGCCGGCCTTCAGCACGGCGCCGGTCATGACATTCATCAAAGCGGAGCGAATCATCGGGGAACCTCGGACGGGGCGGGGGCAGCTGCACAATTGCCCTTCCGCGCCGCGCGGCGTCAAGCGCGTCGGCGAACGGAGCAGGCGCTTGTTAACTCTCCGGCGCGGCGGCGGGGTCCGCCCCGACGCAGATTAACCACGCAGAAAACTCTTTTCCCGACTGTGCGGCGCACATCTTACCAAAGAGGCGCGTCCATGCAGGGCACCCTTGTCAAAATCGCGATCGGTCTCGTCCTTGCCGCTATTCTGGGCGTGAAGGCGCTTGGACAACTGCCGGTGAAGGCCATGCCGGGCAAGCTGCCGGCCGCGGCTGCGGCGCAGGCGGCGCGGGTCGGCGCCAGCGAACATCGCATCGCCGCCGACGGCGGCGGCCAGTATCACACGTTCATGGACGTGAATGGCGTGCGGGTCGACGCGCTGGTCGACACCGGCGCGACCTTCCTCGTGATGTCGGCGGAGGATGCGGCCAAGGCCCGGGTGGCGACCAGCCCGGCCGATTTCACCCGCACGGTCTCCACGGCCAATGGCGTGGCCCGGGTCGCGCATGTGTGGTTGCAGGAGGTGCGCGTCGGCGCGCTGACTTTGCAGAATGTCGAGGCGCTGGTGGCCGGCCCGGGCGCGATGTCGACCAGCCTGCTGGGGATGAGTTTTCTGGGCCGGCTGTCGAAGATGGAGGCGTCGGCGGGGTCGCTGTTGCTGCGGCAGTGAGGCCATCAGAGCCTTGGCGCGTGCAAAAGTTTGTTGCACAATTGCGGACGCCCTCTCGAAAAAGATTTGCCGGCATGTATCTTTTTTGATACATTGGCGGAATTGAATGACCGACCACTTCGAACCGATCCCGCTCCGCTTCTGGCGCTCGACTTCCGGTCGGGAACCCGTGCGCGAGTGGTTGACCGATTTGCCCCTCGATGATCGGCGGCTCATCGGCCGCGACATGGCGAAGGTGCAATTCGGCTGGCCGATCGGCCTTCCCTTGTGCCGCCCTTGTGCCGCCCGTTGAGCGGCGGCCTTTGGGAAGTCCGCTCGTCGCTTCCCGGCAAGCGGGAAGCGCGTGTGCTGTTCGGCTTTCATGACGGCGAGCTGATAGCCCTGCATGCCTTCATCAAGAAGACGCAGCGCGCCCCGCCGCAGGAGCTGGCGCTCGCACGGCAACGGTTGAAGGAGGTCACCTCATGACGAAGAGAAAAAACCCGCATGTCGGCTCGACCTTCGAAAGCTGGCTCGACGAGCAAGGCATCCGCGAAGAGGTCACCGCCGCCGCCATCAAGGAAGTGATTGCCGAGCAGCTTGCCGCCGAGATGAAGAAGAAAGGCATCACCAAGGCGCGCATGGCCGAGATGATGGAAACCAGCCGCGCCCAGATCGACCGCCTGCTCGACCCCAGGAACGATAGCGCGACGCTCGAAACGCTCATGCGAGCGGCGAAGGTCGTCGGTCGGCGACTGCGGCTCGAATTGGTGTGATGCGCGTGCGAATAAGCGCGGCGTTCATATGGGCGCCCCCTACCCTCACCAGTCATCAGCGCGACGAGGCCTTGCGCGACCTTGCCAAAGGCAGCGCGACGCAGGCAGACTTGGCGCGGCGGCTCAATGTGAGCCGCAGCAAGATTTCGAGGTTCGCGCTATGACGATAAGCCCTGAGGAAATTAGGAAGTTATTTCAGACAATCAATTCGCAGTTTAACAAGTGTCTTGAGCCACGGATGACCTGCAAAAACAAGGCCGTCCGAGCGCATTCTGTTCAGAACGGGCGCGTCATTGATTTGATAGCGAAGGATGGCCACGTGATCATGTTACGTCCAAGTTTTTCTAACGAAAAAATGGATATAGAGTTCAAATCTGTGGGACGCAACCGAGCATCAACATTTACAGGACTCTGCAATGAACATGATACCGCTATTTTTAAGCCGATAGATACTAGACCATTCGATCGCGAAAATAACGAGCATCTTTTTTTGCTGGCTTATCGATCAGTGTGTCGAGAGTTGCACGCCATTATGGAGGCGGCGGTAAAGAATCAATCAGTTTATCGGTCGCGGGTTGAGCGTGGCGTCGACGCGGCTGATGCTACAAGCGCGGCGGGGCAGATGGCCACTGAACGCATGATTATCTCTTATGAAACATATCAATACCGCTTCAATAATTTCGATATACCGCTCGTTAATGGATCGTTCGATAATATAGAACACGATATAATTGAGATTTTCCATCCAGCTCCAATGCTGGCTGTCTCTTCATTATTTTCGTTTGATGAATTAAGAAATGTAGATGGTGTCGTAAGAGTCGTTCTCAACGTATTCCCAATATCGAATAGCATATCTCTCGCAGTTTTCTCCTACGCGAGCACAGACAGAAATATGGCTAGGGCGGCGCTTGATCGCATTCTAAATTCAAGAGACGCCTACCAGAAATATGAGCTTTCACGGCTGATACTGAATCGTATTGAAAATTTTATGATTTCGCCCGTCCATTTTGATACTTGGAGCGCTGAGAAAATTTCGCGGATCAAAGCTGCGTTCACCAATACAATTGCAAATAGAGAGCAGGTTCCAGACCATCCGGATATGATGTTATTTTAGGCCTACAGCCTTCCATATTGCGCGTTGCGATCTTCGCAAAAGCTAACCTTTTGCAAAAAATCTGGCCGCGGCGAAGTCTCAAAAAACCATCGCCTTCGGGACGCGATCTCAAGGCCGGCTCTCGCGGGCAGGCTTCATACCCAGTCACGCGCCCGGCCGCGATTGCGCGCACCCCTTGACACATGCAAGACAATATTCCTATTATCTCCTCACCCCCGCCGATGGCAAGGGGCGTCGTTCCGGGTCGGGCGGCGCGGGCGGGGGGCGGCTGACGGGCGTGGTCGACCCACTGCGCAGATCGCCGGCATCGTGCCGCTGACCGGAGCGTCGAGTGCGCAGAAGTTCACTCCGGTCGCAGAAGTGCGAGGCGCGCGCAGGGAAGGCAGGGCCATAACGAGCACTCTCCGCGTCCGCAGGCGGTGGGCGAAGCAACTGTCGTCCGGGGCGTTACGGTTTCCGACGATATTCCAAAGCAACGCGGCCGAAACGGAGGCCGCAGCGTCCCGGACCCCTTGTCCCGCTGAGCGATCGCGCAGCGGCGGCATTGCCATGGACCGCGAGACTCCCGTCTCGCGGCGCCGAAGGCGCAGTTGGACGGCAAAACGCGAGACTGGAGTCTCGCGGTCCCTATTCATCCGGAAACCGCGTCACTCCACCGTGACGCTTTTCGCCAGATTGCGCGGCTGGTCCACGTCTTTCCCCATGAAAACCGCCACGTGATAGGCGAGGAGCTGCGCCGGCACGGCATAGACCAGCGCGGCGAAGGGCCCCTTCACCGCCTCCGGCATTTCGATATAGCCGGCAAGCTCCGCCGCCGCGGCGATCTTCGCGCTCTTTGCGCCGATCAGGATCAGATGGCCGCCGCGGGCGGCGACCTCCTGCAGGTTCGATACGGTCTTTTCCAGCGAGGCGTCGGCGGGGGCCAGCACGATCACCGGCATGGCGTAATCGATCAGGGCGATCGGGCCGTGTTTCAATTCGCCGGCCGCATAGCCTTCGGCGTGGATATAGGACAGTTCCTTGAGCTTGAGCGCGCCTTCCATCGCCAGCGGAAAGGCCGGTCCGCGGCCGAGATAGAGCACGCTGGAGGCGCGCGCCACGTCGCGGGCGACGGGCTCGATCTGCGCCTCGGCCTGCATCACCGCCGCCATCTGGCCGGGCGCGGCGATCAGCTCGGCGACGAGCTCACGCTCCTGCTCCAGCGTCAGCACGCCGCGGGCGCGCCCGAGCGCAAGGGCGAGACAGGCGAAGACGGCGAGCTGACAGGTGAAGGCCTTGGTCGAGGCGACGCCGATCTCCGGTCCGGCGAGGGTGCGCGCCACAATGTCGCTCTCGCGCGCGATGGTCGATGTCTCGACATTGACGATGGAGAGGATTTTCTGGCCCTGCGATTTCGCGTAGCGCAGCGCCGCCAGCGTATCCGCCGTCTCGCCCGATTGCGACACGACGATCATCAGCCCGTTCTGCGGCAGCGGCGCCTCGCGGTAGCGGAACTCCGAGGCGATGTCGATTTCCACCGACAGCCGGGCGAAGCGCTCCAGCCAATAGCGCGCCACGAGGCCGGCGTAAAAGGCGGTGCCGCAGGCGGAAATGGTGACGCGGGTCAGCGATTTCGGATCGAAGGGGAAGTCGAAGGCATTGGTCACCCCGGCGGCGAGATCGAGGTAATGCGCCAGCGTGCGGCCGACGACTTCCGGCTGCTCGTGAATTTCCTTGGCCATGTAGTGGCGGTAATTGCCCTTGTCGACCATCATCGAGCCGGCCTGCAAGGGCTGGCGGCGTCGGGTGACGGGCGCATCGCTCTCGTCGAAAAACGCGCTGCTCTCGCGCGTCAGCACGACCCGGTCGCCTTCGTCGAGATATGCGATCTGATTGGCGAAGGGCGCGAGCGCCAGCGCGTCGGACCCGAGATAGGCGCCCTTTTCACCCCAGCCGACGGCCAGCGGCGAGCCGCGGCGGGCGCCGATCAGGAGATCCTCCTCGCCCTCGAACAGGAACACCAGCGCGAAGGCGCCTTTCAGCCGCTTCAGCGCCGCCGTCACCGCCGCGCGCGGGTCCGCGCCGCGGCGCATTTCGTCCTCGACGAGATGGGCGACCGCTTCCGAATCGGTTTCCGTCGTGAAGACATGGCCCCTGGCGGACAGCTCCTCGCGCAGCTCGCGGAAATTCTCGATGATGCCGTTGTGAACGACTGCGACTCTCGCGCTGGCGTGCGGATGGGCGTTGGTCTCGTTGGGCTTGCCGTGGGTGGCCCAGCGGGTGTGGCCGATGCCGATGCGCCCTTTCAGCCCGGCGCCCTGCAACCGCTCGCGCAAATTCTTGAGCTTGCCGCTGGCGCGCACGCGGGTGAGATTGCCGTCTTCCAGAGTCGCGACGCCGGCCGAATCATAGCCGCGATATTCGAGGCGCTCGAGAGCTTCCACGATGGCGGGCGCAACCGGCTCGAAACCGAGAACTCCGACGATTCCGCACATGCGCTTATCTCCAAAGTCAATTGCGCCCGCTGCAAAGACGCCGTCTGTTCGACTTATGCGGCGCCGCACGGGGATCGGGCAAGCGCGACAGCTGGATTGGGTTAAAGTCAACGCCAGGTCCGCCATTTGCGAAAAGCCGCACACACGCGCGCCGGATCGTCGGTCCGGCGCGCGGACCGGCGCCGATTCGCGCCTTGGCGAAGGCCGCCGCACAAGGTAAAGCTCGCGCGCGCTTCCCATCGGCGAAAAGGGGGCCGGCGTGAACTGGCGAGAACCCGTTTTCGACTACTGCGAACGGCAGGGCCCGGGCTTCTGGGCCGAACCAGCCAACGCCGTCTCCAACGCCGCCTTTCTTGTCGCGGCCGTCGCCGCCGTCGCCCTGTTGCGGCGCAGCAAGGAAAAAGATCTGCCGGCTCTTGCGCTGGCCGGCGTCACGGCTCTGGTCGGGCTGGGGAGCTTCGCCTTCCACACGCTGGCGACGCAAGGCGCGATGCTGGCGGATGTGATCCCCATCGCGCTGTTCATCTACGGCTATTTCTGTCTCGGGCTGCATAGCTTTTTCGGCCTGTCGACCCCGCGCGCCGTTGCGGCGACGGCAGCCTTCGGGGCCGCCAGCCTGTGGATCGAATCGAATGTCCACGGTCTCAACGGCTCGATCGCCTATCTGCCGGCTTTTGCGGCGTTGACCGGTTTTGCGGCAGCGCTGGCGTGGGGCGAGGGACGGGAGGAACGCCGGCGGGTCGCGGCGGCGGGCCTCGCCGGAGCGTCGGCCGTGTTCGCGCTGTCGCTGGCCTTTCGCACCATGGATCGGGCCATTTGCGGCGCCTTCCCGGGCGGGACCCATTTCCTGTGGCATCTGCTGAATGCGGCTGTGCTCTATCTCGCACTGCGCGCGGCGATCCTGTGGCGTCGAACCGACTGAGTTCCGTCAGGCCACGCCCAGCCAGAAGGCCGTCGTGCCAACCGCCGCGTGCGAGGCCGCGATCGGCCAGACATTGCGGGTCGAATGATAGATCGTCGCCCAGGCGAGGCCGGCGACGAATGTGTTGGCGAGCAGCAGTGTGTCGCCATAGGCGAGATGCATGAGCGAAAAAACCGTCGCCGAAAACAGCACATATTTGAGTCCGCTCCAGTTCAGCTGGTCGGCGATCAGCTTGGGAATGGAGCGGCAGACGATCTCCTGACAGGGACTCGACACCAGCGCATAAAAGGGCGCAAAGCGCAGCCAGTCGGGTTGCGGACGCATTTCGGTGACGAAATGTCCCTCCAGCGCCAGAAAGGCGAGGAGCGCCACCGTCGCCGCTGCAACGCCACGCCAATCCCCGAGCGCGCGCGGCGCGGCAAGGCCGAGTTCCGCCGCGCTCCAGCCTGCGACCACCGCGACCCGCAGGCACAGCAATGACACGGCCAGCAGCGCCTCGAAGCGCAGCTCGAACGGCAGCAGGCCGCCGCAGATCGCTGCGCTGGGCGCGAGGAGCAGCAGGGCGAAGCCGATCTGCGGCCAAGTCCGGCAATAAAGGCGCAAGGCTGTCATACCGATGCAATATAAATCTGTATCGCGCGGCGCCAAGCAACTTCGTTCCTGCGGCGCCGTATCCGTCACCTGCGCGCCGCCAAAGCGGGCCCGCATTCCCTCGGCGGCCGAAATGGCCTAATCAGCGGGCCATGCCGAACGATCCTGCGCCCCTCCTTCTCGTCAACGCCCGCCTCGTCGATCCCGCGACCCACAGCGAAACCCGCGGCGGCCTGCTCGTCATCGATGGCGTCATAGCCGATCTGGGGCCCGGCTTCGCCAGTGCGCCGGACGGGGCGCGAGTCGTCGACTGTCGCGGCGACATCGTCGCGCCGGGCCTGATCGACATGCAGGCTTTCGTCGGCGAGCCGGGCGCCGAGCACCGAGAGACCATCGCCACCGCCACAGCCGCGGCTGCGGCGGGCGGGGTCACGACCCTCGTCGCCACCAGCGCGACATCGCCCGCGGTGGACGATCCCGCCGTCGTCGATTTCGTGCTGCGGCGGGCGCGCGACACCGGCCGTGTCCGGGTGCTGCCGATGGCGGCGCTGACGAAAGGCCGCGAGGGACGGGAAATCGCCGAATACGGCCTGTTGCAGCAGGCCGGCGCCGTCGCCTTCTCCGACGGATCACATTACGTGCGCAACGCCCAGGTGATGCGCCGCGCCATGACCTACGCCAACGACTTTTCGGCGCTCGTCGTGCATTTCCCGCAGGACGCCGATCTGGCCGGCGGCGGGGTGATGAACGCCGGCGAGCGGGCGATGCGGCTGGGGCTTTCCGGCATTCCCGCCGAGGCCGAGGCCATCGCCCTCGATCGCGATCTGCGGCTCGCTGCGCTGACGGGCGCGCGCTACCACGCCAGCATCGTCACCGCCGGCCTGTCGCTGGAGGCGATGCGCGCGGCGAAGGCGAAAGGCCTTTCCGTCACCTGCGGCACGACGATCAATCATCTCACGCTCAACGAAAACGATATCGGCGATTACCGCACCTTCCTGAAGCTGCGCCCGCCGCTGCGCCACGAGGAGGAGCGCAAGATTCTCGTGCAGGCGCTGGCGGAGGGCGTCGTCGACGTGATCGTTTCCGACCATGATCCGCAGGACGTCGAAACCAAGCGGCTGCCGTTCGGGACCGCGGAATTCGGTGCGATCGGCGTCGAGACCATGCTGGCGGCCGGCCTTCGTCTGGTGCAATCGGGCGACGTGTCGCTGACGCGCCTGCTCGCCGCCATGTCGTCGTGTCCCGCCGAAATCCTCGGCCTGCCACAGGGACGGCTGCAAAAGGGCGCGCCGGCGGACATCATCCGCTTCGATCCCGATGCGCCCTTCGTCGTCGATCCCGCGAGGCTGCAGTCGCGCAGCAAGAACACGCCTTTTGCCGGCGCCCTGCTGCAAGGCGTCGTCAAGCTGACGCTGGTCGGCGGGCGGATCGCGCTGGAGCGGGCCGAAGCGTAACGCGCCGGGACGCCTTTCCGTTTGACGCCGCCCGCCTTTTTCGCCGATGCTCGCGCCATGCGCTTCACCTTTTTGCACGCCGCCGATCTGCACATCGACAGCCCGCTCGCCGCGCTTGGGCTCAGGGACGCCGCCGTCGCCGCGCGCTTCGCCAAGGCGGGCCGGCGCGCTACGGAGGCGCTGGTCGATGCGGCGATCGACGGCGGCGCGGCGTTCGTCGTCATCGCCGGCGACATTTTCGACGGCGACTGGAAGGATGTCTCCACCGGACATTTCTTCGTGAAGCTGCTGGGGCGGCTGGAACGCGCCGGCATTCCCGCCTTCATCGTGCGCGGCAATCACGACGCCGACAGCGAAATGTCGCGCACCCTGCCCTTTCCCGAAGCGACGCGGGTGTTCTCGGCGACGAAGGCCGAGACCTTCGCGCTCGAACATCTGAAAGTGGCGCTGCATGGCCGCAGCTTTTCGAAAAAGCATCCGGACGAGGACTTCGTGCGCGCCTATCCGCCCGCCCGTGACGGCTGGTTGAACATCGGCGTGCTGCACACCGCTCTCGACGGGTCGCGCGGGCACATTTCCTACGCGCCCTGCACGCTCGAGGGGCTGGCGCGTTTCGGCTATGATTACTGGGCGCTCGGACATGTCCATGCGGCGGAAGTTCTCGCGCGCGCGCCTTTCGTCGTCTATCCCGGCAATCTGCAAGGCCGCAGCGTGCGGGAATGCGGGCCCAAAGGCGCGATGCGGGTCACCGTCGAGGAGGGTCGCGTCGTTTCGGTCGAGCCGCTGGCGCTCGATTGCGCGCGCTGGGCGCAAGAGGAAATCGACATTACCGGAGCCGCCGACGAACGCGCCGTGCTGACGGCGATCGAGGCCCGGCTCGCGGCCGTCCATGCGACGGCCGACGGGCGCCCGCTCGCCGCCCGGCTGATTCTGGTGGGCGAGACTGCGCTGCACGAAAGGCTGGCGGCGCGGCGCGAAACACTGGAGGAGGACGTGCGCGCCCTCGGCCTGCGCCTTGCCGACGATTGCTGGGTGGAGCGGCTGAAACTGGCGACCCGCGCGCCGCCCGCCGCGACGGCCGCCGCCGAACCGGATGCGCTGGATCTCGAAGGACTGCTGGCCGCCACGGCCGCCGAGCCGGAATTTCTGGTGGAGGTGGCCGCGCTTTGCGCGCAGATCGCCGACAAATTGCCGCGCGGCCTGCGTGAGGCGCTTCCCCTCGACGCCGCGGCGCTGGGCGCCCGCGCCGAAGCGGCGCGCGATCGCCTGCTCGGCGAGCTCGCGGACCCGGCATGAGATTTCAGGCATGAGATTCGAGGAACTGGTTCTCGAGCGCTACGGCGCCTTCACAGATCGCGTCCTGACCTTCGATCCATCGGCGCGGCTGCATGTCGTGCTGGGCGCCAACGAGGCCGGCAAGACCTCGGCGCTGGCGGCGATCGGCGATCTGCTGTTCGGCTTCGGCAAGCGCACGCCCTACGACTTTCAGCACGAGGGCAAGACCCTGCGGCTCGCTGCGCGGCTGCGGCTGTCGGACGGTGCGGCGCTCGCCTTCCGCCGCCGCAAGGGCGACAAGAACACGATCCTCGACGCCGACGACAAGCCGCTGGGCGACGATCTTCTCGCCCCGCTGCTGGGCGCGGTCTCGCGCGAGACGTTCTTTTGCGAATTCGGCCTTACCTCGCGCGCCCTGCGCGAGGGCGGCGAAGCCCTGCTCGAGGCCGGCGGGCGGCTCTCGGAGACGCTGGCGGCGTCGAGCGCGCGGCTGTCCGCCCTATCGCGGCTGCGCGCGCGGCTGGACACAGAGGCCGAGGCTTTGTTCGGCGCCCGCCGCGCCGCCGGCAAGGCCTTCTATGCCGCCGAAGACCGCTACAAGGAGGCCGACCGCCGGCTGCGCGACGCCATCGTCACGCCGGAGGCGCTGAAGGCGGCGCAGGCGGCCGAAGCCGAGGCGACGACGCGCGGCGAGGCGCTGCGCGCCGAGATCGAGCGCATCGGCCGCGAGCAGGCGCGGCTGCGCCGGGCGCAAAGCGTTGGCCCGAGCCTGCGCGCGCTCGACGTCGCCCGCGCCGAATCCGCCGGCCTCGCCGATTTGCCGCGGATCGACGCCGGGACGGCGCGGGGCTGGCGCGACGCGCTGGCAGCGCAGGCCGCGACGCTCGAAGCCCTCGCTGAAAGCGACGCGCAGGACGCCGAGGACAAGGCGGCGATCGCCGCCCTCGCCATCGATGAACCGCTGCTCGCCAGTGAGGCCACAATCGGCGCGGCGCGCGAAAAGCTCGGGGCGGTGCGCAAGGCCGAAGAAGACCTGCCGGCCCGGCGCGGCGAACGGCGGGCCGCCGAAGCGGCGCTGACACAGGCGGCGCAGGCACTGGGCCTCGCCTCGCGCGCGGCGCTGGTCGCTGCCGCGCCAGGCGATTTGCAACTCGCCGCGGCGCGCGAAGCGCTGGAAGCCCGCAAGAACGCCGGGACGGCCCTCGCCGACGCGCAGCGGCGGCTGGCCGAAGCGCAGCGCGAGGCCGCGCGACTCGCCGCCGAGGCGCCCGCCCATGCCGCCGATCCCGCGCCCCTGCTGCTGCGCTTCGAGGCCTTCGCGGACATTCCCGTCGACGCCGACGCCCTGCGCCGCGATGCGGCGGCGCTGGCCAACGAGCAGCGCGCTCTCGCAGAGGACGCCGCGCGGCTCGATCCGGCTGTCGCCGATCTCGACGACCTTGCCCGCCGTCCTCTTCCCGATCTTTCGCGCATAGAAGCGGCGCGGGGCGCCTGGAACGCTCTGGCGGAGGCAGAACAGCGCGCCGGCGCCGACCGCGCCGCAGCCGCAGCCGCGCTGACGAAGATCGACAAGGAAATCGCCGCCTTGTCCCGCGAGGGGGCCGCCGCGACCCGCGACGACCTCGCTGCCGCGCGCGACGCCCGCGACGACGCCGCGGACGGACTGGAGGCGACCCTCGATGGCGAGGCCGTGGCGCGGCGGGCGCGTTTCGCCGCGCTGACGGCGGCGGACCGCGCGCTCGATGCGACAACCGACCTCCTGCTCGGCGCCTCCGACCGCGCCGCCCGCCTCTCCGCCGCCCGCGACCGACTGGGCGAAGCCCGCGTCGCCGCCGAGACAGCGCAAGCGGCGGGCGCGGCGACGACACAACGGCGGGCGCAGACCGAAGCGGATTGGGCGGCTTTGTGGGCGCCCGGCGGTGTTTCGCCACGCAGCCCCGAGGCGATGGCCGGCTGGACGGAGCGAGTCACACAGTTGCTGACCCGCCGGCGGCGGCTGGCGGAACGTCGCGCCGCCATGGCCGCGCTGACCGAAAAACTCGAGGCGCAGCGCGCCCCTCTGGCGGCGCTTGCACAGGCGCTCGGCGACTCGGCCGAACCCGCCCTGCCTATCGAGACTCTGCATCGCGTGACCCGGGCGGCGCTCGAAAAGCTCCGCGACGCCTGGGCGGCGGCGCGCAAGGACGCCGCGCTGCGTGAGGCGGCGGGAACGGCGCTCGCCCGCGCCCGAGACGACTGCGACGGGCTCACCGCGACGCTGGACGGCCTCGCCGGGAATTGGCGCACAGCGATGGCGTCGATCGGCGCGGGCGAGGCCGCCTCGCCCGCGCAGGCCGATGCGGCGCTGGCGGTGTGGCGGGAATATCGCGCCCAGAAGCAGGAGTTCGATCAACTCGACCATCGCATCGGCGCGATGGAGGAGGACATTGCCGCCTTCTCCGCCGAAGTGGCCGGCCTCGTCGCCGGCGCCGCGCCCGATCTCGCCGGGGCGCCGCCGCGCGCCGCGCTCGATACCCTGACGCGCCGGCTGAACGACGCCCGCGCCGCCGCGCAGCGCCGCGCAACCCTCCTCGAAACCGTGCAGAAACGCGCGCTGGCTCGCGCAACGCTGGCGAAGAAGGCCGAGCGCGCGGCGGCGACTCTGGAGCAGGCGCGCGCGACGCTCGCCTTGCCCGCTGAGGCGCCGCTGGAGCCCGCGCTGGATCGGCTCGACAGGAGGACAGCGCTGGAGGCGGACATCGCGCGGCGCCTCGCCGAACTGCCGGCGATCGGCGACGGTCTCGACGAGGCGACGCTGCGGGCCGAGCGGGAGGGGCTCGACCCCGCCCTGCTTCCGACCGCCCTCGATCGGCTGGAGATCGAACAAAAACAGGCGCTCGACGACTATGGCCACGCCCGCGCCGCCTGCGCCGAAGCCCGCCGGCTCGGGGAGACGTTGACCGAGGGCCGTGACGCCGAAAGCGCGGCGCGCGAAAAGACCGAGGCCGAAGCGGAACTGCTGGCGGTGACCGAGCGCTGGCTGGAGCGCGCGGCGGCGGCGCGGCTCGCCGCCCGGGCGATCGAACGCCACCGCGCCGCGGTGGAAGACCCGCTTCTGGCGCGCGCGTCGGAACTGTTCTCGATCGCCACGGCCGGCGCTTTCACGCGGCTCGTCGCCGACTGGGACGATGGCGATTCTCCGCGGCTCGCGGGCGAGCGGCCGGGCGGCGGGCGCACGCCGGTCGACGGAATGAGCGAAGGCGCGCGCGACCAGCTGTTCCTGTCGTTGCGCCTTGCCCTGCTGGAGCTGCGCGCCGCCGAACCCCTGCCCTTCGTCGGCGACGATCTGCTGGCGAGTTTCGACGAAGAGCGCGTCGCCCGCGCGCTGGGTCTGTTCGCCGATTTCGGGACGCGCCGGCAAGTGGTTCTGTTCACCCATCACCGCCATGTCGCCGACATCGCCGAAATGATGGCCGGAACCCAGATCATCGGATTGTAAGGGGATGGAGCGCCTCTCGCACGCAAGGCGTCAATCGGAAACGAGATCGATCGAAAATCGATTCGAGGGTAAATCCTGCGAAAACAGGCGTTACCGTGGATAAAACAGCGAAGCTCCAAAGATCAGGCTGACCATGGCGATGGAGCCGAGCCAACTGAGCATCGTGACCAGTGCATTCGAATCGTCGTCGTTCTTCATGTCGCGTCTCCCGCCGGCTTTCTCGGCATATGGTGGCCAAAAAGCCGCCGACGGGAAGTGCGACACGACAGCGCGGCTGGCGCGCTTCGGCGTCTAAGTCAAAGCGCTGCCTCTTTTTTCAGGCGCAGAATGGCCACGCCGGTGGCCGAGGACGCGTTTGCGTAAGGGCTTCCGGCTGCGAGGGCGGATTCGGCCTGCGGGTATTGAGCGCCGTTGATCAGCCGCGCCACGCGGCCGGCCTCGCGATGGAAGACGGCATGGGCGTCGACGCAGGTGGTGAAAGCGGTCATCTGGCCATATTTCGCGCGGGCGTCGCCATGCAGCCATTTGCCGAGCGGGCAGCAATTGTCCTTTTCGAGGGTCGCGGCGTCGACCGTCTCCCTGGCCGCGATGGCTGACCGCAGCTTCACTTTCCACTGCGAGTGCGCGTCGATGGCGGAGTCGAGATTCATGACCGTAGTTTCCGGATGCTATAAATGGCCCGCCGCCATGGCGGGGCACTTCGCGGGGCGCGGCGTCCGCGCCGGCGAAATTCGAAATCATTTCGACAGAAATAGACTTACAATGCGGCGAATAAAAACAGGTTAAGACAAACCCGAGATTTGACTGGCGGACCAGTTTTCCGCTCTTTATGAGAGAGCTGCTTTCCAACTTCTCTCAGCTTCTGTCCTGTTTGGGTGTAACCTATGACAGTACTGCGCCAATTCCGCTAAAGAACACCGATTTTGTCGGGGCGAGGTTTGTACGTACGGGTCCGAACCGCTTGAGCGCCGCCTTGCGCATGGGATTATGGGCAAGGCAGGCCCATGACTCGACCGCACGATACAATGAACCGCACGATACGATGACCAGAAAAATTCTGATCGCAGTCGCATTGCCGACTACGGCTCTGTTCTTTCAATGGATTTTGTGGCCATGGCTGTCGCCGTTCGTGTGGTTCCTGTTCTTCCCGGCGTCGTTTCTGGCGGCGCGCACGACAGGCCTCGTCGGCGGACTGACCGCCGCGACGATCAGCACTGTGTGCGTGTGGGTCTTTTTCCTCCCACCGGTCGTCGCCACGGGGCAGGCAAGCGCCGCGACCCTCCCGTCGACGGCCATATTCCTGTTGACGAGCCTGCTGTTCAGCCGGGACGCACAAAAGCGCCTCGATCTGATCGGGGAGGCCGACGCCGCCCTGAGGGAGGCCCAGCGGGTCGCCCGCCTCGGCGTCTGGTCGCGGGATTTGCGCAACGGAACGGGACTCTGGTCCGATCAGATGTATGTGCTTCTCGATCACCCGCGCGAACTCGGGCCGCTGTCCCTCCCCGACTTTCATCGGCGATTCACCGCGGCGAGCGAAGCGCGGCTGACCGAGGCGATCGGGCATTGCGCCAGGGAAGGCGTCGCCTTCGAATTCGACGCGGAATACGCCCGATCCGACGGCGACCGGCGGCGGTGGCTGACATGCCGCGGCGAGGCGGTGCGTGACGTCCGTGGCATGATCGTGAAGCTGCACGGCACACTTCAGGATGTGACGGTCCGCAAACAGATGGAGCTCGCGCTCGTTCGAAACGAAGCTCTGATGCGGCTGTTCATCGAACACGCGCCGGCGGCGCTCGCCATGTTCGACCACGACATGCGCTATATTGCTGCAAGCCGACGCTGGATCGACGACTTCCGCCTCGGCGCCGACATCATCGGCCGCCCGCACTACGAGATCTTCCAGAACACTCCCGAAAACTGGAGAGACGCGCACCGCCGGGGACTCGCGGGAGAAGTCGTGCGTGAGCCCGAAGATTGCTACGCCCATCCGGACGGGACGGCGCGGTGGCTGCGCTGGGAGGTGCGACCCTGGCGTGACGTCGACGACGCCATCGGCGGCATCGTCATTTTCACCGAGGACATTACCCACTTCCGCACATCGCGCGAAAAGATCCGCCGGCTGGCAGCCACGCTCGAGCAGCGCGTCGCGGAACGCACCGCGCAGCTTGCCACCGCCAACGAGGAGCTGGAGAGTTTCTGCTACGCCGTCTCGCACGATCTCCGGGCGCCCCTGCGCGCCATGAGCGGCTTTTCCCAGGCCCTCGTCGAAGACCATGGCGAACGCCTGCCGCAGGAAGCGACGGCGTATTTGTACGAGATTGACCTTGCCAGCAGGCACATGGGAGACTTGATCGACAGCCTTCTGGCCTTGTCGCGCAGCACACGCGGCGATGCAAGACATGACGCCGTGGACATGACGCGTCTGGCCCAGAGATTGCTTGAAGAATTGGCCCGGGAGGAGCCGCATCGCCATGTGACGATCGACGTCGAACAGGGCCTCGAGGCCGAGGGCGATGCGCGGATGATCGACACAGCGCTGCGCAATCTGCTCGGCAACGCCTGGAAATATACGGCGGGCAAGGATGATGCGCATATCAGCGTGTCGTCGGTCGTCGAGAATGGCGCGCGCTGGTTCCGCATCGCCGACAACGGAGCCGGTTTTGACATGGCCTATGCGGCGCGGCTGTTCCAGCCGTTCCAGCGGCTGCACCGTCAGGACGAGTTTCCCGGTCTCGGCGTCGGACTGGCGACGGTGCAGCGCATCGTGCGCCGCCACGGCGGCATCATAGAAGCAATGAGCGCGCCGGGCCGCGGCGCCACTTTTCGATTCACGCTTTCACCGCCCCTCGCGGGCGAAACAGACGCCATGGCGCCCCGGACGATATGACGACGATGGAAACAAAGACGATTTTACTCGTCGAAGACAATCACCAGGACGAGTTGCTGCTGTTGCGGGCCTTGCGGCGCGTCAACATTGCCAACGACATCGCCGTGGTGCGCGACGGACAACAGGCGCTCGACTATCTGTTCGCGGAGGGCGAATACGCCTTCCGCAAGGATGAGCCGCCGCCGGCCTTCGTGCTGCTCGACATCGGCCTGCCGCGTCTTTCCGGCCTGGAAGTGCTCCAGCGCCTGCGTGACGACCCGCGCACGAAAACGCAGCCTGTCGTCATTCTCACTTCCTCTGACGAAGAGCGCGACCGCCTGCGCAGTTACGAGATCGGCTGCAACAGTTTCGTGCGCAAGCCGCTCGACTTCACCGAATTCGCCGAGACTGTCGCCAAGCTCGGCGTCTATTGGCTGGCGGTGAACGAGCCGCCGTCCGCGCCCCGGAGCCAGGGATGACGGAGAAGCCGCTGCGGCTGCTCGTCGTCGAGGATCAGCGCAGCGATTTCCTGCTGATCCGGCGGCAGCTGGAGCGCAGCAATCTCCCCGCCGAGTTCCATCTGGTCGCCAGCGACGCGGCGCTGCAGGACGCGCTCGCCGACGCGTTCGACGCGGCGCTGTGCGACTACAATGTGCCCGGCATGACCTTCGAGAACACGCTGCGCCAGATCCGGGCGCGTTGCGCCGATCTGCCGGTCATTCTGGTTTCGGGCGGCGTCGGCGAAGAGCGCGCGGTCGATCTGCTGCGCATCGGCCTCACCGACTTCGTGCTCAAGGACAATCTCCAGCGTCTCGGCCGGGCGATCGTCCGGGCCATCGACGAGCGCAAGGAGCGCGTCGCCCGCCGGGAAGTCGAGGAGCGCCTGCGCGCCAGCGAGGCGCGTGTGCTGGAAGAGCAGCACCGGGCGCGGCTGGAGGCGATAGACCTGATGCAGCAGGCGATCGCCGCGCGTGCAGAGGCGGAGACCGCCAACGAATTGCTGCGCGACAGCGAACGCCGCCTCAAGATGGCGCAGGACGGTGCGCATATCGGCGTCTGGGAGCACGATCTGCGCACCGACGCGCTGTATCTTTCGGCGGAAGCCGCAAGGCTGTTCGGTCTGCCGCAGCAGAAGACGCACGGCAAGGCCGAATGGCGCCGGCAGGTGCACCCGGCCGATCTGCCGGGCATCGAGGCGCGATGGCGCGAGAGTCTCGAAACCCATGCGCCGCTCGCAGTCGAATATCGCGTGCTTACCGAGGGCGGCGGGCTGATCTGGGTGTCGAGCAAGGGCGCCCCGCAGTATGACGACGCCGGCGCGCCGCTGCTGTTTTCAGGCATCGTCGCCGATGTGACCGAGCGCAAGGAAGCGGAGATCGCGCTGGCCGAGAGCGAAGCCCGCCTCGCGCTGTTCATCGAACATGCGCCGGCCGCGCTGGCCATGCTGGACTGCCGGTTGCGCTATCTCTCGATGAGCCGGCGCTGGCGCGAGGATTACCGGCTCGGCGACGGACCGCTGATCGGAGAAAGTTTCGTAGACACTGTTCCGGCGCTCGCCCGGACCAGCGCAGACGCGCTGCAGGGCGCGCTCGCCGGACAAATGTCGACGGCGCAGGAAGACAGCGTCGACATGCCCGACGGCGCGACGCGCAGGATGCGGTGGGAGGCGCGCTCGTGGCGCATCGCCGACGGCGCCATCGGCGGCGTGCTGCTCTTTTCCGAAGACATCACCGACCGCCACGCCGCCAGGCTGGAGATTCTGCGCCTCAACGCCGATCTCGAACGCCGCGTCTGGGTGCGGACCATGGAGTTGCAGGAAGCGCGCAAGAAGGCCGAGGTCGTCAGCGAACGCTTGCAGATGGCCATCGACGCGGGCGCAATCGGCGCCTGGGATCTCGACACTGCGAGCGGCGTCGCCGTTGTGGACGGCAATCTTCGCAACATGTTCGGTTTCGATCCACGCGAGACGATCACCGTCGATCTGGTCGATGGAATCGTCCATCCCGACGATCTCCCGGTCGCGCGCGCCTCCCGTGACACGGCTCTGGCCGCGGGGGAAGGCGCGATATACACCGCCGATTATCGCATCCGCCGGCGTAACGACGGGGCGGAACGCTGGATTTCCGCCCGAGCCCAGATCCGTGGCGAGCCGGACAGCGCGCCGCGAATCGTCGGCATCACCCGCGACATCACCGACGAGAAACGGCTCGAACTGTCCCTGCTGGAAACCGCGCGGCTGGCCGACGCCGTCCGGGAAAGCGAGGAGCGCCTGCGCGCGGTCATCGACGGCGCCGGCGATGCGATCATCTCCACCGACCAGACCGGCGCCATCGAGTCGATCAACGCAGCCGGTGTGAAGATATTCGGCTTTGAGCCGGACGAGATCATCGGCGAAAATGTGCGGACATTGATGGCCGAAAATCATCAGGCCGATCACGACGGGCTGATGCGCCGCTATCTGGATGCCGGTGATTATCGCAGGATTGGCCTCGGCCGCCCTGTCGAAGGCCGCCGCAAGAATGGCGAGCTGTTTCCGATGGAGCTGACGGTGTCCGCCGCAAGGCATGCCGACAGGCGGTTCTTGGTCGGGTTCATCCGCGATCTGACGGAATTGCGCAGGGCCGAGGCCGACATCGAAAAGTTACGGTCGGATCGGCTCAAGGCGATCGGCGGCATGGCCGCGGCGCTGGCGCACGAAATCAACCAGCCGTTCCAGACGAGCGTCGCCTATATCGACATCGCTCGCGAACGCCTGAGAAATCCCCACGGAGGCGATGGCGTCAACGCCGAACATGCGCTCGAACTGGCCTCGCGGCACATTGTGCGCGTCGGCCACATCATCACCCATCTGCGGGAGTTCGTGTCGAGCGGCGAGCCGGACAAGACATTTCGCAATTTGCACGATCTCGTGCGCGACGCCCTCGCGAGCATGACGGACTCGCTGGCCCGGAGCGGCATCGTGGCGACACTGCGGCTCGAGGCGGCCAACGACCGGGTTCTTGTCGACCGCGTACAGATCCGCCAGGTGCTGCTCAATCTGATGCGCAACGCCCGCGAGGCGATGAGCCGCTGCGAAACGCGCCGCCTCTCGGTGACCACCGCCTGCTTCGACGAGTTCGTGCGCGTGGATATCGCCGACACCGGCATCGGCCTGCCCAAGGAAACCCTCGACCGGCTGTTCGAACCTTTCGTCACCACCAAGGACAGCGGCATGGGCGTCGGTCTGGCGATCTCACGATCGATCATCGAGGCCCATTACGGCGAGTTGCACGCCGCCGCCAATTCCGACGGCGGCGCGACATTCAGTTTCACTTTGCCGCTGGAGCCGCCGCCCGGCGAATGACCGGCGGCGGCGGCGCGCTTACTGGTAGAGGCTCAACAGACGGTCGAGCTGGGCGGAGCTGAGCGCCTGCACCTGCGTCGAGCTGAAGGCGAGGCCCTGGGTCGAGGTCAGCGCGCCGATGTCGTCCGTGGAGACGCCCGCCAGCGAATCGACGGAAATGGCGCCGATGTCGTCGGTGGTCAGCGACGCGAATTCGCCGGTCGTGAAGGTGGCGATCTGCGCCGAGGTCAGCACCGCCACCTGATCCGTCGTCAGCGCGGCGATCTGCGCCGCGGTGAAGGCCGCCGTCTGGGTGGTCGACAGCGCCGCGACCTCGTCCGGCGTCATGACCGCCACCTGGCCAGTCGACAGCGCCGCAAGCTGATCGCTGGTCAGACGGGCGACGCCCGCGCTTCCGAGCCCGACGATCTGGTCCGTGGTGAGCGCCCGGGTCTGATCCGTGGACAGCGCCGCGACCTGCGACGAAGACAACGCGTCGATCTGGTCGACGCCGAGCGAGGCGATCTGGCCGGTCGACAGGGCGCCGAGTTGCGACGCCGACAAAGCGGCGATGTCGGCCGTGGTGAGCGCGCCGAGCTGATCGGCGGACAGCGTTCCGATCTGCGCCGTGGTGAAGGCGCCGAGATCGCTCGCGCCGAGCGAGCCGAGCTGATCGCTCGACAGCGCGCCGATCTGCGCGGTCGTCAGAGCGGCGACCTGCGTCGTCGTCAGAACGCCGAGCTGGGCGGTGGAGAGCGTCGACACCTGATCGGTGGTCAGCGCCCGCAGCTGCGTCGACGACAAAGCGGCGATGTCGCCGGTGGTCGCGGCCGCGAGCTGGTCGATCGACAAGGCGGCAAGCTGGGCGGTGGTCAGCGCCGCCGCCTGATTCGTGCTCAGCGCGGCGACCTGCGCCGTCGACAGCGCGCCGATCTGGTCGGTGGTCAGCGCCGCCGCCTGATCCGTCGACAAGGCGCCGATCTGCGTCGAGGAGAGCGACGACAGTTGATCGGCGCCGACGGCCGCGATCTGGGCGGTGGACAGGCCGCCGATCTCGGCGCTGGTCAGCGCGACGAACTGCGCGGTCGACAGATCTGCGAGCTGATCGGTGGACAGCGCGCCGATCTGCGCCGACGACAGCGCAGCAATCTGGCCGGTCGACAGGGCGCCGATCTGGTCGGTGGCGAGGGCGCGAATCTGCGCCGATCCGAGGCCGGCAAGCGCCGTCGTGGCGAGAACCCCGATCTGGCTCGTCGAAAGCGCCGCGACGCCGTCGGTCGTCAGGCCGGAGATCTGGCTAGAGCGCAGGGCGGCAACCTGCGCTGTGGTCAGCGCGGTAGCCTGATCCGCGCTGAGCGCGGCCGTCTGCGCCGAGGTCAGCGCCCCGAGCTGGGTGGTCGACAGGGCGGCGATCTGGGACGAGGTCAGGGCGCCGATCTGCCCCGACGACAGCGCGCCGATATCGCCCGTGGTCAGTGCCCCGAACTGCGCCGTCGAGAGGCCGGCGACCTGATCACTCGTCAGGCCGGCGATCTGCCCGCTCGACAAGGCCGCGATCTGCGCGAATTTGAGCGCCGCGATCTGGTCGTTGGAGAGCGCGCCGATCTGCGCCGTCGAGAGACCGCCGACCGCCTGCGCGTTCAGCGCCGCGATCTGATCCGTGGTGAGAGCGGCGATGTCGCCGGTCGAGAGCGACGTGACCTGGGTCGAAACGAGCGCCGCGGTCTGGCCGGTGGTGAGCGCGCCGATCTGATCGGCGGAGAAGGCGGCAATCTGCGTCGTCGACAGCGAGGAAATCTGCGCGCTGGTCAGAGCAACGACCTGATCCGTGCCGAGAGCCGCGATCTGCGTCGTCGACAGGCCTGTGAGCGCCGCCGTCGTCAGGGCGGCGAGCTGGCCGCTGGCCAACGCGCCGACATCGTCCGAGCTGAAGGCGGCGAGCTGAGCCGAGTTGAGCGAGGCGATCTGCGGCGTCTTCAGCGCGGAGACCTGGTCGGCGCCGAGAGCGGCGATCTGCGCGGTCGAGAAGGCGCCGAGGGTCTTCGCATTCAGCGCGGCGATGCGGTCGGTCGCCAGTTCGACGATGTCCGCGGTCGACAGGCCGGCGGCCTGCGCAGACGACAGCGCGCCGAATTGCGTCGTCGACAGGGCGACGATCTGCGCCGTCGACAGGGCGCCGAGCTGGGACGACGACAGCGCGCCGATCTGCGCCGTGCCGAAGACAGCGATCTGGTCGGCGTCGAAGGCCTGAAGCTGCGTCGACGACAATTGCGCGACGGCTTTGGCGTTGATGGCGGCGGCATCGCCGGTCGTGAGCGCGCCGATCTGATCGCTGCCGAGCGCGGTGATCTGCGTCGAGGTGAGAGCGGCAACCTGCAGCGTGCTCAGGGCGCCGATCTGGTCCGCGGAGAGCGCGCCGATCTGCGCCGACGACAGGCTGGCGAGCGTGGCGGGGGTGAGGGCGTGCGCCTGATCGGTCGAGAGTTCACCGATCTGGACGGTCGACAGGCCGGAAAGCTGGACCGATGTCAGCGCCGCGGTCTGCGCGGTGCTCAGCGCGGCGAGCTGCGTCGCCGACAGCACCGAGGTCTGGGTCGAGGTCAGGCCGGCGAGCGATCTGAGCGCGAGGCTGGCGATCTGGTCGGCGTCGAGCGCCGCCACATCGTCGGTCGAGAGCCGCGCCAGCTGGGTGGAGGACAGCGCGGCGAAATCCGTGGAGGTGATGGCGGAGACCTGCGCCGTCGACAGCGCGCCGAGCTGATCGGTGGTGAACGCGCCCACGTCCTTGGCGGTCAGCGCGGCGATCTGGTCGGTCGTGAAGGCGACGATCTGGTCGGTGGACAACGCCGCCACATCCTTCGATGTCAGCGCAGCGACCTGGGTGAGGGTGAGCGCGCCGATCTGCGCCGTATCCAGCGCCGCGGCCTGCGCGGTCGAGAGCGCGCCGATCTGCGCCGTGGTCAGCGCCCGCAGCTGCGACGTGGACAACGCGCCGATCTGCGCCGAGCCGAAGCCGGTCAAAGCCTTCGTGGTCACCGCCGCAGCCTGCGCGGTGGAGAGAGCGGCAACCTGATCGGTGGAGAGCGCGCCGATCTGCGCCGAGCCGAGTGCGGCGATCTGGGCCGTGGTGAAGGCCGTGGTCTGGGCGGTGGACAGCGACGCGACCTGCGCCGTCGACAATCCGACGACCGACCGTGCGCTCAGCGCCGCGACCTGACCCGTCGACAACGCCGCGAGCTGATCGGTGGAGAGGGCCAGCGTCTGGGCCGACGACAATGCGCCAACCTGGGCGCTGGACAGGGCCGCGACCTGATCGCTCGACAGGGACGCGACCTGAACCGTGGTCAAGGCCGCGGCGTTGCGCGCGCCGAGCGCGGCGATTTGCGAAGACGACAGCGCCGAAAGCTGCGTCGTCGACAGCGCCGCCGCATCCTTCGTCGTCAGTGCGGCGACCTGCCGGCTGGCCAACGCGGCGATGTCGTCGGTGGAGAGGGCGCCGATCTGCGCGGTCGTAAACGCGGCAATCTGCGTCGTCGAAAAAGCGGCGACCTGATCGGTCGACAGCGCCGCGGTCTGATCGCTGGTCAGCGCTGCGGCCGTTTTGATGGTCAGAGCGCCGATCTGCGCCGTCGTCATGGCGGCGATCTGATCGGTCGAGAAGGCCGCGAGCTGCGCAGAAGTCAGCGAAGCCGCCTGCGCCGTGCCGAGAGCCGCAATGTCGGCGGTCGAGAGCGCGCCGATCTGCGCCGTGCCGAGCGCCGCAATGTCGCGCGAAGCGATCGCCGCGATCTGCGCGGACGTCATGGCCGCGAGCTGATCGGTGGTCAGCGCCGCCGCCTCCTTCGTCGTCAGGACGGCGATCTGGCGTGTGCCGAGCGCCGCGATGTCGTCCGTCGAAAAGGCGTCGATCTGCGCGCTCGGCAAAACGGCGATCTGCGCCGTGGTCATGGCGGCGACCTGAGCGGTCGAGAAGGCGGCGATCTGGTCAGTGGTCGCGCCGCTGACGGATTTCACGGTCAGCGCAGCGATCTGCGCCGAAGACAGCGCGCCGAGCTGGTCGGTCGAAAGGCCGGCGACCTGGGTCGCCGACAGCGCGGCGACCTGCGCGGTCGAAAGGGCGGCGATCTGGCCGCTGCCGAGCGCGCCGATCTGGTCGCTGGTGAACGAGGCGACGCCCTTCACGGCCAGAGCGGCGATCTGGCTGCTGGACAGGGCGCCGATCTGGTCGCTGGACAGGGCCGCCAGATCCTTGGCGCCGAAGGCGGCGATCTGGCCGGTCGACAAGGCGGCGATCTGGGTCGTGGACAGCGCATTCGCCTGGGCGGTCGTCAGCGCAGCGATCTGGGCGGCAAGCAGCGCGCCGACCTGGCCGCCCGTGAAGGCCGCCAACTGGTCGGTGGTGAGAGAAGCGACATTCTTGGCCGACAAAGCGGCGATCTGGATGCTGGTCATCGCGCCGATTTGCGCGCTCGACAGCGCGCCGATCTGCGGGACGGTGAAGCCGGCGATCTGGGCCGTCGACAGGCCGGCGACCTGTCCGGTGGACAGCGCCGCGATCAGGTCGGTCGACAGCGCCGACGCGCTTTTGGCGGCGAGCGCCCCGACCTGAGCTGCGGACAGCGCGGCGAGCTGATCAGTGGACAGCGCCGCCGCTTCCCTGGCGGTGAAGGAGGCGAGCTGCGCCGTCGAGAAGGCCGAGATCTGGCTGGTCGCGAGATTGGCGATTTCCGTCGTGGCGAGGCCGCCGATGACGCTCGGCGAAAGCGCCGCGAGCTGCGCGCTGGAGAACAGCGCCAGCTGGCTGCTCGACAAGGCGTTGATCTGCTGGGCCGAGAGCTTGGCGGACTGGGCGGTGGAGAGCGCCGAAATCTCGCTCGACGAGAGATTGGCGCTCTGCGTCGTCGTCAGTCCGAGAATGGCGAAGGCCGTCAGAGCGCTGAACTGCAACCCCGAGAACGCCGCGATGTCGGTGGTCGACAGGGCGGCGATCTGGCGGGAATTCAGCGCCGAGACCTGGCTGGTCGACAGGGCGGCGACGTCGTCTGTCGTCATCTTGGCGATCGAAGCCGGCGCGAGCCCGGCGATCTGCGAGGAGGACAGGGAGGAAAAGATCGAGGTCATGGGGTTGCCCCTTGGGGAATCAGAAATGTCGCTTCGTTGCGGCGGCTGCCCGGATGCGGGCTCGGATGCTCGGGGTCACGCGTCAGGGCGAAGCCGTCGCGCGGGCGACAAGCTGACTCGATGAGCAGGAAAGGCCGCTTGCGGCGCCCGAGGCTGGAATGTCGATCATGAGACGATGGACCTTTGATCGCGTTCAGCCGCTTTCATGGCGGCGGCGGGCGGATTAGGCCCGTATCGGCACGCGTGCCGATTTCCGATCGATCTCGGTGACAAGGACGATACACGCGGCGGTTCTAAGAGAAGGCGCCGCGAATCGCTAAAATTCGAATCGAACCTAAGAATTCCATGATTCACGGTTTTTGAATGCAAACACGCAATTTCGCGTCATGCGGCAAGCTTCCGGCAATTTTGTTCTGGTTGATTGGCGCTGGCGGACCTTGCCGCGGGTGATCAGCCGCAGCCATTCGGAGACCCACCGTGACGACAATCTCCAGCTTTCTTCAAATCTCGAAGAATTTGAGCAAAGCGCAGGCGATCGAGGCCAAAAAGCCCGAGATCGCCTCGGCGACCAAATATTTTCAGGACAACATCGGCAAGATAAAGACCGCCGACGATCTCATCGCCAATCCGCGGCTGTTCCGCTACGCCATGACCGCCTTCGGGCTCGGTGACAAGATCGACGCCAAGGGGCTGATGAAGAAGGTGCTCCAGCAGGGCGTGACCAAGAACAACGCCCTCGCCAACACCCTCAACAATTCGGCGATCCAGGCCTTCGCCAAGACATTCGATTTCGCCGCCAATGGCGCCACCACCACGACGTCGGCGTCGCTGGCGAGCACGGTTGTCGCCCGCTATACGGAGAATGCGCTGGAGACCGATCAGGGCCAGCAGAATCCCGGCGTTCAGCTCGCCCTCTATTTCCAGCAGCAGGCGCCCAATCTCAAGAGCATGTACAGCGTGCTCGCCGACAAGAACCTGCTCACCGTCGTCCAGACGGCTTTGGGAATTTCGCCCTCGACCGGTTCGCAGCCGGTCGACACGCAATATCGCCTGCTCAACTCCAAGCTGAAGCTGACGGATCTCCAGGACCCCAAGAAGCTCCAGAACTTCATCGCCCGCTTCGCCGCCAATTACGACGCCGCCAACAGCACTGGCGGCAGTTCGGCGGTGAGCGCTCTGTTCGGCGGGTCCGCGGACGGAAGCGGCGTGATCAGCATCGATTCCGGCACGCTGCTGACGGCCATGAACAGCCGACGCTCCTTCTTCGCCTGAGCCGAGGGCGCGCCGCGGCTTGTCCGCCCCCCGTCGCCTGCGGTATGAAGGGGCGACAACGCCGGAGGCCCCATGAAACTGCGCATTGCCTGGCTGCTGCTCGCCGCTCTGACGCTCGCCGCCTGCGACAAATGCGGCGAATTTGGCGACATTCGCGTTCCCGGCGCGCCGAAGGCCTGCGCCGACCGCGCCCGCTGAGCCGTGAGCCTCGACAAATTCCGGGAGATGAAGCGGCGCGGCGAGAAGATCGTCGCGCTCACCGCCTATGACGCGCCGACCGCGCGCCGGCTGCAGGATTGCGGGGTCGACATCATTCTCGTCGGCGACAGCGTCGGAGTGAACATTCTCGGCTACGCCCATGAGCGCGAGGTCACCCTCGCAGACATGGCGCATCATGTCGCCGCGGCCCGCCGCGGGGCGCCCCGGGCCCACATCATGGGCGATCTGCCCTACGCCACATATGAATCCCCGCAACAGGCGCTCGCCAGCGCCGCCGTGCTGCGCGAGGCGGGCGCCGACAGCGTGAAATTCGAAGGCGCACAGGTCGACATCGCCGCCGCGCTGACCGGCGCAGGCGTCGCCGTGTGCTGTCATCTCGGCCTCGAATCCCAGCACCAGACCGAAAAGCGTCGGCAGGGCCGCACCGCCGCCGCAGCACTGAAGCTGCTGGCCGACGCGAAAGCGCTGGACGCCGCGGGGCAAGCGATGCTGGTGCTGGAGCTGCTGCCGCGTGAAGTGGCCGCCGCGATCACAACCGCCGTGACTGCGCCGACGATCGGCATCGGCTCGGGCGGCGAGACCGACGGTCAGGTGCTGGTGGTCAACGACATGGCCGGAATCACCCCCCGCGAATTCCGCCACAACCGCCGCTACGGCGCCCTCGGCGCGGCGCTCACGGACGCCGTCGCAGCCTATTCCCGCGACGTGCGCTCCGGCGCCTTCCCGGCTGCCGAACATGGCTTCGCCATGGATCCGGCCGAAGCGACCTTGTTCGCGAGGGGCTGAGCCCCGCCGCCGGCGTTCCTCTTCCGACAGCCTTCCATCCACTCCCAAAGCCGGCGCACCCGCGTTCGCGTCCGTTCGTGCGCGAACGCGCGAGGCTCCGTCCGGCTTTGTCGATTCTCCGACAATGGCGGCTTGCCGACAGCCGGCCCCTTGGAAAACCCGCGGTTTTCGCAGCGCAAAAAGCTGGCACATCCGTTGCTACTCTTTTCGGCAGACGAATTCTTCGCGAAGGAGACGCGATCATGATCCATCTGACGGAAGGCGCGGTGACGGCGGTGCGCACGGCGATTGCGGGCGCCGGGCAGAGTGTCGAGGGCCTGCGCATCATGGTCGAGGCGGGCGGCTGCGCCGGCTTCAAATACATGATGGGCCTCGTCAACGAGCCCGACCCCGCGGATCACGTCTTCGACACCGATGGCGTCAAGGTGTTCGTCGAGGAAAACTCGCTCGGCTATCTCGATGGCACGAAGATCGACTTCGTGATCGGCCTCGAGGGCTCGGGCTTCACCTTCGACAATCCGCAAGCCAAATCCGCTTGCTCCTGCGGCAAATCCTTCGGCTGAGCGGAGACCTGATACGATGTGGGACTACACCGACAAGGTCAAGGACTATTTCTTCAACCCGAAGAACGCCGGCGTGCTGGCCGAGGCCAACGCCGTCGGCGAAGTCGGGGCGATCTCCTGCGGCGACGCTCTGAAGCTGATGCTGAAGGTCGAGCCCGCGACAGAAGTGATCGAGGATGCCCGCTTCCAGACCTTCGGCTGCGGCTCGGCGATCGCATCCTCCTCGGCGCTGACCGAACTGATCATCGGCAAGACGCTGACGCAGGCCATCTCCATCACCAATCAGGACATCGCCGATTTTCTGGGCGGCCTGCCGCCCGAGAAGATGCACTGCTCGGTGATGGGCTACGAGGCGCTGCAATCGGCCATCGCCAATTTCCGCGGCGAAGTGTGGAGCGACGACCATGAAGAGGGCGCGCTGCTGTGCAAATGCTTCGGCGTCGACGAGCCGATGGTCGAGCGCGCCGTGCGCATGAACAAGCTGACCACCATCGAGGCCGTGACCGCCTACACCAAGGCCGGCGGCGGATGCCTGACCTGCTTCGACAAGCTCGAGGAAGTGCTGGCCCGCGTCAACGGCGAACTGGTTGATGAGGGCATTCTGGCGGCGCACGAGGCCTATGCGATCGGCACGGCCGATGTGAAGGTCGTCAAGCAGAAGGTCAAGGAATCGCGCGGCTTCGTCGAGGAGAAGAAAGCCGATACCTCGCCGCTTGCGCCCGTGTCGCCCGTACAGCCGGCGACCATGACCAATCTCCAGAAGATCAAGGTGATCACCGAAGCGATCGAGGAGCTGCGGCCCTTCCTGATCAAGGACGGCGGCGACTGCGAACTGATCGACATCGACGGCGCCAATGTCATGGTCAGCCTGAAGGGAGCCTGTGTCGGCTGCCAGATGTCCAGCGTCACCGTCTCGGGCATTCAGGAGCGGCTGATGGCCAAACTCGGAACCCCGATCCGCGTCATTCCGGTCAAAACCGCCGCGCACTGAGGAGACAGCCATGCGTCCCGTCTATCTCGACAACAATGCGACGACGCGGGTGGACCCGGTGGTCGTCGACGCCATGTTGCCGTTCTTTTCCGAACAGTTCGGCAATCCGTCGTCGATCCACTCCTTCGGCGCCAGCGTCGGCGCCTCGGTGCGCGAGGCCCGCAAGCAATTGCAGACCCTGCTCGGCGCCGAGCACGATCACGAGATCGTCTACACGGCGAGCGGCACGGAAAGCGACAACACCGCCATTCTCTCGGCGCTCGAAGCCATGCCGGGCCGCGACGAAATCGTCACCAGCCAGGTCGAGCATCCCGCAGTGCTGGCGCTGTGCCAGCATCTCGAAAAGACCGGCCGCGCCAGGGTTCATTACATCGGCGTCGATTCGCTCGGCCGGCTCGATCTCGAGGCCTATCGCAACGCGCTGTCCGACAAGACCGCGCTCGTCACCTTGATGTGGGCCAACAACGAGACCGGGACGATCTTCCCGATCGAGGCGCTGGCCGAACTCGCCAAGGAGCATGGCGCCCTGTTCCATACCGACGCCGTGCAGGCGGTCGGCAAGATTCCGATTTCGCTGAAGGGCACGGCGATCGACATGCTGTCGCTGTCGGGCCACAAGCTGCATGGGCCCAAGGGCATCGGCGCGCTGTATGTCAAGCGCGGCGCGCGCTTCAAACCGCTGCTGCGCGGCGGCCATCAGGAGCGCGGACGGCGCGCCGGCACCGAAAATACGCCGGGAATCGTCGGCCTCGGCAAGGCGGCGGAGCTCGCCATCGTCCACATGGCCGACGAACAGACCCGCGTGAAGGATCTGCGCGACCGGCTGGAGAGTGCGCTGCTGCAACGCATCCCCAACTGCTTCGTCAACGGCGATCTTCGCGAGCGCCTGCCCAACACCTGCAACATCGCCTTCGAATATGTGGAAGGCGAAGCGATCCTGCTGCATCTCACCCGCAACGGCATCGCCGCGTCATCCGGTTCGGCCTGCACCTCGGGCTCGCTCGAACCCTCGCATGTGATGCGGGCGATGAATGTGCCTTTCACGGCGGCGCATGGCTCGATCCGCTTCTCGCTGTCGCGCGACACTGTTCCGGAGGATGTCGATCAGGTGGTCGAATGCCTGCCTAAGATCATGGAAAATCTGCGCGCGCTGTCGCCCTTCTGGGCCGGAGCCGACAAGGGACCGACCGAATTCAAGCCGGTCTACGCATAAGGCAGAACATGCGCCGCGAGTCTGCGGACTCGCGGTCCAGCGACGGGACTTCGCTTCGAACAGGGAATGCATCCGTGAACGCCGACCATCCGCGCATCTTCATCAACGACACGACGCTGCGCGACGGCGAGCAGGCGCCCGGCGTCGCCTTTTCGGCCAGTGACAAGCTGGCCATCGCCCGGGCGCTGGACGGCGCCGGCGTCGACGAGATCGAGGCCGGCACGCCAGCGATGGGCGCCGACGAAGTCGAGGCCATCGCGGGGATCGCCGCAGCGGGCCTGAAATGCAAGGTGATGGCCTGGTGCCGGCTCACCACCGACGATGTCGATGCGGCGCTGCGCGCCGGCGTCGCTCATGTGAACATCTCCGCGCCCATGTCGCGACTGCAGATCGGCGTGAAGCTGAAGACCGATGTCGACGGCGTCGCCGAGCGCGTACGCGCCGTGGTCGCCTACGCCCGTTCGCGCGAGCTCGGCGTGGCGCTCGGCGGCGAGGATTCCTCGCGCGCCGATCCGCGCGACATCGGCCGCATCCTGCGCGCGGCGCAAGCCGAAGGCGCACAGCGCTACCGCTTCGCCGACACGCTCGGCCTGCTCGACCCCTTTTCGACGTACGAATCCATCCGCCGGGTGCGCGAGGAAACCGATCTGCCGATCGAGTTCCACGGCCATGACGATGTCGGCCTGGCCACCGCCAACACGCTGGCCGCCATCCGCGCCGGCGCGGCGCATGCCTCCGTCACCGTCCTCGGCCTCGGCGAGCGCGCCGGCAATGCGGCGCTCGAGGAAGTCGCCATGGCCCTCGGCCATGTGGCGCGCGGCCGGACCGCCATCCGCCCGGAGACCTTGCAGGGCCTCGCGAAAATCGTGGCGCGCGCCGCCCGGCGCAATGTCGGCCGGGCCAAGGCGATCGTCGGCTCCGACATCTTCACACATGAATCCGGCATTCATGTCGCGGCGTTGCTCAAGGACGCCCGCACCTATCAGGGTCTTGATCCGGCCGTTCTCGGACGCCGCAACAGGATCGTCATCGCCAAGCATTCCGGGCTCGCCGCCATTCAGGGCAAATGCGCCGAAATGGGCGTCGACATCGACAAGGGCGCCGCGGGACGGCTGCTGGCGCAAGTGAAGCGCCGGGCCGAGGCCAAGCGCGCCCCGGTTTCGCGGCGCGAGTTGCTGGCGCTGATCGAAGGCGCACGGCGCGAAGAACTGTTCGGAGGAGCGTCATGAGCATGGTCCTGCCCGCTGCGACTTTGCCTGCGCGTCCGCTGTCGCGATTCTTCACCACGCTGCGCGGCGATGTCGCCTGCCCGATGCAGCGCGATCCCGCCGCCCGCTCGCTGCTCGAAGTGGCGCTGCTTTATCCCGGCGTGCACGCCATCGTCGCGCATCGCTTCTCGCATGCGCTTTGGAGCGCGGGCTTCAAGTTTCCGGCACGGTTCCTGTCCTGGTTCGCGCGGCTGGTCACCAATATCGACATACACCCCGGCGCCGCCGTCGGCGAACGCTTCTTCATCGATCACGGCGCCGGCGTCGTCATCGGCGAGACGGCGGTGATCGGCGACGACGTCACCATGTATCACGGCGTCACGCTCGGCGGCTCATCCTGGGCGCCCGGCAAGCGTCATCCGACCATCGAGAGCGGCGTGCTGATCGGCGCCGGCGCGAAAATCCTGGGGCCGATCACCGTCGGCGCACGGGCGCGCATCGGCGCCAATTCGGTGGTCATCGAGGATGCGCCGCCGGATATGACGGTGGTCGGCATCCCCGGGCGGGTCGTTCGCGAGGAGCGCCGCCGCAGCGGCGTCGACGGACGTATCGATCTCGAACATCACCTCATTCCCGATCCGGTCGGCGACGCCATCGCCGTGCTGATCGACCGCATCGACTTTCTCGAGGCGCGCTTCGCCCATTTGCGCGCCGAATCCGCCAGCGACAGGGAGACAAGGCCATGAGCATTCTCGACGAGTTGCGAAAGCTCTCCGCAGCCGAGGAATTCTTCGACATGCTCGGCGTTCCGTACGAGCCTGCCGTCGTGCATGTCGCGCGTCTGCACATCCTGCGACGCATGGGCCAGTATATCGTCGACAGCGACTTTTCCGCCCTCTCCGACGAGGAGACGAAGGCCGCCTGCGCCACGCATCTCGCACAGGCCTATGAGGACTTCACAAAATCCTCGCCTATCGCCGAGCGCCTGTTCAAGGTCCACAAGGATGCGGTGAAGCCGAAGGAAGAGCCCAAGCCCACCTTCGTGCAGCTCGGCTCGCTGACGGCTCCGACTGCGGGTCAAACGTCATGAAGATTCTCGTCTGCATCAAGCAAGTGCCGGACAGCGCACAGATCCGCGTGCATCCCGTCACCAACACGATCATGCGGCAGGGCGTGCCGACGATCATCAATCCCTATGATCTCTTCTCGCTCGAGGAAGCGCTACGGCTGCGCGACACCTTCGGCGGCGAAGTCACGGTGCTGACCATGGGTCCGCCCATGGCGTCCGAATCGCTGCGCAAGGCGCTGGCCATCGGCGCCGACCGCGCAGTGCTGCTGACCGACCGCTTCTTCGCCGGCGCCGACACTTTGGCGACCACCTACGCGCTGGCCCAGGCGATCCGCAAGATCAGCCAGGTCTACGGTCCGCAAGACATCGTCTTCACCGGCAAGCAGACCATCGACGGCGACACGGCGCAGGTCGGCCCCGGCATCGCCAAGCGCCTCGGCCTGTTGCAGCTCACCTACGTCTCGCGCATCGCCGAATGCGATCCGGACAAGGGCGAGATCGTCGTCGAGCGCCGCTCGGAAGGCGGCACGCAGGTGCTGAAGACAAAGATGCCCTGCCTCGTCGCCATGCTCGAAGGCGTCAACGAGGTGCGCCGCGGCGCCATCGACGACGCTTTGCGCGCCGCGCGGGCTCAGATCGTCACCTGGAGCGCCAAGGACGCCGAGATCGAGGATCTCACCAAATGCGGACTCAAAGGCTCGCCGACGATCGTCAAGAAGGTGTTCGCGCCGGCGCCGCGCTCCGAACGCGCCGCCTTCGTCGATCCGAAGAAAACCGCGCTCGAAACGTCCGAAGCGCTGCTCGACGCGATCTTCTCGCGGCATGCAGCGCTGGAAGCGGACATGACCAAACTGGCCTCGGGATTATAGGAGACGATACATGTCCGCGACCCCTGCTCCCGCTGCGAAGCCCGCCCCTGCAGCCGGCCGGGCCGGCGCGAAGAAGGAACTTCCCGAGCATTTTCGCGATTACAAGCATGTGTGGGTCTACGTCGAGCAGGAGCGCGGCGAGGTTCACCCCGTGTCGTGGGAACTGCTCGGCGAAGGCCGCAAGCTCGCCGACAAGCTCGGTGTGGAACTCGCCGCCGTGGTGCTCGGCGCCTCGGGCGAAGCCTTGCAGCGCGCCGTCCAGGACTCCTTCTGCTACGGCGCCGATCTCGCCTATCTCGTCGAGCATCCGGTTCTCACCGACTATCGCAACGAACCCTATTCCAAGGCGATGACCCAGCTCGTGCAGGCGCACAAGCCGGAAATCCTGTTGCTCGGCGCGACGACGCTCGGGCGCGATCTTGCGGGTTCGGTGGCGACGACGCTGCTCACCGGCCTGACCGCGGACTGCACCGACCTCGCCGTCGACGCCGACGGATCTCTGGCCGCGACACGTCCGACCTTCGGCGGCTCGCTGCTGTGCACGATCTACACGCTGAACTACCGGCCGCAAATGGCGACCATCCGCCCGCGCGTGATGTCTATGCCGACGCGTGACGACAGTCGCTCGGGCCGAGTCGTGACCTTCACGCCCGATCTCGATGAAGACAGCATCATCACCAAGATCCTGAAATTCATCCCCGACCGCGAGTCGAACAAGGCCAATCTCGCCTTCGCCGATGTCGTCGTTGCCGGCGGCATGGGCCTTGGCAGCATCGAGAACTTCCAGCTCGTGAAAAATCTCGCTTCCGTGCTGGGCGCCGAATTCGGCTGCTCGCGTCCGGTGGTTCAGAAGGGCTGGCTCACGGCCGATCGCCAGATCGGCCAGACCGGCAAGACGATCCGACCGAAACTCTACATCGCCGCCGGCATCTCGGGAGCGATCCAGCATCGGGTCGGCGTCGAGGGCGCGGACTGCATCCTCGCCATCAACACCGACAAGAACGCGCCGATCTTCGACTTCGCGCATGTCGGCATCGTCACCGACGCCATTCGTCTGCTGCCGGCGCTCACCGAAGCCTTCCGGCAAAGATTGTCACCGCATCAGCGCGACCGGCTCGCGGGCTGAGGAGAGAGCCATGATCGAGGAAAAATTCGATGCGATCGTGATCGGCGCCGGCATGGCCGGCAACGCCGCCGCCTACACCATGGCCGAACGCGGACTGAAGGTTCTGCAACTGGAGCGCGGAGAATATCCCGGCTCGAAGAATGTGCAGGGCGGCATTCTCTATGCCGACATGTTGGAAAAGCTGATCCCGAACTTCCGCGAGGAGGCGCCGCTCGAACGGCATCTCGTCGAGCAGCGATTCTGGATGATGACGGACCGCGCCCACACGGCGCTGCAATATCGCTCCGACGACTTCAACGAGGACAAGCCCAACCGCTACACCATCATCCGCTCGCAGTTCGACCGCTGGTTCTCGCGCGAAGTTCAGGCGCAGGGCGCGATCGTCATCTGCGAGACCACGGTGGCGGAACTCGTCTCCGACGCCTATGGCAAGGTGATCGGCGTGCGCACCGACCGCAAGGGCGGCACCATCTTCGCCGATGTCGTCGTCATCTGCGAAGGCGTCAACGGCCTGCTCGGCACGCGCGCCGGCCTGCGCGAATTGCCACAGGCCGGACAGGTGGCGCTGGCGGTGAAGGAAATGCACTTCCTGCCGCGCGAAGTGATCGAAAGCCGCTTCAATCTGCAAGGCGACGAAGGCGTCGTCATAGAAGCGGCCGGAACGATTTCGAAATCCATGACCGGCATGGGCTTCATCTATACCAACAAGGAAAGCATCTCCGTCGGCATGGGTTGTCTGGTTTCCGACTTTGCAGAGAACAGCGAAACGCCGGCGGGACTTCTCGAGAACTTCAAGGCGCATCCTTCCATCGCCCGCCTTCTCGAAGGCTCCGAGGTGAAGGAATATGCCGCGCATCTCATTCCCGAGGGCGGCTACAAGGCCATTCCCGAATTGTTCGGCGACGGCTGGGTGGTGTGCGGCGATGCGGCGCAACTCAACAACGCCATCCATCGTGAGGGATCGAACCTCGCGATGACCTCCGGGCGTCTCGCGGGCGAAGCGATCTTCCAGGTGAAGTCGCGCCGCGAGCCGATGACCAAGGCCAATCTCGCGCTCTACAAGAAGCTGCTCGACGATTCCTTCGTCATGAAGGATCTCAAGAAATACAAAGATATGCCGGCGCTTCTGCATACGCAGTCGAAAAATTTCTTCATGACCTATCCGAACCTCATGTCGGCGGCGATGGAGAATTTTCTGCGCGTCGACGGCACACCGAAACTCGACAAGGAAAAGGCCACCGTCGGCTCCTTCCTCAAGACGCGCTCGCTCGGCGGGATCGTCGGCGACGCATGGCGCTTTGCGCGGGCCTGGCGGTGAGGCGTCCGTAGACGCAGGTGGCGTCGAAGTTGCTTCGAATGGTCAAGGCGAACATGTCGCGTCGCGGATGCGACAAACAGGACACGGAAACATAGGAGAATGTCATGTCCCTGGCCGTGCGTGTCGAAGAGAAACTCTATCAGAACCGCTATCTGGTCGACGCGGGAAAGCCGCATATCGCCATCCGGCCGCACGACAAGCCGTCGGCCAGTCTGCTGGCGATGACCACCGTGTGTCCGGCCGGTTGCTACAGCGAGAACGCCGCCGGTCAGGTGGAGATCACGCCCGACGGCTGTCTCGAATGCGGCACCTGCCGCGTGCTGTGCGAAGCCTCCGGCGACATCACCTGGAACTATCCGCGCGGCGGCTTCGGCATCCTGTTCAAATTCGGCTGAGCCGCGCCGTCCTGACGCGGAGACGCCACAAGGAAACGCGCGTAAATCCGAATCGCGCGTGACCCTGAAAAATGCGCCGCGGCCAGCGGCGCGATTCGACAAAGGGAAGAACATGCCCAACGTAACGTTTTCGTCTCCCGTCCTGAAAAAGAACGTCACGGTCTATGCCATCGCTGGCGACACATCGAGCATTCTCGCCGTCGCCGACGCGAACAAGATTCCGATCCCGCACGATTGCAAGGACGGCGAGTGCGGCTCCTGCCTGATCGAAGTGGTGACGCTCACCGGCAAGACCATGGGCTCGGCGCTGACCGAGAAGGAAAAGTCGCAACTGAAATCGCTCGGCGCCATCACGGCGGAAGAGATCCGCCTCGCCGAGGTCGACGACATCGCGCCCAAGAAGCGCCTTGCCTGTCAGTATGTCGTTCGCGACCAGGACATTCTCGTCAAATTCTCGGGCGAGCCGGGCGGCGCCTGAGGGCGAAGCGGCTTCGCTCGATCCGGTAATATCGACGCGCGCGTCCCGAGGGCGCGCGCTTTTTTCGCCCCGCCCCGTGCGCTTTGACTAGCGGACGCCGATCCGGCATGAAATCGAGACAATGGACCGCGCGCCGGGGAGGCTCGCGAAACGAGTGCGGGCCCGGAGGCCCGCGATCCGGTCCGGACTCGATCGAAGGAGAGGGGCATGAGTGTGCGCAAGGACTTTTTCGCCGGTCTGGCTGGCGTCGCACTGTGTCTGGCTCTGACCGGCTGCAATTCCGCGGCGCCTGAAACGACGGCCGCGATCCCCGTCGCCGCGGCGGTTCCGGAACCGCCGGCGCCCGGCGTCGTCGGCGCCGCCATCGGCCAGAGCCTCGACGAGAAAGACAAGACCGCGGCCATCGCCGCGCAGCAGGCGGCTTTCGCCTCGGGCGCGCGCAAGACCTGGCGCGGCGCGCACGGCGCTTACGGCTTCGTCATTCCCGCAGCCGAGTCCGGCGGATGCCGCGACTACACCCACAAGATTTACATCGACGGTCGCCCCCAGGAGGCGAAAGGCCACGCCTGCCGGAAGGGCGAAGACTGGCGCGCCGACAGCTGAGCCGGGCCTCGCAATGCGGCTCGCCGTCCTTCTTCTGTTGCTGATCGGCGCCCTCGGCGCCGGCGGCGCCGTCTGGCTGTCGCGCGACGCTGAAGGGCCGCACGCGGTCGAAGCGGTCGTCGGGGCGACGCGCGTGGTGTTTTCCTCCGCCTATGCTCGCGACGACGCCGGGGCGGCCGGGGGCTACACCGACCGGCTGGCGCTGATCGCGCGTTTTCCGGATTTCGCGCCACTCGGCCCGCAGGACAAGGCGCAGGCTGTCCGCGCGCCAGCCAGCCGGCCGGCGCCGCTGGTGTTCCTCACCTTGTCCACGAAAGACGATGGCGTCGATCCGGCCGAGCGGCCACTGGCGCTCTATGCGCGCTTTTTCGAAGAGGAGGTCGCGGACGGACCCGGCGGGCTGATCCTGCGCCAGTTCGAGCGCGATTCGCCCTATGATCTCGAGCAGATTTATCTCGCGCCCCCGGACGGGAGGGCGTTCTTCGCCCGCTGCCCGAAATCCGCCGAGGCGCGGCCCGGCGTCACGACGCCCATGTGCCTGACGCTGCTGCGCGTCGGCGACATCGACGTGGAACTGCGCTATGCGCCCGGGCTTCTTTCCAATTGGGACGCGCTGGCGCGCGGCGCGAGGGCGCTGGTTTCGAAATTCCTCCTCCGCCCTGCGACGGCGGCGACGTCGCGCAAAGACCGTTGAGAAGGAGCGCGATATGTGGCCCCCGCGACGTAGCGCCCGACCTGCGGCGGCGTTTTTCGAGCCGACGGTCCCGCCGGGCCTGCGGATTTTCGCCGTGGGCGACGTTCATGGCCGCCTCGATCTGCTGGAAAAGCTGCTGGACCTGATCGCGCAGGATCTGCACGCGAAACCGCCGCTCGAAGCGACGATCGTCTTTCTCGGCGACTACATCGATCGCGGCCCGGACTCGGCCGGCGTCGTGTCGCTGCTGGCGCAGGGCGAACTGCCGGCGCCGGCCGTCGCGCTGCGCGGCAACCACGAAGCGGTGTTGCTGCAATTTCTGGAAGATCCGGAGATTTTGCGGGAATGGCGCCACTGGGGCGGGCTGGAGACGCTCGCCTCTTACGGCGTAGACGCGCGGGTCGCCCTGCGAGACCGGACCTTCGAGCCGGCCCGGGAAGCGCTTTGGCGCGCTCTGCCGCGAGAACATCTGGCATTTTATCTGGAAACTCGATTGTCCTTCGAGAGCGGCGATTATTTCTTCTGCCATGCCGGCGTGCGGCCTGGACTCCCGCTGCACCGGCAGGACGAGCACGATCTCCTGTGGATCCGCGACGACTTCAACACTTTCGAGGGGCCGCACGAAAAGGTGATCGTGCATGGCCACACGCCGGTCGAAGCGCCGCTCGATCTGCCCAACCGCATCGCTGTCGACACCGGCGCCTATGCCAGCGGCGTGCTGAGCTGCGTCGCGCTCGAGGACAACGACCGCCGCTTCCTCAGCGCCCGCGCTTGACGCGCCCTGGCCTCGCCCGGCGAGTCGGCGTCACTCGTCTTCGAGATCGAAATCGAGAATCGCCACCTGCAATGTGAAGCTCTTGAGCTTGGGGTCGTCGGCGGAAATGATGCCGAGATAGTCGCCGTCGCAGGCGAGTTCCACCGAATCGGTCTTGCGGCCACGCGCGGCGATGGTCAGCTTGTCGTTCTCGAACAGCTTGCGCAGATAGGATTGCAGGGCCTCACGGCCGACCGGGATTTTCATCTCGAAGGCGAAAGAGCGGTCGCCGTCCTCGTCGTCGACGGCGAGCGAACCGATCCGGATTTCGCCCAGAGAGACCGCAGCCTGATCGGGATTCTTCGGATCGAGGGCGATGCGGAGTCCGTCATTGCCGAAAGAGCGCCGCAGGAAATCCTGGAGTTTGCGCAATTCGGTCTTTGTCAGGCTCATGTCGCGGCTCTCCCAAACTGTCCGAGCGAGCCTGTGCCATGAAAGCGCCGACGCCCGCAAGCCGGGCTTCGCAGGAAAAAGGCCCGGGGCCGGCGGCCCCGGGCGGTCCGCCGCTTATTCTCCGGCTTCCTTGAGGCGCTTGACGCAGGAGCTCAGATATTTCGGCCAGGTGATCTTGGGATCGGCCTTCTTCAGGTCGGCCTTCTGGGCCTTCCATTCCGTACCGCATTTCTTCTGGCGCGAAGCGCCGGCGGCCTTGCCGTCCTTGCCCTTGGCGGCGGGCTTGGCCTCGGCTGCGACCGGAGCGGCAGCCGGCGCGGGCGCCGCGGCCTTCGGGGCTTCCTTCACGGGCTCGGCTTTCGGCGACTCGGCCTTGGCGGGTTCGGTCTTGGCCGGCTCCGCCTTGGGCGCTTCGGCGGCGGGCGTTTCGGCGAGCTTGGCCTTGCAGTCCTTCAGATAGTCCTGCCAGCTCTGGCCGGCGAGCTCGTTGGCGGCTTTGGCGGCCTGATACTTGGACCCGCATTCCCGGAGCACATTGGCCTGCGCATGCGCTTCGCCTGCGGCGAGACATGCAACCACGCCGGCCGCGGCGTAAGTGACAGCGAGACGGAACGACATATAGTTTCTCCCTCATGCAAGCCGGGGCCGAATCGGCGATACGGCTCGAGACGCCGCGACGCCAAGCACGACCCGCGCCAAATGCCTCGGCGCGCGCACGATAGTCCCGAGCGCGGACGGAAAGCAATGCGGCGAGGTGGCCGACCGGGCGGAAAACGCCATGGGCCTGAGAGAAGCCGCCGGACGAGAGGATCACGCAGCGATCACATGCCGCAAACCCCAAAAAATCCTGCGCGTTGGCGCGACGCCACCTTGATGGTCTCGGCCCGCGACGGCCGCCCGCGCTGCCCGTGGTCGGGCGAAGACCCGCTGTATATCGCCTATCACGACACGGAATGGGGGCGACCCGAACGTGATTCGCGCGCGCTGTTCGAGAAGCTGGTGCTCGACGGTTTTCAGGCTGGCCTGTCGTGGATCACCATCCTGCGCAAGCGCGAGGCCTTTCGCGCCGCCTTCGACGACTTCGATCCCGAAAAACTCGCCCGTTACGATGAAAAGCGCGTCACTGCGCTGATGCAGAACGCCTCCATCGTACGCAACCGCGCCAAAATCGAAGGCGCCGTGCTGTCGGCGCGCGCCTTTCTGGCGATCGAGGAACGGGACAGTTTTTCGGCGCGGCTGTGGGACCGGGTCGGCGGCGAACCGATCGTCAACCGCCCGGCCCGCATGAGCGACGTGCCCGCCCGCACCCCGCTGTCGGAGGCGATCTCCAAGGACCTCGCAACGCGCGGCTTCAAGTTCTGCGGCCCGACCATCGTCTACGCCTTCATGCAGGCGGTGGGCATGGTCGACGACCACCTCGAGGGGTGTCATTGCTGCGTCCGCGCAAAATGACCGCGGCGCCACTTTCGCCCTCTGATCTTTCGAGCCGTTTCGGAGTATGAACGCCGACCATGACCGGACGTCGCACTGCATGAAACCGCCGCTCCCGCCCCGCGCCTGGCAACGCATGTTGTCCGGGCGCCGGCTCGATCTGCTCGATCCTTCGCCGCTCGACATCGAGATCGAGGACATCGCCCATGGCCTCGCCCGGGTCGCCCGCTGGAACGGCCAGACCACCGGCCCCCACATCTTTTCTGTCGCCCAGCACAGCTTGCTGGTCGATTCCATCGCGCTGGCGCTGGAGCCCGGCCTCACCCGCGCCGACCGGCTGTTCATGCTGCTGCACGACGCCCCGGAATATGTGATCGGCGACATGATCTCGCCGTTCAAGGCGATGATCGGCGACGCATACAAGAGCGTCGAACACCGGATTCTCGCTGCCATCCTGCTGCGTTTCTCTCTGCCGCCGGAGCCCACGCCCGAGTTGGCGAAACTGTGCAAGCGCGCCGACCGCGCCTCGGCCTTTTTCGAAGCCGTGCGCCTCGCCGGCTTTACACGCGCCGAGGCCGAGCGCATCTTCGGCCGCCCGGCGATCTCTCCGCAGGGTTTCGCCACGGCGCTGGAGCCTGCGCCCGTGCAGGATGTCGAGGCCCGGTTTCTCGAGCGCTTCCGTGCGCTCGACGCCGGCCGGCAACGGATGGAAACGGGCGGATGACCATGGGACGCCTTTACGTCTGTTCGCTCACGCGGGTCGTCGACACGGTCCGGGACTCCGGCGCGCGCTCGCTGGTGACGATCCTCACCGCCGGCGCCTCGCTCGCCCGCCCCTGCGAAATCGTCAGGGAACGGCATTTGCGCATCGCCGTCTCCGACATCGAGGCGCCCAGGGAAGGGCACATCCTGCCGGGCCGCGAACATATCGAGCGCCTGCTGGACTTCATGACCGCCTGGGACCGCCGGGAGCCGCTGGTCATCCACTGCTATGCCGGCGTGTCACGCTCGCCGGCGGCGGCCTTCATCGCCGCCTGCGCGCTGGCCCCGCATCGGCCCGAGGCCGATCTGGCGCAGGCGCTGCGCGCCGCCTCGCCGACCGCGACTCCCAACCGGCGGCTGGTGGCCCTCGCCGATCAGGTGCTCGGCCGCGGCGGCCGCATGACCGACGCCATCGCCACCATTGGCCGCGGCGCCGACTGTTTCGAGGGCGCGCCCTTCGCGCTCGACCTGCTGCAATGACGCAGGTGTTGTCGCCGCCCGCGCCGGTGACCGTCGGCCTGACGGCGGCGATCGTCGCCGTACAGGGGGACGAACCGTCGATCCTCACCACCGGCGCCGGCGACACCGCAGCCCTGCCCTCCGGCCCGTTCGATCCGCTGTCGCACCGCACTTTCGAGATCGGCCTGCGCGGCTGGGTGGCCGAACAGACCGGCGCGCCGCTCGGCTATGTCGAGCAGCTCTACACCTTCGGCGACCGCGGCCGGCACATGCGGGCGGGCGACCGCGATCCGCATGTGGTCTCGGTCGGCTATCTGGCGCTCACCCGGATCGGCGAGTCCGACGCCGGCGCGCCGCGGCCCTGGCGCAGCTGGTACGAGTTCTTCCCCTGGGAGGACTGGCGGCAGGGGCGACCGGCGGCGATCGAGGAAGTGATTCTGCCCGGTCTCGCCGGCTGGGTGGCGGAGGCCCCCGACGCCGTCTCTCCGTCGGGCCTGACGCGGCGGGTGCGGGCCGATCTGCTGTTCCGGCCGCATTTGCGCGAGTTCAACGAGGAAAATGTCCTCGAGCGCTACGAACTGCTTTACGAGGCCGGGCTCGTCGCCGAATCGCTGCGCGACGGGCGCGCGGCGGCCGCACGGCGCGGAACGCTGGCGCCGCTCGGCGCGCCGATGCGCCACGACCATCGCCGCATCCTCGCCACCGCCATGAGCCGGCTGCGCGCCAAGATGAAATACCGGCCGGTGATCTTCGAGCTGATGCCGGAGGTCTTCACCCTCACGGAGCTGCAGCGCGCGGTCGAGGCCATCGCCGGCCGCCACCTGCACAAGCAGAATTTCCGCCGCCTCGTGGAGGCCTCCGCCATTGTGGAGCCGACCGGCCAGATGTCGACCCGCACCGGTGGCCGCCCGGCGGCGTTGTTCCAATTCCGCCGCGTCGTGCTGCAGGAGCGCCCGGCGCCGGGGCTGCGGGTGGGGATTCGCGGGTGACGCCTGCGACAATCTTGACCCGGCTCGAGGAACCGGCGACAGGTGCCCGCATCCGATCAACCGACGAGAGCCGCCCGTGCCGCACCAGACCAAAAAACAGCCGACGCTCGCCGACGGCGCGAAGTTTCTCAAGCAATGGATCGCCAATCCCTTCGTCGTCGGCGCGGTGTCGCCGTCCGGGCCGGCGCTGGCGCGGACCATGGCGAGTTTCGTCGATCTGGCGCGCACCGGCCGGATCCTCGAACTCGGACCCGGCACCGGCCCCGTGACCCACGCGCTGCTCGCCCGCGGCATTCCGGCCGAGCGGCTGATGCTGCTGGAATACGACACGCAGTTTTGCCACCTGCTCGGCGAGCGCTATCCGCAGCTCGATATCGTGCAGGGCGACGCCTACCATCTCAAAGACACGCTCGCCGGCCGGCTCGACGGGCCGCTGGCCGCAGTGGTCTCCAGCCTGCCGCTGCTGGTGCGCCCCGAGCCCGACCGCGTCCGGCTGCTGCACGACGCCTTCGAACTGATGGGCGACGACGGCGTGTTCATTCAGTTCACCTACGGCCTGACCAAGTCACCGATGCCGCTGCACGCCCATGGCGTCTCGGGCGCCTATGTCGGCAAGGCGACCGCGCCGATCCTTCTCAACATTCCGCCGGCGCGGGTGTGGCGTTACCGCAAGGCCGGCCATGCCGGAAAGGCGGGGCAATGAGCGACCGGCTGATCGTCGCCCTCGACGTTGATGCCGCGGACGCGGCGCAGGCGCTGGTCGAAACGATCGGCGACGCCGCCTCCTTTTACAAGGTGGGCATGGAGCTCGCCTATGCGCCCGGCGGCTTCGCGCTGGTCTCGGCGCTGAAGGACGCGGGCAAGCGGGTATTCCTCGACCTCAAGCTGCACGACATCGGTGCGACCGTGGAGCGCGCCGCCCGGCAGATCGAGCGGCTCGGCGTGGACTTCCTCACCATCCACGGTTTTCCCCAGACCATGGCCGCGGCCCGGACCGGCGCCCCGCAGACCACGTTGCTCGCGGTCACCGTGATGACCTCCTACGACGCCGCCGATCTTGCCGCCGCCGGCTATGCGCTCGGCGTCGCGGATCTGATCGCGCGGCGAGCGCTGCAGGCGCGCGAGGCGAAGATCGACGGGCTGATCCTCTCGCCGCTGGAACTCGCCGACATCCGCGCCCTCGTCGGTCCGGACATGAAGCTGGTCACGCCGGGCGTGCGCCCGGCCGGAGCCGACAAGGGCGATCAGAAACGGGTCATGACGCCGGGCGAGGCCGTTCGTCTAGGCGCCGACCATCTGGTGGTGGGGCGGCCGATCACACGGGCGGTCGATCCGCGGGCCGCGGCCAGGTCGATCACGGCGGAAATCGAGGGGGCTGCGGCGGGATAATGCCGTGACGCGCCTCATTTGCGAGCCGCATCGTCGCCGATCCTCACGGCGCATGGGCGCCGAAAATTGACCAGCCCATGCGTTTGGCCAGCATCTCCAAAGCCAGCCGACCAAGATGCGAATTGCCATTGTCGTCCAGCCCCGGCGACCACACGGCGATCGAGGCCTTCTCGGGGGCTATGGCGAGGATGCCGCCGCCGACGCCGCTTTTTCCCGGCAGACCGACACGATAGGCGAATTCCCCCGAGCCATCGTAATGTCCGCAGGTCAGCATCAGGGCGTTGATGCGGCGGGCGCGTTCGGGGGAGACAACGGTCAGGCCCTTTGTCGGGTGCCGTCCGGCATGGGCAAGATAGAGCCCCGCCATCGCCAACTGGCGGCAGCTCATGGCGATGGCGCAGTGATGGAAATAGACGCCGAGCGTATAGTCGACCGGATTCTCCAGAACACCAAAAGACTTCATGTAGTTGGCAAGCGCAATGTTGCGAAAGCCGGTTCGCTTCTCCGACGCCGCAACGGTCTTGTCGATGGTTATCGTATCATCCTGCGCGACAAATTGCAGGAAGCGCAAGATCTCCCCCAGCGCCTCGCGCGGCTGATGGCCGGAAAGGATCACGTCGGTGACGGCGATGGCGCCGGCATTGATGAAGGGATTGCGCGGAACGCCGCGCTCGCGCTCGAGCTGGACGATCGAGTTGAACGGATTGCCGGAAGGCTCTCGACCAACGCGCCGCCACAGCGCGTCGCCGACCATCCCGAGCGCCAGTGTCAGCGTGAAGACTTTCGAGATGCTCTGGATGGAGAAGGGTGTGTCCGAGTCCCCGGCCGCAGCTACGGCTCCATCAGAGTCCATGACGACAAGCCCGAACGCGCCAGGGTCGACCTGCGCCAGTTCCGGAATGTAGTCCGCGACCCGTCCACGATCCTGCCTTGCGGCCATCTCGGCGGCGATTTCGCAGACGACGGAGTGCAGTGAGGGCAATGCTTCTCTCGTTCGACGTGACCTCGAGGCGCGCGACTATAGCCCATCCTTGCCGGCGCAGGAAGAATTTGCCCGCACTGCAACAACTGCTCGAACGCCGTCACGACGGCGCCGTCATCCACGTTGCGGGACGTTCAAAATCATGCCTCTCGCCGCCGCGAAGCGGCTGATCATCGACGCACTTCGTTCTGCGACACCCGCCCGCTCCAGCAGCGCGCGGCAAGACGCTGTCGTGCGCCGTCCGGCTGGCGGAACCTCACCGGTACCGTTAGGACTGCCTGCGGCGCAAGGTTTGCGAGCAAGCGGGTGCGCTTCGAGCGCGTTCTCCAGGAGACGATCGACCATGCAGGATTTCACGCCCGAAGGGCTTCGCATCCTGGAAGATGTCGCCCGGCGCCATTCGGTGAGCCTCGACGCCGTGGTCGCCCTGCTTCGGGCGCTGGTGGAGGGCAACGGTTCCCAGGCGCAGTTCAACCATCCGGATCTTGGCGGCATGGGACAATGGTCGCAAGGCGGAATGATCATGGTTGGCGACATGTTCAATCAGGGCCTGAAGCATCGCGTCGATACGCTTTGTAACGAACTCTCCGGCGTCCTGCGCGATCAGCAAGTGTCGAGGCCCAATCCGGGGTCTTTTCAGTCGCAAGGTCAGAACGGTGGCGGCGGGATCAGCCTGTTTGCGCCGGGAGCGCGTTCGGCTTCCAGTCAATGGTGGCCCGAGGACCTTGGCTTCGCGGCGTCCGTTGGCGCGCAGAACGACCTTCGATACGCCTGTTTTCCCGCCGCGCGCCGTCTCGCCATCCAGCAGGGCGGGCGGATCAGCGTCCATGACACCGGAGAGCATGCAATCATGGGCTTCGCCCAGCAGCAGGGCGGCGATCAGTCGCTGACATTCACCAGTCAATTCGGGGTGGTGCGCGTTGCCGACTTGCCTCTGGTCACGCCGTTTCGAGATGAGCCTGAAAGAAACGCCGCCCCGTCCATGTCCCTGCCGACGCGAGAGCCGCCAGGGCTGGCTGCCTCCACAGCGACTGCCGCCTCGCCGGCGGCGGCGCCGGCAAAACCGGTTGCGATGGACGACATTTTCACGATGATCGAACGTCTCGGAGAGCTTCGCCAAAAGGACATCCTCACAGAAGAGGAATTCGCGGCGAAAAAATCGGACCTGTTGAGCCGGCTTTGAACGGGAAGGACTGCCGTCGCCGGCGGAGATCCGGCGCATCCGCACGAAACTCGCCCTGACGGCTGGTGACACCCGCCGCGCCACTCGCGTAGAAAGCCCGACAGGCGCCGACGGGTCGCGGGTATTTGTAAGGGGGCGGGGATGCGTATCGCGACGTGGAACGTCAATTCGGTCCGTCAGCGTCTGCCGGCGCTGCTGGCCTATCTGCGCGATGCGGCGCCCGATGTGCTGTGCCTTCAGGAACTCAAATGCGAGGACGGCGCCTTTCCCCGCGCCGAGGTCGAGGACGCCGGTTACAATGTCGAAACCCTCGGCCAGAAGACCTTCAACGGCGTCGCGCTGCTCTCGAAGGCGCCCCTCTCCGACGTGACCCGCGGTCTGCCGGGCTTCGAGGATGCGCAGGCCCGCTATATCGAGGCGGTCGTTCCCTATGGCGACGGGGTATTTCGCGTCGCCTCCATCTATCTGCCCAACGGCAATCCGGCGCCGGGCCCGAAATATGATTACAAGCTCGCCTTCATGGACGCACTGACGGCGCATGCGCGACGTCTGCTGGCGCTCGAGGAACCACTGGTTCTCGCCGGTGATTACAATGTCATCCCGGCGCCCGCCGATGTCCACGACCCTGCAGCCTGGGCGCAGGACGCGCTGTTTCTCCCCACCACGCGGGAAAAATTCCGGACACTGCTGAATCTCGGCTTCACCGAAGCGCTGCGCGCCGTGACCGACGCGCCCGGCCTCTACACCTTCTGGGATTATCAGGCCGGCTGCTGGCCGAAGAACAAGGGCATCCGAATCGACCACCTGCTGCTGTCGCCGCGCGCCGCCGACCGGCTGGAGAGCGTCGCCATCGACATGGCGCTGCGCGGCGAGGAGAAACCCAGCGACCATGTGCCGATCCGGGCGGATTTCGCCGACCGGTAAAGCGGCTTTCCGCTCACTGCGCCTTCAGCACCTCGCGGCATTCGGCAGGAAGGCCGGACATGGTCATCGGCGGCCATACCTTCGTGCTCTTCTTCTTGGGGTGCAGCACTTCGTCGGAGAACCACCAGGCCAGCGATGCGTCGCAGCCATCGCCGCCCGGCGTCGGGTCCTGATCCTTGCAGGTCTCGGAATCCTTCGGGCAGAACAGGCGGATGTGGAAGTGGTAATTGTGTCCGTACATCGGACGCACCTTGCTCATCCAGCTCTCGCCCTTCGCCTCGCGGCACATGGCGCGCTTGATCGCGGCGTTCACGAAGATGCGCTGCACCGCCGGGTCCTCCGCCGCGGTGCGCACCGCCGCCATCTGGCCGTCGGTCCAGTGATCGTTCACGTCGAGCAGGTCTTCGCGCACCATGTCGGTCGCAGACAATTCCTCGCGCTCCGCCCGCGAGAATTCGCGATTCGGCATGGGCGTCAGCCAGATGTCGGCGTCGAGGCCGATCTGGTGCGAAGCGTGGCCGGTAAGCATCGGACCGCCCCGCGGTTGCGACATGTCGCCGACGAGAATGCCCGGCCAACCCGATGCGGCGGCGGCCTTCGGCGCAAAGCGCTCGAGGAAGGCGATGAGATTCGGGTGGCCCCAGTTGCGGTTTCGCGAGAGGCGCATGACTTGCCAGTTGGGCCCGTTGATCGGCAATTGCTGGCCGCCGGCGAGACAGCCCTTGGAATAGAAGCCGATCGGATCGGGATCGAGCGGGGCGGCTTGGCGCGCCCGGCCGAACAGCTCCTTCGCAGGCGTCGCGGGATCGGAGGGATTGGCGAGGGGCGGCAGCACCTTCGGCGTGAGCGTGCCCTTGTCCTGCGCCGCAGCCGACGACAGGAGACACAACAGGATGAAAACGGCGCGGACGCCGCGGGCGAGGTGCGTCATGGCGTCCTCGTTGAGGGCAATGGGGCGAATCGGCGGCCGGGCGCCGGCCGGGCCGTGAATAGTCCCGTCAACCTTACCAAAGTTTCTACGTTGCCGTTAAAGCGCGGATAAGAAATGCTGTGTCAAATTCGAGGCAGGTGTTCGGGATCGGCGGTCGCCGTTCTTTGCACATGTCGAGTTCCAGACCTTCGAGCTGATCGTTCCGGCGCGCCCGGATGTTCGGGATACGGAGGGAGTCAGCGTCGGGGGTAAGTCATGCGTCTTTTCAAAATCCTGTCCGTGGTCCTTGTCTCGCTGCTGGGCTTCTCCGGCGCCGCGAACGCCACCGCCCATATTCATATCGACCTGTCGAGCCAGCGGATGCATGTGGAATCGTCGCACGGCAGCTTCAGCTGGCCGGTGTCGACCGCCCGCGCAGGCTATTCGACGCCGCGCGGCTCCTATGCGCCGACCGGCCTCCAGCGCATGCATTACTCGAAGAAATATCACAATTCGCCGATGCCCTATTCGATCTTCTTCCGCGGCGGCTACGCCATCCACGGCACCGGCGCCGTCGGTTCGCTCGGCAGCCCGGCCTCGCATGGCTGCGTGCGCCTGCATCCGGCCAACGCCAAGCGCCTCTATGAAATCGTGCAGGCCGAAGGCGGCAGCATCTCGATCACCGGCGCGACGCCGGGCTCGACCCGCTACGCTGCGCGTCATGGCCACCGCCATACGCAGTTCGCGTCGCTGCATCACCATCATCGCCACGGCTCGGCTCTCGCCTATGCCCCGAGCCATCGTCATCATCACCACGGCGTGAGGTCCTGGCAGCAGAATCCGACCTCCTCGCCCTTCTGAGGCGCGAAAGAGGTCAGCCTGCGGACAGATAAACAGGCTGTTAACCCAAAAACCGGATTATCGGCTCCAGCGGCTCGCATCAGGCGGGCGAGGGGCGGCGCTTTCGGCGCCGTCCACAGGTTGGGGCCAGGATGAGCGACATCATCGAGACCATCGTCATCGGCGCAGGACCCGCCGGCCTCACGGCGGCCTACACGCTGGCGAAACATGGGCGAAACGTTCTTGTTCTGGAGCAGGACCCGGTTCATGTCGGCGGCATCAGCCGCACGGCGAGCTACAAGGGCTTCCTGTTCGACATCGGCGGCCACCGGTTCTTTTCCAAGAGCCGGGAAATCGTCGATCTCTGGAACGAGATCCTGCCGGACGATTTCATCGAACGACCGCGCCTGTCGCGCATCTTCTACCGGGGACGGTTCTACGCCTATCCGCTGAAAGCCTTCGAGGCCCTACGCAACCTGGGCATCGTCGAAAGCGCGCTGTGCATGGCGTCCTTCGCCTTCGCAAAAGCGCTTCCGGTCAAGGACCCGCGCACCTTTCATCATTGGGTGCGCAACCAGTTCGGCGAGCGGCTGTTCGGAATTTTCTTCAAGACCTACACCGAAAAGGTGTGGGGCATGAGCTGTGACGAGATTTCCGCTGACTGGGCGGCGCAGCGGATCAAGGGGCTCAGCCTCATGGCCGCGGTCGTCGACGGGCTGCGGCGCTCGCTGGGCGTCCGGAAAAAGGGCGAGGGCGCAAAATCCCTGATCGAATCCTTCCGCTATCCGCGCAAGGGTCCGGGCATGATGTGGGAGGCTGCCGCCCGCAAGATGCAGAAACTCGGCGGGCGCCTGGCCATGGGACGCTCGGTCGAGAAGCTCTCCTACGACGAGGGCGCGCAGCTCTGGACCGTCACGGCGCGCACCGCCGCTGGCGAGACGGAAAGCTGGCGCGCGCGCCACGTCCTGTCCTCGGCCCCGATGCGCGACGTGATCGACGCCATCGAGCCGCGGCCGCTCAGCCTGTTCCACGCCCGCGACCTCAAATACCGCGACTTTCTCACCGTGGTGCTGATCGGCCGGCCGCAGGACGAACTGCCCGACAACTGGATCTACATCCACGATCCGGCGGTGAAGGTCGGACGCGTGCAGAATTTCAAGTCCTGGTCGCCGGAGATGATCGCCGACGGCGTCTCGACCTGCCTCGGGCTCGAATATTTCTGCTTCGAGGGTGATGGCCTGTGGGCTGCGCCCGACGAGGAGCTGATCGAGCTCGCGAAAACCGAGATCGACCGCATCGGCCTGATGCCGCGCGAGGACGTGCGCGACGCTTGCGTCGTGCGCCAAGCCAAGGCCTATCCGGTCTATGACGACGCCTATGCCGCGAATGTCGAAACCATCCGGCTGGAGCTCGCGACACGCTTTCCGAGCCTGCATCCGATCGGCCGCAACGGCATGCACAAATACAACAATCAGGACCATGCGATGATGACCGGGCTGCTGACGGCGCTCAATATCGTCGCCGGCCGCAAGATCTACGACGTGTGGCAGGTCAACGAGGACGCCGATTACTCCGAGAGCGGCGTGTCGGGGGCGCAGGAAGCGCTCGAAAGCGTGCGCCTCACGCCGCGCAAGGCAGTTTGACGATGGCCCCGCTGGATTTCGCCGGTTCAGCGGATCGCCGCCGCCGCATCGGTCGCCTCGTCGCGGACATCGTCAAATACGGCTTCGCCTCCGCCGCTGCGCTGGTGGTCGACTACGCCGTTCTGGTCGGCGGCGTGGCGCTCGGCTTCGACTATCACGCCGCGGCTGCGATCGGCTTCTGCCTCGGACTCGCGACGGTCTACGCCACCAGCGTGCGCTTCGTCTTCGCCGGCCGGCGGCGCAGCAGCCGGCGCCGGGAAATCATCGTCTTCCTCGTCTCCGGCCTTGCCGGCCTGCTGCTCACCGAAGCGCTGATGCAGGCGTTCCACGGCGGACTCGGGCTGCCGGTGGCGCTCGCCAAGATTCCGACCGCGGGCTTCGTCTTCCTGTTCAATTTCCTCGCCCGGCGGACGCTGTTTGCAGGAGACGAGAGATGACCGACGCCGCACTCGCGCCCCAGGATCGACCCACCATATCGATCGTGGACATCGCCCGGCGGCTCGCTTTTTTCCTCGTCCTCGTCGCCTGCGTCGCCGCCTCCTTCGACACTGCCGTCGAGGTCTGGCGCACCGGCATATTCTTCGATTCCGACGACGCCATGCGCGCCGTGCAGGTGCGGGATTTCCTCGCCGGTCAGGGCTGGTACGATCTCGTCGCCCATCGCTATGATCCGCCGGCCGGCGTGTTCATGCACTGGTCCCGCGTCGTCGATGTTCCGGTGGCGACGCTGGAGGCGCTGTTCGGACTGGCGCTCGACCCCGAACACGCCGAGAGGGCGGCGCGGCTGACCTTTCCGCTGCTCATGCTCGTCGCGTTGCTGTGGCTTTCGGCCCGCTGCGCCCGCGTCTTTGCCGGAGCCGGCGCATCCGTCCCGGCGCTGGTCATGGTGGCCCTGTCCGGGCCGATGTTCTGGCAATTCGCGCCGGGACGCATCGATCATCACGCCCCGCAGATCGTGCTGCTGATGCTTGTCGTGCTGGCGGCGGCGACGGGACTGGAGCGGCCGCGCGCCTTTGCGGCGGCGGCGGCCGGCATGGCGGCGTCCTTCGCCATCAGTCTCGAAAATCTTCCATTTTTTGTCGCGGTGCTGGGCATTCTGGCGCTGTGGTTCGTGATCGAGGGCGCCGCCGCCCGCGCCGCCCTCGCCGCTTTTGCGGCTGGCGCCGCCATCGCCTTTCCGGCGGCCTATGCGGCGACCGTCGCGCCAGAGCGCTGGATGCTGTCTGCCTGCGACGCCTTTTCGATCGTCCATCTCGTGGCGCTGGGAGTGGGCGTGTCGGCGCTCACCCTTCTGGCCGCCGCGACGCCCTGGCTCGCGACCCGGAAGCGCCGGGCGATCGCCGTCGCGCTCGGCGGCGGCGCCGTCCTTCTCGCGGTCGCGGCCGTCGCGCCACGCTGTCTCGGCGATCCGCTCGTCGACCTCGATCCGCTGCTGCGCGAATTGTGGCTGTCGACGCTGAAAGAAGCCAAGCCGCTGCGCAAAATCATCGCCGAGGGCGCTCCGGGCGTCGCGGCGACCACCGCCGGGCCGGTGGCGCTGGCCATCGTCGCATCCTGCGGACTCGCCGTCGTCTCCAGAGGCGCGGCGCGCTGGCGCTGGATTTTCCTGGCGGCGACGATCGGCGCCGGCCTTGCCGGCGGCCTGTGGCAGGTGCGGGTGTTTTCCTCGACCTTGCCGCTGGCCATGACGGCGCTGGCGGCGGCGGCGACGCTGGCCGCGCGCAGATTGCCGGCGCACTTCTCCCCGATCACGCGCCTCGGGCTGTTTGCGGCGCTGTGCATCGCGCCAACGCCGCTGGGAGTCGCCCTCGCTTTGCCCGAGGACGACCGGCCGGTCGATTTCGCGTCGAGCGGCGCCTGCCGGCGGCCGCAGGCGCTGGCCCCGCTCGCCGCCCTGCCGCCGGGACGCGTCGCCGGGCCGATCGAACTCGGCCCCTTCGTGCTCGCACACACGCCGCACAGCGTGTTCGCAGCGCCCTATCATCGCGGCAATCACGGCGGGCGGCTGGTGATCGACGCCTTTCTGGCGCCCCCGGACAAGGCGCGCGAGATGCTGCGCGCCGCGGGCGCCGATTATCTGCTGTGGTGCGCCGCCGACGGCAAATCGGACCTCGCGGTCCGCGCCTCCGGCAGCCTCGTGGCGGCGCTGACGCGGGGCGCCGTTCCGGCGTTTCTGGAGCGCCGGAGCCCGCCGGACTCGCGGCTGATGATTTTCGCCCTCCGCTGAGGGTCTGCGTGATTTCGTGACCAGAGACCATGACGCGGCGGCGATGCTGCTGTAGGAATGCGCGCGGCGCGACCTCGGGCGCCGAATCCGACCAGCGACAGGCCACATGTCCGACACTTTCCACCGACGCCGTTTCCTCGCCGCCGCCGGCGGCCTCTCGCTCGGCGGCCTCCTCCGCCCGGCGCTGGCGCAGCCCGCGCCGGAGGAAGAGCTGCAGGTGCGGGTGGAAAACCATTCGCTCCCCGAGCTCTGCGCCGAAAAGGACAATATCGAGATCGATTTCCTCTCGCCGCGCGTGCGGCGGATGAAGGTGCAGGCGGTGCATCCCTCCTACATCAACATGATCGGCTCCGACCGCTGGGCGCCGGAATGGTCGCATTGCGACCTCTCGCACGACCCCAAATTCGCCGCCGAAGCCCGCCGCCAGACCTTTTGGGAAACGCCGGAATTCTGGCTTGTCGGCTATACTTTCCCCAGCTTCTGGCGTCCCAACGCCGTGCCGGTGCGGGTCGGCGACCGGGTGGAGAAGGGCTTCCATCTCGTGCAGCTGTGGATGAGCTATCGCGAGCGCGCCGAGGAAATCCTCGTTTTTTACCCGCCGGACGGCTACTGGCGGGCTCGCCCGCTGCCGTTCGAGGACATGCGCTGGACGGCCTATGGCTCCTCCTTCCTCGTCGGACCGATCGAGGTTCAGGAGCGGCCGATCGTCGCCATGAAGGAAATCGTCTTCGATCCGGCGACGCGGACCTTCACGCTGAAATTCGAACAGGGCGGCGAGGCGCGACTGCGCCTCGAAAAAATCGATCAGGAGCGCATCGTCCTCGATGTCAGCTACAGCGACGCGATGCCGGAGGGGTCGCCCTTCGCCTCGCTGCGCTCGATGTATGCGATGCAGACCATGAGCGATGCCGCCCGCGTCGCCTGGCGCACCAAGCGCGGCTCCGGCTGGGAGGAGGCCGACGTGATCAAGTTCCCGGGCTGCCGCGCCGTCGAATTGTGGGTCGGCCGCCATTTGCCCTCGCGCCACAATCTTTCGGCGCCGGACATGGTGTTCAGCCAGTTCCGCGGAACGCCGGCCGGCAAATGACCGCGCGGCTGCCCGGCCTCGACGCAGCGCGCGGAGTAGCGCTCCTCGCCATGTTCGTCTTCCACGGCGTCTGGGACCTCGGCCACTTCGGCTATATCGATACGGCCATTCCCTATTCGCCGCAGGTCAAGGCGTTCGGCCACGCCATCGCCGTGTCCTTTCTCGCCATCGCCGGTTTCGCTCTGGCGCTGGCGCATGGCGGCGCGCCGCGCTGGCCGGCCTTCGCCCGCCGCCTCGCGCTCGTCGCCGGCGCGGCGGCGCTCGTCTCCGCCGCGACCTACGTCCTGTTCCCGGACGCCTTCGTTTTCTTCGGCATTCTGCATTGCATCGCCGCCGCCAGCCTGCTCGCCGCGCTGGTCCTGCGCGCGCCATGGCCCGTCGCGGCGGCGGCCGGCGCCGCCATGCTCGCTGCGCCGATGGCGTTGGCGTCGCCCACATTCGACGCCCCGGCGCTGTGGTGGGTCGGCCTGTCGACCTTCACGCCGCTGACCAACGACTACCGGCCCCTGCTGCCTTGGGCGGGGGCTCTGTTTCTCGGCCTCGCCTATGGGCAGGCGCGGCAATCGCACCCGCTGCCGGCGCGCGGCGCCGGCCCGGTTTTCGCGCCGCTGCGTTGGCTGGGGCGCCACAGTCTGGCGCTCTATCTCGTGCATCAGCCGGTGTTTTTCGCGCTGTTCAGCGTCGCAGCGGCGCTCTCTCCGGCCGGCCCGGACGCCCAGGGCTTTCTGGCCGCCTGCGAAACCCATTGCGCGGTGGGCGGGGGCGCGCCGGCCTTCTGCCAGCAGGCCTGTCACTGCACGGTCGAGGAAGCCGCAAAGCCTGGCGCGCTACCGGCGGGGGACGGCCGCGAAGCGAGAATCACGGAGATCGGACGCGCCTGTGCGGCGAAGGCCGCCGCAGCGCGATGACCGCCGTCAGCGCCAGACCGGCCGCCGACAGCGCCGCCATGCCGAGATAGCCGCGCACGCCGAAACTCTCGTAGAGCGGGCCGGAGGCATAGACCGCCAGCGCCGACCCTGCGGCATTGCCGGCGGCCAGCCAGCCTTGCGATTGGGCGATGCGCTCCCTGCCGAACAGCTCCGCCAGCAAATAGGCCGGGCCAAGTTGCACCGCGGCGCAACTGACGCCGTGCAACGCCTGCGCGGCATAGAGCCCGAGCGTCCCCGGATCCGACGCCATCCACAGCCAGCGCAGGGTCGCAGCGATCCCGCCCAGCACCAGAAACAGGAAGGCGTTGCGCGCGCCGCCCAGCCAGCGGCCGGCGGCGAAGAAGAATCCGATTTCCGTCACCAGCGCCGCCGCCCAGGCCAGCGCCACGAAATTCTCGTCATGACCGGACGCCTTCCACAACAGTGGCCCGAAGGCGTTGACGAAGCCATGGCTGCACTGGATCAGGACCGTTGCCGCAATGGTCAGGCCGATCATGGTCAGCGCCTCGCGCGGCGCCCCCTGCGCCATGCGCCCGCCCGCCGCCGGCCCTTCGAAGCCGCGCAGCGCCCCGAAGGCCGCCGCCGTCGCGAGACCAGCGACGACCATGTGCAGCCAGACGAGATCGTCATTGGCGACGATCGCGGCGATCGGACCGGCGATCAGCATGAAAAACAGGATGGAGGCGGAGCCCCAGCCGCGCACGGCGGCATAATCCAGCGCCTTCGTCGCGCGCTCCTGCCGGCGCCGCGCCTCGGCGAGGATGATGCCGTCGGCGAGCACGCCGGTTGGCCCCTGCGCCGCCGCCAGCAGCGCGACGGCGGCGAAGATCGACCAGAATCCGTGCAGCGCGCCCATCACGGCGAAGGCCGCGGTCACCGCTGCGAGGCAGCCGACGAGGATGGCGCCATGGGCGCCGTGGCGGTCGCCCTCGCGCGAGGCGACCAGCGTCGAGACGATCCGGATCAGCGGCGCCGCCGCCATCACCGCGGCGATCTCGCGCGCCGAAAGGCCACGGGCCGCGAGCCACAGCGTGAAAAACGGCAGCTGCACCCCGATGATGGCGTAGATCGCCGCCATCAGGCCGGACAGGCGCGCCTCGGCGCGATCGGGCGAAAGCAAGGACTTATTCCATCACGGCGGCTTTGAGCATGCACACCATGGTGGCCCTGGCTGGCGCGGAGCCGAGATTGCGGATGACGTGGCGACGATCGCAGCGATAGCGCAGCGTCTCCCCGGTCCGCACGGTTTCGACCGCGTCCGACACTTCGACGGTGAGCTCGCCCTCGCGCACCGACAGGCTTTCCACCGAGCCGCGCTGATGCGCCTCGGATTCCAGCACGCCGCCGGGCTCGGCCGAAAATTCGTAGCATTGCAGCCATTCGACGGTCTTGATCCAGCCGATGATGGCGAGCTGACACTTGCCATCGTCCGAGGTGAGGATCGGCGTGTCGGCGCGGCTGGTCTTTTCGATGAAGGGCTCGTCCTGGGCGGTTTGCAGAACGCGTTCGATCGACACATCGAGCGCATGGGCGAGGCGCCAGACCGTCGCCAGCGTCGGATTGGTCTCGTTGCGCTCGATCTGCGAAATGATCGACTTGGCGACGCCGGACTGCGCCGAAAGCTCGGACAGCGAGAGATTATAGGCTTTTCGCAAGCGCTGAACGGTCGAGCCGAGTTGACCGGTGAGCGCCAGCGCCCCGGCCTCCAGCATCTTCTGCTTGTCCCGTCCCTCGACGCCCATGGTGGTTTTCCCGAACGAAGCCGCGTGGGAGGGATAGCAGAAGTGTTCGGAAAAAAGAACAGGAGGCTTCGGCCTGCCAGCGCCGCCGCCGCCATTCACCGTCATCGTGAGCAGAGCGAAGCGATGACAGCCGACGATTTGATCTGAAACCTTTCGACGTCATGGCCACGCTTGTCATGGCCATGACGTCGAGACGCTCTACGCTCGACCATGATTGAGTCATTTCAGGCCATTGGCCCAGTCACCGCGCGAACTTCTTGTATTTCAGCCGGTGCGGAATCACGCTGTCGATGCCCAGACGGCGTTTCTTGTCTTCCTCGTAATCGGCGAAGTTTCCTTCGAACCATTCGACATGCGAATCACCCTCATAGGCGAGGATGTGCGTGGCGATGCGGTCGAGGAAGAAGCGATCGTGCGAGATGATGACGGCGCAGCCGGCAAAATCCGTGAGCGCATCTTCCAGCGCGCGGAGCGTGTCCACGTCGAGATCGTTGGTCGGTTCGTCCAGCAGCAGGACATTGGCGCCGCTCTTGAGCATCTTGGCGAGATGCACGCGGTTGCGCTCGCCGCCCGAGAGCTGACCGACCTTCTTCTGCTGGTCGGCGCCCTTGAAGTTGAAGGCGCCGCAATAGGCGCGCGAATTGATCTCGCGCTTGCCGAGGTAAATCACCTCGTTGCCGCCGGAGATTTCCTCCCACACGGTCTTGCCGCCGTCGAGCGCGTCGCGCGACTGATCGACATAGCCGAGCTGCACCGACTCGCCGATGGCGATCGTGCCGGCGTCGGGCTTCTCCTGCCCGGTGATCATGCGGAACAGCGTGGTCTTGCCGGCGCCGTTGGGGCCGATGACGCCGACGATGCCGCCGGGCGGCAGCTTGAACGACAGATTGTCGATCAGCAGCGTATCGCCGAAGCCCTTGGTGATTCCCTCGAAATCGATGACGTTCTGGCCAAGCCGCTCGGCGACGGGAATGACGATCTGCGCGGTGGTCGGCGCCTTGTCGTTCTGTTTGGCGACCAGTTCCTCATAGCGCTGGATGCGGGCCTTGCTCTTGGTCTGGCGCGCCTTGGGCGAAGCGGCGATCCATTCGCTTTCCGCCTCGATGGCGCGCTGGCGGGCCTTGTCCTCGGAGGATTCCTGCATCAGGCGCTTCTGCTTGCCCTTCAGCCAGGCGGTGTAATTGCCCTCGTGGGGAATGCCGCGCCCGCGATCGAGTTCGAGAATCCAGCCGGTGACATTGTCGAGGAAGTAGCGGTCGTGGGTGACGATCAGGATCGCCCCCGGATAGGCGCGCAGATGCCCCTCGAGCCAGTTCACCGTCTCGGCGTCGAGATGGTTCGTCGGTTCGTCCAGCAGCAGCATGTCGGGCTGTTCGAGCAGCAGTTTGCACAGCGCAACGCGGCGGCGCTCGCCGCCCGAAAGCTTGGTGACATCGGCGTCGTCGGGCGGACAGCCCAGCGCATCCATCGCCTGATCGACCTGGCTGTCGAGATCCCACAGGCCCGCAGCCTCGATCTCGTCCTGTAGTTTGGTCATTTCGTCGGCGGTCTCGTCCGAATAATTCATGGCGAGATCATTGTAGCGGTCGATGATCGCCTTCTTGCTCGCGACGCCGAGCATGACATTGTCGCGTACATTCAGTGTCGGCTCGAGGAAGGGCTCCTGCGGCAGATAGCCGACCCGCGCGCCCTCGGCGACGAAACCCTCGCCGGAAAACTCCTTGTCGATGCCCGCCATGATGCGCAGCAGCGTCGATTTGCCGGCGCCGTTGACGCCGAGCACGCCGATCTTGGCGTCCGGATAGAACGAAAGGTGCACATTATCGAGCACCTTCTTGCCGCCGGGCCAGGTCTTGGTGAGGCCCTGCATGTGGTAGATGAACTGGCGCGCCATGGCGGGGGGTCTTTCGGTGGAGCGATGAGGAATCTGCGCCGTGTTTAGAGCATTTCCCGGCAAGGTGGGAAGGGGGCGGCGCATGCTGCTCGCCACCGTTCGCTTTCGGCGTCAGCGCCGCCCGCCCATCTCGTCCAGCGTCGTCTCCACCAGTGGCGTGATTCGCGCCACGATCTGGTCCACCCCGTCCCGGGTCGGATGCAATCCGCCCTGTTGGGTCAGCAGCGGATTGGCGGCGACGCCTTCGAGGAAGAACGGGTAGAAGGGCAATCCGTATCGCCGCGCCGCGGCCGGGAACAGCGCGTCGAAGCGGTTCTTGTAATCCGCGCCGCGGTGCTCGGCCGAGACCATGCCGGCGAGCAGCAGCCGCGCGCCGGACGCGCGGATGCGGCGAATGATGAGATCGAGATTTCGCGCGGTGGTCGCCAACGGCACGTCGTTGAGCATGTCGTTGCCGCCGATTTCCAGCACGACGAGGTCCGGCTTGTTCTCCAGCGCCGGCCCGAGCCGCGCCAGCGCCATCTGCGTGGTGTTGCCGGAAACGCCGCCATTGGCGAGGACGACCTCGTATCCGTCGGCTGCGAGGCGTCGCCCGAGCGCGACCGGAAACGCCTCCTCCGACGCGAGGCCGTAGCCGGCCGTGAGACTGTCGCCGAAAGCGAGAACCTTCAAAGGCGCCGCCGCGAGCGGCGACGCGGCGAAAGCAGCTGTTACGAGACCGAAGACGAGGCGGCGCATCGCATCTCAGATACGGGTTTTGTTGCGCCGCGCAAGCGTCCTCAGAACTTCTTCACCTCCACCCCATGCTTTTGCAGCGCATAGCCGATCTGGCGGGGGGTGAGGTTGAGCAGACGCGCCGCCTTGGCCTTCACCCAGCCGGCCCGCTCCATGGCGTCGACGAGACGCTCGCGCTCGTTCCTGTGTTCGCCATTGGCGACGGCGCCGCAGTTCTCCGCGCCGGGACACACGTCCGCCGGCAGTTCGACGGCGGCTTCGGCGGGCGGTCGCGGCGCGACGGGCCTTGGCGGCGCGATGATCGGCAGCGCCGCAACGGAACGCGGCGGCGCCGAATGCTCCAGTGCGCCGCTCCACAGGATGGAGGACAGACAACCGTCGTTGCGACAGGAGAAATCCTTGTCGGTGATCACATCGCCGCGCGCCAGCGTGGCGGTGCGGTAGACGCAGTTCTCCAGCTCGCGAATGTTGCCCGGAAAGGCGCAGGCCTCCAGCACCGACATGGCGCTTTCCGAAAATTTCCGCCCTCCACCCTGCTCCGAGTTGAAGCGGCGCAGGAATTCGTTGGCCAGAGGCTCGAGATCGCCCTTGCGATCGCGCAGGGGCGGCAGGAAGATCGGCACGACGCTGATGCGGTAGTAGAGATCGGCGCGGAAATCGCCGCGCTGCACCGCTTCCTCGAGATTGCGGTTGGTGGCGCAGACGAGGCGCACATCGACCTTCAGCGTGCGCGTTCCGCCGACGCGCTCGAATTCGCCCTCCTGCAGCACGCGCAGCAGCTTCGCCTGGAAGGAGGCGTTGATCTCGCCGATCTCGTCGAGGAACAGGGTGCCGCCGTCGGCCAGTTCGAAGCGGCCCTTGCGCAGATTGGCCGCACCGGTGAAGGCGCCGCGCTCATGACCGAACAGCTCCGACTCCAGCACGCTTTCGGGCAGAGCCGCGCAATTGAGCTTGACGAAGGGCTTCGACTTGCGCGCCGAGAGATTGTGAATTGCGGCGGCGAACAGTTCCTTGCCGGTGCCGGATTCGCCGCGCAGCAGCACGGTGGACTTGGCCTTGGCGACAACGCGAATCTTCTCGATCACCGCCCGAACCGCGGCGCTGTCGCCGACGATTCCCTTGATGCCGGGCATCGACTTGCTGTCGGCGTGAAGTGGCCGTTCGGCCTTTTCCAGCCGGGCGTTTTCCTGCATCAGCCGTTCGCGGTCGCGGGCGATGAGCTTGTGCAGCCGCAGCGTCTGGCCGACGAGATTGGCGATCATGGTCAGAAAACGAACGTCGTGATCGAACAACGACACGGAGCGGTCGTTGTAGACGCGATCGACAGTGAGCGTGCCGACGACGACTTCGCCATCCTTGATCGGAACGCCGATCAGCGAAAAGGCTTCGCCGTCCTCGGGTCCCCATTGCGAGAGATCCGCGCCCTCGAACAGGGGCGACGTCGCGACATTTTCGACGACGAGCGGCATTTTTGTCGCGACGATCTGACCGACGGCGCGTTCGGGCAAACGATCGAAGAATTTTCGCGCGGCGCTTTCGCTCCAGCCGGAGCCCACGACGATTTCCGGATCGCCTTGCGCATCGAGCAGGGCCACGAGACCGTGACGCATGTCGAGGAAACTCGACAGCAAGGCGAGCACGCCGGCCAGCACATTTTCGAGCCGGTTCGGAGATGCGAGCAGTTTGGAGATTTCGTAGATGCCGACAAGCGCCGTCTCTCGCGAGTCGATGCTGCGCGCGACGCGGACGGCGCCTGATGCGCCGAGATGCAAACCCATGTCGATGTTCCTCACGACTGGCGTGGGATTGATTGACTTTAGTAAAGCAATGCCGGCGCCAACGCCCACGATCGACGTATCACCAACAAACTCATATAGTTGAGCATCTGTGTCGCAGCCGGCGCGCCGCCTTCGCTTTCGCACCGACTGCGCAACGTCTGTTCTTTCTGCGTAAATTCGCGGCGCCCCTATCGGTTTCCGCTGCTTTTGTTGCTTCGCAATACGCAAGGGATCGATGCTGTCGATTTGCCGACAATGCGCCATCGGCTGTCCGACATGCGACATGCCGGCGCCGTTTGCAGAATCGTCGCTCACCCCATGTTTTTTCAAATCATTACAAACAGGCGCAGCGATGGCATGCTTGTTGCGGTCTTCGTCGCCAACCGCAATTCCCGCCAGGCGCATGCGCCGACATCTCGACCGGCGGGTTCGAACCTTCAGACCGAAGAGGGGTTTCGAATGGACGACTCTCACGCTTTCGACACCATCGATTCCGCCGCGCCCGACTCCGCTGCACCGATGGACGCGATCATGCAACAGATCGCCGAACACAAGGGCTGCGGCACCAGCAGCGACGCCGGCAAGGCGAGCTGCGGCTCGTCGGCCGGTTCGGGCGACATGCCGCCTGAAATCTGGGACAAGGTCAAGAATCATCCCTGTTACAGCGAGGAAGCGCATCATCATTATGCGCGCATGCATGTCGCCGTCGCGCCGGCCTGCAACATTCAGTGCAATTACTGCAATCGCAAATATGATTGCGCCAATGAATCGCGTCCCGGCGTCGTCAGCGAGAAGCTGACGCCCGAACAGGCGGCCAAGAAGGTTCTGGCCGTCGCTTCCGCCATTCCGCAGATGACCGTGCTCGGTGTCGCCGGCCCGGGCGATCCGCTCGCCAATCCGTCCAAGACCTTCAAGACCTTCGAGCTGATTTCGCAGACCGCGCCCGACATCAAGCTGTGCCTCTCGACCAATGGTCTGGCGCTACCCGACCATGTCGAGACGATCAAGAAGTTCAACGTGGATCACGTGACGATCACCATCAATATGGTCGATCCCGACATCGGCGCGCAGATCTATCCGTGGATCTTCTGGAACCACAAGCGCATCGAAGGGCGTGAAGCAGCCCAGATCCTCACCGATCGTCAGTTGCTCGGTCTCGAGATGCTCACCGCCAACGGCATTCTCTGCAAGGTGAATTCCGTGATGATCCCGGGGATCAACGACAAGCATCTCGTCGAGGTCAACAAGGCGGTGAAGTCGCGCGGCGCCTTCCTGCACAACATCATGCCTCTGATCTCGTCGCCCGAGCACGGCACGGTGTTCGGTCTCAATGGCCAGCGCGGTCCCTCGGCGCAGGAACTGAAGGCGCTTCAGGACTCCTGTGAAGGCGAAATGAACATGATGCGCCACTGCCGCCAGTGTCGCGCCGACGCCGTCGGTTTGCTCGGTGAAGATCGCAGCGCCGAATTCACCACCGACAAGATCATGGAGATGGAGGTCAACTACGACTTCGACACGCGCAAGGCGTATCAGGAAAAGGTCGAAGAGCAGCGCCTCGCCAAGGTCGACGCTCGCGAGCAGGAGCTTGCGACGCTGAGGGAGCAGGAAAGCGACATCAAGATCCTCGTCGCCGTGGCGACCAAGGGTCAGGGCATCGTCAACGAGCACTTCGGCCACGCCAAGGAGTTCCAGGTCTACGAACTCTCGACCTCGGGCGCGAAATTCGTCGGCCACCGCCGCGTCGATCTCTACTGCCAGGGCGGCTTCGGCGACGACGAGAGTCTGGAGACGGTGATCCGCGCCATCAACGACTGTCACGCGGTGTTCGTCGCCAAGATCGGCCACTGCCCGAAGGACGATCTGATCAAGGCCGGCATCGATCCGGTCGATCAATACGCCTACGAGTTCATCGAACAGTCGGCGATCCTCTACTTCAAGGACTATCTCGCCAAGGTGAAGAGCGGCGAAATCGAACATGTCGTTCGCGGCGACGCCGACATTCGTCAGGGCGCCTACGTCTGAACGCACGACTTCCAGCAAGGAGACTGCAATGGCCTACAAGATCGTCGCTTCGCAATGCACGTCCTGCTCGGCGTGTGAAGCCGAGTGTCCCAATGTCGCGATCTCGGAGAAGAACGGCACCTTCGTGATCAATCCCAAGAAGTGCACCGAGTGCCTCGGTCACTTCGACATTCCGCAATGTGTCGCGGTGTGCCCGGTGGACGACACCTGCGTCATCGACACCTCCTTTCCTCGTTATCAGGCGCCGGCGTGATGGAAATCGACTTCACCCCCTCCGCAGAAAAATTCATCCGCCGCCTCATCATGTTCGATGGCCCGCCCGGCGCTGGCCTTCGGCTGCTGGTCACGCCCGGCGGATGTTCGGGCATGTCGGCGGAGTTCTCCGTCGCGGCGGCGCCTGGCGAGGGCGAGCAGGTGTTCACCAAGGGACCGGTGAAGCTGTTCCTGCCCGCGCAGAGCCGCCTGCTGCTCGACGGCGTGACGGTGGATTTCGTCGAGACCCCGACGTCTTCGGGCCTCAAGTTCATCGATCCGAAGGCCAAGGCCTGCGGCTGCTCTTCGGCGAGCAGCGAGACTTTCGTCGAAACCGCCTGAGCGCGCGCGCAAAGGCCAGCGTTGAGGAGCATGACGCCATGTCGGGCGGTGAGGCGAGCAGCGTCGATTTCCCCGCGGAAGCGGTGTTCGGCGTCGGGCTCCCGCCCGAGGCGGCGCGCCATCTCGACATCGCTGCGGCGAGCTATCATCTCGAAGAGACGGCCGAGCGCCATCTCTTCGAGGCCCGCCGCATCGCTCCAGCGCATCTCGCCGTGCTGATCGGCCTCTATCGGTTCTACTTCTACAAGGGCCGGCTCGGCGAGGCGCTCGCCATCGGCGACGCCTGTCTCGAACGCGCAGCCATCGACTTCGCCCTGCCCCGCAACTGGCGCGACGTTCGCATCTGGCACGGCGACTTCAGCAATTATGAAGCGCTCGGTCCGCGCTTCTTCATGTTCTCGCTCAAGGGCTGGGCCTATCTCAAGATGCGCCTCGGCGATCTCGACGCCGGCCGGGCCGCCGCGGAAAAGCTGCTGGAGCTCGATCCCGCCGACAAGATCGGCGCAAAAGTCCTTCTCGACGTCCTCGAACGCACGGGAGCGGAAGAAGATGTCTGACGACGCCATCGACGAGGCCCTGGACTGGCAGGGAAAGGCCATCGACTGTGGGGTCTGCGACCATCGCGCATTGCTGGCCGAGGGCAGATGCGCGCCGCTTCGCGCCTGTCCGCACGACCGCTATGCGCGCCGCATCGATCGCTTCTTCGACTGGAATCCGCTGCTCGCCCGCCACTACCTCGCGCATCCCTATTTCGAGGCGCGCGCCTGCTCGGCCAAAGCGGCGGAAGTGTTCCTGCTGCTGCCGCTGCTGAACGATCCGGAAGAGACCGTGCGCTGGAGCGCGGCGCGGCGGCTGCCCAAACGCTATCTGCTGCGCATGCGCGCCGATCCGCATCGCGAAGTGCGCATCCGCGTTGCAGGACGTCTCGAGGCGGCCGATCTCGTGCCGATGGCTTCCGACGAAGATTACTATGTGCGCCAGGTCGTGGCCCGGCGTTTGCCTCCCGATCTGCTGATCATGCTGATCCAGGATCCCGATGTCGAAGTGCGCCGCGTCGTGGCGCAGCGCATCGAACAGAAGCATGTGACGCGCATGGCCGGCGATCCCGATGGACGCGTGCGCGTAGAGGCGGCCCGGCGCTATCCCGCCGAGCTTCTGCCCGATCTGATCGGCGACGCCGACTGGCGTGTGCGCTTCGAAGTGGCGCGCCGCGCCGATCCGGAACGGGTGACGAAACTGCTGGGCGACGAAGACGACATCGTGCGCGACACGCTCGTCGCGCGCCTCGCCGGCGACGAAGCCGCGGGCCGCGACCCCTACGAAGACATTCGCCCCGGCGACCAACGAGAGGGAGACAGATGACCAACATCAGTCGCGACAGCGAGCACTGCGAGCTCAATGGCCCACCCTACTTCGACTACGGCGACAAGGTGCGCTCGAAGAAGGTGGTGCGCAACGACGGCACCTTTCCGGGCAAGGAAGTCGGCGACGTTCTCGCGAAGAAGGGCGATGAAGGCTACGTCGTCAACATCGGCACCTTCCTGCAGCAATTCTATATCTACGGCGTCGAGTTCGAGTCCACCGGCTATCGCGTGGGCATGAAGCGGCGCGAACTCGAGCTCGTCGAGCTCGTCGACGAGGAGGATTTCTGATCATGGCTGGCGAAGGACCCAAATACGACTGGGGCATGCGCGTGCGCGCGACAGAGGATCTCGTCAACGACGGGTCCTATCCCGATCAGGAGCCCGAAGCGCTGCTCGTCTCCGCCGGCGCCGTCGGCGAGATCGTGCAGGTCGGCATGCATACAGAAAGCGACACGACGATCTATCTCGTCGAGTTCTCCGAAAAGCTCGTCGTCGGTTGTCTCGAGGACGAGCTCGAACCGGCCTGAATATTTTTCAACGCAAAAGCGAGGTCCAAAGTGAAAGTCATGCTGCGCAGGTCCGAGGGCGTGCTGTCCGTCTATGTGCCAAAAAAGGATCTCGAAGAGCCGGTGGTCGAACAGGAGAACCCCGGCCTGTGGGGCGGCACGGTGACGCTCGCCAACGGCTGGATCCTGCAACTGCCCGACCTCGCCGCCGACACGCATCTGCCCATTACCGTGGAAGCCAAGAAACTGGGGTGACGTCATGACGCTCGACGCGCAAGCCGTACAGGCGATCGATGGATTTCTGGCAGGCGCCGTCGCCGACGGGGCGACAGTCTCGGCGCTGCGGCAATTCGTTCCGCATCTGATGGTGACGCGCGTCGATGCGCTCGACATGCGCGACGAGACGCCGTTCCGTCGCTATGCGCAATGCGATCTGTTCCTGGTCGACGGCCGCGACCATTGCTGGAAGATCACCGGCGATCCCGAGGCGGCGACCGGCATCGCCCTCGCGCCGAAAGGAGCGTGACGATGGACACCACCTTCTTCGCCCTCAACGATCCCGACATATTGCAAAGCGATCTCGACGCGGTCGCCGAAACGCTTTGCTCGCCGCGTCTCTCGATGGGCGTGCGCGTCGAGGAATTCGAACAGGAATTCGCCGCCTTCATCGGCCGCAAACATGCGGTCGCGGTCGGCTCCGGCACGCTCGGCCTGCTGCTGGCGCTGCGCGCCATGGGCATTGGTCCCGGCGACGAGGTAGTAGCGCCGTCGCACTCCTATCGCGAAATCACCCACGCCATCGCCCTGTCGGGCGCAAAACCGGTGTTCGCCGACATCGACTATTGGGCCGGCACGCTGGCGCCCGACAAGGCCGCGGCGAAGATCACCGACAAGACACGGGCCATCGTTGCCGGCAACAGCAACGGCCATCCCGCCGCCTGGGACGAATTGCGCGCGCTGGCGACCAGCCACGGGCTGAGCCTGCTGGAGGATAGCTCCGAAGCCATCGGCTCCACCTACAAGGGGCGTCCCGTGGGAAGCTTCGGCGACTGCGCCGTGTTCGATTTCTCACAACCGGGCGCGCTGGCCTGCGGCGAAGGCGGCATGGTCGTCACCGACAATGACGACACGGCGTCGATGCTGCGGCGTCTGCGCGCGCGCAAGCCGCAGGAACGTTCCTCCGTGGTGCTCGGCGGATTCCTGCCGTTGCAGGCCGGCATGAGCGACATCGCTGCGACTCTCGGCCTCGCGCAATTGCGACGCATCGAACTGCTGCTGGCGCGCAGGAAGCGCGTCGAACGCTGGTACGACGAGTATGTCGCCGCATTCGAAGGCATCAAGCCGCCCTATATCGCGCCCGATGTCGAAAATGTTCACTGGTTCACTTTCGTCGTGCATCTGGGCACGCGTTTCTCGCGCTCCTCGCGCGACGCCATCATCGAGGATCTCGAAAAGGAAAAGATCGAGGCGCAGCCCTATTCGGCGCCGCTGCATCTGCAGCGCTTCTACTTCGATCTCGGCTGCCGCAAGGGCGATCTGTTCGTGACCGAGAAGGTTGCCGATCGCGCCGTGTCGCTGCCCTTCCACGCGCATCTGTCCGAAGAGCAGATCGCCTTCATCGTCGGAACGATGAAGGATGCGTCGATCAACATCGGCGCCGGAACCGCCATCTATCTCTGAACACCCGTCGCGAACGGGGCAACCAAAAGGACCAGACGACCATGCCGCTGCTCACCATCATGCCTTCCGGCAAGACCCACGACTTCGAGCCGGGCGTGCGCCTGCTCGACGCCATTCTCGCCGCCGGCGAGGCGATCGTCAGCAAGTGCGGCGGCGAGGCCAAATGCGGCGCCTGTCACTTGTTCCTGCTGGAAGGCCGCAAGTCCGTATCGAAGACCACCCGCGCCGAGAATGAAAAACTCGACGCGACAGTCGGAGTCGGATCGAAATCGCGCCTCGCCTGTCAGGTTCAACTCGGCACGGAAAATGTAACAGTGGAGCTGCTGGGCTTCGGCTCCGGCGGCTAATCTACAAAAAGAGGGAAAACATCATGACGACAACTGTCATTCATGTCCGTTTTGCGCCGGACGGCACGGTGTTCGAGATCGGCGAACGGCCTGAAAGCATCGACGCCAACCAATGGTTCGCAAAACTGTCCGGCGTCGCCGCCGGCGCCTTTCAGGCGTTGTCGGGCGGCCGCGGCGTGTTCCGTATCGACCGCGCCGCGCTGGATGCGCTGAAGGGCGCGTCACTGCATTGACGCGCAATCGCCTCGAGGGAGACCGAAGATGCTGAAAGAAATCCAGGCCGCGTTCCAGCGAGGCGACGTCATTCCCTATCTCGGACCGGCGGTGACGGCGCTTGCCGCCGATTCGCCGCCGGCAACGCCGCTGGACCTCGTCCAGCAACTCACCGCCAGCGCCAGCGTGCCGCACAAGATCAAGAACAACCTCACCGCGGCGGCGCAATACATCGAGAACTTCAAGCATCGCAAGACGCTCACCTGTCTGATGACGAAGGCGTTCACCAGTGACGCGCGGCCGTCGGAACTGCATCGCTGGATCGTCGGGCAGACGAAACTTCCGCTGCTGGTGCACGCCTGGTACGACGATCTGCCGCAAAAGGCCTTCGCCGTCCGCGACAATTGGGGCTTCGTCCAGGGCGTCAGTCAGGCCGAACATTTCGGCGAATGGGTGTACTGGTTCCGCGCCGACGGCAGTCACGTGCCCGGCAAGGAGTTCCTGCGCGACGGCTCCGGCGCGAAGGCCCCGGCCGAAGCGCCGAAGGAAACGCTGGGCTGGTCGACTCTGCTTTACCAGCCGCTCGGCTCCGTTGCGCCGGGCGCCAATTACATCGTGTCGGATTCCGACTATGTCGAAGTTCTGACCGAGATCGACATCCAGACGCCGATTCCGGAAACCGTGCAGGCGATCCGCCAGGGCCGCAGCTTTCTGTTCCTCGGCTGCCGCTTCAGCAATCAGCTCGAACGCAGCTTCGCGCGGCAGATCATGAAACGGTCGTCGGATCGCCATTGGGCGGTGATCGAGGGCGAACTCACGAAAAATGAGGTCCGCTTCCTCGCCGAGCAGAACATCACCCGCATCGACGCGCCACTCGAATCCTTCGTCGCCGATTTCATGGCGCGCGCGCCCGAACCGGTCGCCTGACGCGAGATGGATCGCGAGCCTCCACGCTCGCGGTCCTTTGTTCGATTCCTCCAACTGAAAGCGGGCCCATGCTGGACGAGCTTCCCGTCGTCTTCAAATATCACGTCTTCGCCTGTTTCCAGGCGCGCCCGCCGGGCCATCCGCGCGGCAGCTGTTCGGAGGCCGGCTCCAAGCCGCTGTGGGACAGACTGCAATCGAAGCTCGGCGCACAGCCGCTGCCCGACGTGTCGATGACGGCAACCGGCTGCCTCGGCTTCTGCCGGGCGGGTCCGCTGATGGTGGTCTATCCGCAGGGCGTCTGGTACGCGCCGCGCACCACCGAGGACATCGACGAAATCATCCAGTCGCATTTCGTCGAGGGCAATCCGGTGGAGCGTCTGATCATCGTGCCGCAACCCTGACAACCGGACCCGCGAGCGGGGAGGCTCGCGATTCCCGGAGCTTCCGGCTATATCAGCGGCATGTTCAGCGGCGCGTCGGACCTCCGGCGCGCCGCTTTTCCCGCCGGAACCGCCCTTGCCGCCTTTCGCCGTCACGCCGCTGATCGTCGCCACCGCCTTGTTCATGGAGAATCTCGACGGCACGGTGCTCGCCACCGCGTTGCCGGCCATGGCCGCCGATCTGCACGAAGACCCGGTGGCGCTCAAGCTGGCGCTGACCTCCTATCTGCTGTCGCTGGCCGTGTTCATTCCGCTGTCCGGCTGGGCGGCCGATCGCTTCGGCGCGCGAAAGGTGTTCCGCGCCGCGATCGTCGTTTTCACGCTCGGCTCCATCTTCTGCGGTCTGTCCTTCGATCTTTCGTCGGTCGTGTTGTCGCGCGTGCTTCAGGGCCTCGGCGGCGCGATGATGGTTCCGGTCGGGCGCCTCGTGCTGCTGCGCACCGCGCCACGGAGCGAGTTGGTGCGGGCCATGGCCTGGCTCACCATTCCCGCACTGATCGGACCGCTGATCGGACCGCCGCTCGGCGGCTTCATCGCCACATATTTCCATTGGCGCTACATCTTCTGGATCAATGTGCCGATCGGGGCGCTCGGCGTCGCTTTGGTCACGGCGTTCATTCCCGATCTGCGCGAACCCGATGTTCCGCCGCTCGACGTGAAGGGCGCGGCGCTGTCGGGCATCGGCCTCTCCTGCCTCGTCTTCGGCCTCACCATCGCCGGCCGCGGCTTCGCGCCCTGGCCCATCGTGCTGGCGCTGATCGGGACCGGCGCGGCGGCGCTGCTCGCCTATGGCCGTCACGCCCGCGCCGCGCCGCATCCGATCATCGATTTCCGGTTGCTGGCGGCCCCGACCTTTCGCGCCGCCATTTTCGGCGGATTCCTGTTCCGCATCGGTCTGGGCGCGACGCCCTTCCTGCTGCCGCTGCTGCTGCAGGCCGGCTTCGGCCTCTCCGCCTATGAGTCGGGGCTGACCACTTTCGCCGCCGCCGCCGGCGCCATGGCGATGAAGACCGCGGCGCAGCCGATCCTGCGCCGCTTCGGCTTCCGCCGGGTGCTGACCGTCAACGCCGCGCTGTGCACCGGCTTTCTTCTCGCCAATGCGCTGTTCACCGCGGCGACGCCGCATTGGGCCATCATGGCGCTGCTGCTGGTCGGCGGCTTTTTCCGCTCGCTCGAATTCACCGCTCTGAATGTCATCGGCTATGCCGAGATCGGCAAGGCGGCGATGAGCCGGGCGACCAGCTTCACCGCCGTCGGACAGCAATTGTCCCTTTCGGCCGGCGTCTCGATCGGCGCCGCGGCGCTGGAAATCTCCCGCGCGCTGGGCGGCGCGCCAGCCCTGCGGGCGGCGGATTTCGGCCCGGCCTTTTTCGCCGTCGCTTTGTTTTCGGCGGCCTCTACGCTGATTTTCGCTCGTCTCGCGCCTGACGCCGGCGACGAACTCGCCGGCCGGCGCGGCGGTGAGGCCACAGGTCATCTGTGAATATTCACGATGAAGATTGTCGATACGGACCTCAAAAATTCCCTCGTGAACGCGTTTTCCGCAGGTAGTTAAGGTTATCAAACAGAAAACAGCCGTATATTTGTAGACCGTTTGACTCTTCTTCAAGATGATTGCTTACGTATCCTCCAGAGTTTCGGTTCGGGAGGAGCGTCATGTTGATCGTCCGGCGCATTGGCGCGGTTGTTTGTTCTGTCGCCGCACGCGGCGCCGTGGCGGCGTTGCTGCTGGCTGCGGCCTTTGCGGCGGACGCCGGCCGTCCGGCCGCGGCCACCGGATTTTTCGACGAGATGTTCGCGCCTACCCCCGGCGTGCGCTATCTCGATGCCTCGCCGGCGCGCAGCGTGACCCCCTACAGGTCCCACCACCGCCACAAGCTGAGAATAGCCCGCCGCCACGTCAAGATGGCGCATCTCGCTCATCGCCATGCAAAAACGCCGACATTCGGCGTTCTCGTGCCGGTCGTCGCCCGTGCCGGCGCGCTCGAGCGTCCCGGCCGCTTCGTGCGGCAGACAGCGATTCGCCTGCACGCCGCGCCGGTCGACGCATCGCCCGCGCCCTACGACCGTGCCGCCGCCGCCCGCCCGCGCGTCGCCGGGCAGACCGTCGTCGCCGATGATTTTCTCGTCGATTCGACGCTGCGTCCCGGCGATGTGGTGGTGACCAGCCACGGTCTTCGGGTGTTCCGCGGCCGCGCCGCGCCGCGGCATGCGTTCCTGTCGCTGTCCGAGTCCCGCGACATGCCGCGGGCGAAACACGGCGCGCTCGCCGCCATCGACCGCGTGCTGAAGACGCCGCGCAAGGACATGCTGCCGCTGTCCGGCGCGCCGCACTGAGGGGGCCTGCCCGGCTTGCCTCGCCCGCCGATGCGGCCTAGGAAAGCGCAACGTCACAGATCGACCACAAAGGCAATGAAATGAGCAGCGCCAGCGGCGACGGCAAATCGCCTCGACCCGCGCCGCCCGTCTCGACAGGCGCCCTGGACGGCCGCAAGGACGGCAAGAAGAACGCCGCGGCCCTGGCCGCCGCGCTGCGCGCCAATCTGCGGCGCCGCAAGGCTGCGGCGCAGAGCGGACCAGCGACAAAGGACGAGTGAGCGAAGGCATGGACAGGATCAGGATTGTCGGCGGCGAAAAGCTTCACGGGACCATTCCGATTTCGGGAGCCAAGAACGCCGCGCTGCCGCTGCTGATCGCCTCATTGCTCACCAGGGAAACGCTGACGCTCGAGAACATGCCGCTGCTGGCCGATGTGGTCCAGCTCGAGCGCATTCTCGGCAATCACGGCGTCGATTACGCCGTCGCCGGCAAGAAGCCCGGCGAAACCGCCGATTCGGGCCGCACCGTGCATGCGACCGCGCGTGAAATCGTCGACATCACCGCGCCTTACGATCTGGTCTCGAAGATGCGCGCGAGCTTCTGGGTATTCGCCCCGCTGCTTGCCCGCATGGGCGAATGCCGCGTCTCGCTGCCCGGCGGCTGCGCCATCGGCACGCGCCCCGTGGATCTCCTGCTGATGGCCCTCGAAAGACTGGGCGCGAAGCTCGACATCGAAAACGGCTATGTCGTCGGCACGGCGAAGAACGGCCTTGTCGGAGGCGAGATCGATTTCGACAAGGTGACCGTCGGCGGAACCCATACGGCGCTGATGGGCGCCGCGCTGGCGCGCGGAGCGACCGTCATCCGCAATGCCGCGCGCGAGCCGGAAATCGTCGACCTCGCCGACTGCCTCGTGAAGATGGGCGCGAAAATCTACGGCGCCGGCACGAGCACGATCGAAATCGAAGGCGTGACCTCGCTGCATGGCGCCCGCCACGCGGTGCTGCCCGACCGCATCGAGGCCGGCACCTATGCCATGGCGGTCGCCATGACCGGCGGCGACGTGCTGCTCGCCGGCGCCCGCGCCGACCTGCTGCAGGCGGCGCTGGACGTTCTGACGCAATCGGGCGCCGAAATCACCGAGACGCCCGAGGGTCTGCGCATCCGCCGGAACGGCGCCGGCATCGCCCCGGTCGATATCGAAACCGCCCCCTTCCCCGCCTTCCCCACCGATCTTCAGGCGCAGTTCATGGCGCTGATGACGCGGGCGAAGGGCGTGTCGCGCATCCGCGAAACGATTTTCGAAAACCGCTTCATGCATGTGCAGGAGCTGGCCCGCCTCGGCGCCCACATCAAGCTCGAGGGCGACACCGCCGTCGTCACCGGCTCGGACCACCTCGAGGGCGCGCCGGTGATGGCCACCGATCTGCGGGCCTCGGTGTCTCTGGTGATCGCCGGCCTCGCGGCGCGCGGCGAGACCACCATCAACCGCGTCTATCACCTCGACCGCGGGTTCGAGCGGCTCGAGAGCAAGCTGCGCGGCTGCGGCGCCCAGGTCGAGCGCATCAGCGGCCACGGCTGAGACGGCTCGCATCCTCTTCCCCGGACGCACAAAGAAGCGTATAGGAGCCCGCGCCCGGCGCGCGTGAGGCTTGCGCCGGGTCGCTTGAAGGCCGGAAAGCTGCAAGAGCTGTTCAAAGAGCGGTCCAGGATCTCCAGCGCGCGGAGCGCCGCCGCGCTGCGCCGCGGCCTTTTCTTCCCCCGAGGATGCAGTCCATGACGCAGAATACGGAGCCGGCGCAGGGCGGCCGCGCGGATGCGGCGAAACTCCCGGCGGAGGCTGTCGACGGCGGACACGCCAAAGCCGGCATGGCCTCGCTGCTGATCGGCGCCATCGGCGTCGTCTATGGCGACATCGGCACCAGCCCGCTCTACGCGCTGCGCGAATCGCTCGCCCACAGCGTCAAGGCCGACGCGCTGACCGAAGAATCGGTGATCGGCGCCATTTCCCTGCTGATTTTCGCGCTGATCTTCACCGTCACGGCCAAATATGTGCTGTTCCTGATGCGCGCCGACAACAAGGGCGAAGGCGGCATTCTCTCGCTGATGGCGCTGGCGCAATCGGCGCTGGGGCGGCGGGCGCGACCGGTGTTCCTGCTCGGCGTCGCCGGCGCTGCGCTGTTTTCCGGCGACGCCATCATCACCCCGGCGATCTCCGTTCTGTCGGCGGTCGAGGGGCTCGAACTGGTGACGCATCAGTTCAGCGACTATGTCATTCCCTTCACCATCTTCATCCTTGTGACGCTGTTCTGGGTGCAGAGCCAGGGCACCGCCATGGTCGCCGCCTTCTTCGGGCCGATCATGATCCTGTTCTTCCTCATTATCGGCGCGCTGGGCGCAGTGCATATCGTCGATGCGCCGCAGGTGCTCCATGCCTTCAATCCGATGCGCGGGATTTCCTTCCTGCTCGGCCACGGCTGGGTCGGCTTCGCCGTGCTCGGCTCCGTGTTTCTGGGCGTCACCGGCGCCGAAGCGCTCTATGCCGACATGGGACATTTCGGCCGCACGCCGATCCAGATCGCCTGGGTCGGATTCGTGCTGCCGGCGCTGCTGCTCAACTATCTCGGACAGGGCGCGCTGATCCTGTCCAATCCCGAGACGATCGACAATCCCTTCTTTCGCCTCGCGCCTCCAGGCTGGCCCATGGCGGCGCTGGTGGTTCTCTCCACGGTCGCGACCGTGATCGCCAGCCAGGCGGTGATCACCGGGGCCTTTTCGCTGGTGCGTCAGGCCATCCAGCTCGGTCTGCTGCCGCGCCTCGAGATCACCCATACGTCGGAAACGACCGAAGGTCAGATCTACATCGGCCGCGTCAACCGACTGCTGCTGCTCGGCGTCATCGTGCTGGTGATCGTCTTCAAGAACTCCTCGGCGCTGGCGTCGGCCTATGGCATCGCCGTCACCGGCACCATGGTGGTGACGACGGCGTTGGCCTTTGTCGTCGTCTGGCGCAGATGGAAATGGCCGCTGTGGGCCTCGGTGACGATCATCACCGGTTTCCTCGCCGTCGACCTCGCCTTCCTCGCCGCCAATCTGATGAAGGTGGTGGATGGCGGCTGGGTGCCGCTGCTGCTGGGCGCCTGTTCGATGATCGTCATGCGCACCTGGGTGCGCGGCACGCAGCTCCTCGCCGCGAAAACCCATCGCGACTCGATTCCGATCGCCGAACTCATCCCGATGCTGCAGAAATCGAAACCGACGCGAGTTCCGGGCATGGCGGTGTTCCTGACCAGCGACCCCAATGTCGCGCCCACTGCCCTGATGCACAACATCAAGCACAACAAGGTGCTGCACGAGAGAGTGCTGATCATGTGCGTGCGCACCGAGGACACGCCGCGCGTGCCGCTCGACAAGCGTTTCGAACTCACCGATCTCTCGCCCGATTTCAAACTGGCGACACTGCATTTCGGCTTCATGGAAAGTCCGCGCGTGCCTGCGGCGCTGAAGCTCATGCGCAAGTCCGGACTGAAATACGACATCATGACCACGAGCTTCTTCCTCGGCCGCCGCTCGATCAAGGAAAGCCCGAATTCGGAAATGCCGGTGTGGCAGGACAAGCTCTATGTGGCGCTGACCAAGCAAGCCGCCAACGCCACGGACTTCTTCTCGATCCCGTCGGATCGCGTGGTGGAGCTCGGCGCGCAGGTGACGATCTGAGCGGGACGCCCCAACCCTTCTCCCACCCGGAGAAGTGGTCGGGGCGACGGCGCACCCGACGTAACCCATTCATAACTTTTTGATTTTAAATACTATTTTTGCTCACGCCCGCGCCGCCCAAAAATGACCGCAAGACTGAATTAATTGGAAACGGTCGGCTTCGGCGCGGCCGCGACGCGCCTTTAACGGACCTTTCACGACAACGTGGTGAATCTGCGGTGTAGAAGGTTCGTGAGCGTAAGGGTTGTGTCTTGGGCTATCTATCGCCGCCGCCGGCGCCGGCGCCTGTGGTCGTCTACAAGGATGTGGGCGGACTGGTCAGCGAATATGAGGCGCAGACGGACGCCTATCGCCGCGAGGGGCGCGAAGTGCGGCTGCACGAATGCCGCTCCGCCTGCACGCTGGCGCTCAGCCTGCCCAATGTCTGCGTCTATCCCGACGCGAAAGTGAAATTCCATCAGGCCTACAACGCCATCACCCGCGAGGTCGATCAAGGCGTTTCGGCGCAGCTCTTTGCCGCCTATCCGGCCGCCGTGCAGGGGCGCCTCGGCCATCTCACCCGCGACTACCGTGTGCTGTCGGGAACCGAACTGATCGCGCTGGGCATGCGTAACTGCAATGGTCCGCAACGCGACGAACCGCGCACCATGATCGCGTCCCGAAAAAAACCCAACACGATTGTCGCCCGCGCCGGCGCCGACACTGGCGCGCTCGGCGACATCGCCCGCAATGTCCGCACGGCCGTGGCGAGCTGGACGGGCGCAGGCCAAAGTGACGCGCTGCGCGTCACCGTGCCCGATCGGCGTGCGGTTCCCGCCCAGACCCTCGCGCGTCTGTCCGGCGATGGCGCCTCGGCCCTGCCGCCGCTGCGCGAACATGCGACGCCTCCGGGGCTGCCGGTGGAAATTCCGCTTCCGCCGCGGCGGCCCCCGTCGCTGGCCATGACGCTGGCGCCTGCGACAGCCGCCGCGCCGCCCGGCCCGACGGCGATCGCCCTCGCCGAGCCGGCCGGGCCACGCCTCATCGTCGGCGCACAACCGATTCTGCCGACGGGACAATTCATGCCCCGGCGCCCCTGACCGTCCAGATTTTCTGTTTCCCTGTCGTGACTTAGCCGGATGATTGATCGCAGCGTCGAACGTCGGCGCCCCCGGTCGGGCGCGATATTGTTCCGTCAGGGCTATTTTTTGCCACGATGTTCCGTTAACGGAAGGCTCGGGTGGGGAAATGCGGAGCCTGCTGCGCCGGACAAACGGCGTTCAGGGGCGGCTGCGAATGACATCCTTTCGCGACAGTCTTCGGCGCGTCGGCGACGCGGCGGAGGGCTCTTTACGTCTTTTGGTTCGGCAACCGGAGAGAGCGACGACTTGCGACGCCAGAGCGACACCGCCTTCCGTTTCTTCGCAACAGTCCTGCCGCGTGCGTTCGGCTTCGTTGCGTTCCTCGGCGCCAGCCTCGCGCCGACCGTCACAGAGACGGCGGTCGCCAATGGCGACACCCGCACCATCAACCTCTTCCATGTGCACACGCAGGAATCGATTTCCGCCACCTATCTGGTCAATGGCCAGTATGATCAGGCAGTCCTGCAGCAGCTCAACTGGTTCCTGCGCGACTGGCGGCGGGATGAGCCCACCAACATGGATCCCCGCCTGTTCGACGTGGTGTGGGAGACCTATCGCAGCGCCGGCGCGCAGGGCGAAACTGTCAAGGTGATGTCGGCCTATCGCTCGCCGGAGACCAACGCCATGCTGCGCAGTCGCTCGCGCGCCGTGGCCAAGCATTCCCAGCACATGCTCGGCAAGGCCATGGACACCTCCATGCCCGGCATGCCCATGTCGCGCATCCGCGAGGTCGGCATGCAGATGCAGCGCGGCGGCGTCGGCTATTATCCGCATGCCGGAACGCCCTTCGTGCATCTCGATGTCGGCAATGTCCGCTCCTGGCCGCGCATGAGCTACGATCAGCTCGCGCGCCTGTTCCCCGACGGCAAGACCGTGCATCTGCCGACCAATGGCCAGCCGCTGGCCCGTTACGAGGAAGCCCGCGCCGAAATCGAGGCGCGCGGCAACGGCGCCTATGTCACCGCGCCGCGCCGTGGCGGCGGGCTGTTCGCCTTCCTGTTCGGCGGCGGCGCCGACGAGGACGAAGACGCCGGCGTCGGCGCTCCGGCGCCCAGCACCCGCAAGCAATGGGCCTCGCTCGCGCCGCGTGGCAAGTCGGCCGCCGAGAGCGACGAGGAAGGCGGCGCCGAAGCCCCGCCCGCCGCCAAACCGTCGCGTCGCTCCCGCGCGCAGGAGAAGGCCGCTCAGGAAATCGCCCGCGCCGAAGCCAATCTGCCGCAAGGCGAAACCGTCATGACCGCCGCGCCGGCGGAAGCCCCGCTCGCCATGGCCCCCGCGGAGAAGGCCGTTCGCATCGCGCCCCCGGCCGAGAAAGCGCCGGAGGCCGAGCGTCAGCAGACCGCCGCGCTTCCCCCGCGCGAGGAAAAGCCGACGAAGGCCGCGCCGCTGCCGCCCGAGCGCCCCGCCTCGCTGGCGGCTCCCGAAAAGCCGACCCCTCTCGACGTGCCGACCCCGCCCGAACGGCCCACCGCCGTCGCCGCGAAAGAGATGGAAGACCGCCTCGACCTTCGCCACAGCGACGACATCAAGGGAGCCGTGCGGGTGAACGCACCGCCCCCGCCGCGCCGCCCGGCCTCGCTCGCGGCCGAACCGTCGAAATCCGACGGCCGGCGCCCGGAGACGGCGTCGAGCCACAAGCCCTCCGACGGCAGCGCTTTGGCCCATCTGATGGACGCGACCGGCGCCAAGGCCAGGCCCGGCAAGACCGACAGCCACGGCAAGCCCACTGTGACCACGGCAGCGAAGACGCCGCCGGAACGTCCCGCGCTCGCTTTCGCCCCTGCTCCCGCGAAGCCGGTCGCCGACGCCAGCGCCGCCAAGGCCGCGGGTCTCGGCGGCCTGCGCGCGGCGGCCCGCGCCGCGGCCGAGAAGACGCACTGACGTCCTGATCGTAAGCTGGTTTCGACGCCGTGATGGCCGGGCTTGCTCGCCGCGCGTTGAATTTCTACGAACCAGGCGCATCGCGCGGACCGTGAGCGAGACAATGCGCGCCCATTCGACGAGGCAGGAAGCGCCCGCCTTTGCGGGAACAATCGCGCCTCTCATCCGTTCCCATCGGTGAACCGTCAGGAAAGGATGCGCCAATGACTGCCGAAGCCGCCCCCGTCCCGATATCGTCCGTCCAAAGACCCGACGCCGCCGCCCTAAAAGAAAATTGGGGCTGGATGGCGCTGTTCGGCAGCCTTCTGGTGGTCGCCGGCCTTGTCGCACTCGGCAGTGTGTTGACCGCGACCATCGCTAGCGTGCTTGTCGTCGGCGCGGCAATGATCGTCTCCGGCGTCGCCGAAATCATCCATGGGCTGGCGATGCGCCGCTGGAAAAAATTTCTCTATTGGGTGACGCTGGGGATTCTCTATCTCGTCGCCGGCGTCGTGGTGTTCGAACAGCCGCTGATTGCCGCTAGCGTCTTTACGCTCGCGCTGGGTGCCTTTCTCTTCGCGACGGGATTGGTGCGGATGATTCTGGCGTTCAATCTGCCGAAGTCCGCTCCCTGGGTGCTGGTCGGCATTTCGGCGCTGATAACATTTATTCTGGGCGTGCTGATCCTCGCACAATGGCCGCTGTCGAGCCTGTGGGTGATCGGCCTGTTCCTCGGAATCGACCTGATCTTCGCCGGGGCCGCCTGGATCGCCTTCAGTCTCGCGCTGCGCCGCGGGGATGTCCCGCTGCGCCCGCAGGTCGCGTCCGGCCCGATCGCCCGATGATCAACTCACCAGCTGACGGCAGAGGGAATCGAGCTGTTCCAGCGTCTCGTAGCGGATGCGCAGCTCACCACCCTCGCCCTTGGCGGCGAGCGAGACCTGAAGTCCAAGCGCGTCGGACAACATCTTCTCGGTGGCGCGAGTGTCCGCGTCTTTCTCGATCCGCGGCTTGCGCGGCTTGAGTCCTTGCGTTTCGGCATGGCGCTGGGCGAGCTGCTCGACATCGCGCACCGACAGGCCCTGATCGACGATCTGCCGCGCGACGGCGTCGGGGTTTTCCAGCGACAAGAGCGCCCGCGCATGACCGGCGGATATCGCCCCTTCCGCCACCAGACGCCGGGTTTCGTCAGGAAGATTCAATAATCTCAGTGTGTTGGCGACATGCGAGCGCGACTTGCCGATGATCTTGGCGAGATCGCCTTGCGAGTAACTATATTCATTCGACAGCCGCTCATAGCCGCGGGCTTCCTCGATGGCGTTGAGATCGGTGCGCTGGACATTCTCGATGATCGCCAGCTCCAGCGCTTCACGGTCATCGGCCTCGACCAGCACCACCGGCATATCGGAGAGCTGGGCCATCTGCGCCGCGCGCCAGCGCCGCTCGCCGGCGATGATCTCATAGGCGTCGGACACGCCGGGAATGGCGCGCACGATCACCGGTTGGATGACGCCCTTCTCCTTGATCGACGCCGACAGATCGATCAATTCGCTTTCGCGGAATGTCGTTCGCGGATTGCGCGGATTGGGCCGCAGAAATTCTATGGGGATGCGCCTCTGGCGCCGCCCATGGTCGGCGGGCGCGTCTTCTCCCGCCTCGCCGATCAGCGCCGCGAGACCGCGCCCCAGCCGCATGCGTCCTTCTTCCGCCACTGCCAACTCTCCACCGGTTCGCCGTCAGGCCGCCCGTACTTGTTTTTCGCGCTGAATTACTTCCGAAGCGAGTTTGAGATAGGCTTGGCTGCCGCTGCATTTGAGATCATAGAGCAGCACCGGCTTGCCGTGCGACGGCGCCTCCGACACGCGGACATTGCGAGGAATCATCGTCTCATAGACCTTGTCGCCCATGAATCGGCGCACATCGGCGACCACCTGCGTGGCGAGATTGTTGCGCGGATCGTACATGGTCAGCACGACACCATGGATCGAGAGCTTCGGATTGAGATTGCGCCGCACCTGTTCGACGGTCGACAGAAGCTGCGACAGGCCCTCGAGCGCAAAGAATTCGCACTGCAAAGGCACCAGCACAGCATCGGCGCCGGCCAGCGCATTGATGGTCAGCAGATTGAGCGATGGCGGGCAGTCGACGAGAATATAGCTGTACGGGGGCTGCCCCTCGTCGTGGCGCTCGGCGGCGACCAGTTCGGCGATGGCGCGCTTGAGGCGGAAGGCGCGATCCTTGTCGGCGGCGATTTCCAGCTCGACGCCGAGCAGATCCAGCGTCGAGGGCGCGATGGCGAGGCGGGGAACGGCGGTGGCGACAATGGCCTCGGCCAGACTGGCCTCTCCGAGCAGCACGTCATAGGTGGAAAGCTTGCGCTTCTTGCGATCGACGCCGAGGCCGGTGGAAGCGTTGCCCTGCGGGTCGAGATCGATGACCAGAACATGTTCGCCGACCGCGGCGAGCGCCGTTCCGAGATTGATGGCGGTCGTGGTCTTGCCAACGCCGCCCTTCTGATTGGCGAGGACCAGGACGCGGGGCGCGGGAGCGGTTGTCACGGATCGGCCTCTCGACAGGCTGCTCGAAAAACAGCAACCGGGTTCCGCAAGACATCCTGCGGGTCAGGGATTTCCGGCCGCTTCCGCCTTGCGCACGAGAACAAGCCGCGCAGCGGGATTGGTCCGGCTGGGAATCGCCGTCACCGCGAACCTAGCTTCGCGCTGGAGTCCGGTCAATTCGCTGCGCCAGTCTTCGCCTTTCAAAAAGGCGCCGACGGCATTTTTCAACAGAAGATCGCATGACCAGTCGACCAGTTGAGGCAGAGGCGCGAGCGCACGAGCCGAAACACCGCCGATCGACGTCGGCAAAGTCGGCAAGACGCTGTCGATTCGGCCGACATGAATTTCCGTGGGCGCCCCTGTTTCACGTGAAACAGCTCGCAGAAACGCCGCCTTGCGCTGATCGCTCTCGACGAGATGCACGACACCGCCCCGGGATTTGAGCAACAACGCCGTCACCAGGCCGGGAAAGCCGCCGCCGGACCCGAGATCGACCCAGCGCGTGACATCCGGAACGGCGTCGACAACCTGGGCCGAGTCCGCGAAATGCCTGGTCCAGAGATGGTCGAGCGTCGGGGCGGCGACCAGGTTGATGGTCTTCTGCCATCGACGCAGCAAGGTCTCATAGATCGCCAGCTCATCAACGATCGCTGTCAGGGCCGGCGCCAACCGAAGCGCCGCGGCCCGGTCTGTCCGGTTGGTGGATGCCGACATGGGCGTCAGGCCCGGGCGCGAGCGGCGAGAAGGGTCAGCGCCGCCGGCGTCATGCCCTCGATCCGCTGCGCCTGGCCGATGGTGCGCGGCCGCAGAAAGGCGAGCTTGTCACGCAATTCCGACGACAGGCCGGCGATGGCCGCGTAATCCAACTCGGCCGGCAAGGTGAGACGTTCATCCTTGCGCCAACTGTCGATATCGGCCTTTTGCCGGTCGAGATAAACGGCATAGCGCGCATCGATCTCGATCTGCGCCGCCGTCGCCGCATCGATCGCCCCGAGCTGCGGCCAGATCGTCGCGAGCCGGGCGAAATCCACATCCGGGAAGGACAGCAAGGTGAAGCCGCTGCGGCGCTGGCCGTCCTGATTGACCGGCAAGCCATGGCGCGCCGCCGCCGCCGAGGTGAGGGTGACTTCTTCGAGCAGCGCCCGCGCCCGGTCGAGTTGCGCCCGCCGCGCGACGAACTGTTCCTCCCGCGGCGCGCCGATGCAGCCGAGGGCAAGGCCGCGCGGGGTCAGACGTTCGTCGGCATTGTCGGCGCGCAGCGACAGGCGATATTCGGCGCGCGAGGTGAACATGCGATAGGGCTCGCTGACGCCGCGGGTGACGAGATCGTCGATCATCACGCCGAGATAGGCCTCGGCCCGATCGAACAGGATCGGCGTCTTGCCGGCCGCGAAGGCCGCCGCATTGAGGCCGGCGACGAGGCCCTGGGCCGCAGCCTCCTCATAGCCGGTGGTGCCGTTGATCTGCCCGGCGAAAAACAGCCCGGCGATCGCCTTGGTCTGTAGAGCGGAGTCGAGCTGGCGAGGATCGAAGAAATCATATTCGATTGCATAGCCGGGCTGCACGATCCGCGCCCGTTCGAGGCCGGGAATAGCGGCGATGAAGGCCTCCTGCACCGCCCGCGGCAGCGAGGTGGAAACGCCATTGGGATAGATCAGATCATCGTCCAGACCCTCGGGCTCCAGAAAGATCTGGTGCCCGTCGCGATCACCAAAGCGCGACACCTTGTCTTCGATCGACGGGCAATAGCGCGGGCCCAGGCCGGTGATCGCCCCGGTCTTCAGCGGCGAGGCATCGAGATTGCGGCGGATCACCTCATGAGCGGCGAGCGTCGTGCGGGTGATGTGACAGGGCCGCTGCGGCGTGGCGATCGCCGTGGTGAGAGATGAAAAGGGTTCGGGCGTCTGGTCGCCCCATTGCTCCTCGAGCCGCTCGAAAGCGATGCTGTGCCGATCGAGACGCGGCGGCGTGCCGGTTTTGAGCCGCGCCGCGACAAAGCCGGCACGCCGCAGACTGTCGCCGAGCGCGGCGGCCGGCGCATCGCCCATGCGGCCAGCCGGCCGGCGCTCGTCGCCGATATGGATCATGCCATTGAGAAATGTGCCGGCCGTCAAGGCCACGGCGACGGCGTGCAGCGTGCCCCGGTCAGTGACGACGCCGCGAACCCGGCCGGTCTCGAGCACCAGATCCTCGACCGCAGCTTCGATCACTTCGAGCCCCGGGACCTCTGCGATCGCCTGCTGCATGGCGGCGCGATAAAGCTTGCGATCGGCTTGGGCGCGTGGCCCGCGAACAGCAGGCCCCTTCGAGCGGTTGAGCACGCGAAACTGGATGCCGGCGGCGTCGGCGACGCGGCCCATCAGCCCGTCGAGCGCATCGATTTCCCGAACCAGCTGGCCCTTGCCGAGACCGCCGATCGCCGGATTGCAGGACATGACGCCGATCGTTTCGCGGCGCTGCGTGACCAGCGCGGTGCGGGCGCCAAGCCGCGCCGCGGCAGCCGCCGCCTCGCAGCCGGCATGGCCGCCGCCGATCACAATCACATCGAAGTCGCGCATTTTACCTCTGCCGCTGTTTCACGTGAAACATACTCATTTCCCGATGCAGAAACGAGAAAAAACCGCCTCCAGCACGTCTTCGACATCGATCGCGCCAACGATTCGCGCCAGCGCGGTTCCCGCTCGGCGCAAATCCTCGGCGACCAGTTCCAGCGGCCGGCCCGGCGCCGCCGCAGCGGCGAGACAGGCCCGCGCCTCGGCGAGCGCGCTTCGGTGCCGATCACGAATCACCAAAGCGGAGCCGCCGTCGCCCAGGCGCTCCTTCGCGCGGGCAGCGACAAGCGACAGCAGCGCCTCGAGCCCCTCTCCGGTGCGGGCGGAAATCTGCAGCGACGTGCCGGACCCCGGCCGAAGATCCGACTTCGTGGCCACTTCGATCAACTCGACGCCGGGAAACTCCGCGCGTGGCGGCGGTGCGCCATCGCCGGTCAGCCACAGCAGCAGATCGGCGGTGCGGCCGCGCTCCAGCACGCGCGCGACGCCGATCGCCTCGATGTCGTCGCCGGCCTCGCGCAGTCCGGCCGTATCGACGAATGTGACGGGAAGCCCGCCGAGATCGAGATGCGCCTCGATCAGATCCCGGGTGGTGCCCGGCGTCGCCGACACGATCGCCACCTCGCGTTGCGCCAGCGCATTGATCAAGGTAGATTTGCCGGCGTTTGGCGGCCCCAGAAGAAACACCGTGAAGCCCTCGCGCAACCGTTCCGATGCCGGGGCGACGCGTAAGGCGGCGTCCATCTCCCCGATCATCGCGGTCAACGCCGGGGCCAGCACCGCGGCAGGATCGGAGTCGACATCCCCCTCGTCGGAAAAATCGAGATCGGCGGCGATCGACGCCATCGCGTCGACGAGACGCGCGCGCCACTCCTCCACGGCCTTGCGAAAGGCGCCGCCGGCGATGCGCAGCGCTTGTCTGCGCTGGCTCTCGGTTTCGGCGTCGATCAAATCGGCCAGCGCCTCCGCCTGGGTGAGATCGAGCTTGCCGGCGAGAAATCCCCGGCGGGCGAATTCGCCGGGTTCGGCCGGGCGCAGCCCCGGTTCCGCCGCCAGCGCACGAAGAAAGGCGGCGACCGTCGCCCGCCCGCCGTGAATCTGAAACTCCGCATAATCTTCGCCGGTGGCGGAGCCCGGCCCAGGAAACCATAGCGCCAGACCCTGATCGAGCGTTTCGCCGGTCGCGGGGTCGCGAAAATGCACGAAGGCCGCGCGCCGCGGCTCGGGCACGGCGCCGACAAAGCGTTTCAGCGTCGTCGGGACCGCCGGGCCGGACAGGCGCAGCACGGCAATGGCGGCGCGGCCGGCGCCGGTGCCCAGCGCGAAAATGGCGCCGGCGCTCACGCGACCGTCTCCGGAAGCCCCGCCGACGAGCCGAGCAGGCGCTGGCGATAGATCGCCCGGAAAGCGAGGGTCGGCGCGTCGGTGCGCACGCTCTTTTCCTCTCCGGGCGGCGGAACCTGATCGGGCTGCGAGGATTCGACCACGGCGCGGTCTTCGGCAGCGATACGGCGGTTCATCCAGTGGAACACGGGATCGAACAGGCGGGCGCGGGCGAAGCTGCGAAGAGTGAGGAGAATCAGCCGTGTTTGCGTCTCGCCCTGCGGCAGGCACACCGCCATCAGCCGGAAGACCCGGTTCGGCGGATCGATGACCAGCTCCATCAGATTGGGGAAACGATATTCGAGCCCGCCGGGACGCCGCACGCCGTCGATTTCATTGTGGATGCGCGCGCCGAAGGGCTGGCCCTCCCAGAACACGTCCATGCGCCCGCCGGTGTGACGGGCCAGATCCTTGCCGATGCTGCGGCGATGGACATAGGGCAGATGCGGCATGTCCAGCATGTTCTCCATGACGCGGGTCCAGTGGACATTCCAGACCACCGACTGCGCGCACAGCGCGACGCCCGGCAGGGACAGGCTCGCGGAGGGGTCGGGCTCGGCCGTCGGCGCAAAGCCGGCATAGAGCCACAACAGGCCGCCGGCCTCGCGCACGGGCAGGGCCAGGGCAGACAGGTTCTGGCGTTTGGCGTCGGGGTTCCAGGGCGTCGCGCAATTGGCGCCGGCAGCGTCGAATCGCCAGCCGTGGAAGGGGCATTCGATCTCGCCCTGCCTGACCCGCCCCAGCGACAGCGCGACGCCCCGATGCGGGCAGCGATCGCGCAGGGCCGCGGGCTTGCCGTCGGCGCCGCGAAACAGCACGATCCGCTCTCCGGCGACGGTCAGCCCCATCGGGTGGTCGGCGCGAAGATCGCGGGCAAGCCCGACCACGGTCCAGACATTGGCGAAGTTTTCGAACATCTGGCCTCCTTGTTCCCGGGCTGTATTTTCATTCTAATCGGGTCGCGGCGAAATGGCAGGGCGGAGTTGAAAGTTCCCGCGTCCTGCCGGCTGCGGCCGTGTGACGACCGACTTTCGATTTGTCTGCGTATTCACGCCCCATGTTCGTCGATCGGTCGGCGCGAAAGGCCGGTCCTGCATCGACATTGACAAAGCCGCCGCCATCACCCCCTATCCGCAAAACTCCGGCTTCCAGGCGCCATGTCCAAGACCCACACATTGCTCGCCCGCATCGCCGACGCGCTGGAGCGGTTCGCGCCGGCGCCCCCCCAGCCACCCGATTTCGCCGCGGCCGAGGCTTTCGTCTGGCGGGCGAACGCGCAGACCTTCGCGCCGGTCGCCCGGGTGGCGCGGGTGGACATCGGCCTCCTGGAGGGCGTCGCGCTGCAGCGGGACCTTCTCGTCGCCAACACCCGGCAGTTCGCGCATAGCCTCCCCGCCAACAATGCCCTGCTGTGGGGCGCTCGGGGCATGGGGAAATCCTCGCTGGTCAAGGCCGCCCATGCGCTGTTTGCGGGCGACGGACTGAAGCTCGTAGAAATCCACCGCGAGGATGTCTCCGGACTTCCTGCTTTGCTCGATGCGCTGCGCGGCGCGCCGTTCCGCTTCATCGTGTTTTGCGACGATCTGTCGTTCGATTCGCCGGAGTCGAGCTACAAGGCGCTCAAGACCGCGCTGGAGGGCGGGATCGAGGGCCGACCGGACAATGTCGTCTTCTACGCCACCTCGAACCGACGCCATCTTGTGCCCCGCGACATCATCGAGAACGAGGCCCGCACGGCGATCCATGGCGGCGAGGCGGCGGAGGAGAAAGTCTCGCTCTCCGACCGTTTCGGCCTGTCGCTGGGCTTTTACGCCTGCGATCAGGATGCCTATCTCGCCATGGTGTTCGGCTATGCGCGGTTTCATGGCCTGCGCACGCCGGAGGGGCAGATCCGCGCCGAGGCCATCGCCTTCGCCATGACCCGCGGCGCGCGCTCGGGCCGGGTGGCGTTTCAGTTCATCGTCGATCTGGCGGGACGGCTGGGGCAGCCGCTGGCGGGGTGACTGCGGGCGGCATCGCCGCCAGGACATGCGGCCACCGCAATTGAGCGCGGGCTGCAATCGATTTGTCGCGACGCCGGATTATATCCCTGCAAGGATCAGGAGACGCGCAATGACCAGTCCAGCGCCCAGCCAGCAGAACCCCGGCCTCGCCCCCGCCGCCGGGCCGCCCGCGGCCAGCGCGATCCATACGCCCTCCGACGGGCTGGAAACCGGTTTTCTCGACATCCCCGCCCGCGGCGCGGAACTCCCGCTGTATTTCGCCCGGTTGCCGGGCGCGGCGCGGGCGCCGGTGGTGCTGGTGGCGGCCGAGATTTTCGGGCTGCACGAACATATCCGCGACATCTGCCGACGCCTTGCGCGCGAGGGGTATTTCGCCATCGCCCCCGATTATTTCGCGGCTTACGGAGATCCGCTGAACGCGCCGGACATTGCGGCCATTCGCGCCATCGTCGCCAGCGTTCCCGACGCCGAGGCGCTCGCCGATTTCGATGCGGCGCTGGCCTTTGCGGCGCAGGAGGGCGGCGACCCCTCCCATGCGGCGATCACCGGCTTCTGCTGGGGCGGGCGCATGGCCTGGCTCTATGCCGCCCGCACCCCGGCGCTGAAGGCCTGCATTCCCTGGTATGGCCGGCTCGACGGCGAACACAGCGACAATCAGTCCCTGTGGCCGATGGATGTCGCGGCTTCGCTGGAAGTGCCTTACCTCGCCCTTTATGGCGGCGCCGATCCGTCGATTCCGCCGGAGGTGGTGGACGCCATGCGGGCAAAGCTCGCGGGCGCGCCGGCCGGCGGCGAAATCACCGTCTATGACGGCGCGCCGCACGCGTTTTTCGCCGATTACCGTGACAGCTACCGCGCCGACGCCGCGCAGGATGCGTGGGGCAAGGCGCTGGCGTTCCTGAAAGCGCGATTCGCTGCGGCATGATCGGACCCGGCGAGCTGTCAGAAATCGCTCGCCAGTCCCTTCACTTCCCAGTCGCCGTAACGGGCGGGATCGAGCCCGCCGCGGCCGCCGATCTCGGCCTCCCGTTGCGCGCCCTCGGCCTTTGCACGGCGCGCCGCGGCTTCCTCCAGCGCCCGGCGAGCCTCGGGCGCCAAAATGCGAGCGTGGGATTCGGCCGTCGTCTCCGACCCGGCCCCGAGACCGCCATCCGATGTCGATTCATGTTCCAACGTCGCAACCCTCGCATTGTCTCGCCTCCCGGCCGGACCGTGCTATAAAGTCGGCCGGGGTTTGGAGACCGTTCATTCGTGGATAAGGATCATAAGTCATCTGGCGCGCGTTCCAAGTCGGCCCCGCGTGGAGCGGCGCGGCAGGGATTCGTTCCCGCCGAAGCCGCGCGTGACGCCGAGGCGGCGCGCACTCCCGGCCTCCCCGCCCGAATCGCCGCCGCCCATGTCATTTCCGACATCGTGCAGGGCGGACATCGGCTCGACGAGTGTTTCTCGCCTCAGGCCGTGCCCAACCGGTTGGCCGGGCTCGACGAGCGCGACATAGCGCTGGTGCGCTCCATCGCCACCGTCGCCCTGCGCCGGCTCGGCCTCATCCGCCACACGCTGGCGATATTGCTCGAAAAAGGCCTGCCACGGCAGGCGACGCGGCTCGAATGGCTTCTGATCGCCGGCGCGGCGCAGATCCTGTTTCTCGACGCCGCCGATCACGCCGCCGTCGATCTCGCCGTGCGCGCCGCCCGGCTGGAGCCGAAAACCGCCGGATTCGCCGGCCTCGTCAATGGCGTGCTGCGCAATCTCGTGCGCCGGCGCGAGGAGTTTCTGGAGGCGGCCACGGCCGGCGAGCACGATGCGCCGCCCTGGCTGCAGGCGCGCTGGACGAAAAGCTGGGGCGCCGAAACGGCCAAAGGGATCGTCGCCCGGCAGTTGCAGGAGCCGACGCTCGACATCACCGTGAAATCCGACGCGGCCGATTGGGCGCAAAAGCTCGACGCGCTGCTGCTCCCCACGGGTTCGCTGCGGCTGCGCGGGCGGGAGGGTATCGCTACGCTCGAGGGCTACGCCGACGGCGAATGGTGGGTGCAGGACGCCGCCGCGGCGCTGCCCGCAAGATTGCTCGACGCAAAGTCCGACGAACGCGTGCTCGACATGTGCGCGGCGCCCGGCGGCAAGACCGCACAACTGGCGCTGGCGCGGGCCCAGGTCACAGCGCTCGACCGCTCGGCGGAACGGCTGAAGTTGCTGGCCGCCAATCTCGACCGCCTCGACCTGCACGCCGACATCGCCGTCGGCGACGCCACCGCCTATTCAGCGCCGGCTTTCGACGCCATTCTGGTCGACGCGCCCTGTTCGGCGACCGGCACCATCCGCCGCCATCCCGATGTCGCCTGGACCAAGAAGGCCGGCGACATCGAAGCGCTGGCCGCCCTGCAGACGAAAATGCTGAACCGCGCAGCGCTGCTCACGAAGCCCGGCGGGCGCATCGTTTATTGCACCTGTTCGCTGGAGCCCGAGGAAGGCGAAATGCAGATCGCCGCCTTTCTGCGCCGTAACCCCGACTTCCGCCGCGCGCCGATCGATCCGGCGGGGGAGGGCCTTCCGGCCGAGTTCGTCAATTCGGACGGTGATCTGCGCACCCTGCCGACGCATCTGCCGAGTGACGATCCGCGGCTCGCCGGCATGGACGGATTCTTTGCGGCGCGGCTGCGGCGCTGCGAGTGACCGCTCAGCCCGCAGGGGCCTCCGGCTGCTTCTCCCCGGCAAGATAGCGGTCCCAGATCGGGGCCTTGCCGAGCCTGGCGACGAAGGCCCGGTGGGCGTCGATCTCGGCTTCGGTGAGGCGGGACGCCAGCGGCGCCGGGCGCCGGGTGAGATAATCGCCGCGCGCTTGCGTCTGCGTCGTCGCGACGCTTTGCAGTGACAGCGCCGCCTGCCGGCCGCCGCGCAACTCGGCATAGACCTCGGCAAGCAGATTGGCGTCGAGCAAGGCGCCATGCTTGTCGCGGCGCGAAGCGTCGACGCCATAGCGCGAGCACAGCGCATCGAGCGAGTTGGAGGCGCCGGGATGGCGACGGCGCGCCATCGGCAGCGTATCGACGACACGATCCATCGACAGCGCCGGCCGCTTCAGCAGCGCCAGTTCGGCGTTGATGAATTTCATGTCGAATTCGGCATTGTGAATGACCAACGGGTCGTTTCCGACAAAGGTCAGAAACTCCTCGACGATGGCCGCGAACACCTTGTGCTGCGACAGGAAATCGGCCGACAGCCCGTGCACGCGGAACGCTTCTTCCGGCATGTCGCGTTCGGGATTGATGTAGACGTGAAACACCTCCCCGGTGGGGATGAGGTTGATGATCTCCACCGCGCCGATCTCGACGATGCGGTCGCCCTTCGACGGATCGAGCCCGGTGGTTTCGGTGTCGAGAATGATTTCGCGCATGTCGCCCCGCTGATCGCAGAAACGTCGCGGCGCGCGCGGCGGGCGTCAAGACAAATCCGTGCGCGCCCACAGGAAAGAGACGCTACGACACGCCCCGCGCCGCATCGATGATGTCCCCCACTTGCCGGCGCGCGGCGTCGAGGCCTTTCGAGGTGTCGACCACGAAATGCGCCTGCCGGCGCTTCTCGGCGTCGGGAACCTGCCGCGCGAGAATGGCCGCGAATTTCTCCTGCGTCATGCCCGGCCGCGCGAGCACCCGGGCGCGTTGCATATCCGCAGGCGCGGACGCCACGACGATCACGTCGACGTCCTTTTCGGCCCCGGTCTCGAACAGCAGCGGAATGTCCAGCACGGCAAGCGCGTCGCCCGCGGCTTTCCGTTCGTCGATGAATCGCGCGCGCTCCGCCCACACGTGCGGATGCACGATGGCCTCCAGCCGCTTCATCGCCGCATCGTCGGCGAGCACATGTTTCGCGAGTTCGGCGCGATCGACGGCGCCGTCCTTCACGGTCCCGGGAAAGGCCGCCTCTATTTCGGCGGTCGCCGGGCCGCGGTAGACATCATGCACCACCCGATCCGAATCGAGCACGGCGACGCCTGCGTCGCGAAACATCGCGGCGGTCGTGGACTTGCCCATGCCGATGGAGCCGGTGAGGCCGACAAGCTTCATGGCGTCTTACTCCGCCACGGCGCCAATGCGCCGCAGCGCCGCCAGCACGTCCATCAGCGGCAGACCGAGGATGGTCCAGTGGTCGCCGGCGACGCGCTCGAACAGCAGCGCGCCGAAACCCTCGATCTTGTAGGCGCCGGCGCTGGTCGTCACGTCTTCGCCCATGGCGTCGAGATAGGCCTCGAGAAAGGCGTCGCTGAACGCCCGCATGAGGAGATCGGCGTGGCCGACACCCTGCGCGACAACGGCGCCGTCCCGCGCCAGCGCGAAGCCCGAGTGCAATCGGTGGGTCTTGCCGGACAAAAAGCGCAGTTGCTGCGCCGCCACGGCGCGATCCGAAGGCTTGCCGAACAGCCGGCTCTCACAACTCGCCGCCTGATCGGCGCCCAGCACCAACGCGCCGGGCCTTACCGCCGAAAGGACTTTCGCCTTGGCGCAGGCGAGCGCCGTCACTACGGCATCGGCGTCTCCGCCCGAGGCCAGCACGGCGCCCTCGATCACCCGCTCGTCGACATCGGCGGGCACGGCGACGAAAGGCAGTCCGGCCTGTTCGAGCACGAGGCGCCGCCCCGCGCTTTTCGAGGCGAGCACCAGCGGCGCGCGCTCGCGCCAGAAGGGATTTTTCGTCGGGTCCACAGGTCTGACCGGAAGGATGAATTACGGGGACAAGTACAGGCGATCGCGCGGCGCCTGTGGAAGGCTGGGCACAACATGGTCCAGGCGTCAACAGCCGAAAGGGAGTCGACAGAGGCGATCCCATTTTTCTGCGCTTGTGGGATTCACAGGATTCGCACAGGCCGACAGGACGCGATGTGACCGACGACCAGCCGCCGAATCAATCTCCTTCGAGCGACTGCCCCCGATTCTCCCGCGCAGCGCCGCGGCGCGCCTTCACAGCCCCGAAGGCTGTGGGAAAATCCTTAACAGAAATTAACGATTGCGACGCAATGGTTAATAAATAGTAAATAATCCTCTTTTAAGAGAAATTAATTTTATTGGGTTTTGCGCCTTTCCTCGCTAAAGCGGGCTCGACCCGTTCGAAAGCGAGCCCCGTGACCAAACCGCTTCTTGCCGCCCTTGCCGGCGAAACCCACGCCGTTCCCCCGATCTGGCTGATGCGTCAGGCCGGCCGCTATCTGCCGGAATATCGCGAATTGCGGGCAAAGGCGCCGAGTTTCCTCGATTTCTGCTACACACCGGCCATGGCGGCTGAAGTCACGCTGCAGCCGATTCGCCGCTTCGGTTTCGATGGGGCGATCCTGTTTTCCGACATTCTGGTCGTGCCCGACGCGCTCGGGCAAGTCGTGTCGTTCGAAAAAGGCGCCGGGCCGCAACTCGAACCGATCGAGGAACCGGCGCATCTCTCCCGCCTGCGGGACTTCGATGCGGAAAAACTCGCGCCGGTCTACGAGACCATCGATCGGGTCAAGAGCGCCCTGCCGGCGGAAACGAGTTTCATCGGCTTCTGCGGCGCGCCCTGGACCGTGGCAAGCTACATGATCGCCGGTCACGGCACGCCGGATCAGGCTCCGGCGCGACTGTTCGCCCTGCGCCATCCTCAGGCCTTCGCGCAGCTCATAGACATTCTCGTCGACGCTTCCGCCGCCTATCTGCTGCGCCAGATCGCCGCCGGCGTCGAAGCCGTGCAGATTTTCGACAGCTGGGCCGGCGTGCTGCCGGTCAACGAGTTCGAAAACTGGGTGCTGGGGCCGCTGGAGCGGCTGATCGCCAAAATCCGCGCCATGCGTCCGGACATTCCGATCATCGCCTTCGTGCGCGGCGCGGGCTCACAATTTCCGGCCGTGACGCGTCGTCTCTCCGGGGCGAACGCCTTCGGACTCGATACGGCCATGGACGCCGCCTTCGCCGCCTCGGTGACGCCGGCGGGCAAGGCCTTGCAGGGCAATCTCGATCCGCTGGCGCTGATCGTCGGCGGTGACGCGCTGAAGCGGGAAACGGACCGGGTTCTGTCGGCGCTGCGCGTGCGACCGCATATTTTCAATCTCGGCCACGGCATCCTGCCGGAAACGCCGATTGCTCATGTCGAACAGCTTCTTTCGATTGTCCGCAATCAGAAGGTTTGAACCATGTATTTGTGGATCAAGGCGCTTCACGTCATTGCCGTCATCTCCTGGATGGCCGGCCTGCTCTATCTGCCGCGGCTGTTCGTCTATCACGCCGACGCGGCGCCCGGCCCGCAGAGCGAAACCTTCAAAACCATGGAGCGCAAGCTCATAAAAATCATCATGATCCCGGCGATGGTCCTCGCCTGGGTCACGGGGCTCTATATGGCCATGAGCGCCGGCTGGTTCCACGCCGGCTGGTTCCATGGCAAGCTGTTGCTGGTCGTGCTGCTGACCGGCGCGCATTTCTGGCTCGGCTTCATCGCGCGCGACTTCGCAGCCGACGCCAACCGCCGCCCGGCGCGATTTTTCCGATTGATCAACGAGATTCCCACCGTGCTGATGATCGGAATCGTCGTGCTGGTCATCATCAAGCCGTTCTGAACGGTTCATTTCGGGCGGCGCGTCGCCGCGTCGCCCTTGCCTTTTCCCTCAAACCAGACTAGATCGACTCATCCCTCCTTCGGCAGTTTGCCGCTTCCCCAGCGGCCGCCGCGCTTTTCCGGCGTTTCCGGGCCATGCGCCCCCTGCCCCCTCCCTTCGACAAGGTCCCCCCATGCGGGAAATCAAACTTCAGGATTTGAAGGCCAAATCCGCCGCCGAACTGCTCGCCTTCGCCGAAGAGCACGAGGTTGAAAACGCCTCGCTGCTGCGCAAGCAGGAACTTCTCTTCGCCATTCTCAAGCAATTCGCCTCGCGCGAGGTGGACATCATCGGCGAAGGCGTCGTCGAAGTGTTGCAGGACGGCTTCGGCTTCCTGCGCTCGCCCGACGCCAATTATCTGCCCGGCCCGGACGATATTTACGTCTCGCCCTCGCAGATCCGCCGCTTTGGCCTGCGCACCGGCGACACGGTGGAAGGCCAGATCCGCAGCCCCAAGGAAGGCGAGCGCTATTTCGCGCTTCTCAAGGTCAGCACGATCAATTTCGAGGACCCGGAGAAAATCCGCCACAAGGTCCCCTTCGACAATCTCACCCCACTCTATCCCGACCAGCGGCTGCGCCTCGAGATCGACGATCCGACCCGCAAGGATCTGTCCTCTCGGGTGATCGACATCGTCGCGCCGATCGGCAAGGGCCAGCGCGCGCTGGTCGTCGCGCCGCCGCGCACCGGTAAAACCGTTCTGTTGCAGAACATCGCCCAGTCGATCACCACCAATCATCCCGAGTGCTATCTGATCGTCCTGCTGATCGACGAGCGCCCGGAAGAAGTGACCGACATGCAGCGCTCGGTGCGCGGCGAGGTGGTGTCTTCCACCTTCGACGAGCCGGCGGTGCGCCATGTGCAGGTCGCCGAAATGGTGATCGAGAAGGCCAAGCGCCTCGTCGAGCATCGCCGCGACGTGGTGATCCTGCTGGATTCGATCACCCGTCTGGGGCGCGCCTACAACACCGTGGTGCCGTCGTCGGGCAAGGTGCTGACAGGCGGCGTCGACGCCAACGCCCTGCAACGCCCCAAGCGCTTCTTCGGCGCGGCCCGCAACATCGAGGAAGGCGGCTCGCTGACCATCATCGCCACGGCGCTGATCGACACCGGCTCGCGCATGGACGAAGTGATCTTCGAAGAGTTCAAGGGCACCGGCAACAGCGAGATCATTCTCGACCGCAAGGTGTCGGACAAGCGCATCTTCCCGGCGCTGGACATTACCCGCTCCGGCACCCGCAAGGAGGAGTTGCTGGTCGGCTCCGACATCCTCAAGAAGATGTATGTGCTGCGCCGCATCCTCAACCCGATGGGCACCGTCGACGCCATCGAGTTCCTGCTCGGCAAGCTGAGAGAGACGCCGAAGGGGAACCAGACGTTCTTCGATTCGATGAATACCTGAGGGCGTCGCGCCAGCGAAACTGCAAAAAGGGGGCCGATGGTCCCCTTTTTCTTGCGTCGTTCGGTCAGGTCACCGGGACGACGAGGGCGTCGCGGGTGCGCTGCGGTTCGCGATCGATCACGGTCAGATAGCTTTTCGCCGCCGTGTCGGGTTCGCGACGGCCATATTCCCAATTGCGGATCGCGTCGACATCGAGGCCGTAGGACAGCGCAAACTGCTCCTGCGTCATGCCGAGGCGTTCGCGCAGGCTCTTCACATCTACGGCCCGCGGCGTCGCCACGCGCAGCGTGAAGCCATTTTCGGCAAGCTCGGTGGCGAGTTGGCGCAGGTCCTCGACCATCGGCACTTCCAGAACGGCGGTCTCTCCAGCCATCGCCGCCTCGATCGCCCGCTTGGCCTTCAAGGCCGGCGCATGACGCCGCCGCAGCGCGACTACGGCGCTGATAGACTTTACTGGACGCAGCCCGTCCCTGAGCTCAAGGGACACGATCTCGGCGGAACCGGATATCACGCGGTCGATGTCCCGGATTGGCCCCAGTCGTTCGAATTTCTCCTTTAATGACAATTGCGTCATAATCCATCTCCTTCATCACCCGTTGAGCGACGCGTGCGAGATTGCGATTGCCCGCCAGATTGGGGCCGAGGCCTGATGATTGTATATGGACTCGTTCAATGATGAGCTCTCGCCCGACTTGGATCGGCTCCCCCATCACTAACAGACGGCCACCGGGAACTGAGAACTCGATCGTCACGACAGAGCCAGACGTCTGTTCGTCGAGTTCGAAGGTGATGCGATCTAACGACCACGCTGCGTTCTTATATGTCACTGGCATACCATTTTCAACGCCGGAAAAACGACGCCCGGCGACCGCCAGGTCTATCTGCACCCGTGAATGCAAACAGATGATAGTATAATGATTCAATTGAAAAAATGGTGGGGGAAGTAGGACTCGAACCTACGAAGGCATAGCCAGGGGATTTACAGTCCCCCCCCTTTGCCGCTCGGGACATTCCCCCGCCGACCGCGCATGGGTAGCACGGCCAAGGCAACGCTCATCGCGCGCCGGAGACGGGCTTATGCGAAATGTGACAGGGCGCTGTCAAGCCCTTGGGCGGCCTCAGCTGCGGTAATCGCCGTTGATTGCCACATACTCTTTGGTGAGGTCGCAGGTCCACACCCTTGCGGCCCCGGCGCCGAGGCCGAGATCGACGCGAATGAGGATTTCGTCCTGCTTCATCACATCCGAGACCGCGGCTTCGTCGTAGCCCGGATCGCGCTGCCCCTTGGCGGCGACGCGGATGTCACCGAACCAGATCGCCAGCCTGTCGCGGTCGGCCTTCTCGCCGGCCTTGCCGACCGCCATCACCACCCGGCCCCAATTGGCGTCCTCGCCGGCCACGGCGGTCTTCACCAGCGGCGAATTGGCGATGGAGAGAGCGATGCGTTTGGCCGCACGGGCGCTGTCGGCGCCCTCCACCCGCACCTCGACGAATTTGCGGGCGCCCTCGCCGTCCTTCGCCACCTGATGGGCGAGATCGAGCAACACCTCGTCCAGCGCTGTCCTGAACGCCGCGAGGCGGCGGTCGCCGGCCTTGTCGATCGCCGGCGCGCCGTGCTTCTTCGCCGCACCGGTGGCGAACAGCATCAGCGTGTCGGAGGTCGAAGTGTCGCTGTCCACGGTGATGGCGTTGAACGAGCCCTGCACCGATTTCGACAGCAGCGCTTGCAGCGCTGGCGCCGAAATGGCGGCGTCGGTGAAGACGTAGGAGAGCATCGTCGCCATGTCCGGAGCGATCATGCCGGCGCCCTTGGCGAAGCCGGCGATGCGCACCTCCACGCCTCCGATTTCGACGGTGCGGGTCGAGAGCTTTGGAAAGGTGTCGGTGGTCATGATGGCGCGAGCCGCGTCCATCCAGCCATCGCCCTGCGCCGCCGCCACCAGCCCCGGCAGCACCGGTTCGAATTTGGCGGCGTCCAGCGGTTCGCCGATCACACCGGTCGAGGCCAGAAACACCTGCTTTTCCGGAACCCCTGCGGCCGCGGCGACGAGCTTTGCCGACAGCTTCACCGCCTCCTTGCCGAGCTTGCCGGTGAAGGCGTTGGCGTTGCCGGAGTTCACGAGCAGCGCCCGCGCCTTGCCACCGTCGAGCCTGGCGCGGCACCAGTCCACGGGGGCCGAGGGGCATTTCGATTTCGTGAAGACCCCGGCGACCGTCGTGCCCGGATCCAGCAAGGCGAGCATCACGTCGGTGCGGCCGGAATAGCGCACGCCGGCCGCACCGGCTGCAAAACGCACGCCGTCGACGGCTGGGATTTCGGGGATGCTTTTGGGTGCGAGCGGGGAAACGGGAGAAGGCTTGGCCATGACGTTCTCCTTGAACGAGGATGGCCGGGGTGTGACGAGACGCGAGCGTCGCGTCAAGCCGCAATCGACAAAAAACCCGACAGAACAGGAAATGCAACAGATTGGGTGCGGCGAACGCCGGCCACCGCCGACGTTCGCCTTCGCAAGACTTACTTCTTTTTCTCTTCCGGCTTGGCCGGAGCGGGCGCGGGCGTCGCGCCGGGAGCCGGGGTCGCCGGCTTGGCTTCCGGCGGCGGGGCGTCGAAACGCTCGATCTTGCCGGCCTCGCGCAGCTTCAGCACCAGCCCTTCCTGCGCCTTGCGGGCGAGATAGCCGGAAACCTGATCCTTCACCTGATCGAGCGGCGGGAACTGCTTGGCGCGCTTTTCCTCGAGCTTGATGACGTGCCAGCCGAACTGGCTCTTCACCGGCTCGGAAATCTGCCCCGCTTCGAGCTTGGCGGTCGCCTCGGCGAATTCCGGCACCATGCGGTCCTTGGTGAACCAGCCGAGGTCGCCGCCCTTGGAGCCGGAGTCCTTGGAGAGTTCGCCCGCGACCTTGGCGAAATCCTCGCCGCCCTTGACGCGCTTCACCGCCGCCTTGGCTTCGTCTTCGGTCGGAACGAGAATGTGGCGGGCGTGATATTCGGTGTCGGGCTTCTGGTTCTTTGCGGCTTCGTCATAGGTGGTCTTGATCGCCGCGTCGGTGACGGCTTCCTTGCCGGCCTTGTTGAGCAGCGTCTCCATCAGCACCTTGTCGCGCATATAGGCGAGCTTCTTGGCGAAGTCCGGCGTCTCGGCCATTTTGTCGGCCTGCGCCTTCTGCACCACGAGCTGGGCGTCGACCAGGAAGTCGAGCACATAGGTCTCGCGCGCCTTGCCCTCGAGCTGGCGCGGAATGCCGGGGCCGAGATCCTCCATGGCGATCTTCACGTCGTCGTCGGTGATGTCGACGCCATTGACCTTGGCCAGCACTTTCGCCGCGGCCGGCGAAGCGGCGCAAAGGACGAGAGCGGATACCGCCGCCAATGCGACGAAACGTACCTTGTGCACAGTGTTGCAGGCGTATGACATGGTGTGCTCCAATGGGAAGGACGGTCGCTGTACCGTCCCGAATGGGTCCGCCGCTCCGGGCGCGCACGTGCATCTGCGCGGCGAATGGGGCGTTACTATGCCGAAGCGTCCCCGTATGACAACGGGGGCGTGGCCTTTCGCCCATTAATTCGCCGTCACCTTTTCGAAAATTGCCCGCACCCGTCGCTGTGTTTCGAAGAGCAGCGCCTCGAGCCGCGGCAGGTCCGGCGCGTCGCCTTGCGACAGCAACAAATCGGAGAGGCCGCGCGGCGCGCGCGCCGGGTCGAAATCGCCGTCGATGGCCAGCCGCAGCAATTGGGTGAGGCCCTGATAGAGCCGCGAGGCGGCGATGAGGTCCTGCGACTCCTGCGCGCCGAGCGCGCCCGCCGCCTCGAGCCGCTCCAGCGCCTCGGCCGTGCCGGTGGAGAGCACGTCGGGCGTTTCCGGCGCGCGCAACAGCAACAGATATTGGGCGATGAATTCGATGTCGACCATGCCGCCCGCGACCTGCTTGAGGTCGAAGGGGGACTTGCCGCCCTTTTCCGCTTCCAGCCGCCGCCGCATGGACACGACGTCTTCGCGCAGTTTCACGGGGTCGCGCGGGCGAATCAGCGCCGCGCGGATTTCCGCCGCCACCCGCGTCGCAAACGCCGGGTCGCCGGCGACGACGCGGGCGCGGGTGAGCGCCATGTGCTCCCATGTCCAGGCCTCACTCGCCTGATAATCGACGAAGCTGTTCAGGCTGACGGCGATCGGCCCCTTGTTGCCCGAGGGGCGCAGACGGAAATCCACGTCGTAGAGCAGCCCTTCAGCGGTCGGCGCCGACAGCGCGGCGATCAGCCTTTGCGTGAGCCGCGCATAATATTGCGCCGCGGCCAGACTTCTTTCGCCGTCCTGCGACATCGCCAGCGGATCGGCGTCGTAGAGCAGCATCAGGTCGAGATCGGACGCCGCGGTCATTTCCGCGCCGCCCAGCTTGCCCAGCGCCACCACCGCCGCCGCGCCGCCGGGAACGCGCCCATGCACGCGCGCAAACTCGGCCTGCGCCGCCGCCCACAGCCCGCGCACCAGCACGCCCGCGAGGCGGGCATAGGCGCGGCCCGCTTCGGCGACCGACAGAGCGCCGCCGAGAACCCGCACGCCGACCAGAAATTTCTGCTCCTGTCCGAAGATGCGGGCGCGATCGAGCGCGTCCTCATAGGAGCGGGCCTCCGTCAATTGCGCATCGAGCCGCGCCGTCAGCTCCGCTTCGCCGGGAGTCGCGTCGAAAAACGCCGGCTCCAGCAGCGCGCCGAGCACGCGCGGGCGCCGGGCGATCGTTTCCGCCAGTTTCGGCGCCGCGCCGACGATTGTCGCGATCAGACCGAGCAGCCGCGGCTGCGAGGCCAGCAGCGAGAAGATCTGCACGCCGGCGGGAAGTTTCGACATCATCTTGTCGAAGGCCAGAAAGGCCGCGTCGGCATTGTCGGTCTTCGCCAGCGCTTCCAGCAGCGCCGGGGTGAGTTCGGTGAGCCGCTCGCGCGCGACGGCGGAGCGGGTGGCGGCGTAGCGGCCGAAATGCCAGCCGCGAATGGTCTCCGTCACGGTTTTCGGATGGGCGAAGCCGAGGCCTTCGAGCGTCTCCAGCGTCTCGGGATCGTCGTCGTCGCCGGTGAAGACGAGACTGCCGCCGGCCGACAACGCCGGGGCGCTCTCGAACAGCCGCGCATAATGGGTCTGCACCCGCTGCATGTGGGTGGTCAGGGCCTTTGCGAAATCTGCGAATGTCGCAAATCCCGTCAGCCGGCCAATCACCACGCAGCCTTCCTCCGTCGCGGGAAGCGTATGCGTCTGGGCGTCGGCGATCATCTGGATGCGATGCTCGACATCGCGCAGGAACACATAGGCGGCCGCCAGTTCGCCCTGCGCTGCGGCCTCCAGCCAGCCGGAGGCGACGAGCTGATCGAGCATGTCCAGCGTTGCCCGTCCCCGCAGTTTCGGGTCGCGCCCGCCGGTAATGAGCTGCTGGGTCTGGGTGAAGAATTCGATCTCGCGAATGCCGCCGCGTCCGAGCTTCACATTGTGGCCCAGAACAGCGATCTCGCCATGGCCCTTGTGGGCGTGGATCTGCCGTTTGATCGAATGCACGTCGGCGATGGCGGCGAAATCGAAATATTTGCGCCACACGAAGGGCGCGAGCTCCTTCAGAAACGCCTCGCCCGCGGCGATGTCGCCGGCCACGGGCCGCGCCTTGATATAGGCGGCGCGCTCCCAGTTCTGGCCCATGCTTTCGTAATAGGCGAGCGCCGCCCCGAGCGGAATGGCGATCGGCGTCGCGCCGGGATCGGGCCGCAGCCGCAGATCGGTGCGGAACACATAGCCGTCGGGCGTCGTGTCGCTCATCAGCCGCACGACGCGTTTCGTCACGCGCACGAAGACATCGACGCCTTCGTCGAGGTCGGCGAGCTGCGCCCGCGCCGGATCGAAGATCACGACGAGGTCGATGTCGGAGGAATAGTTCAGCTCGAAGGCGCCCTGCTTGCCCATGCCGAGCACGATGTAGCCGCTGTCCCTTTCCGGATCGGCGGGATCGGCGAGTGTCAGTTTGCCGCGCGATGCGGCCTCGCGCAGCGCAAAGCGGATGGCGGCTGAGAGCGTCGCATCGGCGATGTGGGTGAGCGCTGCGGTCGCCTCCATCGTCGTCCAGGCTTTGGAGAGATCGGCGAGGGCGATGACCAGCGCCGCCTCCTGCTTGATCCGCCGCAGGGCGCGCATGGCCTCGGCCTCGTCGGGCGTATCGAGCGCGGCGGCGGCGGCCAGCAGCGCGGCGATGCGGTTGGCCGGATCGCTCGTCAGGATCAGGGCCAGCCGCGCAGGGTCTTTGGCGGCGAGGCCGGTGAGAAAAGGCGAGGCGCCGAACACGCCCTCCAGCAGCGCGCGGGCCGGCGGGTTCGCCTCGAGCACGGCGCCGAGCGCGCCGTCCGCATCACGCTCCAGCACACGTCCGAGCGCCAGCAGCGCCGCCGCGGGTTCGATCGGAGCGGGGATGATGCGGACGCGGTCGAGGAGGCTGTCGGACACTGCGCGAAATCCCTGCCGATGTTTTGGGCGCCCAGCCTATGGGCGGGGGCGGGGATGCGCAATCCGACTGTTACACCACTGCCGCCAAACTGGCTCAAACTCTCGATACTGCAACATAGCCTTCATATGGCTATGCATAGGCTCCAATGAGTGGCAACAAACACAAAGTGCCTCTAAATTTGTATCATGATTCTGGCTTTTTTCCCCATTTATATGATGGACGTGCAAAAAACGCCGTAAATTATCATCAGACAAATCAATCGCACATCTTTCGCACCTCCAGTCTTTTTGTTGACGATATCTTGAACTGATTGTCGAAAAGTCTTTTGAGTAATCATTTGTCGGAGCAGTCTTATCTGTATACGCAGGCGTGTGCGTATGGAGTGATTTCGGGTACCTTTCAAAAAAATCAGATATCGAGAATTTTTTCACGGCCTCATATCGATCCTCACTTGGCATACTAAAGTTAAACCCGTTGAAACGAATATAAGACAAGCATTTTTGACAGACGTCGAGTTTTTTTTCGGTCCGCCTCCCATTTGTAATATAATGCAGAAAAAAAAGACCATCATCCCTGCTTGCAATAACGTAACGGCCTATTCTAAGGCTTGCTCTCATTTCTTGGAGTTTTGCACAATTTGAGAAATGAAATTTAGGATCTGAATACTGACCGCCATATTGCGAAACATCTCTGATATACAAAAGAACGCGCCTGTCTTTATAAGAAAGCGTACCATCCTCAAGTGGAACGACATCGGTTATATCAACTTCAAGCCCCTCAGTGGCGAGTTGTTTTATCTCTTTAGAATCTGCTTTGCCTGGACGTAGATCGATGGCGCGAACGCTACCGAGTTGGTTGGGTGGGATGCCCATGGCACGCTTCAAGCGCAGGAAGCGCTCAAAATCTAAAAAGTTTGGGAGCTTCATTGCCTTGCTGCCTTCAGCACTTCTGTAAGGCGCGTATCCGCATCGGTCCGCACCCGAAACTCGACGCGGCGCGATTCATCCCGGTTTTCGGAACCATCAGTGTTCAACCGCAGTTTGGAGGACGCCAAACCGTTTGCCGTCAAGTGACTGACGAGCCAATTCTTGAGGTCATTCGGTCTTTGCATCGCGAGGGCGAATTGCAAAACGGACCGGGTCCTTTCCTGAGAAAGCGCCATGTTGAACATATATGCGTTTTCGGCTGAAGTCGCGAAATCCCAGTTGCTCGACGTGTGACCTTCGATGCGAACCTCCTCTATGGAGTTTTTGTATGCAGGTCCACTGAGGATACGGAGATATCTGGGAAAAAAGTCCGATAGGATTTCCTTGAAGCGCGGCGTCAAATCGGCCTTGCCGCTGGCAAACAGAACCTCCGGTTCCTTGAATCGGATAGCCAGATCGCGATCCAGCTCAGCCTTCCATTTCTTCAAATCTTCTCTGAACTCAGCTTGCAATTCGACATAAAGCTTTTCTCTAAGATCATTGTATATGAGAACAGTTCTCCGCATTTGCGCGGCTTGCGTCTCGGCCTTTTTTGCCACTGCCTGAGTTTGTATCATAAATACAACAGCAATCAACATAAATACCATCATCAATCCGGTCATCAGATCGGAGAGTGGTATCCAATGCTCCTCGGATGCATGCCTTTTTACATTTCGAGAGAAAGGGTTACTCATCGAATCCGCTCCGCGATCCGAACAACCTCTTTAAGTTTTTCAGTCAGTGGCAGATAGTCACTTACGAACTTCTCGGATAAAGCTGCAAGGTTCCCTCCGAGCGCTTCCAACGATTTCCTTAGCTCCTCTGCCAAAGCAGTATCAAGTTCATCAATTTGTTTCTTTGATTTTGCGACAAGCTCGGTGATTTGTGCGCCTTGTTGCTCCGCGGCTTTCACAGATGCTTGTGTCGCGCCTTCCAGAGCCCGCGTCATCGCGGCTGCGTGCTGTTCTGTCGCTTGCTTCGAGGCTTGCGATGCGCTTTCGAAAGCTCGGGTTAGAGCTGCCGACGTATCATTTATTGATTTTGAAAAAATCTGTTGATTTTGCGTAGATGCTTGTGCCAGCTGAGTCGCTATTCCCGTAATCTTTTGTTCGAATTGCGGGATAGTATCTTTAGAGGAATCAAGCAATTTACCGAGTGACTCGGCATACTGATTTATACTAATCTTTTGGGACTCGAGTGTCGCTAATAACCTTGACAAATCCGTTGCTATTTTTGCAAATTCCGAAGATTGGTTGACAACTTGTTTGTGCGTATTAGTCGTTTCTTGGGTGATCTGTAAAATTTCATTCAAACGAACAGCCATCGTTTCGACGTGATTCTGATGTTGCTCTTGCCATATGAGAAGCTTAGCAACGCCTTCATTCAAGTGCTTGAAATTTTCACCAAACTGCTCATTGATGCGGGCGTTAAAGTCTTTGATAACATCTCGCAACGCTTCAACCAGCGCAGTCGATCCCATTTGAGAAAGCTTTTCCAGTGCTTCCGTCTGCGCCTTTTTCAACGCGTCCAGGCGATCGTTGGAGTCCTGGCGCATCAGTTTCATTTGGGACACGAGGGTCGTATCGCTCTCGCCGGCCAGCGCCCAGTGAATTCCTCGCAACGAATCCGCAAGATCGTCGATAGTCGCGCCGGATGATGCCTCGCCTTCTTTCCTCGCGGGCAAGCCAAATATGTAATGACGGCCCTTCAAAGTCAGAGCGCCGCCGACCCCGGCTACGGATGCCCAGAACGCGGTCTTAAGGCCAGCCAGCAGCGCAGGGACGCTCGCTTGTATGTTCGCTACGTCGAACTCCTTGAGCCCAATGGCTATGCCGAGGAACGTAAAAAAGATTCCGGTTGTTGTGAGGATCGTTGGACCGAAATCGATGGTCTTTTCGCTATATTTCGCGTGAAAAAGAACCACGAGTAACAGGACAAATGCTAGTGATATAAGAGTGATAGCCGGTAGCTGCAAAAAATCAGAAATTGTGTGCACGATATCGTCTCCGCCAGCCTATTCCGGGGTTCTATGCCTCGAAACCCGAACGTTCAACACGCAATCGTCAAAGCCTATCGGATTTTTGATTCCTTGGTCTTATGGCCGAACCCGCCCGCCTTGACTCCCCGCCCTGCCGGAGTCACTCTGAGAACAAATAACGAACATCTAGAAGGACGGGACCGATGGCGCGCGGCGGCTTTTCGGAACGGTTGGGCTTTTTGCGCCGGCGAATCGCGGCGCTGGAGGGGGTGGGCGCAGGGCAAATCCTGCGGCCGGAGGCGGCGGCGGGCGATCCGTTGCAGCCCGGGCCGCTCAGCGAAATCCTGCCCGCCGCCCCGCGCGACGCCCCCGTCGCCGCGGCGCTGGCCTTCGCCCTGGCCGCGCGGGCGCTGGAGGCGCGGCCAGGCGCGGCGCTGGCCTGGATCGTCGAGGACATGAGCGCCCGCGAGATCGGCCTGCCCTATGGGCGCGGTCTCGCCGCCGCCGGGCTCGATCCCTCCCGGCTGGCGCTGATCCGCACCCGCCGCCCGCGCGAGACCTTCGAGGCGATGGAGGAGGCGCTGAGAAGCCGCGCCGGCGCCGTCGTCGCCGAAAGCTGGGAGACGCCGGGGCGCTACGATCTTCTCGCCTCGCGCCGGCTGCTGCTGGCGGCGCGGCGCGGCGGCGGGGTCGGCCTGCTGGTGTTGCCGCGCGCCGCCGGCGCGGCCCAGCGCTTCTCCACCGCCGCCGAGGCGCGGTTCGAGGCGGCGGCGGCGCCCCCGCAGCAGAGCGGCGGCTGGCCCTGCGACCACCCGGTCTTCCGGCTGCGCATCGTCAAGAACCGCGCCGCGCCGGGCGCGTCAGCCGATCCCAATGTCTGGCGCGATGTCGCCTTCGATCCGCAGACCCGGAGCTTCCATGCGCTTTCTCGCCGTCCATCTGCCGCATCTGCCGACCGACCGGCTGCGGAGGCGCGGCGGGCCTGACGCCGCCGGCCCGCTGGCGACCATTTTGCGCGCAAAGGGCGCCGACCGGCTGGCGGGCGTGTGTCCGCAGGCGCAAAGGCTGGGGCTCGCTCCCGGCATGAGCGCCGCCGACGCCCGCGCCATGCGGCCGGCGCTGCGGCTCGCCCCGGCCGACCCGCAAGCCGACGCCGCGCTGCTGGAGCGCCTGTGTGACTGGAGCCGCCGCTACACGCCGCTCGCCGCGCCGGATGCGCCCTGCGGCCTGCTGCTCGACATCACCGGCGCGTCGCATCTCTTCGGCGGCGAGGCGGCGATGTGCGGCGATGTGCTGGAGCGCCTGCGTCGCCAGGGCTTTGCCGCCCGCGCCGCCATCGCCCCCGGCCCGGCGCTGGCCCGCGCGCTGGCTCGTTTCGCGCCGCAGATCCTCCCGCCCGCCGCGACACAGGCGCAGATCGACGCCATCGCCGGGGCGCTGCCGATCGCCGCCCTCGGCCTTGCCGACGACGCCCCGGCGCTGCGGGCCGGGCTCGCGCGCATCGGCGATTTTCTCTCCCGTCCGCGCGCGCCGCTGGCCGCCCGCTTCGGCAAGGAAGCGCTGGCGCGGCTCGATGCGCTGACCTGCCGGCGCCGCGATCCCGTCACGCCGCGCTTCGAGGCCGCGGATTTCATGGTGGAGCGGCGGTTTCCCGAAGGGTTGACGGCGCAAGACGCCATCGAGGCGGCGCTGACGGCGCTCTGCGCCGATCTGTGCCATCTGCTGGAGCGCCACGGGCTCGGCGCCCGCCGCCTCGCCGCCGCTTTCTTTCGCGTCGACGGGGCGGTGAAACATCTGCGGGTCGGCGCCAGCCGGCCGCTGCGCGAGCCCGCCCGCCTCGCCTCGCTGCTGCGCGAGCGGCTCGCCGTCCTCGCCGAAGACGGGCTCGACACCGGCTGCGGCTTCGACGTGCTGCGGCTCGAGGCCAGTCAAACGCAGCCGCTCGATTCCGCCGCTGCCGGCTTTTTCGAGCCGCCCTCGGGCGAGGCCTTCGAAGACATGCTCGATCGCCTCGCCGCAAGGCTCGGGCCGGAGCGGGTGCTGCGGCTCTCTCCGCAAGCCGCGCATGTTCCCGAGCTTGCGGTCACGGCGGTTCCGGCCCGCGCTGCGCCGGCCGCGCCCTGGCCGCAGGAGGAAGAGACTCCGCCCCGGCCGCTGCGGCTGTTCGAGACGCCGGAGCCGGTCGAGGCGCTGGCTCTTGCGCCCGACGGACCGCCGATGCGTTTTCGTTGGCGCCGCGCCCTGCACGAAACCGCCAATTGGGAGGGGCCGGAGCGAATCGCGCCGCAATGGTGGACGGATTTCTCCGCCGCGACGCGCGACTATTTCCATGTCGAGGACAAGGAGGGGCGCCGCTTCTGGCTGTTTCGCGACGGGCTCTACGACAGCGAAACGCCGCATCCGCGCTGGTTCCTGCACGGCCTGTGGTGATCCTCGAAGATGTAACGATCCTGTCTTGCCGCAGTCATCGCCGCGACAAGAAAAGCCGTTTGATGTGTCACATGCGCAAGGATCATCAACTGACGATCGTCCCCCCGGCTTTTCGCCACGCCGCGCTCATGCGTCTCGCTGGCGCCGCGACTCAGCTGTGGCGGAGCGTCCGGGCGCGGGCGCCGGCCGATCCGCTGCAGACGCTGGGCGCCGGCGCCAGCATCGCGCTACTGGCCGTCGCGGCCTTCGCCCTCCACGATGTCTTTTCGCAGCTCGAACTCGCAGAAATAATCGCCGCGATGAAGAGCGCGACCGCTGCACAGCTCGTCGCCGCGGCGCTGCTGACGGCGCTGTCCTACGGCGCGCTCGCCGGCTATGATTTCGCCGCGCTGACGATGCTGGGCGCGCGCGTGCCGGCGCCGGCGGTGATGCTGGCCTCCTTCGGCAGCTACGCCGTGTCCTTCACCCTCGGCTTTCCCGTCGTCACTGCGCCGGCCGTGCGCTACTGGATCTATGCGCGTCACGGCCTGACCGCCGTCGACATTCTCAAGGTCACGGTGATCGGCGGCGTCACTTTCTGGCTGGGAATGGTCGCCGCGCTGGGTCTCGGCGCCGTCGTCGGCGCCGGTCCGCTGGCGCTCGTCGACCATCTGCCGCCGCTCGCCAACGCCGCCATCGGCCTTGCCGCGCTTGCCCTACTCGCCGGCTATTGCGTCTGGACCGCCCGCGCGCCCCGCCGCATCCGGCTGCGCGGCCACATGTTCGAACTGCCGGGACCACGCGCGGCGCTCACCCAGATCGGTCTCGGCCTCGCCGATCTGTGCTGCGCCGCCGGCGCGCTTTACGTGCTGTTTCCCGACCACGGGCTCGGCTTTCCCGGCTTTCTCGCGGTCTATGTGTTCGCCTGTCTGCTCGGCGTCGCCAGCCATGCGCCGGGCGGCATAGGCGTGTTCGAGGCGGCGATGCTGCACGCCGCGCCCGCCGCCGGGCCCGAAAGCACAGTCGCCGCGCTGCTGCTGTTTCGCGTCGTTTATTATTTCGCGCCTTTCGCCCTCGCCGCAGCGCTGCTATGGGCCGGGAGAGGCCGTCGTCGTCCGTGACGCCGGCCATGCTCAGCAGCGAAGAGCCCATGCCGTCGCACCGCCGTCTGAAAGACGAAGCTCTTGTCCGTCCGCTGATCGCCGCGCTGCGCGAGCCGGCCTTTCTGGTCGACGCCGGCGGGCGCGTCGTCGCCGCGAACGCCGCCGCCCAGACCGCGACACCGGCGCTGCGCCTCGGCGAACATCTCTCGCGCGGCCTGCGCGCCCCCGAGGTTCTCGACGCGCTGGCGCGGGTGCTGGCCGGCGGCGACGCCGAAAACGCCGCCTGGGCCGAGCGCGCGCCGGTCGAATGCTGGTTCGAGGCCACGGTCGCGCCGCTGCGGCTCGAGGGTTTCGAGCCCGGCGCGGTCGTCAGCCTGCGCGATCTCACCGAAGCGCGGCGGGTCGAGCGCATGCGCGCCGATTTCGTCGCCAACGCCAGCCATGAATTGCGCACGCCGCTGGCGTCGCTTCTCGGCTTCGTGGAAACGCTGCAGGGCCCGGCCCGCGACGACGGCGCGGCGCGCGAGAAATTCCTCGGCGTGATGCGCGAACAGGCGCAGCGCATGGCGCGCCTGATCGACGATCTCCTGTCGCTGTCGCGCATCGAGCAGCATCTGCATCTGCGCCCCGCCGATCCTGTCGATCTCTCGGCGCTGACCCTGCATATCGCCGAAACTCTCACGCATCTTGCGCGAGACAACGGCGTGCGGCTCGACCTCGACGCCGCCCCCGGCGTCGTCGCCCCCGGCGATCGCGACGAACTGGCGCGGGTCGTCGAAAACCTTATCGAAAACGCCATCAAATACGGGCGCCGCGACAGCGATCCGGCGCCGCGGGTGGAAGTGACGCTGCGTCAGACCGGATCGACAGCCGAGCTGACGGTGCGCGATTTTGGTCCGGGCGTCGCGCCCGAACATATTCCGCGCCTCACCGAGCGCTTCTACCGCGTCGACGCCAACAAGAGCCGCGCCAAGGGCGGCACCGGCCTCGGCCTCGCCATCGTCAAGCACATCGTGCTGCGTCACCGCGGCCGGCTGGCGATCGAATCGGACATCGGCGAGGGGTCGACTTTCCGCGTCCTTTTGCCGCTCGGCGCGCAGGGTCGTTGACAACATCCCGGCAAGGCTCGCCATCATCGCTGGCGTCGCCTATGATTCGGCGGTGATTCTCAGCTTCGACCCGCCGGGCCAGACCATGCAACTGCTCCAGTCTCTCTTCCTGCGTGTGAAAGACGGGCCCCGCGCCGACGAGGGTCGCGCCGAGACCGACGCGGGACCGGCCGGGGTCGCGGACGCAGCCGGCCTGCGCCTCGATCGGCGCCTCGCCTATCGCAACGACACGCAGAAATATGTGTTCCTGATCGTCGAGCCCTGGTCGGAGGAATACATGATCCGCTCCGGCGAATCGGTCGAAATCCTTATTTACGTCGACGCGTCGACGCCGCTCGCCGACAGCGCCGCCCAGCCGATCGACATGGCGCATGTGCCGGATGGGCTGGTCATCCACGGCTTCCCCGGCTCGGTGATCTATGTGGCGCAGGACGGCGCGATCCTGGAGCCGATCCAGAACTGAGGCGCTCCAGGACAGGGGCGGGTCCGAGCCTCAGCCGGTGTTGCGCAGACCGGCCGACACGCCGTTGATCGACATCAGAATGCCTTCACGGATGTCGTCGTCGGTTTCGCCGGAGCGCCAGCGGCGGATCAGTTCGATCTGCAGATAATTGAGCGGCGCCATGTAGGGGAAGCGAAGCTTCAGCGATCTCGCCAGCGCCGGATTGTCGGCAAGGCGTTCCTTGTGCTCCAGAATCTGCTCGAGCGCCGACAGAGCGCGGTCGCGCTCGGCGGAAATTTCGCCGAAAATCTTTTCGGCCAGTTCGCGGTCGGGCGCCAGCGCGGCGTAGTGGCGGGCGATCGACGGGTCGGTCTTGGACAGGATCATGTCGATGTTGGACAGGATCGTCCGGAAGAACGGCCATTCACGGTTCATGCGGCGCAGCAGCTCCAGCCGCGGCTTCGGGTCCTTTTGCAGGAACCGCGCGATCGCCGAGCCGAAACCGAACCAGCCCGGCAGCGCGACGCGCGCCTGCGCCCAGGAAAAGCTCCACGGAATGGCACGCAAATCCTCGATCTTGCGCGAGGGTTTGCGCGAGGCCGGGCGTGAGCCGATGTTGAGCGAGGCGATTTCGGAAATCGGCGTCGAGGCGAAGAAGTAGTCGACGAATCCCTCCGTGCCGTAGACGAGCTTGCGATAGGCGCTCATGCCCGCCTGCGACAGCTCCTCGGCCGCATCGAGAAATTCCTGTGACGGGGCGGCGGCGTGCGACAGCAGCGTCGCCTCCAGCGTCGCCGCCACCAGCAGTTCGAGATTGACCCGGCCGATCGTTGGATTGGCGTATTTGGCGGCGATCACCTCGCCCTGTTCGGTGAGCCGGATCTGGCCGTTCACCGTGCCCGGCGGCTGCGCCAGAATGGCGTCGTAGGAGGGGCCGCCGCCGCGCCCCACCGTGCCGCCGCGGCCGTGGAACAGCCGCAGCGAAATATTGGGGATGGTCGCGAAGAACTCCGCCAGCGCGGTCGAGGCGCGATAGAGCTCCCAGATGCTGGTGAAGACGCCGCCGTCCTTGTTGCTGTCCGAATAGCCCAGCATGATGTCCTGGGCGCCGCTGGACGAGGCGATCAGTTTCTGGATGCCCGGCAGCGCGTAGAAATCGCGCATGATCGGCTCGGCGTTGCGCAGATCGCCGATGGTTTCGAACAGAGGCACGATAATCAGATCGGCCGTCGTCCTGCCGGCGTCGCGCGGATCGAGCGTGCCGCGCATCAAACCGGTTTCCTTTTGCAGCAGCAGCACTTCGAGCAGGTCGCTGACCGTTTCGGTATGGCTGATGATGTAATGGCGGATCGCTTCGTCGCCGAAGGCGGCGCGCATTTCCACCGCGCGCTCGAAAATGTCGAGTTCGCTGCGCGCGCCTTCGCTGTAGTCGGTCTGCGGCAGGCGCAGGGGCCGCGGATCGCACAGCAGCCGCAGCAGCAGCCGCTGTTTCTCTTCCTCCTCCAGCGTGGCGTAGTCGTCGCAGACGCGGGCGGTCGCCATCAGTTCGGCGACGACCTCCTCGTGGCGCTCCGAGCACTGGCGCAGATCGACGGTGGCGAGATGGAAGCCGAACACTTCCACAGCGCGGATCAGCGGCTCGAGCCGCTGCGTGGCGATGGCCTCGCTGTGATGCAGGCGAAGGCTTTCGTCGATGACGACGAGATCGGCGAGGAACGCCCAGCTGTTGGCGTAAGGCGCGCCCGGCGCCAACGCATGGCGCTGCGCCTCGGTTCCGGTCAGCGCCCACAAGGTGCCGGCCAGCCGCGAATAGACGCCGATCAGCGCCCGCCGATAGGGTTCGTCCGCCCGGTGCGGATTGTCGTCGCCCGAGCGTTCGGCAAGGTCCTCCAGCGCTTTGGTGCAACCGGCGTATTTGCGCGAGATGGAGAGTTCGGCGCCGAGTTCGTGCACTTCGACGAGATAGGAGCGCAGCGCCGTTTCGCATTGCAGGCGCAGCGCGGTGGAGAGGGAATCGGCGGTGACGTTGGGGTTGCCGTCGCGGTCGCCGCCGACCCAGGCGCCCATGCGCAGGAACGGCGGCACCCGCAGACCGTCGAGCCGATGCTCGATCTCGGCATAGAGCCGCGGAATTTCCTTGAGGAAGGTGGAGCGGTAGTAGGAGAGCGTGTTCTCGATCTCGTCGCGCACCGTGAGGCGCGAATGACGCAGCAGTTCGGTCTGCCAGAGCTGCGAGACGCGGGCCGTGAGCTGCGCTTCATTGGCGGCCAGAGCAGTCCGGCCGGTGATGTGTTCGCGCGCCGCCAGCAGCTTGAAGATGGCGTGTTCGGCGTCCAGCAGACATTTGCGGCGCACTTCGGTGGGATGAGCGGTCAGCACCGGCGACACCCAGCCGCGCGACAGCGTCTGCTGGATTTTCGCAGCGCCGACGCCGGCCTTGCGCAGATGCGTGAAGGTCTTCGACAGCGACGGCTCGCCCGTCACTGCCCCCTGCCCCTCCGCCCGGGCGCGCTGCTGCAACGGGTGCAGATCCTCGGCGATATTGGCGAGATGCGAGAAATAGGAAAAGGCGCGGATGACGATGACCGATTCCTTGGGCGACAGGGCGCGCAGAATTTCGTCGAGCTTGCGGTCCGAATCGGCGTCGCCCTTGCTGGCGGCGACCGAGAGCCGGCGGATGGTCTCGATGCGCTCGAACGTCTCTGCTCCCTCGTGCTCGCGCACGGCGTCGCCGAGCAGGCGGCCGAGCAGCTTGATGTCGGCGCGCAGCGAATCGTCGCCGCCGTTCTCCGGCGCCGGGGCAGCGGCAACGGGTTCGGGAAAAGGCTTGGTTTCGGTGGAGGTGGTCATCGCGCGGCGCTTGTCCCTGGGACGTCTCGAACGTATCGAGCTATAGCAGGCTTTGCGGCGGCTGACGACGGCGCGACGCGAAGGACGCTTGGCGCCGCCCGCCGCAAGGCTACAATGGCCCAAGCGCCCAGCAATTCGAACCCGACCGGCGGTCCTGTCCCCATGATGCGTCAATATGAACTTGTCGAACGCGTGCGCAAATACAACCCGCGCGTCGACGAGGACTTGCTCAACCGGGCTTATGTCTACGCCATGAAGGCGCATGGAACGCAGACGCGCGCGTCCGGCGATCCCTACTTTTCGCATCCGCTGGAGGTGGCGGCGATCCTCACGGATCTCAAACTCGACGACGCCACCATCGTCGCCGCGGTGCTGCACGACACGCTCGAGGACACGGACGCCACCCGCGAGGAAATCGACCGGCTGTTCGGCGAGCAGATCGGGCATCTGGTCGAAGGCCTGACCAAGATCGAAAAGCTCGATCTCGTCACCAAGCAGGCGCGGCAGGGCGAGAATTTCCGCAAGCTGCTGCTGGCGGTGGCCGAAGACGTGCGGGTGCTGCTGGTCAAGCTCGCGGACCGTCTGCACAACATGCGCACGCTGCATTATGTGCCGCAGGACAAGCGCGCCCGGATTTCGCAGGAAACGCTCGACATCTACGCCCCGCTCGCCGGCCGCATGGGCATGCAGAAGCTGCGCGAGGAACTGGAGGAGCTTGCGTTTCGCCATCTGATGCCCGAGGCGTGGCAGACGATCGAAAAGCGCCTGCATGATCTGCGCACCAAGAACGGTCGCATCATCAAGAAAATCGAAGACGAACTGACAACCGAATTCTCGGCGCGCGGCATCGAGGCTGCGGTCACCGGTCGGCAGAAGACGCCCTATTCGGTGTGGCGCAAGATGGAGAAGAAATCCGTCTCCTTCGAACAATTGTCGGACATCTTCGGGTTCCGGATCATCGTCGGCTCGCTCGACGACTGTTACCGGGCGCTGGGCGTCGTGCACAGCAAATGGTCGAGCGTCCCGGGGCGCTTCAAGGATTACATCTCGACGCCCAAGCAGAACGATTACCGTTCACTGCACACGACTGTCATCGGCCCCGGTCACCAGCGCGTCGAATTGCAGATCCGCACCGGCGACATGCATGAGATCGCCCGCTTCGGCATCGCCGCGCATGCGCTCTACAAGGACGCTGTCAATATCCAGGGCCGCGAAGACCTCGCGCGCGAGAGCCGGGCCTTTCGGTGGTTGCAGGAAACCCTCGATCTTCTCGCTCATGGCGACAGTCCGGAAGAATTTCTCGAGCACACGCGGCTGGAGCTGTTTCAGGATCAGGTGTTCTGCTTCACGCCCAAGGGCGGGCTGATCGCCCTGCCGCGCGGCGCGACGCCGATCGACTTCGCCTATGCGGTGCACACCAAGCTCGGCGACTCGGCGGTGGGCGCCAAGATCAACGGCCGGGTGGCGCCGGTTCTCTCGCATCTCGCCAACGGCGACGAAGTCGAGATCATTCGCGCCGACGGCCATACGCCCCCGGCGGCCTGGGAGGCGGCGGTGGCGACCGGAAAGGCGCGCGCCGCCATCCGCCGCGCGACGCGCGAAGCGGTGCGCAAGCAATATGCAGGGCTCGGCCGGCAAATTGTCGAGCGCGCCTTCGAGCGGGCCGGGCGGTCCTTCTCCGACGAGCGGCTGAAAGCGGCGCTGCCGCGTCTCGCCCGCCCTTCGGTGGACGATGCGCTGGCGGCCGTCGGCCGCGGCGAAATCTATTCGGGCGATGTGGTGAAGGCTGTCTATCCGGACTATTCCGAGGAGCGCAAGCCGCCGCCCAAGGCCATCGGGCCCGGCGAAGCCGGCTGGTTCGGGATCAAGGCCAACGCCAATCTGGTGTTCAAGGCCGCCGACCAGACCTCGCCCATTCCGGTGCGCGGCTTGCGCGGCGACGTGCCGGTGCGCTTTGCGCCGCAGGGCGGTGCGGTGCCGGGCGACCGCATCGTCGGCATCCTCACGCCGGGCGAGGGGATCACCATCTATCCGATCCAGTCGCCCTCGCTCACCGCCTATGACGATCAGCCGGAGCGCTGGCTCGATGTGCGGTGGGACCTCGAGGGCCATCCGCGCGAGCTGTTTCCGGCCCGGCTCGTCGCTATGGCGCTGAACGAGCCGGGATCGCTCGGCGCGCTGGCGAGCCTCATCGGCGAAACCGGCGCCAATATCGACAATATCGCCTTCACCGCCCATTCCCCGGATTTCCGGGAAATGACCTTCGACCTCGAAGTGGCCGATCTCAAGCACCTCAACGACGTGATCTCGCGCCTGCGGGCCAGTCCGCTGGTCAGCAAGGTCGAGCGCATGGTGGGGTAAGGGCCGGGAGCGCCGCTCAGATCAGCTTCATGCCCTTGAAGCTGGCGTGGCCGTGGCGCCCGACGATGAGATGGTCGTGCACGGCGATGTTGAAGGGCTGGGCGATGGTGACGATGTCTCTCGTCATGCGGATGTCGGCGGTCGAGGGCGTCACGTCGCCGGAGGGGTGGTTGTGGGCGAGGATCATCGCCGAGGCGCCGAGCTCCAGCGCCCGTTTGACCACCTCGCGCGGATAGACCGGCGTGTGGTCGACCGTGCCGACCCCCTGCACCTCGTCGGCGATCAGCGCATTGCGCTTGTCGAGGAACAGGATGCGGAACTCCTCGCGCTCGGCGTAAGCCATGGCGGCGCGGCAGTAATCGACGACATCCATGAAGGACCCGAGAACCTGCCGCTTCTGCAATGCGCCGCGGGCGAGACGCCGGGCCGCAGACTCGACCAGCTTGATCTCGACGATGGCCGCTTCGCCGAGCCCCTCGATCTCCCGCAGCCGCTCCGGGCGGGCGGCGAGGACTTCCGAATAGGACCCGAAACGGGCGATGAGCGCCTTGGCCAGCGGCTTCACGTCGCGCCGGGCGATGGCGCGAAACAGTAACAATTCCAGTAATTCGTAATCGGCGAGAGCGGCTTCCCCGGCCTCCATGAAGCGTTCGCGCAGGCGCTGGCGATGGCCGTGATAATGCGGCGCGGCCTCGCGCAGCCCGGCCGCTTCGTCGTCGCCCGGCGAAGCCTCCCGGCTCATGGAGAAGCCGGTCTTTCGCCGGCGTGGATGGGATTGTCGAGCCCGACCAGAGACTTCGTGAAGATTTCGCAGCCCGTCTCGGTGACGCCGATGGCATGTTCGAACTGCGCCGAAAGCGAACGGTCGCGGGTCACCGCGGTCCAGCCGTCCGACAGCACCTTCACCGGGGCCTTGCCGAGGTTGATCATCGGCTCGATGGTGAAGAACATGCCGGACCGCAAGGGCACGCCGTCGCCCGGGACGCCGTAGTGGAGAATGTTCGGCTCGTCGTGGAACAGGCGTCCGAGCCCGTGGCCACAGAATTCCCGTACGATCGAGCAGCGCTCGCTCTCGGCGTATCTTTGGATGGCGGCGCCGATGTCGCCGGTGGTGGCGCCCGGCCTGACCACGGCGATGCCACGCATCAGCGCCTCATAGGTCACGTCGATCAGCCGCTGCGCCTTGCGCGGGATTTCCCCGACGCCGAACATGCGCGAGGCGTCGCCGTGCCAACCGTCGACGATGAAGGTCACGTCGATGTTGACGATGTCGCCCTCGCGCAGGGGCTTGGCGTCCGGCACGCCGTGGCAGACGACATGGTTGATCGAGGTGCAGATGGATTTGCGATAGCCGCGGTAATCCAGCGGCGCCGGGTAGATGTTGTTGTCCATCGCGAACTGGAAGACGAGATCGTCCAGCGCCTGCGTCGTGACGCCGGGCTGCACATGCGGCAGCAGCATGTCCAGCGCCTCGGCGGTGAGCCGGCCGGCCTTGCGCATGGCTTCGTAATCGGCAGCGCCGTGCAGTCTGATCTGTCCGGTCTTGCGCGCAGGCGGGGCGAGATGGGACTCGATATAGGTCATGAGCTTCGCTTCTGAATCGGGCTGTGCCGGTCATATTGAGCGAAATGCGCGGCAAAGCAAGGCTGCGGACAAGGATTAAGGCCCGCCGCGCTCCCTTCGCCGCGATCCGGTAATGATGCAATCTGAGCCAATCCGGCATCTTTAGGAAAATAAGCCATGACGCTTGATGATATTGCCGCTTCCCTACCCAATGGTTTTCACGACGCCGTTCTGAAAACGGTCTCGCTGGACTTCGTGAACTGTGAGGCGAAACTACGCCTTTCCGTCTGGATCGGCGAACCCGGCGCAAATACCGACGCTGAACGTGAACTATACAGGAATGCGGAAGTTTGTCTCGAAGGTTTGGTCTATTGGATATCGGAGCCACCCCGCACCAAGGACTATTTACACAAAGGCGCGCTGGTATTCGACATGGGCGCATTGGAGACGCTCGCCGAACCGCCATCGTCGCCACCGCCCGAAGCGCCTGCCGACTCGTTCACAAATTGGTTGTTCGTGCGCGACTGGAATGCCTTTGTCTTTGTCGCGGCGCGGGACAGCAGGTTGTCCTGGCTCGATTGAAACAGATGCCCCGGCAGTCGATTGTTGTGACGCCGGGAATGATGGTATCTCCCTTGCCCATGAATAAGTATGCGGACACGATACCCACGGCCGAAAGCGGCGACGTCCTCACGCGCGGCGTGCGGCCCTTTGCCGTGCCCTTCAAGGGCGATAGCGTCACCGCCGACCTGCGCTGACCGTGGTCACCCTCCTCCTCGCCCTCGCCGCCCTCGCCGCCTGGCTCTGGCTCATCGCCTTCAACGGCGGGTTCTGGCGGCTGACTGAGCGCGATAGCCGCTTTGCGCCTCAGGGCGCGCAGGCGCCGGCGGAGGCCAGCGTCACCGCCGTCATCCCGGCGCGGGATGAGACGGATGTGATCGCCCGCAGCGTCTCGTCGCTGCTGCGCCAGCGCTTTCCCGGCCGTCTCGACATCGTGCTGGTCGACGACGCCAGCGACGACGGCACCGGCGAGGCGGCGCGTGCCGCGGCGACGTTGCTGGACGCGGGCGATCGGCTCGAAGTGCTGCGCAAGGAGGCGCTCGCCGCCGGCTGGACCGGCAAGCTCGCCGCCATGAACCACGGTTTCGAACATGTCCGCAGCCGGCCGCAGCAGCCGGATTTCATCCTGTTCTGCGACGCCGACATCGAATTTGGCAAAGACGTCGTCGCCCGCCTCGTCGCCGGCTCCCTCGCCCGAAACACCGTGCTCGCCTCGCTGATGGTGAAGCTGCGCTGTGAGAGCTTCGCCGAACGCTGGTTCGTCCCGGCCTTCGTGTTCTTCTTCCAGATGCTTTACCCCTTCCGGCAGGTGAATGATCCGAGGCGCAGGATGGCCGCCGCGGCCGGCGGCGTGATGCTGGTTCGCCCGCAGGCGCTGGCCGACGCCGGCGGCCTCGTCGCCATCAGGGATGCGCTGATCGACGATTGCGCGCTCGGCGCTCTGATGAAAACTCAGGGTCCGATCTGGCTCGGCCTCACCGACGAAGTCTTCAGCCTGCGGGCCTATCCGCATGTCGCGGACATAGAGAAGATGGTGTCGCGCTCCGCCTATGCGCAGCTCGGCTATTCGCCGCTGCGACTCGTCGGCGCAGTGCTCGGCATGGTCGTCGTCTATCTCGCCCCGCCGCTGGTCGCGCTGTTCGGCGAGAGCCCGGCGCGGGAGGCCGCGCTGGTGGCGTATCTCATAATGATTCAATCCTATATGCCGAGTTTGCGGTTCTACGGTCTCGCCCGCGGACGCGCCCTGGCTTTGCCGCTGGTCGCGGCGTGCTATACGTGGTTCACGATTCTGTCGGCCTATCGGCACATGACGGGTCGCGGCGGCGCCTGGAAGGGCCGCTATCAGGCGCCGGCCAACGGGCGCCTCGGGTGAAGATGGAGTCCTGCGGCCAGATGATCGACATTGCCGAGACTGGATCGGGCAAGGGCCACAAGGACGAGAATTTTCCCGTCGCGTCCTTTCTGATCGCCCCGCGCCATCGCGCGCCGATCCTCGCCTTTTACGATTTCGTGCGGGCCGCCGACGATATTTCCGACCATGCGACGCTGACCGGCGAGCAGAAGCTCGAGCTGCTCGATCGCCTCGACGCCGCGCTGATGGGCAAGGGGCCGGACGATCCGGTCGCCGCGCGGCTGCGCGAGACCTGCCGTGAGCGGCGGCTCGACCCCCAGCACGCCCGCGATCTGGTGACCGCCTTCAAGCGCGACGTGACGCAATTGCGCTACCGCGACTGGGACGATCTCGTCGATTACTGCCGCTATTCGGCCATGCCGGTCGGGCGCTTCGTGCTGCAGGTTCACGGGGAAGACGAAAGCCGCACCTGGCCGGCCAATGACGCGCTGTGCGCCGCCTTGCAGGTGATCAACCATCTTCAGGACTGCGGCAAGGATTACCGCGATCTCGACCGCGTCTATGTCACCGCGGAGGCGCTGGACGCCCATGGCGCGCGCGTCGAAATGCTGGGCGCGGCGCAAGGCGCGCCGCAGCTTCTCGCCGCGATTCGCGATCTCGCCGGGCGGACGGACGAGTTGCTCCAGCGCTCCGCGCCTTTCGCCGATCTCATCGACGATGTGCGCCTCGCCATGGAAGTCGGCGCCATCCAGACGCTGGCGGAGCATCTCACGCGCGGCCTGCGCGTCGCCGATCCGCTCAGCGAAAAGGTTCACGCCAACAAGCTGGAGTTTGCGCTGCGCGGAACGCTCGGGGCGCTCGGCGCCCTCTTGCGGCGCGTCTCGCGTCCCGGCCGCCGCGCGGCGGAGAGCTGCGCGCCATGAGCCTCGCCGACGCCGCCGTGGCGCAAATCCCCACCGTCGCCGCCAAGAGCACCTTCTACCTCGCCATGCGCCTGCTCGAGCCGGAGCGGCGCGACGCCATGTATGCGATCTACGCCTTCTGCCGCGCGGTGGACGACATCGCCGACGAGGAGGGCGATCCGGTCCTGCGGGCGCAAACGCTCGACGCCTGGCGGCGCGATCTCGACGAACTCTTCGCGGGCCGCATCCGCGCGCGGTGCAGTTTTCTGGCCGAGCCGGTCCGCCGCCATCATCTCGACCGTGCCGATTTCGAGGCGATCATCGACGGCATGGCGATGGATGTGGAGCGCGACATCGTGGCGCCGGACTGGGAGACGCTCGATCTCTATTGCGACCGAGTCGCCAGCGCTGTCGGGCGGCTGTCGGTGCGCGTCTTCGGCCTCGCCGACGATCCCGGCCCGCTGCCGACCGCGCCAAAACTGCTCGCCTATCATCTCGGCCGCGCCTTGCAGCTCACCAACATCCTGCGCGATCTCGACGAGGACGCGGCGCGCGGCCGGCTCTATCTGCCGCGCGAGGCGCTGGAGGCGGCGGGCGTCGCCGATGTCACGCCGGCCGCGGTGATGGCCCGGGACAGCCTCGACGCCGTCTGCGCGCCGGTGGCGGCGCGGGCGCTCGGCCACTATGACGAAGCTGCGCAGCTGATGGGGCAGTTGCCCAAGGGGCCGATCAAGGCGCCCTATTTGATGGGCGCCGCCTATCGCTCGATCCTCGACAAGATGACCACCCGCGGCTACGCGCCGCCGCGCCCGCGTGTTTCGGCCTCGAAGCCGAAGCTCCTGCTGGCCTTCCTGCGCTACGCTCTGACATGAGCGGAACCGTCCACATCGTCGGCGCCGGCCTTGCCGGCCTCTCCTGCGCGGTGCGGCTCGCCGATGCCGGCCGCAAGGCGGTGGTGTATGAGGCCGCCCGCATGGCCGGCGGGCGCTGCCGTTCCTACCATGACGCGACGCTCGACATGGTCATCGACAATGGCAATCATCTGCTGCTGTCGGGCAATCGCGCCGCCCTGGATTATGCCACGCGCATCGGCGCCGCCGGGGCTTTGACCAGCCCCAAAGAGTGCGTGTTCGATTTTTACGACGCGCGCACGAAGGAGCGCTGGAAGCTGCGCCCCAACGACGGGCGGCTGCCCTGGTGGGTGTTGTTCGCGGATCGGCGCGTGCCCGGCACGAAGCCGCTGGACTATCTCGGCGCCGCCACGCTGCTGCGCGCCAAAAAAGGCGCGACCATCGGCCAGACCATGCAATGCTCCGGCCCGCTCTACGAGCGGCTGTGGGGGCCGGTGCTGCTGTCGGCGCTCAACACGCATCCGCCGGACGCCTCGGCGGAACTTGCCGGCGCTGTGCTGCGCGAAACGCTGGCGGCGGGCGGCGAAGCCTGCCGACCGGTCGTGGCGCATCACGGGCTCGGCGAAGCCTTTGTCGAGCCGGCGGTCGCGCATCTGGAAAAGAAGGGTGTTCTGGTGCGCTTTGGCGCCCGCTGCCGGGAAATCGGCTTCGACGGTGATCGCGCCGCGCGGCTGGTCTTCGCCGATGAATCCATCGAGCTTGGCGCCGGCGACAGCGTCGTCGTCGCGGCCCCGGCCTGGGCGGCGGCGGAGCTCTTGCCCGGCCTCGGGACGCCGGACGATCACCGCGCGATCCTCAATGTCCATTTCAAAATCGATCCGCCCAAGGGGCAGCCGTTGCTGCTCGGCATGATCGGCACGCTCACCGAATGGCTGTTCGCCTTCGAGGGGCGATTGTCGGTCACGATCTCGGGCGCCGACCGGCTGATGGACCGCCCGCGCGAAGAGCTGGCCGCGGCGATCTGGGCCGAAGTGGCCGAGGCCAGCGGCATCGACGCGCCACTGCCGGTCTGGCAGATCGTCAAGGAAAAGCGCGCCACCTTCGCCGCGACGCCGGCGCAGGAGGCCCGCCGCCCCGGCCCGCGCACCCGCTGGGACAATCTGCTGCTTGCCGGCGACTGGACGGCGACGGGATTGCCCGCGACGATCGAGGGCACGATCCGGTCGGGCTATCGGGCGGCGGAGCTGCTCGGGGCGTGACGACCTTGCGGACGATTCAGGTCCCGACTTTATGGTTTCTTAAGTCTTGACGGCTGCAATGGCCTGGTCACGCCGATCCTCCATGAGGAGAGAAAAGATCATGGCCACAAAGTCCGCCGCCTTGCTGGGTGTTGCGCTCGCCTTGATGACGACGACGACGACAAGCGCCCAGGAGGAGCGAGGTGGTCGTGGCGGCTATATGCGCCAACTCGAATGGGACTGCGACAACGGTGACGACGACGCCTGTGAACGCGCGAGATCCTTCCGACGTCACAGGCGCGAAGAACACGAATGGCGGGAACAGGAGCAAGGGGATCGGTTTCGGGAACCGCCTATGCGGCGACGTGACGACTGGCGCGAGCGTGAGCCCGAGGAGAGGCGCGATCATCGCCAGACCTTTCCCTCCGCTCCGCAAGTCGACCCAAAAGTTGCAACCTGCCTGGCGATCGAAACGAATTACAACAATTGCGTAAAGCAACAGCAAGGTAAGCCGGGCCATCAAAATGATTGCGTCCCATGGGTCGTTCAACTCAAGGCGAATCACTGTTTTTAGTTCCCCGCGCTTTTGAGAAAACGCGCGATTCATTTGAGTGCGCTGGCGCGTTTTCCCGCGAACGCAAAGCGGGATCATCCGAAGCGACGCAGGCTGCCGCCTGAGGCCGGCGCGTGACCTGCCCGCCATGCCGCCACCAGACGCCCAGCAGCCCGGCGATCAGTACTGCGCCGAGCCCCTGTGGCAGATACGACCACGCCGTCTTGCCGACGCGGAAGGGAAAGCGCGCAACCTGCCGCGCGCCGCCCTCGCCGGGGCTCGACAGTTCGACGACATAGCGGCCCGCCGTCCTGAAATCATGTCCCACCGAAATGATCCCGCTCGCGTAAAGCCTCGGCGGCAACGCAGCTTCCGTCGCGCCGTCCTCGCGCAAGATGCGCAGTTCGATCGGGACGGCGCGCAGGGCGTCGTCGACAAGATCGAACGTCAGCATCAAAGGGCCGTCCGTGGGGAATTCGTCGCAATATTTGTCGCGCGGCGCGTCAGGGTGATAGCCGGCGATTTCGATGGTCGATCCGCCGAGCGTGACGACGCAGGCCTTGCTGGAGGAATCCTTGTCGTGGCTGAGCGCTTGGGCCGGCGCGGCGCCAAGCACCGCCGCAAGCCCGACCCCCGCCGCCAGCTTCACGCCAGAACCCGACGCGTCGCCTGTTTTAGCCAGGCGCGAGTTTTCTTGTCCACCAGAGGCGACAGCGCGTCGCGCACACGCTTGTGATAGGCGTCGAGCCAGGCGATCTCCTGCGCGTCGAGCAGTTTGGGCTCCACGCAGTTCAGATCGAAGGGCGCGAGCGTCAGCGTCTCGAAACCGCGCATCTCGCGCTCGCCCCCGGCGATCTCCCGCTGTTCGACGATGATCAGATTTTCGAGGCGGATGCCATATTCCCCGGCGCGGTAGTAGCCCGGTTCGTTGGACAGGATCATGCCGGGCTCCAGCGGCGTCGATCCGAATTTGGAGATGCGCTGCGGCCCCTCGTGCACCGAGAGATAGGAGCCGACGCCATGGCCGACGCCGTGGTCGAAGTCCAGCCCGGCTTCCCACAGCGCCCGTCGCGCATAGGCGTCGAGCTGCGCGCCGGCGACGCCCTTGGGGAACACCGCGCGCGCGATGGCGATATGGCCCTTGAGCACGCGGGTGAAATGATCCTTGAGTTGCTTCGACGCGCGGCCAACGACCACAGTGCGGGTCACGTCGGTGGTGCCGTCGCGATATTGGGCGCCCGAATCGACCAGATACACGCCCTTGCCGATGACGAGATTGCTCTTCTCGCTGACCCGGTAATGCGGAATGGCGGCGTGCGGGCCGAAGGCGGATATGGTGGGAAAGGAAATATCGCGCAGATCGCCGGCCGCGCGGCGGAAACTCTCCACCGCCTTGGCGGCGTCGATCTCGGTGAGCTTGCCGCTTTTCGCCGCTGTCTCGAACCAGGCCAGAAAGCTTGTGAGCGCCGCGCCGTCGCGCAGATGCGCGGCGCGGGCGCCGTCGAGTTCCGTCCTGTTCTTGACGGCCTTGGGCAGAGCGATCGGGTCTTCGGCAAGGCGCGGAGATCCGCCGGCTTCGCGCAATGCGGCGACGAGCGCGATGGGCGCCGTGCCGGCGTCGAACAGGATCGTTTCCTTGCGGGCGCCCGCTGCCGCGAGATCGGCGAGGAGCGCCTCGGGCGGCGCGACGGCGAGGATCCTGTCGAGCGAAGCGCGAGTCTTTTCGCCGAGCTTTTGCGTCTCGACATACAGCTTCGGCGCGCCCTCCTTCGGCAGAAAGGCGAAGCACAGAGGAATGGGCGTATGCGCGACATCGGCGCCGCGGATGTTGAAAAGCCAGCAGATGGCGTGGGGATCTGACAGCAGCGCGCCGTCGGCGCCGTCCAGCGCCTTGCGCAGCCGGGCGATCTTGGCCTCGGCCTTTTCGCCCGCGAGGCGCGGTGGATGCAGGACGATCTCGCCCATGGGCGGCGCCGGCCGGTCGTCCCAGCAGGCGTCGATGGGGTTCTCGTCCACCGCGACCAGCGTGATGTCCTTGCCGGCCAGCGCCTTTTCGAAGCGCTCGATCTGCCCGGCCGTATGCAGGAATGGGTCGTACCCGATGCGCGCGCCCTTGGGCGCAGTCTCGGCCAGCCAGCGAGCGGGCGGCGTTTCCCCGATGTCCAGCGGGGTGAAACAGGCGGCGTCGATCTCCTCGCGAACCTGAATCACATAGCGGCCGTCGACGAAGATCGCCGCCTTGTCCTTCAGAACCACGGCGATCCCGGCCGAGCCGGAAAAGCCGCTGACCCAGGCGAGTCGCTCGAAGGCCGGCGCGACATATTCGTTCTGGTGGCGATCGGAGCGCGGCGCGAGAAAGCCGTCGAGCCGCAGGTCGGCGAGTTTGCCGCGCAGGCGGGCGAGGTGATCGGCGACGGCGCCTTGCAGCGCGCTGTCGGCGAAGGACTGGAATTTTGCGTCGAACATGCGGGAAAGCTAGTGGATCGCCGCGCGAACGGCAATGGCGCGTCACGGGGCGGCGTGCACCGCCAGCCAGATTGTGGGTTCCGCGGCGTCGGTCCATTCCACGCGGTGGCGGAGGTGCGGCGGGATTTCCAGATGGTCGCCGGGACGCAGGATGCGCGGCGCCGCTTCCCCCTCCAGCCACAGCCCGGCTGAACCTGCGAGCAGCAGAACCCATTCGGTTTCGCTCTGGTCGTACCAGTATCCCGGCGGGCTGGCCTGCCCCTGCGACACGATCCGCTCGATCCGCGCGCCCGGCCAGCGGGCGAGCAGGGCGACATGTTCGTCGCCGCCCGGCGGCGGCAGCTCTGCGAAAATATTGCCGATGTCGATCATGGCCTGTTCATGGCTCCGCCAGCGCCGGCGCGCAAGGGAACCGCGCCGTCCGCGGCGCGTTCGAGCCCCGGAGCCACGGGGACACGCCACATGGACGCACGCAGCCCGGATGACGACGCGACATCTTTTACGCCAGATATTCGCTGGACGCTGTTCGGCATCTTCCTTCTTCTCCTTGCCGTGATGTTGGCGCTGGCCCGCAGCCTGTTGCTGCCGTTCGTTTGCGCCGCCGTCCTCGCATTCATGCTGGGACCGCTCGCAGCAGCGGCCAAGCGCGTGCGCGTCCCGGCCTGGCTGTTTGCCCTTGGCGTCGTGCTTCTGGTGGTGGGCGCTCTGAATGCGCTGGTGATGCCGTCTTTCGTCTTCATGATCGACTGGGTTCAGCGGCTGCCCGAACTGGTCGAGACGCTGGAGCGCAAGCTGCATCCGCTGATGGCGCCCTTCGATGCGCTGAAAGTCGCCGCAGCGGCCAAGGGCGGCCTGTCGCTCGACATGGCCGCCCTCGCGCAATCGGCCTTCACCTTCGTCACGCCGTCAGTCGGTGAATTGATCATCTTTCTCGCGGCGCTGTTCTTTTTGCTGACGAGCCGGACCGATCTTCGCCGCTATCTCGTCTTCCTGCACGATGATCGGGAACTGCGGCTGCGCACGCTGAAGATTCTCGATCTGATCGAAAACGATCTCAAACGCTACGCGGGGATGGTGACGGCCATCAATTTCACGCTCGCCTTCATCGTCGCGGTCGTCGCCTGGATCGTCGGCCTCCCGAACCCGCCGATCTGGGGCGTCGTCACATTCATCATGGAGTTCCTTCCCTATGTCGGTCCGACGGTGATATTTTCGACCTTGCTCGGCGCCGGCGTTCTGACTTTCGACTCGCCGGGACAGGCGCTGATCGCGCCTTTCGTCGTCCTGACGTTGGATCTTTTCGAGGTGCATTTCGTCACGCCGGCCATCATTGGTCGCGAAATGGATCTCGCGCCGGGAGTCGTGTTCGTGTCGGTCGTTTTCTGGGCGTGGCTGTGGGGGCCGGTCGGCGCTTTTCTCGCCACGCCACTCCTCATCGTCGCCTCGGCGACGATGGCGCATCTGTCGAACAAGCACGAACCCGATTTGCCATGAGCAAGGGGTCGCTGCTTGTGGCGCGACCGATCGCATCCCTTCTCTTTTTCCGGACCGCGTCACAATTTCGTCGGCGCCCGGCCAAACCGATTGTCGCGACAACCGCCGTTAATCGATTCGATCTTCGACAAGGCTTCGGCGATTTCATCGAGCGGCGGCAGCGATCCACCGGACATGTTCTCCTCGGTCGCGCGCTGCAGGGCGCGAGCGTCGAGTTCCCAGCGCTCGAGGATCTCGATCTTCTGCTCCCGCGACAGATTGGCGACGCCGACGACGTCGCAAGGGGCTTCGAACACCTGCGGCGGCGAGATCATCGCCTGTTCGACTTCCTTCGCGGTGAGAACATGCGGACGCGATCTCATGACAGTTTCCTTTACGCCAAGGAGGAAGCGTCGATCCTCTCCCCGCGGGCGAGGAGAGGATCGAGGGCATCAGACGTCGCGCAGACGGCCGCCGAAGCCAGCCATGGCGCTGGCGATGAAGGCGCCGACGACGAGGGCGAGCGCCGTGACCAGCGCCGCCGCCGCCGTCGCCTTGCGGGCTTCTTCGGCGGCATCGCGCGCCTTGGCCTTGGCGTCGTTCACCTGCTGGAGGCCCGCATCGACGCGGCGCTGCGCTGCGTCCGTCGACTGGCCGGTCTGCTGGCCGACGATCAGCGCCAAATAGCGCCTGTCGGCGTCGGACAGGGGACGCGTCCCCGTCACTTCGCCGGCAATGAGCCGCCCGGCTTCGGCGCGCGCATTGATCCCCGAAGCGCCGGCAGCGACGGCGGCCGCGCCGGTCAGCGGCGCGCCTTCCTGGCGGAACATCATGTCGATGACATAGTCGGTCGGCGTGGCGACGTTCGCGGCGCGGCCGCTCATGCTCTGCGCGCTGCCCCGCGCGGCGCCTGATGCGACGGTCGACATCGCGCCGACTGCGCCGCTGACGCCGGCATAGGCCAGCGACAGCAAGGTCACCGCAACGATGATGTTGGCGATCGCCCAGGACAGAAAGCCGTGCGCGGTGTCGCGGAAGAACACTTCGTCTTCATGAATGCCTTCCCAGCGCGTGCGCAGACGCCCGGTCATGTAGCCGCCGAACGCCGACGACAGCCATTCGATGAGAATGAGGCCGATCGCCACAGACGACAGGATCGTGGTCGCGCTGGCGCCCTTGTCGGGCAGGGGCGACGCCATGCCGCTCCAGATGGCGATGCCGAGCGTCCAGAGGACGAGGCTTGTCGCCGCGGCGACCACGGCCCCGGCGAACACGGCGCTCCAGGACACGGCGGAAGCGTTGGAAGCAACGACGAGCGGCGTCGCATCGCCGGTAGAGCTCATACGCACGGTTTCCATGGGGAGTCTCCATGACGTTGCGGATGCGGGCCCGGCGCGGGGCGCGCATGGAGGCGGTGAAGTTTGTTGCGCGTGTTCTGGAACAACAACGCAGCTGGTTGGTTCTGACGGCAGTCCAAACGCGCACTCACAGCCGTTGTTCCGAATTCCTGCCGGTTCGATCGAGACGACGACGCGTGATTTGGGTTTGTCGATGGACCGGAGCGAAACATTCGAGGAGACGACAATGCGTCATTTGTCCCTGAAAACCGCAGCGATCGCCGCCGCTTTGACGGCTTCGTCCATCCTGCTGGCGCCGGTCGGCGCGCAGGCCGCTCCGGCGCTCGCCGGCGCGAAACTGACCGCGCCGGGCCCGGCGGTCGACAGCGTGCATTGGCGCCGCTGCTGGCATCGCCATCACCATCATCATGTGTGGCGTCACCACGCCTATACCTATGGCTACGCGGCGCCGAGCTACGTCTATCCCGACACTTACGGCTATGCCGCCTCGCCGATGACGTACGATTACGGCACCTACGGCTCGGCCGCCAATTGCGGCTGCGGGACCTATGGTTCCGGATTGCTCGGCAGCCCCGGCCTGCTGGGCATCGGCTTCCTCGGTCTTTGAGACCTTTGTCCTGACGGGGCCGCGGGCGACTTCGCCCGCGGCCCTTTCGCGCGTGCGATCGCCGCCGATTGCCACTTGTTCTTTCGCAAGTTAAAACCGCGGTCTTCCGCGCGGAATCACCCGCGCGTTCGCGCTCCACGCCGGCTCGCAGCGGCGACTGGACGCAAGAGGAGAAGACCATGGTGCAGGTCACGTTTCCGGATGGCGCCGCGCGCGCCTATGAGCCCGGTGTCACGGGCTTCGATATCGCCAAAGGCATTTCGCCTTCGCTCGCCAAAAAAAGCGTCGCCATGACGCTGGACGGCCAGTTGCGCGATATCGCCGCGCCGATCGAGCGCGACTCGAAAATCGAATTCGTCACGCGGGAAGACCCGCGCGCGCTCGAACTCGTCCGCCACGACTGCGCCCATGTGCTGGCCGAAGCCGTGCAGGAGCTTTTTCCCGGCACGCAGGTCACCATCGGCCCGGTGATCGAGAACGGCTTTTATTACGACTTCCACCGGGCCGACCCCTTCACCCTCGATGATCTCCCCGTCATCGAGAAGAAGATGCGCGAGATCATCGCGCGCGACGCCACGATCGTGCGCGAGGAATGGGACCGCGACGACGCGAAGGACTGGTTCCTGGCGCGTGGCGAAACCTTCAAGGCCGAGCTGATCGACGCCATTCCCGCCGGCGAGAAGCTGTCCATCTACAAGCAGGGGCAGTGGCAGGATCTCTGCCGCGGCCCGCATCTGCCCTCCGTCGGCAAGGTCGGAACCGCCTTCAAGCTGATGAAGGTTGCAGGGGCTTATTGGCGTGGCGATCACACGAGGCCGATGCTGTCCCGCATTTACGGCACCGCCTGGCTCAAGCAGGAAGACCTCGACGCCTATCTGCACCGCCTCGAGGAAGCCGAGCGTCGCGACCATCGCCGTTTGGGCCGCGAGATGAGCCTCTTCCATTTCCAGGAGGAAGGTCCGGGCACGATCTTCTGGCATCCCAAGGGCTGGCGGCTGTTCCAGACGCTGGTGTCCTACATGCGCCGGCGCCAGCAGCAGAACGGCTACGACGAGGTCAACACGCCGCAGGTGCTCGACCGCGCCCTGTGGGAGACCTCCGGTCACTGGCAGACCTATCGCGAGAACATGTTCCTCACCAAGACCGAGGACGAACGCATCTTCGCGCTCAAGCCGATGAACTGCCCCGGTCATGTTCAAATCTTCAAGAACGGGCTGAAGTCCTACCGCGACCTGCCCGTGAAGATCGCCGAATTCGGCATCGTGCATCGCTACGAGCCCTCGGGCGCGCTGCACGGCATGATGCGCGTGCGCGCCTTCACTCAGGACGACGCCCACATCTTCTGCTCCGAAGACCAGATCATGGAGGAGGCGCTGAAGATCAACGACCTCATCCTGTCGATCTACGGCGACTTCGGCTTCGCCGACATCGTCGTGAAGTTGTCGACGCGGCCGGAGAAGCGCGTCGGCTCCGACGAAGCCTGGGACAAGGCCGAAGCCGCCTTGCAGAAGGTGCTCGACGAACTGGCGCGGCGCGGGCTCACAACTTCGATCCAGCCGGGTGAGGGCGCCTTCTACGGCCCCAAGCTGGAATACACGCTGCGCGACGCCATCGGCCGTGAATGGCAGTGCGGCACCACGCAGGTCGACTTCAATCTGCCATCGCGCTTCGGCGCCTTCTACATCGGCGCCGACAGCGAGAAGAAGACGCCGGTGATGATCCACCGCGCCATGTTCGGCTCCCTCGAGCGCTTCACCGGCATCCTCATCGAACACTACGCCGGCCATCTGCCGCTGTGGCTCTCGCCCGTGCAGATCGTCGTCGCGACGATCACGCAGGAGGCGGACGATTACGCGCTGGAGATCGCCGCTGCGGCGCGCAAGCTCGGGCTGCAGGTCGACCTCGATCTGCGCAACGAGAAGATCACCTACAAGGTGCGCGAACATTCGCTGGCGAAGATTCCGGTGCTGCTGGTCGCCGGCAAGAAGGAGGCGGCCGAACGCACGATCTCCATCCGCCGCCTTGGCTCGCAGGCGCAGACCTCGATGGGTCTCGATGAGGCGTTGGCGGCGCTCGCGGACGAGGCGACGGCGCCGGACTTGAAGGGCTGAAGCTGGAACGGCGCCTTCGTCACATCGAAGGCGCCGTTCGAGGAACAGGGCGACGACAGAACAACCTTCGTCCAGAGCGTTGCCGGCGCTCGGCGCCGATCAGGACGCGATACCGCTGTCAGCTCGACGACGCTGGCGCTGCGCCCTCGAAAATTCCCAGGCTTCGATATTCCTCCACCCGCGACGGGTGAATCCAGAAACCATCGTTCGCGAACGAAATCTCCGCGTGGGGTTTCAGCACCCCTTGATGCCTCTCGCAGTGGAAATAGCCGTAGTCGAACATCGCCTCGACCACCATGGGATCCTTGTTGGCGTTTTCGATCATCAACAGCGGTTTCGTCCGGCGGAATATGCGTTCCGAGCCCTTGATCGCGGGGCCTTCATGGCCTTCGAGGTCCATCTTGATGGCGACGATCCGCTCCGCCTCGTCGCCGCGCGCTTCGAAAATTTCGTCGAGACTGGCCGACTCGATTTCGAGTTTCAGGATGTGGACTTCGTCGACGCCCGAATCCGTGCGCGGTTTGTAATGCGTTGCCGTATCGGCCAGAAGGAACGCGTAACGTTCGCAAAGCGTGGCGCCGGTCGACGCGATCGCGGTGATGCCTACGCCGTTCATCACCGGCATGAACATCCGCAGGACGCCCGATGTCCCTCCGACGGCTCGATGGATATAGTCGTAAGAGTCCCCCTCCAGCGCCTTGATCGCAGAGAGACAGGCGAGGTTGGATGGTATGGCGTCGATCGAGACGATTTTCGCCTGGCACCCGTGATAGCGCATTGCGATGGCGGAATAGCCGAAATGGGCGCCAACGTCGAGCACGAGCTGTTTTGGGTCGCGGAATACTGAAAAAACGTCGAATGTCGGTATAAAATAACCAAGCGCCGCTTCGAACGTCGGCCGGTCATTGTAAAAACCCCGAATTGTCTCCGAATAATCCGGAAGTTCGACTTCCGAGAGTGGGACAACATCAGCGTCTGTCAGCGAGTTGGCTTGCAGCCTGGCATAGAGCTGCTTGACTCGCGTGAGTAGCTCGGAAGTTTTCTCTGTCATAGAAGCTCTCCACGACCCGAAGGGGACGTCGACACGTACCCGCTATGTCGAGGCGCGCTCGCCTTCATCGGCCATCGCTTCCCGATAGGCGGCCACCACCTCGTGGGGATCGCCGTCGAGCTTCACGACGCCATTCTCGAGCCAGACCACGCGATTGCACTGCTCGCAGATGAATTCCAGTGCGTGCGAGACGATCAGCGTCGTGCCGCGCTTTGCGAAATCCGAGATGTAGACCTCGCATTTCTTCTGAAAGATCGCGTCGCCGACGGACAGCGCCTCGTCGACGATCAGGACATCGGCGTCGACATAAACGCAGATGGCGAAAGCCACGCGCGCAATCATGCCGCTCGAATAGGTGCGCATCGGCTCTTCGAAGGCAGGGCCGATATCGGCAAACGCCTTGATGTCCTCGATGCATGCATCGACTTCACGCCGCGAGAGGCCGAGGATCGCCGCGCCGATGCGCGCGTTTTCCCGTCCGGTCAGCAGACCGTCGAAGGCCGAACCCAGCGCCAGAATCGGCGCGATCCGCCCGGCGATGTGGAATTGTCCGCGCGTGGGCGCGGTGATGCCGCAGAGGATCTGCAAAAGCGTCGTCTTGCCCGCGCCGTTGCGCCCGATGAGCCCGACGCACTCTCCCTTCGAGATCTGGAAGTTTACGTCGTTCAGCACCCATTTTTCGCGGTAGAACCGCTGCCACGACCCGAAGAGGATCTGTTTCAGCTGGTCGTTCTGGTGCGCGTAGAGCTGGAACGCCTTGGCAAGGCCCTGCGCCTCGATCATGGGCTTAGATGACATCGACGATCACCGACCTGTAGCGCATGTAAAACCGACAGCCGGGCAGGCCCACCGCACCATGATCAGTCCGACGAAAATATTCAGGGCGCAGTTGACGACTTCGGTCGGCGCGGCGAATTGCGGCAGTGTCGGAGAAAAGATCGCCGTACAGGTCAGAATCATGAAAAGCGGCGCAAGCACAAACCAGAGCGGGCGGAGCGCGGATCTGCTGAAGCTCGAGATGAGCTCTCGACGAACGACGGCGCGGATCAGCTCTTTATACTGCCAGGCCCGGGTGAAAGGCGCGACGAGCTGGGTCGGTACGACAAACGATGACAGAATGACGTTCCTTTTTCGGGGCGATCGACAGCTTGATGTCCACATTGTCAAAGCCGCTCCGCGCAGTCAAGCGGACCTGGCTCCTCGTCGGGGCTCCGCCGCCCCTCGCGCCGTGATCGAGCGATTCGCCGTTCCGGGGAAGGGCGAATGGCTTCACGCGAGGCAGCATTTCTTGTATTTCTTGCCGCTGCCGCAGGGGCAGGGATCGTTGCGCCCCACATTGCGCAATTCGTTGACGTAAGGCGCCTCTTCCGCAAGGCTCTCGTATGCGAGGGTCTCCCCGCGCGCCGCCTGCGCCGCGAGGCGCTCCGATCGCTCCTTCTCCTCCTGACGGTATTCTTGCGAAAAGCCGTACCAGTCGGAGAGTTCGTCGACCGTGTCGCCCCAAAGGGTCCGGGAGTCGGCGTCGTCCCGCCAGGGCGCGTCGGGATGGGCGAGCGCATGGTCGAGGCCTTGCGCAAATTCCTTCTGGCTCATGATCGCGTCGTCGATCCACCCCTCGCGGAAGGCGCGCTCGACCTTGGGTCGCAGATGCGCGAGCCCGAGCTGTTCGACCATCTCGGCCCAGCCGCACCATACGATGGACGGCTCCTTTTCCAGAAAATCGAAGGCGCGGACGGCGAACTGCGCGACCCGGTCGCGCGGAACGGCGCCACGCACCGCCAGCAGTGTCAGCGCCGCGCAGATCTCAGCCCGGATCATGTCGTCGACCTCGCGATCGAGGACGGTTTCGAACATGGGCTCGAGGTCCCCGTCGAACACGCTGGCGAGGACGCGGGCGCAGGTCTCGAACAGGCCGTCGCCGAAAATATCCGCCGCCAGGGGCCGGCGCAGCAGCCGCAGGATCGGCCGACAGGCCGCCGTCTCGCGCCATTCGGCGAGCAGGAAAAAGGCGAAGAAGCCTTTCATCTCGTCCTGCTCGGGCGGCTCGGCGAGGGCGGCGATGCGTTCGATCTCCGCAATCAGCAGCGGCGTCATTTCCGCGCGGCGGGCGGAGGCGGCGCGCAGCGCGTCGACCGGCAGGCCGGCCTCGACATCGGCGAGGGCGGCGTATATTGCGGCGGGCGTTTCGAGGTCGGTCATGCGGCGCTCCTGTTGCGCAGCTTCCTATCGTTTCGATCGGCAGAACGCTACGGGGCGGCGACGAACAGCGCGAACCCCCAGGGTCGTGCAAACCCCGGCCCGGCGCTTCGGCGCCACCCTCGCCGGATCAGCGCCTGCGCGGTCGACCGGTTGAACCAGCCATGACCGACCAGCGCCACTGGACCATCCTGCGCCTGCGCGCACAGGAACCCGGCGCAGGCCTGCGCCCGCTGCTCCAGCGCCGCACGCGCGTCGGAGAGGTTCGGGTCGAGCGCCCCGCGCAGGCGCGCCAGCGCCAGCCAGATCGCAACAGGCAGCGGGACGGAAAGATGCGGGGCGTCCGGCGGCGCCTCGCGCCAATCGGCGCTGGCGGTCTGCGCCGTGACCCCGAGTCGCGCCAGCGTGTCGGAGACACGTGGCGCATCGCTGGCAAAAACGCGGGCGTCGCCCAGAGCCTCGCGCAGCGCCGACGGGGGAACGGCGCCGGGGACGAGGCCCGACTGTTCATATTCGGCAACGTAACGCGCAAAATCGGCAAACGAAAAAAGCCCGCTCGCCGGAAGGGCGACCGGGCCGTGTCTCGCGAGGAGGATCCTCATCCGCGCCGTCAGGCGGCGGGAGCGGCCTTCTTGGCGATTTCGCGCTTGATCTCGCGGGCGTTCTGCGACAATTCGTCGTCCTTGGCCTTGGCGAGGAAGCTGTCGAGGCCGCCGCGGTGTTCGACCGAACGCAGCGCCGCCGCCGAGATCCGCAGGCGCACGGCGCGAGCGAGAATGTCGGACACCAGCGTCACATTGACGAGATTGGGCAGGAAACGCGTGCGCGTCTTGCGATTGGAGTGGCTGACGAGATTGCCCGTCTGGACACCCTTGCCGGTCAATTCGCAACGGCGGGACATCGGTTTTCCTTTCGAACGTGCGTCTGGCGTGCGCCGGCGGGCGGCCATTTTGGGCCGATCCTCCGCCAGCATCGGTTGGAGAAATGACGAAGCGCCGCGCACGCGAAAACATGCGCGCCCGCTCCGGGAGGCGGCCTTATAGGATCGAAACCGGCGCCGCGTCAACAGTCTGGCGCGCCGGCGGGCCATTCCGGCGCGAGATTTTACGTGCGGGAAAGCTTTCGCCGCGCTTCTCGCAAAGCCTCTGGACATTGGCGTCGTTTCGCTGTCTAAGCCCCTCGTCGTTTCGCGCCGCGCGCCCGTCTTCCTGCAAGCCGCGGCGGCGCGGCGCATCGACATGACGGGATCATGCTCCGTCCGGGCGAGGCCTCGAAGCCCGGGCGCCTCGGGGCGACGACGGGGAAAGGTTGGGAAGTCCATGGCCGCCAAAGCTATTCTGCACATGCTCAGCACATTGAAGCACATGAGCCCCTTCGATGTGAACATGGCGGCCGACGCCGGCTTCGACGTGACGGTTCCCTACACGAATGTGACGCTGGACGAAGTGCCGGCGCTGGTGCAGGACGCGATGTTCTCCCGCGCCCCCTCGGCGGCCCTGCGCACCGGCATCTTCTTTGCCGGCCGCGACGCGGTTCTCGCCCTCGACATGCTCGAGGCGGCGCAGAAAGCGCTGCTGAAGCCCTTCGAGATTTCGCTGTTCGCCGACCCCTACGGCTCCTTCACCACCGCCGGCGCCATGGTCGCCTGCACCGAGAAGGTGCTGAAGGAAAAGAAGGGCCGCGAACTCAAGGGCGCGAGCATCGTGATCTACGGCGCCACCGGCGTCGTCGGCTACAGCTCCGCGGTGATCGCGGCGCTGGAAGGCGCGAATGTCACCATCGTCGGCTACAGCGGCATCGACCGCGTCGCCAAACAGGCCGAAGAAATGGCCCAGCGTTTCGGCATCAAGGTGACGCCGGCCGACGGCAGCAACACCGCCCAGGTGCGCGAACTGCTGCTGAAGCACGAAGTGGCGCTGTGCTGCGCCCGCGCCGGCGTGCAGGTCCTCTCGAAAGACGACCTCGAAGCCGCGAAGAATCTGCTGATCGCCTCCGACGTGAACGCCGTGCCGCCGCTCGGCATCGAAGGCTGTGGCCTGCACGACAATGGCGTGGTCATCTCCTCGCATGGCGCGCTGGGAATCGGCGCTCTGGCCATCGGCAATGTCAAATACGGCACGGAGTCGGGCCTGTTCAAGCAGATGGTCGAAGCCGACAAGCCGCTGTGCCTCGATTTCCGGCACGCATTCGCACTGGCCCGCAAGCTGGTGTGACGACGGGACATCGTGCGCCCGGAACACGGTTCCGGTTTTCGGACAGGCGCACGGACGGGTAGGCGCGCGGGCGGATCCCGCGCGTAAAGAGTTGAGTTCGCGCCGCGGGGCCTGGCTCTGCTGCGCGCTCATCGGCGGGCGTGGTTTTGCGCCTGGCCGTCATCGAAGATCCGGCGCGGTCGGCAAGCATGCGGCGCG
>Ga0265331_10000057_pt1 | contig 175827 bp, 162 predicted proteins | sample 41923metaG_FD_202088 | JGI IMG/M metagenome (GOLD analysis project Ga0265331, IMG submission 202088) | Rhizosphere microbial communities from Carex aquatilis grown in University of Washington, Seatle, WA, United States - 4-19-23 metaG | ecosystem: Host-associated > Plants > Roots >... | reverse complement strand
AGGCGCGACTTCTCTTCGAAAAGCGCGAAGGCAAGGCTCATGGCGAAGGCTCCGGGAATCACTCCGCCACAGAGAATCACGATCGCGCCAATTCGTTAACCGCCGTTAACCAGAGTTCGGAGCCCTGTGTCCTCGCGACCGCGTCTTGCGATCATCTCTGCGCTGACTACAATGCCACGCTGCATTTGGTTCGGCTTGCACAATTGATGGCGCGACGAGGGTTTGGAGCAGGCGTGGCGATCGAAGACGACGATCCTTGCACGAAGGCCGAGGCGGTCGCGCCCACGCCGGAGACCGACATCGAGGCCCTGCGCGAGAGCGAAGGGCGCCACCGCGCGCTGTTCGAAGCGATTGCCGACGGCGTCTTCGTCGCGCAGGACTACCGTTTCGTTTTCGCCAACGCCGCTCTGCCGCAGATGCTGGGGCGCGACCGCGCGACATTCACGGACATCCCCTTCGCCGCCGTGATCGCGCCCGAAGATCTCGACATCTGGACGGAGCGTTTCGAGGCGCGGGTCGGTTCCGGACCCGAGCCGGTCCCTCACTACGGGGTCCGCCTGCTGCACGCGAACGGCGAACGGCTCGACGCCGAATTGAGCGCCCGACGCATCGTCTATCACGGCCGTCCCGGCGTGCTCGGCGTGCTGCGCGACGTTACGGAACGCCGCAATGCCGAGACCACGCTTCGCGAGAGCGAAATGCGCTATCGAACGCTGGTCGATGCGGTGAGCGCGGTGACGTGGCGGTGCCCCTCCTCGGGCCTGCATGTCGCGCCCCAGCCGGACTGGATGGCGTTCACCGGCCAGAGCGCCGAAGAAATGCTCGGCGACGGCTGGATGCGCGCCGTGCATCCCGACGATCTCGCCGCGACGGCAACGCGCTGGGTGAACGCCGTGGCGCGCGGCGCTCCCTTCGAGGGTGAAGCCCGCTACCGGCGCCGCGACGGCGTCTGGCGCTGGATGAACGTGCGCGCTGCGCCTGTGCGCGATCGCGACGGCGCGGTGATCGAATGGTTCGGCATGAACATCGACATCACCGAGCGCAAGGACGCCGATGCGGCGCTGCGCGCGAGCGAGGAGCGGTTCCGAAAGGTGTTCCAGTCGGCGGCGACGGGCATCGCCATCTCCGCTCTCGACGGACGGATCGAACAGTGCAATCCGGCGTTCTGCGCGCTGCTCGGCTACAGCGAAGCGGAGCTGCGGGCGATTCACTTCCTGTCCATTGTTCATCCCGCGGATCGCTGCGCCAACATGACCGAAGCCGCCCGCGTGCTGGCCGGCGAGATCAAGGATTCCGAACATGAGAGCCGCTATCTCCGCAAGGACGGCGCAACTGTGTGGGTGCGCAAATATATTTCCGTCCTGACTGGAGAGGCGGGCGAACCTGCGCGGATCATCGCGCTGGTCACCGACATGACCGCGCGCCGCCGCGCCGAAGCCGAACTTCGCGATCTCAACGCCACGCTGGAGATGCACGTCGCCGAACGCACCGGGGAACTGCGTGAGGCCAATGCCGAGCTGGAAAGCTTCGCCTACGCGGTGTCGCACGATCTGCGTGCGCCCCTGCGTGCGATGAGCGGCTTTTCGCGGACGCTGATCGAAGAATGCTCCGGCAAGTTGACGCAGAATGAGCGCCACAATCTGTTGGAAATTGACTCCGCAGCCCAGGCGATGGGGCGTCTGATCAACGCCATTCTGGCGCTGTCGCGCACCAGCATGACGCAGCTGCAAAAGAGGCAGACCGACATCAGCGTGATCGCCACGCGAATTTCGCAGACGCTCGCCGCCGCCGAGCCCGAACGCCGTGTCGATGTCTCCATCGAACCCGGTCTTCGCGCCGTGTGCGATCCGGATCTGATCGGCGTCGTGATGACCAATCTGCTCGGCAATGCGTGGAAATTTTCCGCAGGAGCGGAGGGCGCGCGCATCCGTGTCTATCGTGGCGTGGTCGACGAGGTCGCGGGCGTCTGCGTGAGCGACAATGGCGCCGGCTTCGACCCCGCCCATGCCAACCGGCTGTTCAAGCCGTTCCAGCGCCTGCACCGTCAGGACGAATTCGAAGGTCTCGGCGTCGGCCTCGCCACTGTGCAGCGGATCGTCACCCGCCACGGCGGCCGCATCGCCTGGGAAAGTCGTCCTGGACGAGGGGCGACATTCTGTTTCGAATTGCCGGGGAACGATCCGAAGGATCCTGTCCGGTGACACAGTTCCATGCGGCGCTTGATCTCTCCATCGAGGCGTTCGAGCCCGATGGACGACGTCGCCCGCGCCTGCCGCACCGTCGTCGGCCGAAACTTTGACGAATTTCATGCGAATCAGTCACATGATCGTGAGCTACGGCCGCGACGCGTCAACGACGTTCCCGGGGCCAAAATCGCACCGATTTCAATCCGGGCGAAATTGTCTCGATACGGCTCGAGCGGCAACATGTGGCAATGGATCGGGGACGCCGGAAATGTCCGCGACGAACGCGACGCCACGGATGACGCCGACCGCCGCGTCGATGGTCGGTTCCGGCCGATGCATTGTCCCTACCACCCGGCCGCAAACCAGACTTTTGGCCGACGCTCCCGAAACTGACTGTTTGCAACGGAAGAGTTTGACCGTCCGCGGACCTTTGAAACGCCGGCTGAAGGAGGCGGACCTGTCTCGACGGGACGGCGTAACAGCGCTCGGCGTTCAAGTCTTCGCCACGAAAACTTCGGCCGTGTCCATCCTGACCCAGCGCAGTGCGCGCGTGGCGTCGAAATGGGGGCGCAATTCTGTCACAGCGAAGGTGATGAGCAGCGACCGCCGCGGCCGGCCGCTGAGATTGGTCGTTCCGCCGTGCAGAACATTCGTGTCGAAAACGAAAATGTCGCCGGCGTCCCCGGCCAGCGTCGTCGTCGCCGACGATTCCCGTCCACGGGCTGCGCCACCCGCCCCTCTGTGCGTGCCGGGGGCCACCCGCGTCGCTCCGTTGGAGGCGTCGAACGGATCGAGAAACGCCAAAGCGGAGACGGTCACCCCAGCCTCGTCGTCGAGACTGTCCCGATGCAGAATCTGCGCCCCGCCGCCGCGCCGCGGTTCGCGGCCTTCGACCTGCACCAGGAAAAAGGGACGCCCCAACATGCTCCAGACGGTGGAGAGAAGGATCGGCAGCCGGCAGGTTTCCTGAACGACGGGCTCGAGATCGACCAGCGCATGGCGCCAGTCCGGGCCGCGTGGCGCAGGCCAATCCTGCGACGCGCGCTCATTCACCTCGAATGCAGTCCGCAGCTGCTCGACCCATGCTCCGGGGATCGCGCCCCGCAACAGCAGACAGCCGTCATCCTGCACACGCTGCAATGCCTCGTGGCCGAGGAGATCGGGATCGCAGGACGACGGAAAAGCCATGACGGCAAGAAAATACCCGGATTGCCGCGCTGTTGCCAGCGGCTGCAAAGCCCCGGGCCGATCTGACGCGCCAATTTGATTTCATCGACAGGCGCAAGCATGGCGTCGACACCTCCGGTTCCGAGACAGAACGCGACATCGCATCTTCGCGGCCGGATCGCTTCCTTCTGGATCGAGGGCGTGTAGCGCGCCGGCCGCCTGTACCCTGGCGACTTCCGCCAACGAGCGCTATCGGCATCCAACCCAAACGGAAGACGAGTTACTGAGAGTCTTTGGACGGCGCCTATCGAACAGAGACACAGAGTCTCTTGGCGGCACGGTAGGCAGCAGCGCCATCAACATACGGCCGTAGAACTCGACGTTGGCGTGGAAGCTTTCGCTGGCGAGGTGGAGCGACAGGATTTCCTGCGCCGGCGACGAAATCGCAGAGATCAGGTCATGCGGGATGGGCGCGGCGGCGAACGGCTGCATTCAAATCTCCTGACGGTGGAAGCGGCGCGCGAGCGCGCGTCCGGCGGCGTCGGAGATGACGGATGCGGTTGAAGAAAGCTTAAGAACAATCGATCGGGTTGCGCCGATCGATGCATTTTTCGGCAGCGGCGATGATCCGGGGCGCGGACCTGCCGTGCGCCCTCTCGCCCATGCCTCCCGACGCGACCACGCTGGCGCCGCGCAACGATCTGCAGCCAGATCATCCTCACCCGGCGCGAAGGCGTAGAACGCATTCTGAGCGGGCAGGAAGTTCGTCGAGAGCATGTCTCGGCAAAGGCGACGCCCCAAGGCGTCCGCCGGGGGGTCCGCAAGATTTTGGCTCGCATCAGTCGATCTGCATATCTTTTTGATTCTGTTGGTGGGCGCACAAGGGCTCGAACCTTGGACCCGCTGATTAAGAGTCGCATATTGGCTATTCCTCGCAGTTCCGCTCAGCTACGATCATTCACGCTAAATCAAAGGCTTGCCGTCACCCGGCTTCCCTATGAGTTACCATTTAATACGGCCGATTTCGATCCCTCCTGCTTACTTATTGCTTACTCGGTTCGGCCGTGCGAGGCTCGCGCTGCGTCGCGCTGGAAAAGAAAATGTCCAGAGGTGGGCGCGCAAGTCGTCCAATCGTCCAAAGTCGTCCAAACCCCAATGAAACCGGGCGGCAGCGGGCAGACGACCTGTCGTCCAAGTCGTCCAGAATCGAGCCTCGAGTCGTCCAAACCATGCCCAGGCTCACAAAGCGTTTCGTCGAGAACATCGCCCCCGGCGCCGCCGAGCTGCTTATTTGGGACAGCGAATTGCGGGGGTTTGGCGTTCGCGTCACTGCCGCGGGCGTGCGCTCCTACATCGTCCAGTATCGAACCGATGCGCGGCGCTCGCGCCGCATGACCATCGGCCGGCATGGCGTCGTCACGCTCGAGGACGCGCGGACCAAGGCGCTCAAGATCCTCGCCAGCGTCGCCGATGGCGCCGACCCGATGGCGAAGCGCGCGACGCTGCGGGGTTCGGCGACCGTCGCCGATCTGCTGGACCGGCACCTGGCGGAGCATGTCGAGATTCACAACAGCGCCGCGACGCTGCGCTCGGCGCGGGGCGTTTTCGACATGTATGCGCGCCCCGCCCTCGGCGCCCTCAAAATCGAAAGCGTGAACCGTCAGGACGTGGCGAAGCTGCATCTTTCCATGAAAGCCACGCCGCGCCAGGCCAATCTCACGCTGGCGCACCTCTCCAAGGCGTTCAGCAACGCCGAGCTTTGGGGCCTGCGGCCGGACGGCTCCAATCCCTGCCGGCGCATCAAGCGCTATCCGGAGAACCATCGCGAGCGCTTCCTGTCGCCGGCCGAACTCGCGCGCCTCGGCGCCGCGCTCCGGGAGGCGGAAACCGGGGGCCTGCCATGGCCGGACGATGGCGCGCCGAAAAGCAAGCACACGCCCAAGCCGGAGAACCGCCGCACCATCGTCGCCGCCGCGCCGCTGGCGATCATCCGCACGCTGCTGTTGACCGGCGCCCGGCTGTCGGAGATTTGCGAGCTGCAATGGTCGCATGTCGACATCGACGCCGGCACGCTGAAGCTTCCCGGCAAAAAGGGCGGCGAGCGCAAGACGCATCCCGTCGGCGCGGCGGCGCTCGAATTGCTGGCGACGATTGCGCGGGTGGAGGATTCGCCCTGGGTTTTCCCGCGGCCGAACGATCCGAAGCGCCACGTCTCGAAAGAAGTCGTTGAAAACGCCTGGCAGCGGCTGCGCTGGCGCGCCGGGATAGAGGACGTGCGCTTGCACGATCTGCGGCACACCGTCGGCACTTTCGCCTCGCAGGCGGGCGTTAACGCCTTCATGGTGCGGGACCTGCTGCGCCACGCCTCGACGGCCATGACGAATCGTTATGTGAACTTCGACGCGGCCCCTGTGCGGGAGGTGTCGAACACGGTTGCCCAGCGGATTAGCGCCGGCCTCGACGGGAAGGCGGCCGGCGAGGAGACCGCTACCGATGGGAAATATTAGACTTCAACCGCTTTTATGATTTTTTTCAATTTCGCTCATCAATCGCAAGTGATTCTTATGGAAATGCTTCCTAATTGTTGAATCGTCAAGCACTTCTCCGCCATTTTCAGAGTTTATGTCTTTCACCATCTTATAAAGACCTGCCTTATTTTCTGGAATGCCATGCTTTCCGAGCTTGATCATGAGGCACGTTTCAATTTCTGTCCAAGCAAATTTTGCTGGCGCTCCAGCATTGCTTGCTTTTTGCTGTAGCGCAGGGACAATAACAATATCTACAACGCACCGACACCCCCCTTCCCACTCAATAGCAGCTGCTTGTCCCAGATCAACGCACGCGTTCTGATTCCACTTTTCAATTGGTATTTCTGTTCTAGGGCTTTCAAATCCATTTATTCTTCCAAATGCAACGACCTTTTTTAGCAAAATCGCCCTCAACAGTCCTGAAAAAATTGGATCAAATACCCCAATATAATTCTCGTCATATTCACACCCAGTTTTATTTTTACGTCCGATATTGAAATATAATTGGTTTTCATGATCATCGTCCGAAGCAAAAGCTTCGATCGCATTTTTCAATGTCCATGCCTGCGAAAGATCGAGACGGCTAATCACGGCCGCGCCTCAATCGGCTTGCGCAAACGCACTCCCGCGCCGCCGCCATTCTCGGGAATGAACTCGACGCCTTCGGCCTCCAGCGCCCGCCGCAAAACATCGATGGTCGCGTTCTGCGGCGACGATTTCCCGCCCTCGAAATTCCGGATCGTCGCATTCGATACTTTCGCTGCATCGGCGAGCTTTTGCTGTGACCAGTCGATAAGCGCGCGCGCGGCTCGGCTCTGTGCGGGTGTCATTCGGCTACTCTTTCGGATTTCGCTATGTCTAGCGAAAAACGCTTGCGCGCCCTCGCTCTTTCGTTTATAGCTAACAATATCGAAAAACGCAATCCGTCGCGTGCGTCGCAGAAACCTTGTTTCCTGCGAACGTCAACACCTTGCCCAAAGGAGCATCCCGAAATGTCGATCGAGCCGAACACCGCCGAGCCGGCGGACCATCCCGACGCCGCCCTGCTGGCGCTGGGTATTGAAATAGCGGCTGTGCGCAAGCGCCATGCCGGGCTTTACGACGCTAGCGGCATCACCAACGAGCAAGCCTTGGTCATGTCGACCGAGATGCTGACCTTGCTAACGCGCGTAATCGAAGCCAAGGCGCAGACGCTCGAGGGGCTGAAGGTGAAGGCGCAGGCAATCTCGTGGTGTCACGCCTCTCGCTTCGCCGGCTTTGCCCGAGACTCGGCGCTTCAAATGGTGGACGGCGAGCTCAAGGAAGGCAATCCGACAGACGATTTTCGCGTCCTCGACTCGCTTCTGTTCGATTTGTTCGCGCTCGCCGGCGAGCCGGTCGCGGAATGGAGCATCGAGCTATGAAGCCCCTTCGCCGCAACCCGGCCTTCGTCGCCTTCGAGCGCCAGTATTACACGCTCCGGGACAAAAACCGGAATCACCTGCTGCTCGCCGGTTACGAGGGCGTCTATGTGGCCTTCGCCGATGATGCGCGGATCATCGCGACAGCGCTGGACGAGGCCACCACGCCTGCACAAGTCGCTGGCTGCTTCATCCCCGCAGAGGACGCCGACGACGTTCTCCAGCGCCTTGTGCACGCCGGCTATGGCGTCGCCATCGCCGAGGCGACGGAGTGTCCCGACAGCGCCCGCCGCCGCCGCGCACGAACACCCCGCCGAGCCGTGGTGCGGATCATCACGCCGACCCGGCAAGCTCCGCCGTCCGCACCAATTGAATTGGCGCCGATTGGTGCGCGCGCGTTCGCTGAATTTGTGTGACCGTGACGCATCGCAATTGAAGAGGAACGCGAGCCTATGAACGCAAACGCCGCCGCTTTGGCGGCCTTGCTCAACGAAAAGGAAACGGGCGCCCTGTTGGGCTGGTCGCCGCGGACGCTGCAACAGCGCCGCGTCGCCGGACTTCCCCCCGCCTTCGTCAAGATCGGGCGCAACGTCCGATATCAGCGGGAAGTCATCAACGCTTTCATCGCCGAGAATGTTCGGCACAGCACGACGGAGACCTCAGAATGATCAGCGATGGAATGAGCCTTCCCAAGATCGAATTCCGCAGCAGCGAAGCCGGAGATGCGGCGTCTGTTGCTCTTACTGTGGCTGCTGATTCCGTAACGATCGCAGCCTGCGAAAATAATACCGTGGTGGTGCATACCGGGCGCGAACCGTTCATCGTCATGAATGGCTATGTCGATATATCGAGCATCCATATTTGCACTGACGTTGCGGATATCGCGCCCGGTTTTTCCAATCCCTCGCCTTTGGTTGAAGCGGCGCGACTTCGCGCTCGCGGCGCCGAGTTGATTGCTGCGGCCGATCGTCTGGACGGTGGACTGAGCGAATCGGCTCGGGAAGTCCTCGACGACATGGCGCAACAGATGCGGCGCGTCGCGCCGCGCGACGTATCCGCCCCCGAGTAATCCCATGCTCGACGCCGCGCGCTTGCGCGCTCTCGCCGCGGAATTCCTCGCCGAGGCCGATCGCCAGGACGGCGCCGCGACAGGTGCTGTGCCGGCGCTGCGGCTCGAGGGAAGGGCTATCGGCGCCGCCCGCGCGGCAGAGATTTTGGGCGTAAGCACTGACACGGTGAAGCGCTGGGCAGCGAAGGACCCCCGGCTTGGCTTCAAGCCGGAAGGCGAAGGGCTTTGGCGTTTCTCTCTCGGGGCAGTGCAAGAGCGGGCGGCGCGTCGTGCGCGGATGCGTGATTTGCGTGGAATGCGTGACGTAGATGCGTGACCTGCTGTTCACAAAAATGCGAGTCGCGCGCATCTTCACGACACACTCTTTCGCGTTAGGCTCCAAACGCGAACGGGCGCCAGCGCGGCGGGTTCGGCCCCGCCCTAATAAATACGGTTCCGTGTGAGTCGAGCGCCGCGCTGGCGTTTCCCTTTCCTTCGCTCCAGGACAGTCCTATGACCGAAACTTTGTTCACTGGCGATGAATTCACGACTTGTGCATCGTCCTTCCTTCCGAAGTCCGCCGTCGATAAATTCAACGCGCTCCTCACGCGCCATCGTGAGTCTGTCGACCTGCGCCAGTCCAGCTATTTTCGAGCGCAAAAAGAGCGCAGCGGTCGACTCGCTCAAGCCTCGCTCGCAGTCGTTATGATGCGCCAGGCTTCTCTGCGGCCGTCCGCTCTCGACGATCACGAGCCCTATAAAGACCTGCTCGCCGAACAAGCGGCGGCTGAGGCCAGCGCCACCAAACTTTGGGACGAGCACGAACGCTACGATGAGCTCGCCAACCAAAGCGGCACCATGATTCGCGGGCTGCGAGATTACATCGTCAAAATTTCGAAGCCTGTCGCGGCCTTCGCATCGCCGTCGATTGAAGCCCCGGCTTCGGCTGATTTCCCCGCCCTCGTCGCCGCCGCTCGCGAACGCTTGGAGTCGGCGCGTGCCGCTCGCAGGGCAGCGCTGGCGGCACCCATCATGGCGGTGGCGGCGAAAGCCATCATGCGCGACCAGATAGAGGCTTTGGCCGAGCGCGGGCGTCCGGATGTTTTCCCCATCCTCGAATCTCGACAGCCTGCGAAGTTCTCGACGATCGGAGATTTGCACCGCGCCGACACCGTTCGCTCGACGCCGGTTTTGGATTCCGAAGCAACCCTCGCATGGCTTCACAAGGAAGCGCTGATCGCCGCCCTGGAGCGAGAAATCGACGACGCCGCCGACGACAGCGAAGCCCTCGACGACGAACAGCGCGCGCGCCGCGTCGCCGCCGCCGAAGCGGCGATGCTCGCCGCCGAACGCGACGAGGAGGCCGCAATTTCCGCCGCCGCAGCCATCGGCTTCTACATCCCCCGCCGCCCGGATGCGGACGCCCGCGCCGTGCTGGGCCTCGCCGATTCGGCGCCCAAGCCGCAAGCCCTGAGAGGTTGACCCAATGGCCTTTCCCTTCCCTTCCACCCTCGGGCGTCTCGCCGTCATCCGCGACGCCAATCTCGCCGAGTTGCTGGCGCTCGCCGCCGAGCCGCGCGCCGACACCACCATGCGCGGCGAGCGTAACCCCGATGCGCCATGGGGCAGCTATCGCGTCGAAAACGGCGCGGCGATCATACCCGTTCGCGGCGTGCTGGTGACCGACGGCGCCTTCGTCGGCGGACGCTGGGGCGTGACCTCATACGAGGGCTTGCGGGCCGAACTACGCCGCGCGGCCGAGGATCCGAAGGTTTCGAAAATCGTGTTGGCGATCAATTCGCCGGGCGGCATGGTGGCCGGAATCGACAGCGCCGCTGCGGCGATCGGCGCAGCGCGGGCGCGCAAGCCTGTCGTCGCCATGGTCGAGGGCATGGCGGCGAGTGGCGGCTATTGGCTTGCGGCGCAAGCGCATGAAATCGTCGTGTCGCCCTTGTCGGAAGTCGGATCAATCGGCGTGATTGCAACGCACGTCGACGCCAGCGCGGCACTCGCCGGCGCGGGCCTCGACGTGTCGCTGATCCATTCCGGCGCGCACAAGGTCGACGGAAACCCGTTCGAGCCGCTTCCGGACAACGTGCGCGCCGACATGCAGGCCGATGTAGACCGGCTCCGCAACGCCTTCGCGGCTGCCATCGCTGCGGGGCGCGGCGCGCGGCTGTCTGCCGATGCAGCGCTCGCGACCGAGGCGCAAGTTTATCCGGCGGCCGAAGCCGTCAGGATCGGCCTAGCCGATCGCGTCGGCACGCTCGAGGACGTGCTGGGCTCCAGCCCGGCGAGCCGCGCTTCCTATTCAGGATCCAGCGTCGCCGCTGTTGCGGCGCGCGCCGTCGCCGCCGCGCCGCCTGCTCCCAAGACGATCGACACGGCCGGCTATTACGCCCGCCGCGCCGCAGCGACGGGCCACCCGGCGCCGACCGATCGCCCACGGCTCGCCTCTGTATCGGGCTTGGACACTTTTGCTGAAGCGATCTATGCGCGCCGAAATGCCGGCTCGGCCGCGGGCCGGGAGACGGTGGAGACGATCGGCCGCGCCGACGCGCCGCACGAAGCAAGGGCCATCACGCCGCCGGCGGCTTCGAGATCGTCGTCAGGCTCCGTCGACGCCAAGGCGTCCGACATTTACCAGCGCCGCGCCGCGCAATCGAAGCGCCGATAAGGGAGTCGCCAGATGGCTACGAAGAAGATCGAGACCACCGCCGTAATCGGCGCTGAGGACCGCGCCGGCCCGACAATCTCGCAAATCGGCGCGAAGCTCGAGCGGCTCGAGCGCCAGGGCGAGGGCGCCGCGCGCGGGATTGCACGTGGTTTCGATAACGTCGCTACTGCCATGTCGAAGGCCGGACGCGAGGCCGATCGGCTGCAGGAAATTCAGCGGCTGCGGAAGCTTCAGGCCGAAGAGATTTCTCGACGCATGTCGCAAATCGCGCCTGTCGCCGCGATGATCAGATTGCAGGGCTGGCGAGAAACGGTCGCGCATTTGCAGCGCTACGCCGCGGCAATCGAGATGATCGAAGAGGCGAAGCTCGCCGAAATGCACTGACGCCGCGTCGAGACAGGGAGTCCGCACCATGTCGAAATACAGGGAGTCCTTTGGCGGCGACGTGTTTGCGCTCGGCTCCAGGAGCGGCGCGAAGTTTCTTGGCTGCACCTTTGCGATGAAAGGCAGCGCCGCCGAGCTGTTCAAGAATCTTGGTGAGCAGTCGCTTGTCGCGATCGGCCGAGCGCTCGACGAAGTCGGCGGAAAGACGAAAACGCAGGTTGTCCGCGCCGTCGCAAAACAGGCCGGTGTGAAATACGGCCGGGCGCTGGACGTGATCGGTTCGAATTCCGCTTTCGGCGCAGGGAACGGCGAATACCGGATCATCGCCCGCGACGTGACGCTTTCCCTCAAAGAATTCGACCCGCGCCGGACCTCGAAAGGTGTCTCTGCGGCGCCATGGGGCAAGCGTCGCGTCTTTCCACACACATTCATCGGCCCGAATGGTCATGTTTTCGTCCGGCAAATGCAGGGCGGACATCGCGCCCGCCGCTTGCCGATTCACAAGCTCTTCGGGCCGGCGATTCCGAAGGAAATGGTGCAGGGCGAGGCGGAAAAGGTCTTTTACGACACGGCGGAAAAGCTGCTTCCAGCCGCAGTTGAAAAATGGCTGATCCGCCAAATGGACAAGAAATAATCAAAGGCGAGACCTTCGAAAATCATGCGCCGCCGCTCTATCGACTTCTCCCGCATCGCCGAGGCCGCAACCCGGAGCGCGCCCGCCATCCTGGCTCGCTGGCTTCCCGACGGCAAGTCGCGGGCCGGCGAGTGGGTGGCGCGCAACCCGACCCGCGCCGATCACAAGCCGGGCTCATTCAAGGTCAACATCGCCTCCGGCCGCTGGGCAGACTTCGCCACCGGCGACAAAGGCGGCGATCTCGTGTCCCTCGCCGCCTATCTCTTTCACCTTCGCCAGGACGAAGCGGCGTTGCGCGTCGCCGAGATGCTCGGGATCGACGCCTATGAGTGAAAATCCCTTCGCGCCGCTCGGCGCCGCTGGCAAGCCGCGGCTGAAAGTCGCCGCCGAGAACCCCGCCGCCGAGCTGGTTTCGCCCATTCCCGGCGATGCGCCCAAGCGGCCGGCGGTGCATCCGAAGCTCGGCAAACCCTCGGCGATCTGGACTTACAACGATGCGGCCGGCGAGCCGATCGGTTTCGCCATGCGGTTCGATCCGCCGGGCGGGAAAGAATTTCGGCCGTTGGCGCTCTACCGCACGGCTGGCGGCGCCCTCGAATGGGGCTGGCGAAGCTGGCCGGCGCCACGGCCACTATACGGGCTCGATCTGCTGGCCGAAGACGCCTCGGCGCCTGTGGTGGTGACGGAAGGCGAAAAGAGCGCCGACGCGGCGCAGCGGCTCTTACCGAAGCGCATTTGCATCACCTCGCCGAACGGCTCCAAGAGCGCGGGAAAGGCCGATTGGTCGCCGCTCGCCGGGCGCTACGTCACGATATGGCCGGACGCCGACGAACCCGGCGAGAAATACGCCGAGGATGTGAAAAAGCTGGCGCTCGCCGCCGGTGCGGTCTCTGTCGCGATCATCGCGCCGCCCGCTGGCGTGGCGGCAGGCTGGGACGCGGCGAACGCCGAAGCCGAGGGCTGGGACATGGCCCGCGCCGAGGCGCTCGTCGCCAGCGCCAAGGCCGCAGCGGGCGGCAAGGGGAAGAAGGCCGCGGACGACGACGACGGCAAGCCGCAGCGCCGCAAGCGCGGCGGCGAGATGGTCCTCAACATCATCGACGAAGCCGGCTGCGAATTCTGGCACGGGCCGGACCACACCGCCTATGTGACCTTCCCGGCAAAGCGCGGCCATCGCGAAAATCGCCGCGTCGAAAGCAAGGAATTCGCCCGCTGGATTGCGTCGCGCGCCTATGCGCAGGGTCTCACGCCGCCGAGCAAGGGAACCCTCGACGACTCGCTTCGCCTGCTGTGCGCCCGCGCCCTCGACGATGGGCCATTGCGCGAGCCGTGGTTGCGCGTCGGCGCCGAGGGTGGCGCGTGGTTTCTCGACCTCGGGCGCGATGATTGGAGCGTCGTCAAGATCACCCGCGACGGGTGGCAGGTGCTGCACGAGCACGATTGCCCAATGCTGCGCTCGCCAGCGATGACAGCGCTTCCCATGCCGGCGCAGGTTATGGGCGATTCCATCGCGGCGCTGCGGCCGTTCGCCAACACCGACGAGGCCGGCTTCGCGCTGCTCGTCGCCTGGCTGCTCGCGGCGCTGCGTCCCCGCGGTCCGTTCCCGATCCTGATGTTGAACGGCGAACAGGGCTCGGCGAAGTCGACCCTCTCGCGCCTGCTGCGAAGCCTCGTAGACCCGAACATCGCCCCTGTGCGCTCGCCGCCAAAGGACGAAACCGATTTGATCGTTTCGGCGCGCAACGCGCATGTGCTGGCGCTGGACAATGTGTCGTCGATCTCCGGCGACTTGTCCGATGCGCTGTGCCGCATCGCGACCGGCGGCGGCTTTTCGGCCCGCGTCAAATATTCCGACGCCGAGGAAAACGTCGCCTATGTCAAAAATCCGATCATCCTGAATGGCATTCCCTCCTTCGCCAGCCGACCCGATCTCGCCAGCCGATCGCTCATTGTGCGGCTCGAACCGATTCCCGACGATCTGCGCAAGACCGAGGAGGAAATCGAGACCGAATGGGCGGCGGCGGCGCCGACGATCCTCGGCGCCCTCCTCGACGTGCTGTCGTTCGCATTGTCGAAACTGGAAAAGACCAAACCGCCGCGCGCGGCCCGCATGGCCGATTTCGAACGGCTGATCGAAGCGGCTTCGCCGCGCATGGGCTGGCCCGCGGGTTGGTTCTCGAGCATCTACCAGGGCAATCGGGACGAGTTGGACGCCGGCGCTATCGAAGCGGACCCCGTCGCATCTGCCCTCATATCCTTCATTCACGACGACGAACCGCGCGGCTGGGCAGGCACGGCGACGCGCCTGCTCGATCTGCTGTCGCCGAAGGTAGGGGAGTCGATCCGCCGTTCGCGGGGTTGGCCACAAACCCCGATCAAGCTTTCCAACGATCTCGCGCGCGCTGCGCCGCTGCTGCGCCGCCACGGTATCACGATCGCTCGCAAGCACAGCGGCGAGCGCACACTCACAATCATGGTCGCCGAGGCCGCGCCGGCAGCGCCGGAGGCTCCATAGCCCGAGCGTGTGCGCACGCTGGCGCTGCCCGGCCCGCGCCCTCTCGACTTCAACTCTCGCCACGTCCAAGCCCCTCGACGCCGGCCTCCGCTCGGCGCGAGCCGGGCGCCCATACCCCCCCCCTATCGCGGGTCCTTCCCAGGCGCCTCGCCATTGCGGGGCGCTGCTGCCCGGCATTTCGGCAGTTGCAGTCTAAAAACAAGCCTAAAGTCAGGGTGTTACAGGCAAAATCGGATTTAGGGCCGGTAAACGACCCGACGCAAGTTATTGATTTTCCTTCCGTCTGACTTGAGCTCTAAATTTGAGGCTCTCGCCGACGCGGCCTTCGTCGCTGCTCCGTCTCGCCATCACGCTCGCGCCGGACGAAGTCCGCGGCACAGACGACCTCGATTTTTCGCCACGACTCCGGCGCTGCCGGCCGATCGCTTGCGTCGCCGCAACCCGCGGGTGTGGATCGGCTTGGACGACCTGGACGACCTTGGACGACCCTGTTTTTCGTGTCGTCCGCTCGGGAGGCCAGAAAATCCGTGGCGTTGGACGACTCTGGACGATTGGACGACCCTTTCTCTCAACAGAAAGAAAAAAGAAAGAGAGGGGAGTCCATACGCGCGACAGAAGGCACGAATTTCGCCCAGGTGGTCAGGTGCGGACCTTCGGGAAGAGGGGAGGGGGTTTATCTGGAGCCGACTGCTTACTTATTGCTTACTTTTGAAAACCGGCGCGCCGGATTTCCTGTAAAAAGTCCGATTAAGTCTTTGATTTATTTGGTGGGCGCACAAGGGCTCGAACCTTGGACCCGCTGATTAAGAGTCAGCTGCTCTACCAACTGAGCTATGCGCCCGTCCGCGCCGCGGCTGGCCGCGGTCGGAACGAGGGTGCGAATAGCAAAAGCCTTCGGCTCTGTCCAGCGTCGCGATGACGTTTTTTCGACAAAGCGTCTTTCGCCGTCGGCTCCCCTCGCCCTCCGCCCTGCCCGGAGGAGTGGAATTCGGTCCCGGCGCGCGGCGCGTCAAGGGATGGCTGCCGTCGTTGCCGCCCGGAAAGGCGCCGGCGCGGCGGCGCCGTCCGAATGAACAAAATACCCGCAGCGCGGCAAATCCAGCGCGACAGCCTTTTCACAGGGGCAAAACCGCGCTAGCAGTCGAAGACGGACATTGAGAACCGGGAAGCCAAATGTCGCGCAACAAGATCGCTCTCATCGGCGCCGGCCACATCGGCGGCACCCTTGCCCATCTCGCGGGCCTGAAGGAGCTTGGCGACATCGTCCTGTTCGACATCGTCGACGGCGTCCCCCAGGGCAAGGCGCTGGACCTCGCCCAGGCTTCGCCGGTCGCCGGCGTCGACGCCAATGTCTCCGGGGCCAGCGACTATGCCGCGATCGAAGGCGCCGATGTCGTGATCGTCACCGCCGGCGTGCCGCGCCAGCCCGGCATGAGCCGCGACGATCTGCTGTCCGTCAATCTCGGGGTGATCGAGAAGGTGGCGGCCGGCATCGCCCGCCACGCGCCGAACGCCTTCGTGATCTGCATCACCAATCCGCTCGATGTCATGGTCTGGGCTCTGCAGAAAATGTCCGGCCTGCAGCCGCAGAAGGTCGTGGGCATGGCCGGCGTGCTCGACAGTTCGCGCTTTCGCTATTTCCTGTCGCAGGAATTCAATGTTTCGGTCGAGGATGTCAGCGCCTTCGTGCTTGGCGGCCACGGCGACGACATGGTCCCCTCCGTGCGCTATTCCTCGGTGGCCGGCGTGCCGCTGCCGGATCTCATCGCCATGGGCTGGACCACCCAGGCGCGCATCGACGCCATCGTCGAGCGCACCCGCAAGGGCGGCGGCGAGATCGTCGGCCTGCTGAAGACCGGCTCGGCCTATTACGCCCCGGCGACGGCGGCGATCGACATGGCCGAGAGCTATCTGCGCGACAAGCGCCGCGTCCTGCCCTGCGCCGCGCATCTCTCGGGTGAATATGGCGTTCAGGGGCTCTATGTGGGGGTTCCCGTCGTGATCGGCGCCAATGGCGTCGAGCGTGTGATGGAAATCAAGCTGGACCCGGCCGAGCAGGCCATGTTCGACAAATCGGTGACCTCGGTGAAGACGTTGATCGAGGCCAGCAAGAAACTCAATCCCGCCGTCGCCTGATCGAAAGGTCAGCCCGAAGCCGCGGCCAGCGCGCGCAGCCGCGCCTGCGCCTCGCGCCACAGGCGCAGGGTCGTCGCGCCGGCATCCTCGCTGCGGCCGAGAACGGCGGCCTCGCCGGCCCACAGGGGCGAGAAGTCATCCCGGCCCTTCGCCTCGAAGGCCGCCCGCAGCGGCGCGCTGGCCAACGTCGCCCGCGGAAACTCCGGCGCCTTCGCATTCATCGGACCCATTTCGCGCATGAACCGCGTCTCGATCCCGCGCGCTGGCCGGCCGGTGTAAAGATTGGTCAAGCGCGTGCCATCGTCGCGCGCGCCGGCCAGCGCCGCGCGATGCGCCGGCGAAATGCGCGCCTGCGGCGTGAAGAGAAAGGCCGTGCCGATCTGCGCCGCGACCGCGCCCAGCGCCAGCGCTGCGGCAACGCCGCGTCCATCGGCGATGCCGCCCGCCGCGATCACCGGAATATCCACAGCGTCGACGATTTGCGGCAGCAGGGCGAACAATCCCGGCTGCGCCTCAATGTCCTCGGACAGGAACATCCCGCGATGACCGCCGGCTTCGCGCCCCTGCGCGACCACGCCATCGACCCCGCGCGCCGCGAGCCAGCGGGCTTCGGCGACTGTCGTGGCGGTGGAGAGGATTTTTGCGCCCGTCGCCCTCACCCGCGCGACGAGCGCCTCGTCCGGCAGGCCGAAATGGAAACTCACGACCGCCGGCCGCATCTCTTCGATCATGACGCACATCGCGTCGTCGAAAGGCGCACGGGTCGGCGGCGCACCGATCGCAGCTGGATCGATCCCGGCTTCGGCATAATAGGCGCCGAGCTGCGCCAGCCAGAGAGCCTCGCGCTGCGCATCGACGGCCGGCGGCCTGTGCGTGAAGAAATTCACATTGAAGGGCGCATCGGTTTGCGCCCGCACGGCGGCGATCTCGGCGCGCGCGTCGGCCGGCGAAAGCATGGCGCAGGGCAGGGAGCCGAGACCACCGGCCTTGCACACGGCGATACAGAGTTCTGTGTCCTGCGCGCCGGCCATCGGCGCCTGAACGATCGGAAGCGACGACAGCATCGAAAGGCCTCGCGCGCGACGAAATTTCGCGGACACGGCGCCGCGGCGTCGCCGAATGTCACCGAAACATTACCACAAGGCGCGAATATTCGCGCCCCTGCGAAAACCAATGGCGCAAAAGGAGGGCGAAAGGGGCACGAATCACTTCGGCCCCGCTGTTCCCCTTCCGCCCTCGCGAAAAACCCGTGACGTGAGCGGGTGCGTCCTGGCCCGCAGCGCGGCTGCAAGTCGCGTGGGAGACCGCACGCGTCAAGGAGTTGTCCTGAAACCGAACGCCGACAGAGCGCGCCCGCGCCGCCCGCGTCCCGATATATGTCGTTTTCGGCGGCGCCGGTAAGCCAAGCGTTAACCTTTTGGAAGGTATAACGCCAAGACACGGAGCCGCCGCTCCGATCAGGGACGTCGACCTTCCATGAAATGCGTGATTCTGGCGGGAGGAATGGGCACGCGGCTCGCCGAGGAAACCTCGGTGCGCCCGAAACCCATGGTCGAGATCGGCGGACGGCCGATCCTCTGGCACATCATGAAGATCTATTCGGCCCACGGCGTGAACGAATTCGTGCTGTGCCTCGGCTACAAGGGCTATTATATCAAGGAGTTCTTCTCCAACTACTTCCTGCACATGTCGGATGTGACCTTCGACATGCGCACCGACAGCATGGAAGTGCACCGCCAGAACGCCGAACCGTGGCGGGTGACCCTGGTCGACACCGGCGACGCCACGCAAACCGGCGGTCGTCTCAAGCGCGTGATGGATCACCTCGCGGAGGAAGACGTCTTCGCCCTCACCTATGGCGACGGCGTCTCCGACATCGATCTCACCGCGCAACTGGCCTTCCACCGCGCCCACGGCAAGCTCGCCACCGTCGCCGCCGTGCGGCCCACGACCCGCTTCGGCGCCATGACGCTGGAGGGCGATGCCGTCACCAGCTTTGCGGAAAAGCCCTTCGTCGAAAGCGCCTTCATCAACGGCGGATTTTTCCTGCTGTCGCCGAAGGTGTTCGATCTCATCGACGGCGACCCGACGATCTGGGAGCGGGAACCGGTGAATTGGCTCTCCGAAAACGATCAGCTGCGCGCCTTCCGCCACGAGGGCTTCTGGCACCCGATGGACACCCTGCGCGACAAGCAGTTTCTCGAAGATTTGTGGATCTCTGGCCAAGCGAAATGGAAAGTCTGGTGATCTCCTCCTCCTTCTGGCTCGGCAAACGCGTCTTCGTCACCGGCCACACCGGCTTCAAGGGCGCATGGCTGACACTGATGCTGTCGCGGCTCAATGCGCGCGCCACCGGCTATGCGCTGGCGCCGCCGACGTCGCCCAGCCTGTTCGACATCGCCGGCGCCGGCGAATTCCTGAACGACATCCGCGGCGACGTGCGTGATCTCGACGCGCTCGCCGCCGCCATGCGCGCGGCGGAGCCCGACATCGTCATCCACATGGCCGCGCAGCCTTTGGTGCGCGCAGCCTATGCCGATCCGGTCACGACTTACGCCACCAATGTGATGGGCACAGTGAACGTGCTCGAAGCGGTGCGCCGGACGCCCGGGGTCAAGGCCGCGCTCGTCGTCACCACGGACAAGTGCTACGAAAACAAGGAATGGGTGTGGGGTTACCGCGAGACCGACGCACTCGGCGGACGCGACCCCTATTCCAACAGCAAAGCCTGCGCGGAGCTGGTGACCAGCGCCTTTCGCGACAGCTATTTTGCGCAGGACGGCGCGGCGCGCATTCTGAGCGCGCGCGCCGGCAATGTCATCGGCGGCGGCGATTTCGCAACGGACCGCATCGTGCCCGACGCCGTGCGCGCGATTGCTGCGGGGCGGGCGCTGGAGGTGCGCAACCCCACCGCAGTGCGTCCGTGGCAGCATGTGCTGGAGCCGCTCACCGGCTATCTCGCGCTGATCGAACGCGCCTTCGATCCCGCCCGCCGCATCGACGGCAGCTGGAATTTCGGGCCGGGCCCCGGCTCTGAACAGAGCGTCGAAAAGCTGCTCGGGCATTTCCTGCGCGCCTTCGAGGGCAAGACACGCTGGTCGCACGACTCCGGCGCGCATCCGCATGAAGCGCGGATGTTGCGGCTCGATGTATCCAAGGCGCAGGCCGAACTCGGCTGGGCGCCCTTGCTCGACTTCGCCGACACCGCCGACTGGACCGCCGACTGGTATCGCGCCTTTCTCGATCGCCGCGACATGCGCGCGGAAACGCTGATGCAGGTCGACCGCTATCTCGGCCAGCGCGTGCGCCTCACGTCGCCGCTGGCCGAGCCCCGACAGGAGATACAGCATGATCCCGACATCCGCCGCCTCGGCTGACGCTCTTGCCCGCTGCGCGGCGGCGCGTCGCCGGGTCGCCGCCATGTCGCATCGCGCCAATTCCGCGCATCTCGGATCGTCGCTGAGCTGCATCGAGATCGTCGACGCCGTGTTCACGCACAGCGATCTTTCGCCACAGACCGCGGCGAGCCAGAACCGCGACCGCATCGTCTTTTCCAAGGGCCATGCCGCCATGGCCTGGTATTCGCTGCTCGAGCAGCACGGCATGCTCGACGGCGCCAAGCTCGATGTTTACCTTCAGAGCGGCACGACGTTGTGGGGCCATGTGACGCTGACGAAGGACGTGCCGGCGATCGACGCCAGCAGCGGTTCGCTCGGCCACGGCCTGCCGCTTGCCGTCGGCTTCGCGCTCGGCCACCGCCTGCGCAAGCAGGATCACGGCGTCTACTGCATTCTCTCCGACGGCGAATGCGACGAGGGCTCGACCTGGGAAGCGGCGATGTTCGCGGGCGCCCGCAAGCTCGAGCGCCTGACCGCCATCATCGACTACAACCACATCCAGAGCCTTGCGGCGACGCGCGACGTGATGGACCTCGAGCCCTTCGGCGACAAATGGCGCGCCTTCGGCTGGACCGCGATCGAAGTCGACGGGCACGACGAAGACGCGCTTCTCGCCGCTCTAGATGCGCCGCGAGACGGCAAGCCGCTGGTCGTGCTCGCCCATACCGTGAAGGGCAAGGGCATTCCCCGCATCGAAAACACCGTCGCCTCGCATTACAAGCCGGCGCTGGCCAGCGACCTTTCGGAGGCCTGATGCGCAACCGGATCATTTCCCTCATCGAAGCCGACGCCGCGCAGAGCGAAGACATCGTCTTCCTCACCGGCGATCTCGGCTTTTCCGTCGTCGAGCCCTTGCAGGAGATGCTCGGCGAGCGCTTCGTCAATGTCGGCGTTGCTGAAGCCAATCTCGTGTCGATCTCGGCGTCGCTGGCGGCGCAAGGCTTTATGCCCTTCATCTATTCGATCGCGCCCTTCGTCACCGCGCGCTGCTACGAGCAGATCCGCAACGACATCGTCTATCAGAAGCGCGCCGTGCGCATCATCGGCGTCGGTTCGGGCTTTTCCTATGGTTCGCTCGGCGCCTCGCATCATGCGCTCGAGGACGCCAACATCATGGCCGCTCTGCCCGGCATGATCATCGGCAATCCCGGCAATGTCGCCGAGCTCGACCGCTTCTACGCCGTGGCGATGCAGGAAGAACAGCCCGCCTATTTTCGCATCGCCCGCGAAAGCGGCGCTGCCTGGAGTGTTCCGTTCTTTTCTCTGGACAGCGGCGCCTATCTGGCGCGCGAGGGCGCCGATGCGACGCTGATCGCCTGCGGCGTTTCGGTCACCGAGTGCCTGCGCGCTGTCGAGTTGCTGGCCGCCGAAAACATCTCGGTCCGCGTCGTCAGCGTGCCGGTGATCGCGCCGTTTCCGTCGGCGGCGCTCGCAAGGCTGATCGGACCGGGCCCCATCATCAGCGTGTTCGAAGGGTTCCCCGGAAACCCCTTCTCGCAGGGCGTCATGAAGACGCTGTACGAAGGGCGCTTCTCCAATCCTTATGCCGAACTCACGGTTCCGCATCGCTTCGAGAGCATCGTCGGCAACACCGAGGCGCTGCGCGCGCGCTGCGGCCTCGATGCGGCCTCGATTGCCAACGCCATGCTGCGACTCGTCGAAGGCGCGGCGCCGCAGACTTGCGAGCGCGCGGCATGAAGATTTTTCTCACCGGCGCCAGCGGTTTCCTGGGCGGCGCGACCCTGCGCGCCCTCGTCGCGCAGGGGCACGACTGCGCCGTCCTGCATCGCGGCCCATCGTCCCGCCTCGGCGATCTCGCATCGGGCGTGCAAATCGTCGAGGGCGATTTCTTCGCGCCGGACAGCTATCGCGCGGCGCTTCTCGAATTCGCTCCGGATGCGCTGCTGCATTGCGGTTGGTGGGGCGTCGCCGGCGCCGATCGCAACGATCTGCGACAGCTCGACAATCTACCCGCGACCGGCCATCTCGTCGCCGCCGCGCTGGATGCGGGCGCGAAGATCGTCGTCGGCGTCGGCTCGCAGGGAGAATATGGCCCCAAGGCCGGCCGTATCTCCGAAGACGAAGCGCCGGAACCGACAACGCTCTATGGAATCTCCAAGCTCGCCGCCTGCAAGGCGCTGCTGGCGCTCGCCGGGCAACGCGGCGCGCGTGGCGCCTGGGGGCGGGTGTTTTCGCTTTATGGACCCGGCGACGACGGTCCCTGGCTGGTGCCGAGCCTCATTCGCGCCTTTCGCGAACAACGCGCGCCGGACCTCACGGGCTGCGAACAGATCTGGGAATTCACCCATGTCGCCGACGCCGCCGACGCGCTCGTCGCGCTGGTGGAATGCGAGGCGGCGCAGGGCGTGTTCAACATCGGCTCGGGCGCGCCGGTGTCGCTGCACGCCGCCGTGACCCTGCTGCGTGATCTCGTCGCGCCGCATGTCGCCCCCAATTTCGGCGCCGTGCCCTATCGTCCCGATCAGGTCATGCATCTCGAAGCGAATATCGATCGCATCGCCGCCGTCACCGGCTGGCGTCCGCGCGTGGCGCTGGCGGAAGGCTTTGCGCAGACCGTCGCGGCGGCGAAGGCGCGCGCCGCATGAGCTTCGCGGGCAATGCGCTGCGCCGGGCGCAGGACCTCGCACGCATCCGCTTCCTGCGATTTCTGGTCGTCGGCGCGATGAACACTGTGTTCGGCTACGTCGTCTTCTGGCTCGCGCTGACGATGCTCGGCAATGACGCGCTCGCCGCTCTGGTGTCGACCATCGCCGGCATCGCCTTCAATTTCCGCTCGACGGGAATTCTCGTCTTCGACTCGCGCGACTCGAGCCTCCTTGCGCGCTTCGTCGCCACCAACGCCGCCGTCTATGCGGTCGATGTGCTCGGCTTGCGGGGACTCGCCCTCTATGGCCTCACACCGGCGCTGGCGCAGGCGTTGCTCACGCCATTCCTCGCCGTGCTCTCCTACATCCTCGCCCGCGATTTCGTTTTCGACCGGAAAAGGCCATCGCCATGAAGACCATTTCGATCGTCACGCCCTGCTACAACGAGGAACTCAACATCCGCGAGTGCTACGCGACGATCAAGGCGCTGTTCGAAACGGAGCTTGCCGGCTACACGCGCGAACATGTGTTCTGCGACAACGCGTCGGGAGATGCGACGGTCGACATTCTGCGCGAGATCGCGGCGAGCGATCCTTGCGTGAAGATCATCCTCAACGCCCGCAATTTCGGGCCGATGCGCTCCAACTACAATGGCGTGATGGCGGCGAGCGGCGACGCCGTTCTGCTCTTCATGCCCGCCGACATGCAGGACCCGCCGGAACTCGTTCCGGACTTCGTGCGCCGCTGGGAGAACGGCGCCGAAATCGTCTACGGCATTCGCAAGATCCGCGAGGAAAACGCCGTGATGCGTTCGCTGCGCGCGGCATATTACCGCGTGCTCACGGCGCTCACCGAACTCACCTTGCCGCAGGGCGTCGGCGACTTCCAGCTCGTCGACCGCAAAGTGGTCGAGGCGATGCGCAAGATCGACGATGTCTATCCGTTCATGCGGATGATGACTTTCGAATGCGGCTTCAAGGCCGTGGGCGTGCCCTATCGCTGGGTCGAACGGCGGCGCGGCTTTTCCAAGAACTCCATGCTCAATCTCGTCGATCAAGGCATGAACGGCCTCGTCACCTTCACACTGGCGCCTCTGCGTCTCGTGCTGTTCGCGGGTTTCACCATCGCCGGACTGTCCCTGCTCTACGCCTTGTTCAATCTCGTCATCGCCGCGCTGTTCTACCAGCAGGTGGCGCAACCCGGCATCATGACGATCATCATCGCAGTGTTCTTTTTTGGTGGGGTGCAACTCTTTTCCATCGGCGTGCTCGCCGAATATATCCTCGCCATATACGCGCAGGTGCGCAAGAAGCCCGTGGTGTTCGAGCGCGAGCGGATCAATTTCTGACAAACCCGTGATCCGTTTCGGGTTTTGATTTGCCGCCGCGAGGGTCTAAAACCTCCGCTCCGGCAAACGAATCGAGGCGAACACATGGCGTCCATCGTCGAGCGCATCAGCGCGGAGCTTGCAGCCAAGACCTGGCAGGTGGAGGCCGCAGTCGGCCTGCTCGATGGCGGCTCCACAGTGCCTTTCGTCGCCCGCTACCGCAAGGAAGCGACTGGCGGACTCGACGACATCCAATTGCGCAAGCTGGAAGAACGGCTCGGTTATCTGCGGGAGCTCGAAGACCGTCGCAAGGCGATTCTCGAATCGATCGACCAGCAGGGCAAGCTCACCGACGGTTTGCGGGCGACAATTCTCGACGCCGACAACAAGGCGCGGCTCGAGGACATCTATCTCCCCTACAAGCCCAAACGCCGCACCAAGGCGCAGATCGCCATCGAAAGCGGCCTCGCGCCGCTCGCCGAGACGCTGCTCGCCGCGCCGCAAAACGACCCGAAGGCGCAGGCCGCGGCCTATGTCGATGCGGACAGGAACGTCGCCACAGTGGAGGCCGCGCTGGAGGGGGCCCGCGCCATTCTCGTCGAGCGCTTCGCCGAAGACGCCGACCTCATCGGCCCCCTGCGCGAGACCTATTGGTCGCAGGGCGTCATGAAGAGCAAGGCGCGCGAGGCGAAGAAGGCCGAGGGCGCGAAATTCTCCGATTATTTCGACTTCTCCGAGCCACTGACGAAGCTTCCCTCGCACCGCATTCTCGCACTGTTTCGCGGCGAGAAGGAGGAAGTGCTGGAACTTGAAATGCTCGCCGAGACTGAGCCAGGCCTCGGCGGCTATGAAACGCGCATCGCGCGGCGCTTTTCCATCGAGGATCGCGGGCGACCCGGCGACAAATGGCTGCTGGACGCCGTGCGCTGGGCGTGGCGCACCAAGATCGAACTGCATCTGTCCGTCGACGCCCGCGCGCGGCTCTGGCGCGTGGCGGAAGAAGAAGCCATTCGCGTCTTCGCCGAAAACCTGCGCGATCTGCTGCTTGCGGCTCCGGCCGGCGCGCGGGCGACGCTCGGGCTCGATCCGGGCTTTCGCACCGGCGTGAAGGTGGCGGTCGTCGATCGCACCGGCAAGATCGTTGCGACCTGCGCGATCTATCCGCACGAGCCGCGCAACGACTGGCGCGGCGCGCTGGCGACGCTGGGCAAGCTCTGCCGCGAGCACAAGGTCGAGCTGATCGCCATCGGCAATGGCACGGCCTCGCGCGAAACCGACAAGTTGGCCGGCGAACTCATCTCCGCCAATCCCGAGCTGAAACTCACCCGGATCGTGGTATCGGAAGCCGGCGCCTCGGTCTATTCGGCCTCCGAATACGCCTCGAAGGAACTGCCCGATCTCGACGTGTCGCTGCGCGGCGCCGCTTCCATCGCCCGCCGTCTACAGGACCCGCTGGCGGAACTGGTGAAGATCGATCCCAAGTCGATCGGCGTCGGCCAGTATCAACATGACGTGTCGGAAACGAAGCTGTCGCGCTCACTCGATGCCGTTGTGGAAGACTGCGTGAACGCCGTCGGCGTCGATGTGAACACGGCCTCCGCGCCTCTGCTGGCGCGGGTTTCCGGCGTCGGCGAATTGCTGGCGGCCAACATCGTCGCGCATCGCGACGCCAACGGTCCGTTCCGCACGCGCGGCGACCTCAAGAAGGTGGCGCGGCTCGGACCCAAGGCCTTCGAGCAGAGCGCCGGCTTCCTGCGCATCGTCGATGGCGACGATCCGCTCGATCGCTCCGGCGTGCATCCGGAAACCTATCCTCTGGTGCGAAAAATTCTCGATGCGGCGAAGTCCGACATCAAGGCGCTGATGGGCAATGCCGCCGAGCTGCGCAGACTAAAGGCGACGCAATTCGCCGACGCGCAATTCGGCCTGCCGACCGTCACCGACGTTCTCGCCGAGCTCGAGAAGCCGGGGCGCGATCCGCGACCCGCCTTCAAGACCGCGACGTTTCAGGAGGGGGTCGAGAAGATCTCCGATCTGCGGCCGGGCATGATTCTCGAAGGCGTCGTCACCAATGCCGCCGCTTTCGGCGCCTTCGTCGACATCGGCGTGCATCAGGACGGGCTGGTGCATATTTCCGCCATGTCGAAGACTTTCGTGAAGGATCCGCGCAGCGTCGCCAAACCCGGCGATGTCGTGAAGGTGAAGGTCATGGAAGTGGATGCGCCGCGCAAGCGCATCTCGCTGTCGATGCGTCTCGACGACGAACCCGGCGCGGCGAAGCCGCAAGGCGGCGGCCCGCGCCCGCGCCAGGACTTCTCCGCCCCGCGCGGCCCGGCGCCGCAAAAGCCGGCGACAGGCGGCGCGCTCGGCGATGCGCTGCTGGCGGCGATGAAAACGAAGCGATGAGTGATTGGGCGAATGGCGAGTAGCGAATAGAGCCGGCAGCGAGCCTTCACTATTCGCTCTCCCGCGCGCTGTCGTGCCAGCGCCGCAGCAGGAGGCGCGTCAGTGCGCCGAGCGCGGCGTGGATCGCCAGTCCCGTCAGCGAGATCAGCGCCAGCGCCGCGAACATGCGCGGAATGTCGAGGCGAAAGCCGGCCTCGACTATGCGAAAGGCGAGGCCGGACCCCTGTCCTGCCGCGCCGGCGGCAAGTTCGGCGACAATGGCTCCTATCAGCGACAGGCCGCCGCCAATGCGCAAACCCGTGAGAAACTGCGGCAAGGCCGCCGGGATGCGCAGATACAGCAGCCGCTTCCAGGCCGGCGCGCGATAGAGATCGAACAGTTCGATCAGCGCGCGATCGATCGACGCGAGGCCGAGCGCCGTATTGGACAAAATCGGAAAAAACGCGACGAGAAAGGCGCAGACCAGCACCGCCTGCGCCGGCGCCAGCCATACCAGCAGCAACGGCGCAATCGCGACGATCGGCGTCACCTGCGCGACTACGGCAAAGGGCATGATCGCCCGCTCCAGCCACTTCGAACTTGCCATCGCCAGCGCAAGGGCGACCCCGGCGAGCGTCGCGAGCAGCAGCGCCTGCAGAGTCACGCCCAATGTTATGAGCAGCGAGTCGAACAGCAGGATACGGTCTTCGACGAGTTTGGCGCCGATGAGGCTCGGCGCCGGCAACACAAAGGGCTCGATCGCATAGAAGCGCACAGCGGCTTCCCAGCCGGTGAGCGTGAGAGCAATCATGACGAGGGGCGCGGCCATGTCGCGCGGATCGCGCTTCATCCGATCTTTCCTTCGGCCGTACGCTCCATCGCCTGAAAGGCGCGGCGCACATGCGCAGCGAAGGCGGGACTGGAGCGAAACGCCGCGCCGCGTTCCTGCGTCTCGACGACGATTTCTTCGACGATGGCGCCATGCGCGGAAAACACCAGAATGCGGTCCGAGAGCGCGACCGCCTCGTAGACGCTGTGGGTCACGAACGCCACCGTCCATCCCAGCGCCGCCTGGAGCGCCAGCAGTTCGTCGTCGAGCGCCAGCCGCGTCGGCTCATCCAGCGCAGCGAAGGGCTCGTCCATCAACAGCAGCGGCGGACTGGCGACCAGCGCTCTTGCGATGGCGCAGCGCATCTTCATGCCGCCCGAAAGTTCACGCGGTAGCGCCGCATTGAAGCGCCTGAGCCCGACGCGCTCCAGCGCGCCAAAGACTGCCGGCGCCGCCCCTGCGCGCGACGCGCCGGCAAGCCGCAGCGGCAGAAACACATTGTCGAAAACATTCGCCCAGGGCAGCAACGTCGGCTCCTGAAACACGAAACCGATTTTTTCCCTTAGCCGCGACTCGGTCCATCGGATGGCGCCGCTGGTGGGCGTCGCAAGACCAGCGACAAGTCGCAGCACTGTGGATTTGCCGCAGCCGGAGGGGCCGAGCAAGGTAAGAAATTCACCGCGGCGCACCTCGAGATCGAGTCCGGAGATAGCGACATGGCCGTTGGAAAATGTCTTGCCCACGCGTTCGAAGGCGAGAAGCGTCTCGCGTTGAATCTTTGCGCGGACGTTCATGGCGCCGGCGCGTGCAGGAAGCGCAACGTGTAGCCGCGCCGGTAATCGAGTCCGGCGGGCGTCACGCCAGCGGCGACCATCCTGTCGTAGAAGGTTTTCACGCGCGCGTCGGTCATGACGCCGATGCCAACCAGCGCCGCATCGCCGCCTTCGACGACATTGCGCTCCTTCAGCTTCGCCACGGCGAAGGCGATGCGGGCATCTGTCATCTCGGGGTTGTCGCGTTCGATCATCGCATTGGCGGCGGCGTTGTCGCCGTGGAGATAGTTTTTCCAGCCGATGATCGAAGCGTCGACGAAGCGCTGCACGAGGTCGGGGTTTTTCTCGATCGTGTCGATCCGCGTTTCGATCGTCGTCGAATAGGAGTCGTAGCCGTGATCGGCGAGCAGGAACACATTGGGGCGGAATCCGCCGGCGCGCTCGATGTCGTAAGGCTCGGATGTGAGATAGCCCTGCTGGATGGATTTTTTATCGGCGAGAAACGGCGCGGAGTTGAAACCGTAAGGCTTGGTCCTTTCGTCGGAAAAACCGTGCGCCTGTTTCATCCATCGCCACACCGAGGCGCGCATGTCGGGCGCGATGAAGGCGGTCGCTTTCGGCAAATCTTCGAAACGGTCGAAGCCCTCGCCGGGATGCGACATGAAGACGACCGGATCGATCTGGAACATGGCGGCGACGGCGACGATCGGCGCCTTCTGCTCCACCGCCGCGAAAGTCTGGATGAGATTGGCGCCCATGGCGAAGTCGACGCGGCCGGCAGCCAGCAGCAGCCGGGCATTGGTCTGCGGCCCGCCCTGCTGAATGATCACGTCGAGCCCAAGCGCCCTGTAGGTTCCGTCGGCGAGCGCCTGATAGAAGCCGCCATGCTCGGCCTGCGCCCGCCAGTTGGTGGCGAAGGTGATTTTGTCGAGGGCATGCGCCGGCGCCGCGATGGCGAGGAGCGCGAGGCAAATCCCCAGCAGAAATGCGAAGCAACGGGTCAAGGCGGCGCTCCGGGCAGCTTCCGACAGGAAGCGATTTGGACTGCGCGAGTTTATCCGATCGCCCCGCCGCCACAAGGCGCAGGACGCGCCATCGAGCGACAGCGTCTCGCCATCGCCTATTTGTCCTCGGCAGACGCGCCCCTGCAAAACCTTCGTCAGGCCTTGTCCCCGCCGCGCCCGAAATCAGCCGCCGCCGTATCCTGCCCCTGCTCGACAATCGAGCGGCGGATGGCGCGCGTGCGGGTGAAGAATTCGAACAGGCCGTCGCCGTCACCTTTTTCGATCATGCCCTGCAAGGACGCCAGATCGGCGTTGAAGCGCGCCAGCATCTCCAGCACGGCGTCGCGGTTGTGCAGGAAGATGTCGCGCCACATGGTCGGGTCGGACGCGGCAATACGGGTGAAATCACGAAAGCCCGAGGCCGAGAACTTGATCACCTCCGAGCGCGTCTCGTCGCCGAAATCATCGGCCGTGCCGACGATGGTGTAGGCGATGAGATGCGGCAGATGGCTGGTGAGCGTCAGGACGCGGTCGTGATGCTCCGCCGACATGACCTCGACGCGCGCGCCGATGCGCCGCCAGAAGGCGACGAGCCTTCCGAGCGCCGCATCGTCGGCCCCGTCCGGCGGGGTGAGGATGCACCAGCGATTTTCGAACAGCGTGGCGAAGCCCGCGTCCGGCCCGGAGAACTCCGTGCCGGCGATGGGATGCGCGGGAATGAAGTGGACGCCGGCCGGCAGATGCGGCGCGGCCTGCGCCACGACCGCGCCTTTCACCGAGCCGACATCGGAGACGATCGCGCCGGGTTTCAGGTAGGGCGCAATGTCGCACGCCACGGCGCCGCTGGCGCCGACAGGAACGCAGAACACGACGAAATCGGCGCTGCGCAGGGTCTCGTAGTCGCCGCTCGCCTCGTCGGCGATGCCGAGCTCGCGCACCCGCGCCAGCGCCTGCGGCGATGCGTCGAGCGCCACGATGCGCCGCGCCGCGCCGAACACCCGCGCCGCGCGAGCGATCGACGAGCCGATCAGCCCGAGGCCGACGATCGCGACCGTGTCGAAGACCGGCGCCTCAGCCATGAGCGAGGAAATCTTTCAATCCGGCGATGACGAGGCGATTGGCCTCTTCGGTTCCCACCGTGAGGCGCAGGAATTCGCCCATGCCATAGGCGCCGATGGCGCGCAGGATCAGTCCGCGAGCGGCGAGGAAACCATCGGCGTCGGCGGCGGTTCGGCCCGGCGTTTGTGGAAAGCGGATGGCGATGAAATTGCCGACGCTGGGCAGCGCCTCGAGCCCCAGCGCGCGGATTTCGGTCGTCAGCCATGGCAGCCAGCGGGCATTGTGATCGATCGCCGCCTTGAGATGGGCGCGGTCGCTCAGCGCGGCGATCCCCGCGGCGGAGGCCGGTCCGCTGACATTGAAGGGCGAGCGGATGCGGTTCAGCGCGTCGATCACATGCGACGGACCATAGCCCCAGCCCAGCCGCAAATTGGCGAGGCCGTAGATTTTCGAGAAGGTGCGGGTCATCACCACATTTTCGCAGGCGCCCGCCAGCGCCGCGCCGGAGTCGTACTCCGCCTCCCGCACATATTCGGCATAGGCGGCGTCCAGCACCAGCAGGGTCTGCGGCGGCAGGGCGCGATGCAGGCGAGCGATCTCCGTCGCAGGCAACCATGTGCCGGTGGGATTGTTGGGGTTGGCGAGGAAGACGATCTTCGTCTTCGCAGTCACCTTCGCCAAAATGGCGTCGACGCTGGCCGTGTAATTTTCTTCCGGCGCGACCACCGGAACGCCGCCGGCGGCAAGCGTGACGATCTTGTATTCTAGAAAGCCATACTGGCTGTAAATCGCCTCGTCGCCGGGTCCGATATAGGCGATCGCCAGCAATTCGAGAATATTGTCCGAGCCGGCGCCGCAGATGATGCGTTCGGGATCGAGCCCGTGCGCGGCGCCGATCGCCGCGCGCAGGACCCGCGACGATCCGTCCGGATAGAGCGCCGAATCGGCGGCGAGTCCGCGCACCGCCTCGATCGCCGCGGGCGAGGGGCCGAGCGGAGTTTCATTGGCGGAGAGCTTGAATATCCGCGCGGCGCCCGGCGCGCCGCTCTTGCCGGGCACATAGGCGTCGATGGCGAGAATGTTGGGGCGTGGGGTCGGTCGCATGCGCCTGCCGTGTCAATCCGTATCCGGCCCTTCATAAACGAAGCCGGCAGGGGAACAAGCCCGTCGCCCGTTCAGACCAGCACGCCGCGCCGGTACAGCGCGTCCAGAATGGCCCGGGCGCTCTCGGCGGCGCTTTCCCCGCGGCGCCCGGCGACGAATTCCGGCGCCGGCGGCGGTTCGTAGCCCTGACCGACGCCGGTGAGATCGGCGATCTGTCCGGCAGCTGCCCTGGCGTAAAGCCCCTTGGGATCGCGGCGGCGGCATTCCTCCAGCGGCGTATCGACATGGACCTCGAAGAATTCGCCGGCGCCGACCAGTGCCCGTACGATGGCGCGCTGCGTCGCCTGCGGCGAGACGAAGGCGCACAGGACGATCAGCCCGGCGTCGGCCATCAGCCTCGCAACCTCGCCGACGCGGCGGATGTTTTCCGCCCGGTCCTGCGGCGAAAAGCCGAGATCGCAGTTGAGGCCCAGCCGGAGATTGTCGCCGTCCAGCAAGACCGTGTGGACGCCGCGCGCGTTCAGCGCTGTGTCGAGGGCATTGGCGAGCGTCGATTTACCCGAGGCCGGCAGACCGGTGAACCAGACGATGCAGGGCCTGTGACCCTTGAGCGCGCTTCGGTGTGTCCTGGTCACGGCGAGCGTCTGTTCGACGATCTTTCCGCCTCCGGTGCTTCGGGACATGGACTTCGCCCTGTCGCTGCCAAAAGAACGCGCTTGTTTCGGCGATATTTACCAAGTTCGATCGAGCGCCACAATGGCCCCGCTTGCGGCAGGCGGATCAGCCTTGACGACGCGCAAGTATCTCCACGATTCGCTCGACCAGTTCGGTTTCGGGCGCAGCGATCTGCGCCGGGCGCGCGGCTTTCCATTCCTCGTTGGTGGCGATGCCGGAGGCGGCGCGCGCGCCTTCGACGAGATCCTTGATCGTCACCTCGCCCCTGGCCTTTTCGTCCGAGCCCTGGATGACGACCAGCGGGCTGTTGCGCTTGTCGGCGTATTTCATCTGCGCTTTCATGCCGGCGCCGCCGAGATAGACTTCCGCGGCGATCCCGGCCGCGCGCAGCCGCTGCGCCATGCGCTGGTAATCGGCGATGCGGTCGCGATCGAGCACCAGAATGACCACCGGGCCGAGCCGGTTGGCGGCGGAGACGATGGGGCTTCCGACGAGTTTGAGCGCGGCGAAAAGACGGGAGACGCCGACGGAGAAGCCCGTGGCGGGCGCGCTTTCGGGCCGGAAGCGGCCGATCAGCCCGTCATAACGCCCGCCGCCGCCGACCGAGCCGAAGCGGACCGGATTGCCCTTTTCGTCCTTCGTCTCGAAGGTCAGTTCCGCCTCGAACACCGGGCCGGTGTAATATTCGAGACCGCGCACGACGGAGGGGTCGATGCGGATGCGATCGGCGCCATAACCGGCGTCGCGCACCAGATCCTCGATCTGCAGCAGTTCCTCGGCGCCCTGCGCGCCGATCTCGCTCTTGCCGAGGAGCCCGAACAGATCGAACTTCGGCTTGCCGTCCTCATATTGTCCGCCGAGACTGAAGGACAGGATCGTCGTGATCGCCTCTTCGTCGAGCCCGGCGCCCTTCGTGAAATCGCCGCTCTCGTCCTTGCGGCCGGCGCCCAGCAATTGCCGCACGCCGTCGGGGCCGAGCCGATCCATCTTGTCGATCGCGCGCAGCACGGTGAGGCGGCGCCCGGCATTGGCCTCGCCCTCGAGGCCGACCGCCTGCATCACCCCGTCGAGCACCTTGCGGCTGTTGATCTTGATCACATAATCGCCGCGGGCGATCCCGAGCTTCTCCAGCGTGTCGGCAGCCATCATGCAGATTTCGGCGTCGGCGGCCGGCGAGGCGGCGCCCACCGTGTCGGCGTCGAACTGCATGAACTGGCGGAAGCGGCCCGGCCCCGGCTTCTCGTTGCGATAGACATGACCGACCCGATAGGAGCGGTAAGGCTTGGGCAGACGATCGTAATTCTGCGCGACGAAGCGGGCGAGCGGCGCGGTGAGATCATAGCGCAGCGACAGCCATTGCTCGTCGTCGTCCTGAAAGGAGAACACGCCCTCGTTGGGCCGGTCCTGATCGGGCAGGAACTTGCCGAGCGCGTCCGTGTATTCGATCGACGGCGTCTCCAGCGCCTCGAAGCCATAGAGCTCATAGACCGAGCGGATCGTGTCCAGCATGCGCCCGGCGGCGGCGAGTTCGGCGGCTTCGCGATCGGCAAGACCGCGCGGGGCTCTGGCTTCGACTTTGGGTGTCTGTTCGGTCATGTGCGCCTCGATTGGGCGCCCTTCCTAGCATTTTTGCGGCGGGAGGGAAGCCGCGCCGAGGGATTCGTCGGCCAGGCCCGCAGATGCGCGCGGCACCGCGGGCAATCCGACGCCCCGAACCCCTCGAGCGGAACCGGAAAAGCCCCGAGCCGCGTATTCAGGGCGCATTCGTCGCCGCCCTCCTCGATCCAAGCGCCTTCCACGACCCCCGCTTCCGTCAACTGATCGACATGCCAGTGGCGGCGCTTCCCTCTCCGCATGTGGCGCGCCAGTCGCGCCGCGAGGCCGCCCGGCCCGCGCGCCGAGCCGCAATAGAGATAGCGTCCGGACGTCAGAAGCGCGGCCCGCTTGCCCACCTGCACCTCGAGCGGCGCCTCGAGCCGGATCAGCAGCACATAGGCGCCCGCCATGGCCGGCGCCTCGCCGGCGGCGCGCACGAAGCGCGGCGCGCCTTGCCCCGGAAAAGCCGGCGTGACAGGCTTCTGCCCCATGAACGACGCCCCCCATGGTTTCCTCGGCGGCCGAATCGTCCTGAGGCAGGGCGCGGGCGGCCACCGCGCCGGCACGGACGCCGTGCTGCTCGCCGCCGCCGTTGAGCCGGCGCAGACCGGACTTGTCGTCGACGCCGGCGCCGGCGCCGGAGCGGTCGGACTAATGGCCGCCGCCCGCGCGCCGCGGGCCGTCGTCCGCCTTGTCGAAATCGACCCCGAAAGCGCGCAGCTCGCGCGCGACAATATCGCCCTCAACGGTCTGGAAGAAAGGGTCGAAGCGATCGAGGCGGATCTCCTGTCCTATCCCGCCCGCCTCTCCGCCGGCCTCGCCAATGAAACCGCGGATGTGGTTCTCACCAACCCGCCGTTTTTGGCGGCCGGCCGCGCCCGCGTCTCGCCGGATGCGCGGCGGGCGCTGGCGCATGTCGCGGCGGCGCCGCTGGCGGAGTGGACCCGCGCCTGCCTGTCGCTGCTGGCGCCCGGCGGCGTCTTCGTGATGATCCACCGCGCCGATGCGCTCGCGGAGTGCCTCGCCGCGGTCGATGGGCGGCTGGGGGCGCTGTGCGTCCTGCCGGTTCTGCCCCGCGCCGGCGAGGCGGCGACGCGACTGCTGCTGCGCGGCGTGAAGGGCTCCAGGGCGCCGCTGACGCTGTGCGCGCCGCTGATCCTGCATGAAAGCGACGGCGCCTTCATGCCCGCCGCCGCCGCGCTGCATGCCGGCGCGGCGGGGCTGGACTGGTGAGGCCTCCCGCTCGGGCTTCACCGCCGCGGGCTATGGAAACGTAAACCGCCGCGTCGCGGCGTTGACCCTCTCGCCGCTGCGGGCGATAAGGCGCGCGACTTCACCGGGGACCGCCGATGACCGCCTTGCAGCCGACCCGATCCTTTCAGGATCTCATTCTCACCTTGCAGAATTTCTGGGCGGCGCAGGGCTGCGTCATTCTCCAGCCCTACGACATGGAAATGGGCGCAGGCACTTTCCATCCCGCCACCACGCTGCGGGCGCTGGGGCCAAAACCCTGGCGCGCGGCATACGCCCAGCCGTGCCGACGGCCCAAGGATGGGCGCTATGGCGAAAACCCCAATCGCGTCCAGCATTATTACCAGTTTCAGGTGATCCTGAAGCCCTCGCCGCCCGATCTGCAGGAGCTGTACCTCGGCTCGCTCGCCGCCATCGGGCTCGACCTGACGCTGCACGACGTGCGCTTCGTCGAGGACGACTGGGAGAGCCCGACTTTGGGCGCCTGGGGGCTGGGCTGGGAGTGCTGGTGCGACGGCATGGAAGTCTCGCAGTTCACTTATTTTCAGCAGGTCGCCGGTTTCGAATGCGCGCCGGTCGCCGGCGAACTCACCTACGGCCTCGAGCGTCTCGCCTGCTATCTGCAGGGCGTCGACAGCATCATGGAGCTGAATTTCAACGGCCGCGACGGCGCCGACAAGATCACCTATGGCGATGTGTTCCTGCAGGCTGAACAGGAATATTCGCGGCACAATTTCGAAGCCGCCGACACGGTGAAACTGTTCGCCGATTTCAAGGACGCCGAGGCGGAATGCGCGCGGCTGCTGGAGTTCGGCGACAAGGGCGAGCGCCACGAGATGGTCCTGCCGGCCTACGACCAGTGCATCAAGGCCTCGCACGCCTTCAACCTGCTCGATGCGCGCGGGGTGATCTCGGTCACCGAGCGGCAGAGCTACATCCTGCGGGTGCGTGAACTGGCCAAGGCCTGCGGCGCGGCCTGGCTGAAGACGGCCGGCGGCGGCGCGGCCGCCTGAGCTTCGCAACGATCCGAATCAACCAGTGATCGAATGTCGTCACGACGGAAAGTGCGCCAGCGCACTTTCCGGGCGGCAGTCCCTTGCTATCTCATGGGCATGGGCTTCGGCGCCGGCCAGTCGACATCTCGGGATGATGTGGAACTTGACAGTGTGCCTGTTTTGTTCCAAATGTGTCGCGTCTGTTCGATATGCGTTCACAAATGACGGGGGTCGATGATGTGCGCGGATTTTCCTTGTCGGAACGGCCTTGCGCTCGCTGACCGCAGCGCTCCGCGCGGGCAGGCGCTTGCCTCCCTCGTTTCTTTCGACCTCGGCGAACGCTTCTACTCGTGGCGCGGCGCATCGGGCGAACGCTACGTCTGTTCGGTGTTCGCGGTCGGGGAACGTGGCGCTCTCGCCGGCTTTTCGGGCAGCGTGATCGTCGGCGTGCGCCGCAGCGGCGGCGAGCGCATCCCGGTCTGCGTCCTGTTGTCCGGCGATTTCAATGCATTGTGCGGCGAAGACGGGGCCTGCGCCATCCGTGCTCTCGGTGTCGACGAGTGGCATATTCGTTTTGGCGCCGACGACGCCATGTTCGGCGATCTGAAAGCCTCACTGCTGCATTGAGCGTCGGCAGGCCGAACCGCGCAGCTTTCCCCGATTTCCGCTTGCAACGAGGGCGCGCGATGTCGCGCGCCTGCGGCGCTCGCGCTGCTCAGATGCGCTGGGCCTGATACTGGCCAGTCTTGCGATAGCGGTAGAGATAGCTCGGCACGATCGCTTCGACCGCTTGCGCCTGAATGCCGAGACCGGCGAGCGTGCGGCCTTCCGCCTTCGCCGCTTCGGACACGACGTTGTCGGTCTTCAGCAGTTCCACCTGATCGGCGGTGGTTTGCAGAAGCTTCGGATAGAGCCCGAAGGTCAGCGTCGTCATGAGCGACGAGAAGGCGGCAACCAGCTTGCCGAAGCCGAAGCCGAGCTTCGACACCTTGCGGTCCCGCTCGGTGACCTGCAGGACATATTCGACACAGTCGCCAAAGCTCTTCTGTTCCGGACCGCCGAGTTCGTAAACGGTTCCGGGTTTCGCGCCGCCGGCGAGGGCGCGCGCGGCTGCTTCGGCCACGTCACCGACATAGACCGGCTGGAATTTGGTGTCTGCGCCCACCACCGGGACGACCGGGAAATAGCGGGCCATCGTCGCGAAGCGGTTGAAGAATTCGTCCTCGACGCCGAAGATCACCGACGGACGGAGGATCACGGCGGTGGGCACGGCGGCGAGAACCGCCGCTTCGCCTTCAGCCTTGCTGCGCGCATAGGCGGAGGTCGATTCGGCATCTGCGCCGATCGCCGAAACCTGCACGAAATTGGTGACGCCCGCCGCCTTCGCCGCTTCGGCCACCGCCTTGGCGCCCGCGGATTGAATGGTCGCGAATTTCTGCGCGCCGCCCTCAGCCAGAATGCCGACAAGATTGACCACGGCTTGTGCGCCGCGCACTGCCGCCGCGACCGAGTCGGGATCCCGCAGATTGGCCTGTACCGGCGTGATCTGCCCGACGCCGCCGAGCGGCTGGAGATGGAAGGCGAGATCGGGGCGGCGACAGGCGACGCGCACGCGCCACCCGTCCCGCGCCAGTGCGCGCACGACATAGCGGCCGACGAAACCCGAGCCGCCGAACACCGTCACCAAACGTCCCGCTCCAACGCGATCGCCGCTCATGTCCCGCCCCGTTCCTTTCGCCCGTCGTCAAAAGACCGGCGCACTGTCCGGGCCGTGCTCTAGCGCCATTTTCGCGGCGCCGCAATCACCCACGGCGCGGCGTGCAAGCCTCAGTCGGCGGTGTAGACGTTGTTGTCGGGGCCTTTCCAGCTCTTTCCGGCTTCGTAGAAGCGATATTCCTCGTCGAACAGGATTTTCGAGCCGGGCGCGACATACTGCTTGCCCCTGGGATCGGAGTCGCGCGGCGCGGTCACCCAATGCTTGCTCGGCGAGCAGCCGTCCTTGTAGGCGCCGGCGGCGTCCGGCTTGCATTCGAGATTGGCGCCTTCGGGAAACTCCACCGTGGCGTTGAAAAAGATTTCATAGCCCTTTTCGCCGGTGGCGTGCATTTCCAGCGCCTCCTCCATCGTCTTCTTGAACTCGAGGACCTTGCCGGGCTTGTCGAAGCGCTGTTTCAGCAGATTGTCGAAAATCGTGCGGGCGTGCGTTTCCGTCGGGTAACACCGAAACACGCAGAAGGCCTGTGCGCCGGTCGACATGAACGACAGCGCCGCGGCGACGAGCGCCAATTTCCTGAACGACATATTCGCTCTCCCTCGCTGCGGCTTTTCGCCGCTTGAAGGAGGTGTAGCGCATCCGGGACGCGGAAGCGACGTGCGCGCGCTATTTTTCCAGCCGGGCGATGAGGCTCGACGTGTCCCAGCGCTTACCGCCCATCGTCTCGACCTCGGAATAAAACTGGTCGACCAGCGCCGCGACGGGGAGATGCGCGCCGTTGCGCCGCGCTTCGTCGAGGCAGATGGCGAGGTCCTTGCGCATCCACTCCACTGCAAAGCCATGCTCGAATTCGCCGGCCAGCATGGTCTTGTGACGGTTCTCCATCTGCCAGCTCTGCGCCGCGCCGTTCTTCAGGAGATCGACGACGGCCGTGGCGTCGAGCCCCGCCTTTTGCGCAAAGTGGAGGGCCTCGGAGAGGCTCTGGATCAGACCGGCGATGGTGATCTGATTCACCATCTTGGTGAGCTGCCCGGCGCCCGGCCGCCCCATCAGCCGGCAGGCCTTGGCGTAAGACGCGATCACCGGCTCCGCGCGCGCGTAAATCTCCGGCTCGGCGCCGCACATCACGGTAAGCGCGCCATTTTCGGCGCCGGCCTGTCCGCCGGAGATCGGGGCGTCGACGGCGCCGAGGCCGAGCGCCTGCGCCGCCGCATGAAGTTCGCGCGCGACCTTCGCCGAGGCCGTGGTGTGATCGATGAAAATCGCGCCCGTCTTCATGCCGGCGAAGGCGCCGTCGGCGCCCAGCGTGACGCTTCGCAGATCGTCATCGTTGCCGACGCAGGAAAAGACGAAATCCGCGCCCGAGGCGGCCTCGCGCGGAGTGGGAGCAGCGGAGGCGCCGAATTCGGCGGCGAATTTTTGAGCCTTTGCGGCGGTGCGATTGTAGACCGTGACCTTGTGCCCGCCTCGCCGCACAAGATGCCCCGCCATGGGATAGCCCATGACGCCGAGACCGAGGAAGGCGACCGAGAAGGATTGCGACATCGAAAACCTCTGGAGGGGCCTTTTTCCGCTTGCGGAGGAAAGCCCCCCGGCCGCACGACCCTATGAAGCCTGCACGAGCGGGTTACCGCATCCGCTCCTCCCGCCGTGAGGGCTCCCTTCTTCCATCCGACAGATGAAGGGAGCCTCTCCGTCGTTACTTCTTCTTCCCCGCGTCGATCACATCTTCCAGCGTGCGCAGGCCGGTGGTCGGGGCGTTGACCAGAACCGCCATGTTGCCGGGGGCGTGCTGGTTCTTCCACATCTTGGTGTGGGCCAGCGGAATCTTGTCCCAGGGGAACACTTCCGACATGCAGGGGTCGACACGCCGGTCGACGACGAACTTGTTGGCCGCCGCCGCCTGCTTGAGATGGGCGAAATGCGAACCCTGGATGCGCTTCTGGCGCATCCACACATAGCGGGCGTCGAAGGTGAGATTGAAGCCCGTGGTGCCGGCGCAGAACACCACCATGCCGCCACGCTTCACCAGCAGGCAGGACAGCGGAAAGGTCTGCTCGCCCGGATGCTCGAAGACGATGTCCACGTCCTTCTTGCCGGTGATGTCCCACACCGCCTTGCCGAAGCCGCGGGCGGCTTTGGTCCAGGCGTTGAACTCGGGCGAGTTCACCTTGGGAAGCTGGCCCCAGCAGCCGTCGAAATCCTTGCGGTTGATGACGCCCTTGGCGCCCAGCGACAGGACATAGTCCTTCTTGCTCGGGTCCGAAATGACGCCGATGGCGTTGGCGCCCGCCGCAGCGATCAGCTGTACGGCGAACACGCCGAGGCCGCCCGAGGCGCCCCACACCAGCACATTGTCGGAGGGCTTCAGGCGATGCGGCTCATGGCCGAACAGCATGCGATAGGCGGTGGCGAGAGTGAGCGTGTAGCAGGCCGACTCTTCCCATGTGAGGTGCTTGGGGCGCTCCAGCAGCTGGCGATCCTGCACGCGGCAGAACTGGGCGAAGGAGCCGTCCGGCGTCTCGTAGCCCCAGATACGCTGGGAGGAGGAGAACATCGGATCGCCACCGTTGCATTCCTCGTCGTCCCCGTCGTCCTGGTTGCAGTGCACCACGACTTCGTCGCCGACCTTCCAGCGCTTGACCTTGGACCCCACCGCCCAGACGATGCCCGAGGCGTCGGAGCCGGCGACATGCCAGGGGTTCTTGTGACCGTCGAGCGGGGAGATGGGCTCGCCCAGCGCCGCCCACACGCCGTTGTAATTGACGCCCGCGGCCATGACGAGGACGAGGACGTCGTGGCTGTCCAGCTCCCAGGTGGGAAGAACCTCGATCTGCATGGCCGATTCCGGCGGCCCGTGCCGCTCCTTGCGGATGGCCCAGGCGTACATGTTCTTGGGAACATGGCCGAGCGGCGGGATTTCGCCCAGTTCGTAGAGGTCTTTCTTCTCGGTCACTGTCATGCGTCTCCTCGAGGATCCACGCCATCGCGGCCGAGGACAGGCCGGGACGGAAAAACTGGAGGCATACATATACGCCCCGCCAACGCCTGAACAGTGGCGATGTTTCGAGCCTGAAGCCGGTGCGTCAGGCGTGCAGATCTTGCTGATTCAGTCTGCTTTCGGTCGAACGCAGGCGGGCGGCCATGAGAGGAGGCCTCGCTCCGCCCGGCTCGGGATCACACCGTTTCTTCGATGATATGCGCCAGATCGGTCATGATCTTGTTGAGATCATAGTTCTTCGGCGTGTAGACTGCCTTCACGCCCGACTCCAGCAGCAGCTTTTCGTCGGCCGGCGGGATGATGCCGCCGACCACCAGCGGGGCGGTGATCCCCTCTTCCTTCATCAGCCGCAGCGTCTCGTGCGCCAGCGTCACATGCGAGCCCGAAAGAATGGAGAGGCCGATGCAGTGTGCCCCTTCCTTCTTCGCCGTTTCAACCAGTTCGGCCGGCGTCGAACGGATGCCGGCGTAAATCACGTCGAAGCCGGCGTCGCGGGCGCGCACGGCAATCTGTTCGGCGCCGTTGGAATGACCGTCGAGGCCCGGCTTGCCGACGAGGAACTTCGCGCGGGTCCCGAGCTTCGTCGAGACGCGTTGCACCTCGTTGCGCACCTCGTCGAGTTGGCCGCCGACCTGCCGCGCCGTGGAGGACACGCCCGTCGGCGCGCGATATTCGCCGAACACGCCGCGCAGGACATTGCCCCATTCGCCGGTGGTGACTCCGGCCTTCGCCGCGGCGATGGAGGGCTCGACCATGTTGCGGCCTTCCTTCGCGGCGCGGGCCAGCTCGTCGAGGGCCGCTTGCGCGGCCTTCTGGTCGCGCTGTTCGCGCCACGCCTGCAGCCGCGCGATCTGCTCGGCCTCGACATGCTCCGGCACCACCATGATGGCGTCGTCGCCGGCGGTAAGCGGCGAGGGCTCGCCCTGCGTGAACTTGTTGACGCCGACGACGATCTGCTCGCCGGCCTCGATGGCTTCCAGGCGCGCGGTGTTGGACTCGACGAGCTTCGATTTCATGTAGCCCATCTCGACCGCCGCAGCGGCGCCGCCGAGGTCGTCGATCTTCTTCAATTCGGCCTTGGCTTCGGCCTTCAGCGACGCGACCTTGCGGGCGATCTCGGGATTACCGTCGAAAATGTCGCCATATTCGAGAAGGTCGGTCTCATAGGCCATGATCTGCTGCATGCGCAGCGACCATTGCTGATCGAAGGGTCGCGGCAGGCCGAGCGCCTCGTTCCAGGCCGGGAGCTGCACGGCGCGGGCGCGTGCGTTCTTCGAGAGAACCACCGCCAGCATCTCTATGAGGATGCGGTAGACGTTGTTCTCCGGCTGCTGCTCGGTGAGGCCGAGCGAGTTCACCTGCACGCCGTAGCGGAAGCGGCGGAGCTTCTCGTCGGTGACGCCGTAACGGTCGCGGGTGATCTCTTCCCACAGCTCGGCGAAGGCGCGCATCTTCGAGAGTTCGGTGACGAAGCGCATGCCGGCGTTGACGAAGAAGGAGATGCGGCCGACGACCTGATCGAAATCCGCCTGCGGCAGGCCCGCCGCTTTCACCCCGTCGAGAATGGCGACAGAGGTCGCCAGCGCATAGGCCAGTTCCTGCGCCGGCGTCGCGCCCGCTTCCTGCAGATGGTAGGAGCAGACGTTCATCGGATTGAATTTCGGACATTCCTTCGTTGTGAAGAGAATGAGGTCCTGGGTCAGGCGCAGCGACTGCGCCGGCGGAAACACATAGGAGCCGCGCGAGAGATATTCCTTGATGATGTCGTTCTGAGTCGTGCCCTGCAATTTGGCGCGCGGAGCGCCCTGTTCTTCGGCGGCGGCGACGAACAGCGCCATCAGCCACACGGCCGTGGCGTTGATGGTCATGGAGGTGTTCATCTCGGCGAGCGGAATGCCCTCGAACAGGGTGCGCATGTCGCCCAAATGCGAGACCGGAACGCCGACCTTGCCGACTTCACCACGCGACAGGATGTGGTCGCTGTCATAGCCCGTTTGCGTCGGCAGATCGAAGGCGATGGAAAGGCCCGTCTGACCCCTGGCCAGATTGGAGCGGTACAGCGCATTCGAATCTTTCGCCGTCGAGTGGCCGGCGTAGGTGCGGAACATCCAGGGCTTGTCGCGGCGGGGGGCGGTCGGTTCGGTCATTTCGGCAATTCCTCCGCCTGTGCCGATAGCACAGCCCCCCGGCGGGCGGAAGCCGACCCGAAAGCGCAACAACCGGCAGCCGGCGGGGACGGCAGGGGGAGGAAAGCCGGGCGAGGCGCCGCCGAAATGCGCATCGGATCAGCTCGCGGGCCCTGTCGGCGGCGATGGTTCCGGCAATGCGGGTGGGCAGCGACCTGCGGCGGTCGTGGAATGCTCCCGCCCTTCGACCCGTGCACGAAATTGCAGCCACGAGCTTTGCCGCAATACGGCGGCATTGGCGCACGTCCCGTCCGGCGGGTTACAGTCGCGCATGACCCGCAAGACTCCGCACGGAATCACCGTCTCGCCGCCCTCGCGCGACTTCGCCCGGCTTCCGCCGCCGGTCGCGGCGTTGCGCCTGAAAATTCTGGACGCCTGCGGCAAGGGCGACATAGAGGCGCTGCGCATTCCGATCGACTGGAACGAGGTGCGTCCGCTGTTCGAACGCAGCGGGACGCATCCCGCCGGAACCGATCCGATCGCCATATTGAAAGGGCTGTCCTTCGACGGCAAGGGACGCGAACTGCTGCGCCTCGTACGCGCCGTGCTGGAGCAGCCGTTCGTCGAGGTGACGCAGGGCCCGTTCCGGACCTTCGAATGGCCGGCCTACGGCCGCACGCCGACAGCGCCAGCCAGCGAGGACGAGGCGCAGGCGTTGTGGGGCTGCGTGCGTTTCGCCGATCTTGCCGCCTCCAACGCCGAAGGGCGCCCGCGCGTCATGCGCCTCGCCATCGCCGCCGACGGCGTGTGGCATTATTTCTGGAGCGAACCGGCGCGCAATTAAGTGGGCTGTGCGCCGGGCAGCGCACGCGGTCCTCAGTCGTTCTCCAGACGGAAATGCACGGGGAATTTCGTTCCCTGCAGGTCGATCTGTCCCGCTGCCCCGGCGGCGCGGCGCAGGCCGGAGCGAGCCAGCAGCGGCGTCAGCATGGCCGGGATCGCCAGCCGGTTGATCTGCGCGCCCGAGCAGGTGTGCATGCCATAGCCCCAGAGGATGTAGTCGCCCCATGGACGGTCCGGATCGAAATTCTCCGGCTTTTTCACCTTCAGCGGATCGAACATCGCCGACAGATTGGAGGCGAACACCATCTCGTCCTTCTTGATCTTTTTTGCGCGCAGGCTCGAACGGGCGATCACCGTATCGCGATTGGCCTTGCGATAGATCACCGCATTGATCGGGTCGTAGCGAAGGGCTTCGAACAGATGCGCGCCGACACGCGCCTCGTCGCCTGCCTTCGCCGCCGCCTGTGCGCCGGCCAGCGCCTCCGGGCGATCGAGCAACTGGCTCAGCGCCTGACAGCTCGCCTTGGAAATCGTCGGAATGGCGCCGATGATCAGACCAACCAGCAGATTGCGGATGTAATGATCGGAGAATTCGTCCGGACTGGCCTTTTGCAGCTCCAGCGCCCGGCCGATCAGATCGGTCTTCTGCACGCCGTTCGCCTTGCGTTGCGCGATCGCGTCGGCGACCGCATCGCGCAGTTCCTTCGCCGCTATGAGCGCACGGTCCTCGACCGCCTGACTGAAATCGAGTTCGAAGAACAGCCAGTCGAACAGGATCGACGCCCAGTCGATCATTGCCTGCGGCGAGGGGCCGGGGACGCCGAAATATTCGGCGACCATATGGGTCGGAACCTGCAAGGTGAGATCGACCGGCAGATCGACGCCCGAAGGATGGGCGGCGAGCAGTTCCTGCGCCTTGCGTCGCACCAGCGGCGCGATCAGCGTTTCAGCGTCCTCGCGCCGCATCGTCAGCCGCATGAACGACACGTCGCGCTGATAGGCGGCGCCGTTCTGCATGCCGAGATAGAAGTTGTCGCCGCCGGTCAGCTTGATCATCTTGTCGCCGTAGACGACTCCGAAATCCGCCTCGCGATCGAGCACTTCGATCACGTCGGCGGCGCGGGTGACGACCACCGATCCGGTGTTGGGAACGCTGGTGATCTGCTTGGGCAGCGAAAAATTGGGCTTCAGCAGCCGCGCGATTGCGAACAGATCCTTTTGCACGGAGGTCCGCCCGAGAAATTCGGCGATCCGTTCCTTGAACGGTTTTGGCCCGCCGAAGAGACCCGCCGCCGCATTGAGCAGCGACCATATGGCCGCCAGCGCCGCGCGCACCATCAGATACCGGGCTTCGAGACTGCCGGCGATGGTCTGGAACAGGTCGATGACGGCCGCCTTGAGACGCGCGCCGATGGCTTCGAGGTTCATGCGTGTTCCCTTTTCGGCGACGCAGGATCAGGTCGGATCGGTCGAACCCTTCGCGATCATGCGGATCGCGCCGAGACCGGGCGCGAAGAAATATTCGCCGCCGCGCGTCTCGACGAACTGCGGCAGGCCTTCAGCGATGAATGGCGGACAGCCGCTCTTGGGGTCGGCCGGCACGACGAATTTCGCCTTCGGCCCATTGTCGTGGCGCGCCTTTTCGTCGGGCGTGTCCGCACCCTGCGAATGATTGCCGATGATCGGGCAGGTGTCGCTGCCGGCGCGCGCGTCGAAGCCGTAGTTCATCCATTGCTGCTGCACGAATTCATATTGCCGGAACAGATCGGCGCACATGATCAGCATCAGCACGCCATGTTCGCCGGCGTCGCTCGCCTGTGCGTCGAATTTGCCATAGGGCAGCCCGCGGCGCAGGATGCGCCGGCGATTGTTGAGCACCGAGCCGCCGCGGGTCTTGGCGGGCGAGTCCAGATCATTGGGCAGGCGCGGCGCGCGCGGGTCGAGTGCGGCGCGGGTGTTGGCGCGGCGAGTATGCGAGGTCATGGGACAGACGCGCCCGTCGAGATCCTCGGCGTAGGAGAAATCGATGTAGGCGAGACGCTTCGCCTTGCGGCCCTCGGGCGTGTCCGGCAGCTTGTCGAGTTCTTCCCGGAACTTTGCATGCGCCTCGAAGGTCGGGGCCTTGGCGAGCGGGACGCCGTCCGGCCAGCGGCCGATCATCTTGGCGACCAGCAGGCTGCGCGCCTTGTCGTGGTCGTCGATCTTCGCGACCTTCTGGAAATCCGCCGCGGCCTTGTCGATGAAGCTGCGCCAGGTCGACACGTTTTCATGCAGCTTGCGATAGGCGACGAAGGTGCCGTTGCGGAAGAAGGAGATGGGCGTGATCGGCCCGGCGCGCTCCTGCGCCTCGTCGGGATAGCCGAGCAGGAATTCGCCGGTCGCCAGAGGGCGCCATTTGCCTTCGCCGTCGACAGCGCCGTTGCCCGTCGCCTCCACCTGCTCTTCGCCGAAGGTGTACTGGCCCTCGAAGACGGGATCGCTGATGCCGTCGGCGAAGCCGAAATGCTCCGTCGGCATCGGCCGGCCGTCCGGACCGATCAGCGCCGCCATTTCCTGGTAGCGCGCCTGCGGGGCGCCCGGGCGATTGTGGCCGGGAAGCACGACGACGCCACTGGCCGCAGCCGCGGCCTCGACTTCCTGGGTCAGCGCCTCCAGCGCCGCGGGCGCGCCGAACCGCCCGTTGAGCGTCACGAGAATATGCGGCGTCCTGGGGTCGCAGGCAGGATCTGGATGCGAGGGATGCCAGACCTCGTCCCATTTCGTGCGCCAGTCCGCGCCGGCGAAATCGTCCCCGAGCATCCGCGCCCGCGCCGCCATGCCGTCGATGAACGGATCGGGGAATTCGCGCAGCGTGCGCGTCGGCACGCCGAGAGCGACGAGACCCTGGAAGGAAAAGGCGATGTTCAGCGTCGCCTCGGGCCTTTGAACCACATATTCGCCGGGCTTTTTCGGCTTGTCGTCGTCCCAGCGCAGGGCGCTGGTGATGCGCGGCCGAAGCGCTTCGACGAAACGGCGCCCGTTGGCGGCGCGCGTCTCGGCGTCGACGCCGCCCGAAATGTGCAGCAGGATGCAGCGGCCGACCGGAAAGCCCGCCTTGCCATAGGGGGCGAGAATATTGCCCTGGATATCCGCCAGATCGAGAACGACAGCCATGTTGCGCCCCTGTCAAATCCCTGCGACGCCGGGAGCCTGCGTCGGCGACGACGCATCCTTCGGCTTGTGGATCGAAACGAAATCCTTGAACGCGTCGTAAAGCCGCTGCGCCGAATCGGCGTCGTCGCCGGCGGCGTCGAACTGACGGTCGATGGCGAAACGAGTGAACTGGTTGCGGAGATACAGCGCCTTGAGCACCTCCGGCAACGTCGCATCGGGCGCCGGCGGATAGGCCTTCATGCCGAGATTTTTCACGAAGTAAAAGGTCGGGACAATGGCCAGCGCCAGAGCGGCGAGCAGCTTCACCGCGATGGCGATGCAGCCGGCCGCGACCCACAGGCCAAAGTGCAGCAGCAGGAAGATCAACCCCGCAGAGCCGAGCCATACGCCGGCGAGCGTCACCATCGACAATTCCGGCAGCGCCTTCACCGGCACATTGTCGGGGAAATAGTCGTGGAACGGCATCGTCGTTTCGATCTGGCAGCGGGCGATCCAGTCGCAGAAGCCTTTCGCGTCGGCCACCGCGTCGAAACCCACGCAATTGTGGAAGATTTCGCGCAGCTCCGGCTCGGCGCTCGTCCACAGGTCCGACAGATAGGAGTCGCGCTCGGCGGGCGAGTCGCTGGCGGCGTCGAAATCGACGCAAAAGAACAGGAAGGGATTCTTGAGATGATCCTGTTTCTGCGCGACCACCGGATTGACGTGCAAGGCCGGCGGCAGGATCAGTTCGGTGAGCACGGTGAGCAGGGCGTTGACGGGATCACGGCCGACATAGGCGAGGTCCTCGATCACCACGAAGCGCACGAAGTGATTGCGCAGATTGCGCGCGAAGGGGCTCTGACCCTTGCTCGACGGAGTCTGCTGCGCGGTGGGAAGATTCGAGAGCGCGTCGCGCACGGCATGAACGGGCGAGGTTCCCGACCGCCCTTCGGGATCTGCGATGGTCGAGGTCTTCACCGGCGCGAGCACGGAGAGGAAATAGGACCCGCAATCGAAATTCGGCATGACGGCGTCTCCAGTGAAAATCGAAGCGACCGCTCAGCGGTATTTGTCGGCGATGAAGGTGTCGTTGCTCGCGACCGGCGCATAGCCCTGCGCGCCGAGATCGTTCTGCACTGCGACGAGTTGCTCGATGTAGAGCTTGCGGAAGTCCTGCGGCGACAGCGACCCATGTTTGTCGGCGAGGGCTTCGAGCGCCCGCCGCACCCGCAGCGCCGCCTTGACATCGACCTGTCCGGCGCCCGGCGTGGCGTTGTAGTAATAATCCACATCGGCCTGATTGAGGCGGATATACTGCTTGAACGGGGTCACCGGCACCGATTGCGGATACTTCGTGCTGGTGGTCCAGAAGAAATCCAGACCGCTCGGATATCCGTCGGCAAAGGCGTCGATGTATTGATCCCAGGTGCCATTGAAATTGGAGCAGAAGAGAAGATAGTCGTTGGAAATATCCTGCCTGCCCTGACCGAGGTCCGGCCACTGGTCGCGCCGGACGACCACCCAGCGAGCGAAATGGATGAAATTCAGACCCAGCAGCGACGCCAGCGTCGACGGCTTGGCGCGCGAGAACATGAAGGCAAAATCGGTGACCCACGTCTTCCACCATTTCATGGGGGAAATCGCGGTGATGGCATAGGCTTTTCCAGCGACATTGGACATGGCCGGCTTCCCAAGAATTACACGAACGCGGTCAGGCTACAGGCTTTTTTGAAAAGTGCAACGATTGTCGACGCCAGAGCGAACTCCAAAAAAGTCGACAGACTTTTTCGATTGGAATTCGCTCCAGCTTTCTGATTTTGGCGCGCAGAACGACCAGGTGATTCCGTTCGACCGGAAAGCGCGCTAGCGTCGAGGATCCGTAGGCTCGGCATGGCCGATGATGCGCAGGATTTGTGGAAACCGGTCGCGCGCCGCGCGCTCTGCGGCGTCGACGGCGGCGTGCACGCTTTCGACCGAAGAGGCCGGATCGACGCTGCAATGATAATTCACCACCAGACCGCCGGCGGTTTCGCGCACGCGCAGATGGTCGATACGGAAAATCTCTGGCGCCGCCCCGATCGCCTCGCGCAGCGTCGCCTCGACCGCCACGCACAACGATTCGGGCGCGTCGGCGCCGGACAGGATATGCGCGGCCAGCGGCTCGATATGAGTGTTGATCTCGCTGTCGGCGCCGAATTCCCCGCACAGGGCAGCCTCGAAATCGGCGGCGATGGCGTGGGCGCGCCCATGTGGCATGGCGCCGTCCACTTCCATGTCGAGACTGATCGACAGACGTTCGCCGACGAGTTGGGTGAGGATGCGATGCACCGGCAGATGACGGTGGGCGGCGACCAGCAGGATACGTTCGATCACTGTTTCGTCGTCCAGCGCCCGCGGCTGCGCGGCGAGCGTGACATTCGCCTGCGGCGCAATCGCGAGGATCGCCGCAGCGGCGTTGTCCTTGATGCGGGCGGCCTGTTCGACGCTGAGCGTACGGGCGACGCCGACCACGGCTTCACCGATGACCTCGCTTCCGACCTTGCGCAGCCTCAGGCTTTCCACCTCGATCACCCCCGGCGTGTCGGCGATGGCCCGCGCGATCCGCGGCGCCAGATCCTGCGGCGCGGCGTCGAGCAGCGTCTCGATGGTGCGCCGGCCGAGACGGAAGCCCGCGATGGCGATGAACGCCGCCACGGCGAAGGCCGCCAGCGCGTCGCCCTGCGGATAACCGGCCTGGGCCGCGATCAGTCCGACGAGCACGAAGGCCGAAGACACGAGATCGGAGGAAAAATGCAGGGCGTCGGCGGCCAGCGCCTCGCTGCCCTCCTCACGAGCGATCTTCGAGAGCTGCACCCAGCGCGTCGCATCCACGAGCATGGAGACGCCGAGCACGGCGAACGCCAGCCAACCGGCGTCGATCATTTCCGGCGGTTGCGACAGGCGCCGCCAGCCTTCGCCGACCACGAACAGCGCAAGGCCGAACAGAAAGCCGGTCTCGATCAGCGCCGCCAGCGATTCGAATTTGCCGTGGCCATAATGGTGCTCGTCGTCGGCGGGCTTTTCCGCCTCGCGCACGGCGAAAAAGGTCAGAATGGTGGCGCCCGTGTCGACGGCTGCGTGGCCGGCTTCGGACAGCAACGCCAGCGATCCCGACGTCAGCCCGGCCGCGAGCTTGCCGACGGCCAGCAGCGCGCTGGCGCCGATCGAGGCCTTGGCGGCGAGAAGCTTGCGGCTGTCGCCGCTGTGCGTTGCGTCGGTCGTGCTCATGGTGTCCGGAGGGTGTGAAGACAGGGTTTAAGGCTTCGGCGCGGCGCAGGCAACCGAAGCGATTGCCGAACGCGCCGCAGCGACTTAAATGGCGCCCACAAGACAGGGCGACGACGGCAGGCGCGCCCGGACGCCCGAGGAAAGGGAAGCCATGCGTTTTCTGCACACCATGATTCGAGTCGGCGATCTGCAAAAGTCGCTGGCGTTTTTCTGTGATGTTCTGGGGCTCGTCGAAACCCGCCGCATGGAGAACGAGAACGGGCGCTTCACCCTCGTCTATCTCGCCGCGCCGCAGGACGTGGACGCCGCGAAAGCGCAGGACGCGCCGCTGGTCGAACTCACCTGGAACTGGGACGAGCACGAATATGCGGGCGGACGCAATTTCGGCCATCTCGCCTTTGCTGTCGACAATATCTACGAGACCTGCGCGAAGCTCGCCGCCGCCGGCGTGACCATCAACCGTCCGCCGCGCGACGGGCACATGGCCTTCATCCGCACGCCGGACGCCATCTCGATCGAGTTGCTGCAAAAGGGCGGCGCCCTTCCGCCGCAGGAGCCCTGGGCCTCGGCCGCCAATATCGGAACATGGTGAAAGCTGGCCTCGTAACCCCTTGCGCATGAAAAAGGCCCTGACTGCGACGGCGCGCGGTCAGGGCTCTTGTCTTACGAGTGGTCGCCGACGACTTCGATGAAGGCGTGGGCGGCTTCCGGACGCTCGAAGATATGCGGCTGGATGCCGCGCTTGCTCAGTGCTTCCTTCATCTTCATGCGGGCGAAGGCGCTGGTGGAATAGCGCGTCGTCGTCGCATAGTGATGCTCGAGCATGTATTCGATCATCTCGGCATAATCGTCGTAAAGCTCGTCGCTGATGTGTGCGCCGTCATGGTTGACGACCGAATTGACGCGCTTGCCGACTTTCTCGCAGGCGGTGATCAGCGCCTTGCGCAATTCGTCGACGTCCTTCGAGGAACGCGCATGCCAGCCCTCCAGGTTGAGAAACAGGATGTTGCGCGGCGCGTCGTAAGTGATGCGCTGATCGAGGTTGAGATTCAGGAGATCGTTGATGAGCCCCATCGGCTCGTCGATGAAGATGCGCTTGTCCATCAACTGCGGTTCGTTGATGATCGGCCGGAACGCCATGTGCGGCAGGATGTGCTTGTCGATGTCGATGCCCGGCGCGACTTCGACAAGCTCCAGACCGTTGTCCTTGAGCTTGAACACGCAGCGTTCGGTCACGTAATACACCGGCTGCTTGCGCTTCTGGGCGAACTTGCCCGAGAAGGTGATCTGCTCGACGGAGTTGAGGAACTTCTTGTTCCGGCCTTCCTGCTCGATATGCACCTTGCCGTCGGCGATCTGAACCTTGAGGCCGCCGTTGGTGAAGGTGCCGGCGTAGACGACGAGGCGGGCATTCTGGCTGATGTTGATGAAACCGCCGCAGCCGTTGAGGCGACCGCCGAATTTCGAGGTGTTGACGTTGCCCTGCATGTCGCATTCGGCCATGCCGAGGCAGGTCATGTCGAGACCGCCGCCGTCGTAGAAGTCGAACTGCTGGTTCTGCTGGATGATCGCGTCGGCGTTGGTCGCCGCGCCGAAGCTCGAGCCCGACGCCAGCACGCCGCCGATCGCGCCGGCCTCGGTGGTCAGCGTGATATAGGGCGTCATCTTTTCTTCATTGGCGATTGCGGCGAGGCCCTCCGGCGCGCCGACGCCGAGATTGACCACGCCGTTGGGCGGCAGTTCGAAGGCCGCGCGGCGGGCGATGACCTTGCGCTCGTCGAGCGGCATTTTCGCCATGCCGCTGACCGGCACGCGGATTTCGCCGGCCAGCGCCGGATTGTACATCACACCGTAATTCATGCGGTGCAACTCGGGCTGTTCGGCGACGACCACGGCCGAGACGAGAATGCCGGGAACATGCACGTCCTTGGGCTTGATCGAGCCCTGCTCGACGATGCGCTCGACCTGGGCGATGACGAGGCCGCCATTGTTGTGCGCGGCCATGGCCTGGGCGAGGTTGTCGAGAACCAGCGCCTCCTTCTCCATGCTGAGGTTGCCGGACGGATCGGCGGAGGTGGCGCGGATGAAGGCCACGTCGATCCTGGTGGCAATGTAGAACAGCCACTCTTCGCCGTTGATGTTGTGATACTTGACCATGTCCTCCTTGGTGCGCTCGTTCACCTTGCCGCCGCCGAAGCGCTGATCGACATAGGTATAGAGGCCCACCTTGGAGAAGAGGCCCGGCTGGCCGGAGGCGCAGGCGCGGAACAACTGGGAAATGACGCCCTGCGGCAGGTTGTAACCGCAAATCTTTTCGTCCTGAGCCGCCTGGGCGACCTTGGGCATGCGGCCGAAATTGGCGGCGATGACCCGACGCAGCAGACCTTCATGGTAGAAGCGGCCGGTGCCGAGCCCCTTGGAATCGCCGGCGCCGGCGGTCATGATCAAGGTCAGGTCCTTGGGGTGCTGCGACTCGACATAGCGCTTTTCCAGCGCGGCGTGCAGCGCCTCCGGGATACAGCTCTGGACGAAGCCCGTCGTCGTGACCACGTCGCCGTCTCGAATGAGCGCAATTGCCTCGTCCGCAGTTATGACCTTGTTCGCCATTTTCCCTGTCGTCCCCTCGTGTCGCTTCCACTTCTGCCGCTGCCGCCTCGACGGGCGCCCGCCCGGTGAATAGCGTGCATAAAAAGCCGGCTCAAGCGTAGAGACCGCGCCACGGATGCGCAAGCATCTCTCAAAAGGTGAGACGGATCGCCGCGGGGGGCGGCCCGAACAAAAAAGCCCCGGAGTTTCCTCCGGGGCCTGTATCTCGACCTTGGAGCCTGGACTTTAGAAGTCCATGCCGCCCATGCCGCCCATGCCGCCGCCGCCCGGCAACGCAGGGGCGTCCTTCTTCGGCGATTCGGTGATCGTCGCCTCGGTGGTGATGATCAGGCCGGCGATCGAGGCAGCGTCCTGCAGCGCGGTGCGCACGACCTTGGTCGGGTCGATGATGCCGAGCTTCATGAGGTCGCCGTAGACGCCGTTCTGGGCGTCGTAGCCATAGCCATAGTCGGTGGCTTCGAGCAGCTTGCCGACCACGACCGCGCCATCGGCGCCGGCGTTGTCGACGATCTGACGGGCCGGAGCCTGGATCGCCTTGCGGACGATGTCGACGCCGGTCTTCTGATCGGCATTGCCGGTCTTGACGCCGTCGAGCGCCTTGATCGAGCGCAGCAGGGCGACGCCGCCGCCGGGCGAGATGCCTTCTTCCACCGCGGCGCGCGTGGCGTTGAGGGCGTCGTCGACGCGGTCCTTCTTCTCCTTGACCTCGACTTCGGTCGCGCCGCCGACGCGGATCACCGCGACGCCGCCCGCGAGCTTGGCCAGACGCTCCTGGAGCTTCTCGCGGTCGTAGTCCGAGGAGGTCTCCTCGATCTGCGCCTTGATCTGGGCGATGCGGGCTTCAATGTCCTTCTTGTCGCCGGCGCCGTCGATGATCGTCGTGTTTTCCTTCTCGATGCGGATCCGCTTGGCGCGGCCCAGCATCGGCAGGGTGACGTTCTCGAGCTTGATGCCGAGATCTTCGGCGATCATCTGGCCACCGGTGAGGATGGCGATGTCTTCCAGCATGGCCTTGCGGCGATCGCCGAAGCCCGGAGCCTTCACGGCCGCGATCTTGAGACCGCCGCGCAGCTTGTTGACGACGAGGGTCGCCAGCGCTTCGCCTTCGATGTCCTCGGCGACGATGACCAGCGGCTTGCCGGTCTGGACGACGGCTTCGAGGATCGGCAGCAGCGGCTGCAGGGTCGACAGCTTCTTCTCGTGGATGAGAATATAGGCTTCGTCGAGCTCGGCCACCATCTTCTCGGCATTGGTGATGAAGTAGGGCGAGAGATAGCCGCGATCGAACTGCATGCCCTCGACGATGTCGGTCTCGGTCTCGAGGCTCTTGGCCTCTTCCACCGTGATGACGCCCTCGTTGCCGACCTTCTGCATCGCCTTGGCGATTTCCTGGCCGATGAACTCGTCGCCATTGGCCGAAATCTTGCCGACCTGGGCGATTTCGTCGTTGGAGGTCACTTTCTTCGAGTGCGCCTTCAGATCGGCGACGATGGCTTCCACGGCGAGATCGACGCCGCGCTTGAGGTCCATCGGGTTGAGGCCGGCAGCCACGGCCTTCACGCCTTCACGGGCGATCGAGGCGGCGAGCACGGTGGCGGTGGTGGTGCCGTCGCCGGCGATGTCGTTCTGCTTGGAGGCGACTTCGCGGACGAGCTGGGCGCCGAGGTTCTCGAACTTGTCGGCAAGTTCGATTTCCTTGGCGACGGTCACGCCGTCCTTGGTGATGCGGGGAGCGCCGAAGCTCTTCTCGATCACGACGTTACGGCCCTTCGGGCCCAAAGTGACCTTGACGGCGTTGGCGAGAATGTCGACGCCGCGCAGAATGCGGTCGCGCGCGTCGGTGGAGAAACGAACGTCTTTGGCGGCCATGTGAGTGGTCCCTCGAATTGGTTTTCAGGTTGCGCCGGAATTCGGCAATCGGCAGTCGCTTCGAGGCAGTCGGGTGCGGCGGCAGGCGCCGATCTCACGACTGCCGGAACATCAGTCGACGATGCCGAGGATGTCGCTTTCCTTCATGATCAGAAGGTCTTCGCCGTCGACCTTGACCTCGGTGCCCGACCATTTGCCGAACAGCACGCGGTCGCCCGCCTTCACGTCGAGGGGGACGAGCTTGCCGGCTTCGTCGCGCGCGCCGGCGCCGACCGAGATGACCTTGCCTTCTTGCGGCTTTTCCTTGGCGCTGTCGGGAATGATGATGCCGCCTTTGGTCTTTTCCTCACCTTCGAGCCGCTTGACCAGGACCCGGTCATGGAGGGGACGGAACGCCATGTGTTCTCTTCCTTTTTTGGCGCCGCCGGGCGTCCTCTGGAGGCCCGCGCCGGTCGGCAAAGGGATAGACGAAACGCCTGTTGGCACTCTCTCTCGATGAGTGCTAGCAAGCTGGCGAGGAGATAGGAGGGGGCGTCGCAGGTGTCAAGGGCAGCGAAGACGGAAACTTGTCCAAACGCCGCGGTCCGCCCTCGCAATGGTTTGAAAGCCGCTGGGCTTCGCGGTAGGTTTATTGCAAAAAAGACGTCGGGAGAAACGTCCATGTCGCAGATTCACCTCGTCCCGCCGCAGTGGACGCAATCGGCTCGCATCGATGCGCATCGCTATCGCGAGCTTTACGCCCTTTCCATTCTCGATCCGGGCGAATTCTGGCGCGAGCAGGCGCAGCGGCTCGACTGGATCGCCCCCTTCACCAAAGTGAAAAACACCAGTTTCGAGCCGCACAATGTCTTCATCCGCTGGTTCCAGGACGGCACGACCAATGTGGCGATGAACTGCATCGACCGGCACCTTGCGACGCGCCCCGACCAGACCGCCATCATCTGGGAGGGCGACGACCCCACCGTCTCGCGTCATATCACCTACCGTGAACTCCACGAGCAGGTCTGCCGCTTCGCCAATGTGCTGAAAAAGCACGGTGTCGCGCGCGGCGACCGGGTGACCATCTATCTGCCGATGATTCCCGAGGCGGCCTACGCCATGCTGGCCTGCGCCCGTATCGGCGCCGTCCATTCCGTGGTGTTCGGCGGCTTCTCGCCGGAGGCGCTCGCCGGCCGCATAGAGGACGCCGGCTCGGATGTCGTGATCACGGCGGACGAAGGCCTGCGCGGCGGCAAGCGCGTGCCGCTCAAGCACAATGTCGACCTCGCTTTGGAGAAGTTGGAACTGGCGCTCGAGAAGGCGCCGGCGAAGACGGTGCTGGTCGTCACCCGCACCGGCGCCGACGTGCCGATGCGCGCGGGCCGCGATTTCCGCTACGAGGAGGAATGGAAAAGCGTTCCGGCGACCTGCCCCTATGCCGAAATGAACGCCGAGGATCCGCTGTTCATCCTCTACACCTCGGGCTCGACCGGCAAGCCCAAGGGCGTGCTGCACACGACGGCGGGCTATCTGCTGCACGCGGCCTTCAGCCACGAAGCCGTCTTCGATTATCGGGACGGCGATGTCTACTGGTGCACGGCGGATGTCGGCTGGGTCACCGGCCACAGCTATATCGTCTACGGCCCGCTCGCCAATGGCGCGACCACGCTGATGTTCGAGGGCGTGCCCAATTACCCGGGCGTCTCGCGCTTCTGGGAGGTGATCGACAAACACAAGGTGTCGATCTTTTACACAGCCCCGACCGCCATCCGCAGCCTGATGGCGGCGGGCGAAGGTCCCGTAATGGCGACCAGCCGGGCCAGCCTGCGCCTGCTCGGCTCGGTGGGCGAGCCGATCAATCCGGAGGCGTGGGAATGGTACCACCGCGTCGTCGGCGAAGGGCGCTGCCCGATCGTCGACACCTGGTGGCAGACCGAAACCGGGGGCATTCTCATCTCGCCGCTGCCCGGCGCGACCGACCTCAAGCCGGGATCGGCGACAAAGCCGTTTTTCGGCGTGGCGCCGGAGATTGTCGACGCTTCGGGCGAAGTGCTGGAGGGGGCCTGCGAGGGCAATCTCGTCATCGCCGATTCCTGGCCCGGCCAGGCCCGCACCGTGTTCGGCGACCACGAGCGCTTCGTGCAGACCTATTTCACCGCCTATCCCGGCAAATATTTCACCGGCGACGGCGCCCGCCGCGACGCCGACGGCTATTACTGGATCACCGGCCGCGTCGACGATGTGCTCAATGTGTCGGGCCATCGCCTCGGCACGGCGGAGATCGAAAGCGCGCTGGTCGCCCATGCCCGCGTGTCGGAGGCGGCGGTGGTCGGCTACCCGCACGACATCAAGGGCCAGGGAGTCTGGGCCTATGTCACGCCGATGCAGGGCGTCGTGGCGGACGAGGAACTGCGGCGCGAACTGGTGAAATTCGTGCGCGAAGAGATCGGCCCGATCGCCACACCCGACGTGATTCAGTTCGCGCCCGGCCTGCCGAAGACCCGCTCGGGCAAGATCATGCGGCGAATCTTGCGCAAGATCGCCGAAGGCGACGTGTCGTCGCTGGGGGACACGTCCACCCTGGCCGATCCGGCGGTGGTGGAGGAGTTGGTGAAGGGGCGCGGGGGGTAGCAATTCGGCGCACGCCTCCCCTTTCATCTCACGGGTGCGAATCGGCGCAGCTCGGGTTTTTTCCTGCGCGCGGGTCGGGCCATACGAAATATTTCTGCCTCTTCGAAGCTATCGTCGCAGGATTTTCTGCCCCTGCCCTTGACAATGACGGACCCACTCGGCCACACTCGGGGTCGCAGCAAATCTGCGCGACAACGGGCGCCGAAAATGGCGTCGAAGAACTGGGAGGGAACTATGGGCTTCTTCATTCCTGCTTGCATGCTGGCTTCCGCGGTCATCTGCGCCCTGACGCTGACCCGCCTCTGAACGGCTGATATCGCTCCCACTGATCGGCGCAGTCGCAAGCCCCTTGCTGCACCAATGGGCTTGTAACGACGTTTTGCCGATCGGTGGGTGTGACGTATCCGGGCGGCGCGACGTTACGCGCTGTTGGTAATTATCTGGTGTACAGACTTCGCCCCACGTTCTTCGAGGCGCGTCGATAATTGGACGAACCGGCCCAGCGCCGCTTTCCCAATAGTCTTTTTCAGTCTTTACCACAGCGGGCGCAGCGCCCGGCGATCTCCACCACCCGCGCCCGCGCCGAAAAACCCGAGGCCTCGGCCAGCGCCGTCAGCTCCGCCGCCACGCCCGCGGATGTCGCCTCCTCCACCTCGCCGCATCGATCGCAGATCAGGAACACCACCGGCTCTCCCGCGTCATGGCGATGGCCGCAGGCGACGAAGGCGTTTTTCGAGGCAAGCCGGTGCGCCAGTCCCTTCTCGGTGAGATAGCCGAGCGCGCGATAGACCGAGATCGGCGCCGGCCGCTTCCCACTCTCCGCCATCAGGTCGACGAGTTCATAGGCGCCGACCGGGCGGCCGGCTCTGGCGAGAATGTCCAGCATTTTGCGGCGCGCCGGCGTCAGCCGGGCGGCGGCGGCGCATACGCCATGGGAAGGGACGGGGTCGGTCATCACGGCATTCTAACGCCGCACTCTCGCAAAGACGAGAGTCACGGCAGTCTCACGGCCGGGCGCAGGCCTTGCGCAGTTTCGCCAGCTGATCGGCGAATTTCGAACGCCCGAGCTGAACCCGAGATGCGCCGACCGTCGCGACGAGATCGCCCGTGACCTTTTCCCAGAAGGGATCGGCCGCGGCGGCCTCACCCTCGAAACTCGGCACGCCCGCCAGTTCGTTGGCGAGCAGCTTGCCCTCGATCTGGAGCCGCGCCGTCTCTGCCGACAGCGTCGCGGCGATCTTCCTGCCCGGCTTCAGCCGCGCATCGGTCTCGCCGATGAAGATCACGATGCGTCCCGATTGCGCCTTGCACGAGAAGATTGCGGTCGATTCCTCGCCCTCCGGTTCGCCGAGCGTGAGGGTCGCCGTCGGCTCGTCCTTGCGCGGCGGGCTGAAGCTCCAGCTTTCTTTCGCCTGCGCCGCCGTCGCGACGAAAAGCGCCATTGCCGCGAGCGCGGCGCGCAAAGCCCACATCACCGCAACTCGAAGCCGAGCGTCGCCAGCGCCTCGCGGATGCGGTCCCGCCCGCTCATGGCGTCGACCCCGCGTACGCGCGACAGCACCTGGCGCACCCAGCCCTGTTCCGGCAAACCCTGTTCCTTCTGGAAATCCGTGAATTTTGCGTCGAGCGTGGCGATCGCCTCGCGCTGGGCGTCGTTCCAGGCGTAGCGTTCGCGGTGCAGCACGGCGCCCTGCCCCAGTCGCGGCTTCACGGCGGCGCCGGCGGCGGGATCGGGCCGGCCGACGGTCATGCCGAACACTCCGAACACATGCGGCGGCAGATCGAGCTCCTTCGCGACATCCACCGGATGATTGCGCAGCCCGCCGACATAGCAGCAGCCGAGCCCGAGCGATTCCAGCGCCACACAGGCGTTCTGTGCGGCGAGCGCCGCATCGACGACGCCGGTCATGAAGATTTCGAGATACGGCAGCGCCGCCGCATCCCGACCTTTCTCCTTCGCCATGTTGTCGAGCCGCGACAGATCGCACAGCCAGACGAAAAACGCCGGGCAATCCGCAACATGCTGCTGATTGCCGCACAGTTTCGCAAGCCGCGCCTTGCGCTCCGCATCCTCGACGACGACGACGCTCCACACCTGCAGATTGGACGAGGTCGACGCCGACTGCGCCGCCGCGACGATGGTCTCGACGGCGCCGGCCGGCAGGCTCCCGGGAAGGAAGGCCCGATGCGAACGATGGCCGAGAATCAGGTCCAGCGTCGCATTCCATTGCGCCGGAGCGGGCGCGTCGTCGCGCCGATAGCGTTCATACATCGCTTTTGCGGCGGAGGCGGCGTCGGTCGTCATGGCGGTCCTTCCAGAACGCGGTGTGGTCGCTGATTGGCCTTGCAGAAATCCCTTATCCGCGGCGGCAAGTCAATTTGTGCGGCGCAAAAACTCCCGTCGTCGCCAGCGCCTTCCGGACACAATCATGAATGCCGGAGCCACAGAATCCGTCTCGAGTTAACGGCTTGTTTACCGTGCCCGGCCGAAAGTCGATATGGGTCGTTTTGTGACAGCGATCCGTCGCCCCTGATTCGGGCGTCCAGAGTTTCGTGCCCCGCGTCGATACTTCTTCCGCCCCTCGGGCCGGGCCTCTGGAAGCGCCAAATGAGCAAGGGTCTTTCCCGCCGTTATCGAAGCCTCGAGGATGTGGCGCGCGACAAGGCGAACGCCGCTGCGCGCCGTTCGGGAAAGTCGGCGTCCGACTGGCGCGATGCGCGCGACGACGATTTCGAGGACGCCGACGACTACGCGCCGGAGGAGGACGAACGCCTCGCCGCGGTGACCCGCCGCCTCGCCCGCTCGGGCGCCGACGCGCGGGATGCGCGGTTCGATCCGGACGAGCGGAACGAGCGCCGCAGCCGGCGCTTCGAGCCGCGTGTCGATCCGGACGCCATCGCCGAAAACGCCGCTGCGCTGGTCGAGCGCCGCCTCGCCGAAAGCGAGCGCAACACCGCCCGCGCGCTCGAGAACATCGCCGAAATCATCGAGAGCGACCGTGACGACCGCGCCGACGCGGTCGACGGGCTGGAAGCCGTCGTCGACCGGCTGGGCCGCATCGAAACCCAGATTTCCCGCCAGTCCGATCCGGCCGCCGCCCGCCCGATCCGCACCGCTCTGGCGCGACTCGAGGAACGCATCGACACGCTCTCGCGCAACGATCGCGCCAGCGAATTCGAGGAAGCCCTCGGCGGCCTTGATCGGCGTCTTGCCGACATCGCCCGCCGGCTGGATCGCAACGCGCCCGAACGGCGCCCACGCCTCGCCACGGTTCAGGACACGCCGAGCCGCGCGGCCATCGAGGCGGCGCAGGCCGCGCCCCGCGCCCCGCGCATGCCGCTCGCCGACGCCATCGCCGAAATCGCCGAACGCCGCCGCAGCCTCGACGCCGCGCCGCGCGCTCACACCGATACGTCGGTCGCTGCGCCGCAGCCGGCGCCCGCCGCCCAGGAACCGGTTACTGCCCCGACGCCGCTGCGCGCCGCGGAGCCGGCCGCCCCGGCTCCTGTCGTCGCGGACGCGATGCAGTCCGCCATCGTTGCCCCGGTTCTCGCGCAGTTGCAGACCGCCATCGCCGATCTCACCCGCACCGTCGAAGGCGTGAAAGCGCCGCTGGAACAGCAGCAGGCGGAGCAGCAGTCGGCGATCATGAGCCAGATCGAGACGCTGCGCCGCGAATTCGAAGCCTCGCGCGCCGAGCGCGAAACGCCGGCCACCCCCCGCCGCGAAGAGTTGCGGGCGCCGCTCGAGACGCTGTCGAAGCAGGTCGAAGGCCTGCGCAACGAAACCGCGGCCCGCGCCGGCCAGCAGCAGGCTCTGTCCCGCCAGATGGAGGCGATGCGCCGCGACATCGAGGATCTGTCGCAATCGACGCGCGACGACGCCGCCGCCGAACGTCTGTCCGAACTGCGCAGCGCCGTCGACGCTCTCGGGCGCCGCGTGGAAGCTTCGCGCAGCGAGGCCGGCGAGCGCGCCGGCCAGCAGCTCGTGGTCATGCGCCAGATCGAGGCCCTGCGCCGCGATCTCGAGGACGCCAACGCCTCGCCCCGCCGCTTCGAAAACCTACAGGCCTCGCTGGTCGCCCTCGGGCGGCAGGTTTCGGCGCTGCGCGACGAATCCGGCGCGCGGGCCGACGAGCAACAGCAGGCGTTGGTCGAGCGTTTGCGCGGGGAACTGACCGAAGCCGCCCGCGCCATCGCCAAGGACTCCGGTTCCCTCGAGCGTATCGACGCATTGCGCGACGCCTTCGGCGCCCTTTCGCGCCAGGTCGAAACGTCGCATGGCGAGGCCCAGCGCGCAGCGAGCGCGCAGGTGGACGCGCTGCGCGGCGAAATCGCCCAGCTTTCCGAAACGCTCGGCGATCTCGCGCCGCGCGCCTCCGTCGCCGCACTGGAATCGGCGCTGCGTGATCTCGCCCATCGCATCGACGCCCAGCGCGACCGCGGCGTCGCCGACGCCCAGCTGGCGCCGGCCGAACGCATCGCCGGCGAATTGCGCGCCGCGCTCGGTCATCTCGACCCGAGCCCGATGATGCGCAGCCTGCGCGAAGATGTGCAGACCATCGTCCGCCGCCTCGACACGCTCGAAACCGCCGGCGACGCCGACGCCGGGGCGATCGCCGCCCTCGCCGGCCAGACGCGCGAGATCAGGGACATGCTGTCGGCGCTGGCGTTGCGCCCGCTCCCCGTCGAAAAGATCGAGACACGGCTGTTCGACCTCACCCAACGCGTCGATGCGCTGAGCCTCCTGTCCAACGAAGGCCGCGGCGCCGATCTCGGCGACGTGATCAAATCGATCCAGTCGATCGTCACCGCCGAAACCAGCCAGAGCATCGAAGGCTTCAACCAGAAACTGGAGAAGCTGGCCACCAAGCTCGACAAGGCTTTGGAGAAATCCGGCGGACGCCGCTTCGAGGAGCTCGGCGAACGCATCGACCGTCTCGGCCATGCGCTCGGCGAACGCATCGATCGCACCGCCGCACGCGCCGTCGATGTCGCGCCGCTCGAAAATCTCGTCGCCAAGCTCGCGGTGAAGATCGACTCCGCCCTCGATCACGGCAAGACCGCGCCCGCGGTCGACGAACTCGGCCGCAAGATCGAGCGGCTCGAACAGCGCATGGACGATCCGGCGCCGTTCCAGCGCCTCGAGGCCCTGCTGACGCAGCCGGCGGCCCCGGTCGAGGCTCGATTCGCCGAACTCGCCGAGCGCATCGACGCGCTGCACAGCGACTTCTCGGCCCGCGCCGCGACGGGCGCGGCGCCGTTGGAAGGCGGCGCCGACTCGCGGGCAATTGAACATCTGGTGCGCGGCCTCGAGCACAAGATCGAATCGGCTCTGGCGCCCGGCGCCGGCTCCCGCGATCTGGAGCAGATGGAGCGCCAGGTCGAACGCCTCGCGCTCAAGCTCGATCGCATCGCCGACAACGCCGGCGCCGAGCCTGGCCATGTCGAGCGCGACGGCCAGTTCCAGAAGCTCGCCGACCGCATCGATTTCATGCATGCCGCGTTGGCGGCCAGGCTCGAGGAAGAAAGCCGCGCCCGCGCCGAAAGCCAGCGCGCCGAAGTCGAGCAGCTGGTCCAGAGCCTCGCCAGCCGTCTGAACAGCGCAATGGAGCCGAGCGCCGACGGCGCCGCCATGTCGGCGCTGGAGCGCCAGATCGGCGAATTGTCGCGCCGCCTCGACCGCAACGACGCCAATGGCGGCGCCCTGCAGGCGATCGAAGCGAAGATCGCCGATCTCGTCGCGTGCATCGAAGACAACCGCACCGTCGCATCGCAGGCGGCGGAAGCGGCGGTGCGCCAGGCGACGCAGGACATTCTGCGCGAAGCCGCTCAGGGCGTCCCCGGCGCACTCGATCCGACCATCGAACGCGAACTCGAGGACATGCGCCGCGCGCAGTCCGAAAGCGGTCAGCGCACCCATGAAACGCTGATGGTCGTGCACGAGACGCTGGAGCGCGTCGTCGACCGTCTTGCCGCCTTCGAGGACGACATCTCGGAACTGCGCAGCGACGCCGCCGCGGCCCCGATCCATGTTCCTGCGCCCCGTCCGGCGCCAACCCCGGCGCCGAAGGCCGCGCCGCGGCGCGCGCCGCCGGTGGAGACGCCCGCCGCCAGGGCGCCGGGCGCCAACACGCCGGGCGCCGCCGAGGACGATGTCTTCGATCTCCTGCTCGAGCCGGGCGCGCGCACGTCCGCCGCGCCGTCGGCCGCCGCCCGCAAGGAGGCAGGCGCACCGCAGAACGATTTCATCGCCGCCGCCCGACGCGCCGCCCAACAGGCGGCGGCCGACGCCCGCGCCGCCGCTGACGAAGCTCCGGCCATGCGCGCCGTGCGTGGCAAGGCGCCCGCCCGCCCGGCCAACGAGGACGGTCTCGGCGACGAGACGTCGGAAAGCGCCACGGCCCGCATCGCTTCGGGCTTTGCGGCGCGCAAGCGCCAGTTGCTGCTTGGCCTCGGCGCCGTGGTTCTGGTGGTCGGCGCCTATCAGGGTGCGCAGATCGCCCTGAAGCCGACGCCGATGCCGACCATTGCGCCGCATCACGATCTCGGCGAGAGCGGCGCCGGCGCGCTCGACAAGGCCCCCGCCGGTCTCGACAAGACGCCGGCCGCCATCGATCATGCTCCCGCGATGAACGAGCCGGCCGACGCCCCTGCGCCCGCCCGTTCGGTCGAGGCGCCGGCCGCGTCCGAGGATCTTGCTCCGGCCGTAGGCGCACAGGCGCCGGGCGCGAAAACGCCGGGCAAATACGTTCCTCCGACGCTCGTGCGCCCCGGCGCCGCGCGTCCGGGTCCGGCCGTGACGCCCGGCGGCGCGCTCACGCCCGGCAAGCTTCCGTCCGGAAAATCGGTCGGCCCGTCGGCGGACAACGGCGTCGATCCGACCCCGGTCGGCGCCATCGCCGCCTCCGAACCGGCCCGCTCTGGCAACGTCGGCAACGCCGCGGCCCAATATGATCTCGCCGCGCGCTATCTCGAAGGACGCGGTGTGTCGCGCGATCTGAAGCTCGCTGCCGAATTTTTCGAAAAATCGGCGGCGCAGGGCTTCGCCCAAGCGCAATATCGTCTCGGCTCGATGTACGAGAAGGGCGTCGGCGTGGAGCGCGATTTCGGCCGCGCCCGCAAATATTACGTCTCGGCGGCGGAAGCCGGCAACGCCCGCGCCATGCACAATCTCGCGGTGCTCTCTGCCGAAGGCAACGACGGCAAGCCGGATTACGCCACGGCGTCCGAGTGGTTCCGCAAGGCCGCCGATCTCGGCGTGCGAGACAGCCAGTACAATCTGGCCATCCTGCACGCCCGCGGTCTCGGCGTGCCGCAGAGCCTGACGCAGTCCTACAAATGGTTCGCGGCCGCCGCGTCCCAGGGCGACGCCGACGCCGCCAAGAAGCGCGACGACATCGGCGCAAGGCTCGACAGCAAGGAGCTGGCGGCCGCCAAGGCGCTGGCCGAGGGCTTCAAGCCGCAGACGCCACTGAAGGAAGCCAACGAGCCGCCGCCGTCGCTGGCGCTTCCCGAGGCCGCCAAGGCGCCGATGATCTCGCCGCCCAAGGGCTGGGCCAAGCCGAAAGTGTCGCGGCTGTGAGTTTGCGCGGCGTCCGGCTGGGCCGGGCGCCGCATTTTAGCCAATCCTTCAGGATTGATGCGTCAAATCCGAACGATCGGCGGCCTGGCCCGCCCGATGGAGTTGCGAGATGACTCGAACGATTCTGAATTCCGCTGCGGCGCTCGCCCTGTGCGTGGCCGCTCTGGCGCCGGCCACGCCGGCCCATGCCGATTCCGCCGGTCCGGCAATCGCCGCCGGCATCGGCGGCCTGGCGCTGGGCGCCATTCTCGGCGGCTCGGCCGCCCAGGCCGCCCCGCCGCCCGGCTATTATCCGCCGCCGCGCCGCGTCTATGTCGAAGACCCGTACGACCGCCCGGTGCGCTGCTGGCGCGAACGCCGCCCGGTGTACGACGAATATGGCGAGGTGATCGGCACCCGGCCGCGCCGCGTCTGCGAGTGACGACCGGCGCACAATTCGCCTCGGCAATATGAAAATGCGGGCCTTGCGCCCGCATTTTGCGTTTCACCGAGGAGTGTCCTCGCTCTCTTCGGGCTCGCCGTCGACCTCGACCGGCGGTTCGACGACGATGCGGCGGCCCGCAAGATCCACCACCGGCACGACGGCGCGGGTGAAGGGATAATAGACCGTGTCGCCGCCCCCGACGGGCGCGACTTCGAGAATGTCGCCCGCCCCGAAATTGCGCACCGCGACGACGCGGCCCAGCGTTTCGCCAGCGGCGGTCTGCGCCCCGAGGCCGACGAGATCGGCGAGATAGAACTCGTCTTCGTCCGGCAGCGGCAGTTTTTCGCGGGAGATATAGAGTTCGACGCCGGTCAGCGCTTCGGCCGCCGTGCGGTCGGCGACGCCGGCCACCTTGCAGACCAGCATCTCCTTGCCCTGCGGTCGGACCGACAGCAGCGAAAAGGAACGGGCGCCGGTCTTGTCGGACAGCGGCCCGTAGGAACCGATCGCCAGTGGATCGGCGGCATAGCTTTGCAGGCGCAGTTCACCGCGCACGCCATGCGGCGCGCCGAACCGGCCCATCAGGATGAGATCGCCGCTCACGCTCGTGCATCCCGAAACGCGAGCCTGGAGGCTCGCGATCCAGCACGACCCACGGACCGCGAGCCTCCAGGCTCGCGATCCTCACCGGGAAACGCCGGGCGCAAACGCCCTTACTCGGCGGCTTCGGCGGCGGCTGCAGCCGCAGCGGCGCGCTCCTGCGCCTTCTTCTTGGGCTGCGCCTTGACCGGATTGACGCGGGTCTCGCGCTTGTAGGCGCCGACGCTGTCGAGCAGGCGGGCGACGCGATCGGTCGGCTGGGCGCCCTTGACGAGCCATTCCTTGGCCTTTTCGGCGTCGACGACGAGACGGTCGGCGGCGTCCTTGGGCTTCAGCGGATCGAAGGTGCCGAGCTTCTCGATGTAGCGGCCATCGCGGGGCGAGCGGCTGTCGGCGACGACGATGCGATAGAACGGACGCTTCTTGGCGCCGCCGCGGGCGAGACGAATCTTGAGAGACATGATCTTGCTTTCCTCAGGTTTCAAAGCGAAAGACGAATGGCGGATGGCGAATGGAAGTGTTTTCCCTGTTCGCTGTTCGTCATTCTCTATTCGCCCCATTCACTTCTTCTTGAACGGATTCAGCCCGCTCAAAAGTCCTCCGCTCAAACCCGGCAGGCCGGGCTTTTGCGAAAATGCGTCGGCCGGCGGCATGTCAGGCAGACCGCCGGTCTTGTCGTTCTTGCCGGGCGCCATGGCGCCGAGCTTTTCCTGCATCTGCGCCAGTTCCTCTTTCGAGGGCATTTGCAGGCCGGGCATGCCCAGCGCCTGCGCGGCGCGTCCCAACATGCCGCCGCGCTTGCTGCCAGCCATGGATTTCATGAGATCGGCCATCTGCCGATGCTGCTTGAGCAGCTTGTTGACGTCCTCGACCTTGGCGCCCGAGCCCGCGGCGATGCGCTTCTTGCGCGAGGCCTTGAGCAGGTCCGGATTGCGGCGCTCCTTCGGGGTCATGGACAGGATGATGGCGCGCTGGCGCTTGATGACGCGCTCGTCCATATTGGCGGCGGCGAGCTGTTCCTTCATCTTGCCGACGCCGGGCAGCAAATTCATGATGCCGCCGAGGCCGCCGATCTTTTCCACCTGCGCGAGCTGATCGGCGAGGTCCTGCAGATCGAACTTGCCCTTGGCCATGCGCTCGGCGGCCTTGCGGGCCTGCTCGGCGTCGATGGCGGCGGCGGCCTTCTCGACGAGGGCGACGATGTCGCCCATGCCCAGAATACGGTTGGCGATGCGCGTCGGCGAGAATTCGTCGAGCGCGTCCATCTTCTCGCCGACGCCGATCAGCTTGATCGGCTTGCCGGTGACATAGCGCATCGAGAGCGCCGCGCCGCCGCGGCCATCGCCGTCCATGCGGGTGAGGACGATGCCGGTGATGCCGACGCGTTCGTCGAAGCTTTTCGCGAGATTGACGGCGTCCTGACCGGTGAGGGCGTCGGCGACCAGCAGGATTTCATGCGGAGAGGCGTAGGATTTGATCTGCGCCATCTCCTCCATCAACGGCTCGTCGATGTGGGTGCGGCCGGCGGTGTCGAGCAGCACGACGTCGTAGCCCTCGAGCCGCGCCGCCTCCATCGCCGCGCGGGCGATCTGGATCGGCGTGCGGTCGGGAACGATGGGGAGCGTATCGACCTCGACCTGCCGGCCGAGAATGGCGAGCTGCTCCTGCGCGGCCGGGCGCTTCACGTCCAGCGAGGCCATCAGCACGCGCTTGCCCTGGCGCTCGACGAGGCGCTTGGCGATCTTGGCGGTGGTCGTGGTCTTGCCGGCGCCCTGCAGGCCAACCATCATGATGGCCACCGGCGGACGAGCGGCGAGATCGATCGGAACCGAGTCCGAGCCCAGCGTCTCGATCAGAACGTCGTTGACGATCTTGACGACCATCTGGCCGGGGGTGACCGACTTGACGATATTGGCGCCGATGGCGCGGTCCCTGACCTTGTCCGCGAAGGAGCGGGCGACGTCGAGAGCCACGTCGGCTTCGAGCAGGGCCCGCCGCACTTCGCGCAGCGCCTCGCCGACATCCGCCTCGTTCAGCGCGCCGCGGCGGGTCAGCTTGTCGAATATGCCGGAGAGCTTGTCGGAAAGGCTCTCGAACATGGCGGTTCTCCCAGTGGGGCGCGGCCCCAAACGAAAATGCGCCCGGGAGCGCGCAGCGCCGCCGGACGTTGACCCTCCGCCTCGCGGGGCGAATGGGCTTGCAGATCTTCTCTTCACGAGAAAGAAGCGCATCTCTAGAGGGGACTGCGGCAAAATGTCAAGAATGGCGTTTGCGCGTCGGTCACGCTTTCGCCTATGGCGTACGCTTTGCTAACCTTGTCGTGCGAAGCGTGATGCGGCGAAGCGCTTCGAAGACTGGGACGCGCGACATCGTCGCGCGCAACGCATCTGTTGCGAAAGGCTGGCCGCCGTGACGAAAACCAGACTGGACGCCATCGACTTCTGGCGCGGCGTCGTGCTTTCCATCATTTTCGTCAATCACATCCCCGGCAACATTCTCGGCGCCCTGACGCCGCGAAACTTCGGTTTTTCCGACGCGTCGGAAGCATTCGTGTTCATTTCGGGCCTGTCGATCGCCGTCGCCTATGGCCGCAAATTCGGCGACGGGCGGGGCTTCTCCGCAGGCAAGCCGCTCATTCGGCGGGCAGCCCGCCTCTATCTCGTGCATCTCGCGCTGACGGCGGCGGCGATCGCTCTGCTGTTTACCGCGTCCTCCGTCTCGGGCCGCGAATGGCTGCCGGAATTCGGGTGCGGAGCAGCCTGCCAGGATCCGGCGCGGGGCGTCTGGGGCTTCCTCATCCTTGCCGAGCAGATCAGCTATTTCAACATATTGCCGCTCTATGTGGTGCTGCTGGTCCTCGCCCCGCTGTTGCTCGTCGTCGGCGCGCGCGACCGCGTCGCCATGCTGGCCGCTTCCTTTGCGCTCTATGTCGCCGGCCGCTGGTTCGAGCCCGCGCTGCGCGCCTCTCCCGATCAGGCGGCCTGGTATTTCAATCCCGCCGCCTGGCAGTTGATGTTCGCCATGGGCGTGTTCACTGGTCTGTCGCTCCCCGAGGGCGGCCCGACGCATCGCCGCAGCCTCTACTGGCTGGCGCTGCTGTTCTCGATGGTCGCGGCGGTCGTAGTGTCGAACGCCGGCGGACTTTCGCCGGGCCTCGTCGACCGCGCCGGTGAATTTCTCGACTGGAACAAGAGCAGCCTCGGCACGGTGAGAATCATCGCCTTCGTTGCGCTCGCCTATTGCATCTATTGCTCGGGGATGACGGAGAGATTACGCCGATTGTCGATTTACCCGGCGTTTTCCCTTCTTGGTCGCAATGCGTTGCCGGTGTTTTGCGTCGCGAGTTTACTCAGCGCGCTCGGACAGATATTGAACGAGTGCTGGCTCGCTTCCCCGGTGCTGGACGTTGTGTTCGTCGCGGCGGGGCTTTGCGCGCTGCTCGCCATCGCCCATGTGCTCGAAGGGCGGCGCGAAACCCGATGGGCGGCCGCCTGAGCGATGATGCGCTTCACCCGGCCGCGCGTGAAAAGAGGCCGCGTTTGAGACATCCCGTTCCGGGCCGGTTCGCCGTCGTCTTCCTGCTGTTCGCGAGCCTCACCGCCGCGCGCGCGAACGACTGCCCCTCGCCCGCTGCGCCCGAGCCGGGACCACTGGCCCGCACGCTGGAGCGGCTGCGCTCCGGAGCGCCGCTGCGCATTCTGGCCATCGGCTCCTCCTCCACCCGCGGCGTCGGCGCCTCGTCGCCCGGCATGGCCTATCCGGCGCGGCTCGAGGCGGCGCTGGAAAAGGCCTATCCGGGCCGCGTCACGGTGATCAACGCCGGAATCGGCGGGGAACTCGCCGCTGCGACGGTCGACCGCCTCGGTCACGAGATGGAGTTGGCCGAACCGGACCTCGTGCTGTGGCAGGTCGGCACCAACGACGCCTTGACCCCCGCGGTGAGCGAGGAAGATTTCGGCCTGGCGCTGGAGGCCGGCGCCGATCTGGTGGCGCGGCGCGCCCGCGATCTTCTGCTGATCGATCCGCAGGTGTTCAAATCCGCCGCCAATCCCGGCCGTTACGAGCGCTTCGTGGCGCTGGTCGGCGATCTCGCGCACCGCCGCCGACTCGCCCTGTTCTCGCGCAACAAGGCGATGAAATTCTGGGAAAAGGCCGGCGCCGCCGACGATCTCGTCACCCGCGACGGCCTGCACATGAACGACAAGGGCTACGGCTGCGTCGCCGAGACGCTGGCGCTGGAAATCGAGCGGCAGGTCGCCGGGCGCTGACGGCCGCCTTCCGGCGCCCGTCGCGCCATGCGATAAGCGCGTCCATGTGGCGCGCGACGATCCTCACCCTGTTCCCCGAAATGTTTCCCGGCCCGCTCGGGCTGTCGCTGGCCGGCGATGCGCTGGCGCGCGGCGTCTGGGCGCTGGAGCCCCGACAGATCCGCGAGCACGGCCTCGGCCGGCATCGCGCCGTCGACGACACGCCGGCCGGCGGCGGCCCCGGCATGGTGATGCGCGCCGATGTGCTCGCCGCCGCCCTCGACGCCGCTGCCTCGCCGGACGATCCCCGCCCGCGTCTCCTCATGTCGCCGCGCGGCGCGCCGCTGACCCAGCGCCGCGTGCGGGAGCTGGCGCTGGGCAAGGGCGCAATCATCCTGTGCGCGCGCTTCGAAGGCGTCGACCAGCGCATCATCGAGGCGCGCGGGCTCGAAGAAGTCTCGATCGGCGACTACATTCTCTCGGGCGGCGAAGTGGCCGCTCTGGCGCTGATGGACGCCTGCGTGCGGCTGCTGCCCGGCGTGATGGGCGAGGAGGCCTCGGGCGAGGAAGAAAGTTTCGAAGCCGGCCTGCTCGAATATCCGCATTACACCCGCCCGCGGGATTTCGAGGGGCGGGAGATTCCCTCCGTGCTCGTGTCGGGCGATCACGGCAAGATCGCGCGCTGGCGACGCGAACAGGCCGAAGCCATCACCCGCGCCCGCCGCCCCGATCTGCTGCCCCGAAAGGATTGAGCCATGTCTCTCTATGATATCGACGCAAAGACCCTCGATGGCGAGACGCGGAGCCTGCGGGACTATGCCGGCAAGGTCCTGCTGATCGTCAATGTCGCCAGCAAATGCGGCTTCACGCCGCAATATGAAGGGCTGGAAAAGCTCTGGAAGGATTACGCCGACAAGGGTCTCGTCGTTCTGGGTTTCCCTTGCAACCAGTTCGGCGGCCAGGAGCCGGGCGACGCGGCGGCCATCGGGCAGTTCTGCTCGACGACTTACGGCGTCACCTTTCCGATGTTCGCCAAGGTCGACGTGAACGGCGACACCGCGCATCCGCTGTTCGCGCATCTCAAGAAGGAAGCGCCGGGGCTTCTGGGCTCGGAGGCGGTGAAATGGAATTTCACCAAATTCCTCGTCGGCCGCGACGGCGCCGTCCTCGAGCGCTTTGCCCCCACCGATACGCCGGCGGCGCTGGTCAAGGACATCGAAGCGGCGCTGTGACGCAAGGGCCGGCGCTGAAATGCAAAAAGGCCCGCGCATCGGCGGGCCTTTTCTGTTTTGCGGCTTGAGCGCCGATGATCAGTTGTTCCCCTGCCGGCGCAGGAAGGCCGGGATTTCGAGGTGATCTTCCTCGGCCGGACGCGCCGGGGCGCGGCGACCGTGGATGTCGAGACCGGCGTGGCGCGGGTCCTGCGCGGCGGCCGGACGCTTGCCATATTCGGCCAGCGCGCCCTGCGGCGCCGCCGGCTGGGCGTAGGCCGGGGCGGCGGCCGGGCGCTGCGGCTGCTGCTGCACCACGTCCTCCTGCCGGCTGGAGGCGAAGGCCGCCAGCTTCTCGAAGATCGAGCGCGGACGGTCGCCCGCCGCATCGCCGCGCGCCTGACGATACTGCTCCTGCACCGGCGCCGGGAAATCCTCGATCTGCGGCAGGCGCTGGGCGCGCACCACCTGTTCGGGGGCCGGCGGAATATAGGCCGCAGGTTCGTCGTAGCCGCGGGCCGTCTGGGCCGGCGCCGCTTCGGCATAGGTCGGGCGCGGCGGCTGCGCCGGCTCGAGATAGACGCCGTGCTGGGCGTGACGCTGGGCTTCATCGTAATAGCCCTGCTGATCATAGCCCTGCTGCGCCGCGGCGCGCGCCTGAAGCTCGCGCTCCTGCATCGCCCGTTCCTGCGCGGCCCGTTCCTGAATCGCGCGCGCCTGAAGCTCACGCTCCTGCATCGCCCGCTCCTGCGCAGCGCGTTCCTGCATGGCGCGTTCCTGGGCGGCGCGCTCTTGCGCAGCGCGGTCGGCGAGAAGACGCTCCTGCGCGCGCTCCTGGTAATAGGCGGTGGCCGGGTCCTGCGCGGGCGCCTGAGCCGGCGCGGGCGCAGCGGCGCGGAGCTGCTGCGCCATCTGCACGCGCAGGCGCTCGGCGGCTTCGGCGAGACGCGCCTCTTCGACGCTGGCGTCGCGCGCCTCCATCATGGCGAGATCGATGCCGGTGGCGACCACCGACACGCGGATGACGCCCTCGAGCGAAGAGTCGAAGGTCGCGCCGAGGATGATGTTGGCGTCTTCGTCGACTTCCTGACGGATGCGGCTGGCCGCTTCGTCAACTTCATAGAGCGTGAGGTCGTGACCGCCGGTGATGGAGATCAGCAGGCCGCGCGCGCCCTTCATCGACACTTCGTCGAGCAGCGGATTGGCGATGGCGGCTTCCGCGGCCAGTTGCGCACGGCGCTCGCCGGTCGCTTCGCCCGTGCCCATCATCGCCTTGCCCATGCCGCGCATGATCGAGCGCACATCGGCGAAGTCGAGGTTGATGAGGCCCTCCTTGACCATCAGATCGGTGACCGAGGCGACGCCCGAATAGAGCACCTGATCGGCCATGGCGAAGGCGTCGGCGAAGGTCGTCTTCTCCGTCGCGATGCGGAACAGGTTCTGGTTCGGGATGACGATCAGCGTATCGACGCATTTCTGCAATTCGGTGATGCCGGCGTCGGCGATGCGCTGGCGGCGCTGGCCCTCGAAATGGAACGGCTTGGTCACCACGCCGACCGTGAGAATGCCCATGTCGCGAGCGATGGTGGCGATGACGGGAGCCGCGCCCGTGCCGGTGCCGCCGCCCATGCCGGCGGTGACGAAGCACATGTGCGCGCCGGTGAGGTGATCGCGGATCTCTTCACGCGCTTCTTCGGCCGCAGCCCGGCCGATTTCCGGCTGCGCGCCGGCGCCCAGACCCTCGGTGACCTGCAGGCCCATCTGGATGATGCGTTCGGCGCGCGAAGAAGCGAGCGCCTGCGCGTCGGTGTTGGCGACCAGGAAATCCACGCCGCACAGGCCCGAGGCGATCATGTTGTTGACGGCATTGCAGCCGCCGCCGCCCACGCCGCACACCATGATGCGGGGCTTCAGTTCCCTCAGTTCCGGGGCTTTCAGATTGATCGTCATGTCCTCGACCTTTCGATACTCGTAATGCGCTTCGGCGTCCTGGGCGTTACCTTGCTCCTGCCGCCCGCCGCCGCAGTGGACGGGCTGTCGTCGGAGCTGTTCCTGTTGTCGCGGTCAGAAGCTGTCCATCAGCCAGCGTCCCACCCGCGACATGTATCCGTGTGTTCCCGTCGCAGCCGGGCGCTCGCGATGCGGTTCGAAATATTCGCGTCCCGCCACCTGCGGATAGACGAACAGTCCGGCGGCGGCGGCGAAGGCGGGGCCCTGCGCCGCGTCCGGAAGTCCCTCGACGCCGATCGGGCGCCCGACGCGCACCTGTCCGCCCAGAATGCGCCGCGTGGCTTCCGGCGCGCCGGTGAGCTGGCAGGCGCCGCCGGTGAGCACGATGCGGCGGCCGGCGCCCGCCGGAAAGCCGGCCCTGGCGAGACGGTCGCGCAGGAACTCCAGCGTTTCCTCGACGCGTGGGCGAACGATGCGCACGAGATGCGATTTGGGTACATGCACCTGCTGGCCGCCGTGATCGCCGACATGATCGAAGGCGATCATCTCGCGTTCGTCCGAGGGCGAAGCGATGGCGGCGCCGTGGAAGGTCTTGAGACGCTCGGCGTCGGAGAGCCGCGCATCGAGACCACGAGCGATGTCCATGGTGACGTGATTGCCGCCGAGCGTGACGGCGTCGAGATGCACCATCTCGCCGCCGGCGAAGATGGCGAGCGTCGTCGCACCGGCGCCCATGTCGATGACGACGACGCCCATCTCGGCTTCGTCCGGCTCCAGAGCCGACAGCGCCGCGACATAGGGCGCCGCCGCCATGGCTTCGACGGTGAGATGACCGCGCTCCACCGCAAGGGCGAGATTGCGCGCCGCAGTGTGATCGCAGGTGGCGACATGCAGATCGACGCCGAGTTCCTCGCCGATCATGTTGCGCGGTTCATGAATGCCGGTGACGCCGTCGATCGAAAAGCCGGTCGGCAGCGAATGCAGCGCGATGCGGCCACGGTGCAGATGATGCGCCGACGACGCTTCCAGCACGCGGTGAATGTCCGATTCCTCGACCTCGCGGCCGCCGATGGCCCGCTTGGCGGTGAAATGCTGCGAGGCCAGCCGGCCGCCGGCGGCGGAGACGACGACCCGGTCGATCTGCAGGCCGGCCATGCGCTCGGCGGCGTCGACGGTCTGGCGGATGGCGCCTTCGGCTTCGTCCATGTCGACGACGAGGCCGTTCTTGACGCCGCGCGAGCGCTGATGGCCGATGCCCAAGATACGGGCGCGATGCGTGCGCCAGTCGCCCGGCGCCGCCTCGCCGACCGGCGAGAGATGGGCGATCAGGCAGGCGATTTTCGATGTGCCGATGTCCAGCGCCGCGACCGTCATCGAGCGACGGGGCGGAAGCTGCTTCATACGCGGCGGAATCAAATGACTCTTCATGCTACCCACCACTCTTGTGCGACTTACGCGACGCGGCGGCTTCGCGAGACGCGAGAGCCTGTTCTGAAAGACGCACGGCGACCTGGCCGGGCGTCCGAAGATCGATCGAAACGATGTCCTTTTCGAGCAGCCGCGACTCTTGCTGCAATTTCACCAGAGTCGCGATGGCCTCATCGGCGTTGCGCTCGGGCAACTTGACGGTGACGCCATTGGTCATGTCGATGTTCCAGCGCCGTCCGGCCACGAACACGCCGGCCTTGATGCGCGGGGCGAGATCGCCGAATGCCTTGGCGAAGCGCGTGAATTCGGCGACGCGCGGCGCGGCGCCCTCGCCGACGACGAAGGGCAATCCGAGAAAGCGGTCGTCGTGCAGCTCGTCGATGGCCTTGCCGTCCTGGGCGATGACCATCACCTTGCCGCCCAGCTGCCACAGCGCATAGGGCTCGCGCTCCTCGACAGCGATGACCAGCCGGTCGGGATAAAGCTTGGCGACGCGCGCCGACTTGATCAGCGGAACCTGCAGCAGCCGGTCGCGCACCGCCGTGGCGTCGAGAAAGGGAAGCGAGTTCTTCGGGCCGACGCCGGCAGCGGCGAGGATTTCGGTTTCGCGCAATTGCGTCTGGCCGGAAATGGTCACGGCGGACACGCGAAAGCCGAAGGCGCGCGCGGCAATGTCGAGAACTTCGCCGTCGCGGGCGACGAGATCGGCATAGGCGCCGCTCTGGCGGAACCCCGCGGTCCCGACCACCGCGAACAGCAGCGCGGCGGCGGCAAGCCCGACGCCCGGGCGGGCGGCGACGGCGGCGCAACGATCGAAGGCGGCGCGCATTCCGCGCCGGGGCGCGAAACGCGGCGTGACAGGCTGCGGACGCATGGCGGCGTAGGGCGCGCCGGCGGGACGCGCGGCGGCGTAGGGCGCGCCCGCCGCAGCGGGACGCGCGGACGCCGGAAGCAGCAGCTGAAGCTGCTCCCTCAGCGATCGCAGGACGCGTCTTGCACCATCCATGTCACCAACTCACCGAACGTGAAACCCGCATGGGCCGCCATTTCTGGCACGAGCGAGGTCTCCGTCATGCCCGGCTGGGTGTTGACCTCCAGAGCGACGAGCGCCCCGGTTCCATCCGGTCGATCGTCGTATCGGAAGTCGGTGCGACTGACGCCGCGGCAGCCGAGCGCCCTGTGAGCCTCGCACGCCAAATGTTGGGCCTTTTGGTAAATATTCAGTTGAAGATTCGCAGGAAGAATGTGCTTTGAACCACCTTTGGCGTATTTGGCGTTATAGTCGTACCATCCGCCGTCGGCTGCGACGATTTCGATCACCGCCAAAGGACGGTCGCCCATTACGGCACAGGTGAGCTCGCGACCGGCGATAAATTCTTCCGCGAGCATTTCCTCGCCGTGCGACCAGTCGGGGCGGGTCAGCTCCTGCGGCGGATGCGCCTGATCCTCACGCACGATGAACACGCCGAAGGACGAGCCTTCCGACACCGGCTTGAGGACATAGGGCGGCGGAAGCACATGCCGCTCCGCGGCCTCCCGGCGGCTCACCACGCGGCCTTTGGGCGCCGGCACTCCGGCGGCGGCCATGATGGTCTTGGCGGTCTCCTTGTGCATCGCTGCGGCGGAGGCCAGCACGCCGGAATGGGTGTAGGGGATGCGCAGCATCTCGAGCACGCCCTGGATGCAGCCATCTTCGCCGAAGCGTCCGTGCAGGGCGTTGAAGGCGACATCCGGCTTCAGAGCCGCCAGCACGGCGGCGACATCGTGGCCGACATCGACCGGGGTCACCCGGAAGCCTTGTTCCGCCAGCGCTTTTGCACAGGCGTTTCCCGAGCGCAGGGAGATTTCGCGTTCGGCGGCGAGCCCGCCCATCAGGACGGCGACATGCTTGGTCATGGTGGTCTTTTCCGGTTTGCGTCACGTTCGACGCCTCAGGGCGCCGATCTGGTCCAGATTTCGATCTCGCCGACAGCGCCTGCGAGGCCATAGCCATCGAGCGCGCCAGCGAATTCAGGGCGTTTTTGCGCCCATTCGCGGGTTTGGCGATCCTCGACGATCACCGCGTCCGGCCGGCCGCGCCGAACATCCTCGGCAAAGCCGGCGAGGTCGCGGCGCCGCCAGTCCTCCAGCATCGCCCGCTGCGCCGGATCGGTCTCGCGGCCCAGCAGGGTCACGGCGAAGCTGGCGGTCCACAGCGCATTGGGGCGGCCGACCCAGGCGCCGTGCAGGCGCCGCGTCAGCGGATGTCCGAAGTCCATCTGCCGCGCCAGCGCGATCAGCCGCGGCTTTTGCGGCGCGAGCCGGGCGACGGCTGCGGCGAGGCCGGGATGCTCCTCGGCGTCGCCGAGCTGGGCGAGCGCGCCCATCGTCAGCGGCGCGGCGACCAGCGCCGGCGCCAGCAGGAATTTGAAAGCGGGATGGGTGCGGTCGTGGTCGCTCGCGCCGAGCCAGCGCATGACGAAGGCCAGCAGCGCCAGCGCGAGGGCGGGAAAGGCGTGATTGGTCCAGCCCTTGCCCTGATGCAGGAAGCCGATGAAAAATCCGACTGCCGCCAGAAAGGCGACGCGCGCCAGCGGCGGCGCGGTTTGCGGCGGCGCGGCGAGGACGGCCCCGATCAACAGAGCGACGACGAAAGGCGCAAGCGAGGCGAAGGCGAGATTGCTCCAGCTGTCGCGCGCCGGCGCATAGATCTGGGCGATGACCGGCGCCGCATAGCCGGCATAGGCCGGAAAGGCGAGGACCACGACCAGCGCATAGGCGGCGACCAGCGCCGCCGCGGCGCGAAACTCGGGCGCCAGCAAGGGCGCCAGGGAGCGCTGACGACGGGCGGCGTCCAGCGCCGGCAGCGCTGCAGGCAGCAGGAAATACGGCTTGAAGCACATGGCGAGGCCAGCCAGCAGACCGGCGGCGATTCGTGCGGCCTTTGATGCGGCGCGGCCCTCCGCCTGCACAGCGAATAGCGCCAGCAGCGGCGCCAGCGCCAGCAAGGCGAGATGTTCGCGTTCGGCGAAAGCGATGCCCGGCAGGACGAGAAAGACAAAAATGCCGGCGTTGACCATCGGCATCGCCTCGCGCCGGGGCTTTGTCGACAAGCCGAGCGGCCGCGCGGCGAAAGTCAGCGTCGCGGCGGCGAAGAGGAAGACGAGCGCCGACACGATGGGTTCCGCCGCCACATGCAGCCCCCGCGCCAGCAGGATCGCGGGGACGAGCGACAGAAACGCCAGCGGCGGATTGGGATCGAGAATGTCGACATATGGCGTCTGCCCGTCGAGCCATTTGTCGGCGAAGGTCAGGAACCACGAGACATCGACGTCCGTATGCCCCAGCGCCTGCTGCGCCAGAGCCAGGGCAAGCAGCGCCAGGGTCGTCGCCGGGCTGGCGGCGAGGGCGTCGATATCCGGCGCCGCCATCCAAGGCCGCGCCCGCGCCGCGGCGCTCATTCCGGAACCCCGATCCGCTTGATCTCCCAATGCAGATCGACGCCGCTGGCCTCCTTTACGCGGCGGCGAACCTCCTCGCCCAGCGCCTCGATGTCGGCGGCGGTGGCGGCGCCGCGGTTGACGAGGAAATTGCAGTGCATTTCCGAAACCTGCGCGTCGCCGACAACGAGGCCGCGACAGCCCGCCTGATCGACGAGTTTCCAGGCGCTCTGTCCGGGCGGGTTCTTGAAGGTGGAGCCGCCCGTCTTCTCGCGGATCGGCTGCGTCGCCTCGCGGGCGGCGGTGATGCGGTCCATCTCGGCGGCGATCGTCGCCGGATCGCCCGGACGCCCCTCGAACAGCGCCTGCGTGAAGATCACGTCGTCGGGCGCGCCGCAGTGGCGGTAGCTGTAGCCCATTTCACCGTTGGAAAAGACGCGGATGGCTCCGCCGCGATCGACGCCGCGCGCCTCGACGAGGCAATCCTTCGTCTCGCCGCCATGGGCGCCGGCGTTCATGCGCAGCGCGCCGCCGATCGCGCCGGGAATGCCGCGGTAAAAAGCGAGCCCGTCGATGCCGGCGTCAGCCGCCGCCTTGGCGGCGCGCAGATCGGGAACCGCCGCCCCGACCCGCAACCGGCAGGAGGGCTCCACGGCGATTTCGCCAAAGCCTTTTGCCGACAGGCGGATCACGGCGCCGGGAATGCCACCGTCGCGCACGATGAGATTGGAGCCCAGACCGATGACCGTCACCGGCAGTTCGGACGGCAGCCCGGCGAGGAAGACGGCGAGGTCGGCTTCGTCGGCGGGCAGGAAGAAGATCTGCGCCGGACCGCCGACGCGGAACCAGGTGAGCGGCGCCAGCGGCTCGTCGAACGACAGCTTGCCGCGCAGGCGCCGCGCCAGCGGTGCGAGGGAGGTGGAGAGATCTGGCAAGGTCATGGGCGACAGCGGTTTTTCGGCGCGGCCGGCATGCCGGCGGACGCCATGGAACGGGTCGGACGATTCATGCCCGATTCACTATCAGAAAAAACAGTAAATTTCCGTTTCGCCCGCCGCCCGCGCCTCGTCAGCGCGTCGGGCGACCGGGGTCCGCGGCGCGGATCAGGGCCGTCATGGCCTCGACCATCACAGCCAGCGCCATGTAATTGATCGCGAAAATGCAGTTCGGCAGATCGATCCTGTTCATGGCGCGCCCTCCGCCCTGTTCCTTCATGCGGAAATTCCAGCGCCGATCCCTGAAGCGGCAATTGACGAACCGCAAGGGAGCTGACGGCATGGCTGACGGGGGATGAAGAAAATGGCGTCGATCGACGGCGTCAGGCCCGAGCGCGGGCTCCGGACTTTGGCCGGAAGTGTCGAAGTCCGCGCTCCGCCAGATTGATGGCCACGAATCCCCAGAACCAGATCACCGACGCGCCGACGATGTCGGTGACGATCATCCCGTCGACGCGCAGGCCCATCGTCATGGCGAGCAGCACGAGAGGGAAATGCAGGGTCCGGCCGCTTTCCAGCACATGGATCGCATAGCGGCTGTAAACGGTGAACAAGGCGCCGATCAGCACGCTGAAACCCAGCACGCCGGTCCAGCCGGCAGTCCAGTAGGCGTCTGGAAAATAGCCCGCCGAGGACGCCGACGCAGCATTGCCTGTCGCCATGAGATTGAAGAGGCCGCCGATGTCGGTGATGATCGGCTTCTCCGGCCAGAGAAAGCGCGGGATCAGCGTCGCCAGGGCATAATTCATCGACGGGCCGGGATTGCCGCCGTCGAAGCGGCTGATCGCGAAACATCCGGCGTTGACGTAGGACAATCGCATCAGCCCCAGTTCGGCGCGTTCGGTGAAGGCTTCTTCCAGGGGGGCGTCCCCATATTGCTGGACGATCTCCAGCCGCTCGGAAAACGAACCCGCGCCGATCGTGCCGAATTTCAGCGCCAGCTGGTCGCGTCCGAAGGTGATGAACGGCTGCGCCAGCGAATAGACCGAGACGACGATCACCGAGCAGACCACGATGCGCGCCAGCGACGGCCGCGCCCGGAACCACCCGAGTGAGAACATGATCAACGGCAGGAGCATGTTGTATTTGGAAAATTCCAGCGCGCCGAGGGACATGTCCACCAGCAGCAGGGCGATGGCGAAAGGCGCGTAATACGCATTGACCTTGAAGGCGTGCAAGCTCAGCAAATGCAGTCCGATCACCGAAACCTGCGAAAACTGCAGCAGGATGCCGGGGACCGTGGCGCCGCCATAAGCGCCGAAGCTCAGCGGCATCTCGACCAGGAACTTCACGGCGTAGCCGACGCCGCCGAACAGCGCGGCATAGCGCAGCCGCGTCGAATCGTCCTCCGGGCCGCGGCTTTCGGTTCTCTTCCTCGGTCGGAGGGAATCGAGGAAGGCGGCGACCAGCAGCACGATCAGCGTCGCCACAGCGACGATCGTGTCGAGCTTGTAGATTTCGTCCGGCCGCGCGGAATAGAAGGCGTCGAGTTCGATCCGGCTCCTGGGGTTGACGAGATAGGGCACGAGCGATCCGAAACCGAAATAGACCGCTGTCGCCAGCCGGAACCACAGGAGACTGGCCCAGATCGCAAGGCGCTCGAGGAGCACCATGCGCACGGCGCCGGCGAGCAGCGTCGCAGCGAGCCACAGCGGCGCGATCCAGTTGAAGACTTCGTAGACGGCGTCGCTCTCGAACTGCTGGAAGAACAGGAGGGCGCTCACGAGGACGCCGAGAGATGCGAGTTCCCAGAGCGCCGGCCGCGTGGCGTCGATGACGGGCGGATGCGCGGCGGGGCGCGCCGAACCGGAGACGTGGGGCGGCTGGCGCAGGCTTTCGGTCATCGATCGCGCGCCTTTCCCCTTCGCTCGAACAAGCACCGCGATGCATGCCTAGCCTCGACAGGGCGCAGACAGCAAGTCCGGCGGCGCCCTGTCGAGGCTTGACGGTCCGCGCGCCGTGCGCAGAGTCCCGGCCGGGCACGCGCGACCTTGCGACGGGAAACACGAAAATGAAAACGACTCCCGAGGGGGTGCGCCTCGAAACCCTGGATTCGCTGCGTTTCATCGCCGCCCTGTGGGTCGCCGTCAGTCACGGCGCGATCCCCGTCAGGGACGTGACGAACGTGCTTGCTCCGCGCATGTTCATGGCATCGTTCAACGGCGTCGCCGCAGTGGTGGTTTTCTTCATCATCTCCGGCTTTTGCATTCACCTGCCGTACGCCGCGGGCAAACCTCTGATCGCACGAACATTTCTTGTCAGACGGCTGCTGCGCGTCGGGCTGCCGCTGCTCTGCGTGCAGGGTATTACCGAAGTTGTCGGCGGAACTGCTGCAACATTGAGTCGGGCCGTGCTTTGGACAATATATTGCGAGTTGACATATTACTGCATCTATCCACTCATCGAGAAATCGTTGAGCCGAACCCGAATTGTGTCGACGCTGGCGGCGTGTTCTCTGGTCGCCAGCGTCATGACGCTCCTGCACCCGGAATATCTGAGGCCCTGGCAGTTCGGCGCACTGACATGGCTGTGGGGTTTGCCGATCTGGCTCTCCGGCTGCTACCTCGCCGTCCGTTTCGTCGGCAATACGCCGCCCGTCGTCGATGTGAACATTCATCTATTGCGGATGTCGATCTGGGGACTTGGGGCGGTCGGCACTTTTCTGGCGAGCAATGCCTCCGTCAGGATTGGATACCCCGTCAGCATGCTGATCTTTGCAATCCCCGCATTTGTCTGGGTTGCAAGGGAACTGGACGAAAACAGGCTGAACGGCCCGGTCCTTCCCCTGTTGGGACGGGCCGGCTATTCGCTGTATCTCATTCACCCTGTGGCGATAGGGCTGACCGTGGACATGCTCCAGGCCAGCGGAACCTTGTTGCGACTGGCTGCGCCGGGGACGGCGATCGTCATACTGACATTCCTGTTCTATCGTCTTGTCGAAGCGCCGGCGCATGATCTCGCGCGCCGGGCGGCCGGAGCCTGAGCAAACGTCGAAAGACTTGTCATGCGGATTGCGCCGCCTGCGCTGCGAGGCCTTTGCGGAGAAAGCCATGTCCGAACGTCGCATCGAGACCACCGTCGATATCGACGCGCCCCCGTCGCGGGTCTGGGCGCTGCTGACGGATTTTGCGCGCATGGGCGCCTGGAACCCGTTCATCACTGCGATTTCCGGCGATCTGGCGCCGGGCGCAACATTGTCGGTGCAGGTGTCGCCGCCGGGCAAGGGGACCATGCGTTTTACGCCCGTCGTGCTGACGGTCCGGCCCGAGCGAGAGTTGCGCTGGCGGGGGAAGCTGCTGCTCCCCGGCCTGTTCGACGGCGAGCATTATTTTCTGCTCGAGCCGCTCGGCGCCGACAGGACCCGCCTCCTCCATGGGGAGAACTTCTCCGGTCTGCTGGTCGGCCCACTGGCGGGAATGCTGCCGGCGACGGAACAGGGGTTCGCGGCGATGAACGCCGCGCTGGCGCGCGAGGCGCAGGACTGAGGCGCCGACCGGTTCCGGCCTCCGGGCGCGCCGCCACGCCGCAGCCTCCCGCCGCGATTGGCGAGAACCCGCGGCGCAATGGCGAGCATCGGCCTTTGGCCGGCATGTGTTTGGCCCGATGGTGATCCTTCGCGACTTACGATAGCGCCGCGCACGGGAGCTTCGCCATGACCGACAAAAACATGCATCTGATGAATGAACTGAAGATCGGCATTACGCCCACCGTGGCGCTGTGCACGATCGGCGGCGGCGTGCTGGGGCTGATCCTGGCGATGTGGGGCGCCCCGGACAACATCGGCCTCATGGCCTCGGTGAGCTTCGTCTTCGCCGTGATGTCGGGCCTGTTCTCGATGTTCATCTGAGCGGCGGGACCATAGCGGAACCCCGGAGGATGGCCTCCGGGATAGGGCGGCTGTCGTCCGACCATCGGGACCCGTAGACGCGGACGCGCTTGCGCCTTAAACCTCGCGGAGCTTTCAGAAAGGCCCCGCCGATGACGCGCCAGATTCAGTTCGCCATGTGGTTTCCGGTTTTCGCGCTCGTTCTGTTCGCGCTTTACATGCTCGCCAGCGCCCGGGGCGAGTCGGTGAACGCCATGTGGCTGGTCGCCGCCGCCGTCGGCGTCTATGCGATCGGCTATCGCTTCTACGCTCTGTTCATCGCCGAAAAGGCGCTTCGGCTAGATTCTGCACGGCTCACACCCGCGCATCGCCGCAATGACGGGCTCGATTATGTGCCGACCGACAAATGGGTGCTGTTCGGCCATCATTTCGCGGCCATCGCCGGCGCCGGGCCGCTGGTCGGACCCGTGCTCGCCGCCCAGATGGGCTATCTGCCCGGAACGCTGTGGCTGCTGACCGGCGTCGTCTTCGCCGGCGCCGTGCAGGATTTCCTCGTCCTGGTGATCTCCACCCGCCGGGACGGGCGCTCGCTCGGCGACCTCATCAAGAGCGAGATGGGCAAATCCGCGGGCGTCATCGCCATGACCGGCATTCTCGCCATCATGATCATCCTGCTCGCGGTGCTGGCGCTGGTGGTGGTCAAGGCGCTGGCCGACAGTCCCTGGGGCTCCTTCACCGTCATCGCAACGCTGCCCATCGCCGTGCTGATGGGCGTGTATGGCCGCTGGATCCGCCCCGGCCGCATCTTCGAAATGTCGATGATCGGCTTCGTGCTGCTGATCGCCTCCATCGCTTTTGGCCGTGTCGTCTCCGAGAGTGAAACGCTGGCTCCGCTGTTCACATACCGCGGCGAGACGCTGGCCTTCATGCTGATCGGCTACGGCTTCGTCGCCTCGGTGCTGCCGGTGTGGCTGCTGCTGGCGCCGCGCGACTATCTTTCCACCTTCCTCAAGATCGGCACCATCGTATCGCTGGCGCTCGGCATCTTCTATGTCTGGCCGCCCTTGAAAATGCCGGCGATCAGCCGCTTCGTCGACGGGAGCGGCCCGGTGTTCGCGGGCTCGGTGTTCCCCTTCCTGTTCATCACCATCGCCTGCGGCGCGGTCTCGGGCTTTCATGCGCTGGTCGCCTCCGGCACGACGCCCAAGATGATCGCCGACGAGGCGCAGGCGCGCTTCATCGGCTATGGCGCCATGCTGATGGAGAGTTTTGTGGCCGTCATGGCGCTGGTCGCCGCCTGTTCGCTGGAGCCCGGCGTCTATTTCGCCATGAACAGCGCTCCGGCGCTGATCGGCGCCTCGCCAGAAACCGCAGCCAGCGTCATCACCGGCTGGGGCTTTCCCGTCTCCGCGCAGACCCTGACCGATGTGGCCCGCGAGGTCGGCGAAAAGACCATCCTCGCCCGCACCGGCGGCGCCCCGACGCTGGCCGTCGGCATGGCGCAGATCCTCGCCTCGGCGGTGGGCGGCGCCGGGGCCAAATCCTTCTGGTACCACTTCGCAATCCTGTTCGAGGCGCTGTTCATCCTCACCACCATCGACGCCGGCACCCGCGTCGCCCGCTTCATGATCCAGGACCTCGTCGGGACCTTCATCCCGGCCTTCCGCGACACGCGGCGCTGGGGCCCGGCGCTGGCGGCGACGGGCGTCGCTGTCACAGGCTGGGGCTGGTTTCTCTATCAGGGCGTCATCGATCCGCTGGGGGGCATCAATACGCTGTGGCCGCTGTTCGGCATCGCCAATCAGATGCTGGCGGCCATCGCCCTCACCCTCTGCACGGTGGTGCTGTTCCGCATGAAGCGGCAGGCCTATGCGGCGATCGCCATGGTTCCGGCCGGCTGGATCTATCTCTGCACGGTGACCGCCGGACTGGAGAAGATTTTCCACCCGGACGCCAAGATCGGCTTTCTCGCCCATGCGGCGAAATTCGCCGAAGCCGCCGGCAAGGGGCAGATCGTCGCGCCGGCGAAGACACTGACCGAGATGCAGCGCGTGGTGTTCAACGATTATGTCGATGTGACGCTCTGCGCCATCTTCATCGCGCTGGTGCTGGCCATGCTGGGCTTCGGCCTCGCCGCCATCCGCGAGGCGCTGATCGCCGACGCCCCGACCACGAAAGAGACCGTCGATGACCTGCCTGTGCCCGAGCCCGCTTGATCTCGCCCGCCTCGCGGCAAAACTGCGCGACGGCGCGCGGCTGATGGTCGGCCAGGGCGATTACGCCGCCTATGCAGCCCATATGCGCGCCCGCCATCCCGACGCGGCGCCGCTGTCGCCCGCCGACTATTTCCGCGCGCGGGAAGAGGCGCGCTTCGGCGCGGGCGGCGAGCGTGGATTCCGCTGCTGTTGACGCGGCGCCTATCCCCCGCATTGCCGGCGCGGTAGAAGCGCGCATGGAGCTGACCGATCCCGCCCTCGCCGCGCTGCTCGACTGGCACATCGCCATGGGCGTCGATATCGCGCTCGACGATGCGCCGCACGACCGCTACGCCGAGAGCGCCGCGACGCCGCGGCCAAGCCCCGCAGCCGGCGGGCCAAGACCCGGCCCCGCCGAGACAGAACGCGCCCAGCCGCCGCACGAAAACCTGGCGAGCCGCGCCGCGCCGCCGCGGGTCGGGCCGCCGGTCCCCCTGTTTCCACAAGACGCCGTCGCCGCCGCCCGTGAGGCCGCCGCCGCGGCCAGCGATCTCGACGCCCTGCGCGCCGCGCTGGAGACCTTCGAACATGCGCCGTTCCGGGACGGCGCCCGGCATTTCCTGTTCGGCGCCGGCCGCGACGACGCGCCGCTGATGATCTTCGACACAGCGCCCGGCGAGGACGAGGAGCGCAGCGGCGAGCCCTTCTGCGGGGAAACCGCCCGACTGCTGGCCAATATTCTTTCCGCCGTCGGAATCCGCTCCGACGACGCCGCCCTCGCCTATTTCTCCGCCTGGCGCCCGGCCAAACCCATGACGCAGCCGGAAGCGGCGATCTTCGCCCCCTTTGCCCGCAAGCGGATCGAACTCGCCCGGCCCAGGGTCGTGCTGGCGTTCGGCGAGGCGCCGGCCCGCGCCCTTCTCGGGACCACGGAAACCCTGACGCAGATGCGCAGCAAATGGATCGATGCGTCGTTCGGCGCGGCGACGGCGTCGGTCCGCGTCTTCCCTTCACTCGAAGTGACGCTGAAAACCCCGACGTTCAAGGCCTCGATCTGGAAGGCGCTGCGCGACCTGCGCCAGCGCCTCGCCTGAGGCGCGAAACATCACACCTGCGCTTCCCGCGCGGCCTCGCGCCAGCCGATGTCGCTGCGCCAGAAACCTTCCGGCCAGTCGATCTTTCCGACCGCCTCATAGGCGCGCGCCCGCGCTTCGGTGACGCTGGCGCCGAGCGCCGTCACATTCAGCACCCGCCCACCGGCGGCGAGCAGCCGTCCCTCCACCAGCTTCGTGCCCGCATGGGTGACGATCGCGTCTGCAACCGCCTCCGCCGCCTCGACGCCGCCGATGCGCGTGCCCACCAGCGGAGCACCCGGATAGTTTTTCGCCGCCAGCACCACGGTGAGCGCCGCCTTCGGCGAGAAGCGCGGCGGCGCCTCGGGGAGCACGCCGCGCGCCGCCGCAAGCATCAGCTCGACGAAATCGCTCTCCAGCCGCGGCAGGATCGCCTGCGCCTCGGGATCGCCGAAGCGCACATTGTATTCGATCAGCTTGGGTCCTTGCGCGGTCAGCATCAGCCCGGCGTAGAGGACCCCCCTGAACGGCGCGCCGCGCTCGCGCATCGCCCGCAGCGTCGGCTCGACGATGTCCCGCATCACCGTATCGGCAATCTGCGGCGTGACCACCGAGGCCGGCGAATAGGCGCCCATGCCGCCGGTGTTGGGGCCCGTATCGCCGTCATGCGCCCGCTTGTGATCCTGGGCAGTCGCGAGCGGCAGCCCGCGATTTCCGTCGCACAGCACGAAGAACGAGGCTTCCTCCCCCTCGAGGCACTCCTCGATCACCACACTCGCGCCCGAAAGTCCGAACGCCCCGCCGAACATGGCCTCGACCGCCCGCTCCGCTTCCTCGACGCTCTGCGCGACGACGACGCCCTTGCCGGCGGCGAGTCCGTCCGCCTTGACGACGATCGGCGCGCCTTTTGCCCGGATGTAGGCGCGCGCCGGCTCCAGTTCGTGAAACACCGCGAATGCGGCGGTGGGAATGCCGTAAGCGGCGCAAATGTCCTTGGTGAAGCCTTTCGAGCCCTCGAGCTGCGCCGCCGCCGCGCTCGGCCCGAAGACAAGGATTTCCGCCGCGCTCAACGCATCGGCAAGGCCGGCGATCAGCGGCTGCTCGGGGCCGACGACGACGAGGCCTACGCCTTCCGTCCGACAGAAGGCGACGACCGCCGCATGATCGGCGACATCGAGTTCGACGCAATCGCCGAGCCGCGCCGCGCCGGGATTGCCGGGCGCGAGAAACAGCCGGGTGAGGCGCGGGCTTTTCGCGATGGCCGCCGCCATGGCGTGCTCGCGCCCGCCCGACCCGATGAGAAGAATGTTCATGACCCGCCTTTCGCTGCCCGCGGCGCCCCGCGCCCGGTCTGAATAAACGGGGCGAGGGCCGGCGACAATCGAACGCGGTCAGGGACGCCCCGAATTGAAACTGCGTCAGGAACAAAAAAAGAACTTGTATCCGCGAACAAACCATGCACACTGAGCGAAATGAGCCGCCTCGCACCGATGCGCGGTTGCGCCCGGCGGGCGTGCCATGTCAAAAGGATTTCAGCCGTGAGCCAAGCGAATCTCCGCCTCGTGGAAGGATCTTCCGTGGACAAGACCAAGGCGCTCGACGCCGCCCTGTCGCAGATCGAACGCGCCTTCGGCAAGGGCTCGATCATGCGGCTGGGGAAAAACCAGAAAGCCGTGGAAATCGAGACGGTGTCGACCGGTTCTCTGGGGCTCGACATCGCGCTCGGCGTCGGCGGCCTGCCGCGCGGCCGGGTGGTCGAAATCTACGGGCCGGAATCCTCGGGCAAGACCACGCTGACCCTGCATGTCATCGCCGAGGCCCAGAAGGCCGGCGGCGTCTGCGCCTTTGTCGACGCCGAACATGCGCTCGATCCGGTCTACGCCCGCAAACTCGGCGTCAATCTCGAAGAACTGCTGATTTCCCAGCCTGACACCGGCGAACAGGCGCTGGAGATCACCGACACGCTGGTGCGCTCGGGCGCAGTCGACGTTCTGGTCGTCGATTCGGTCGCCGCGCTCACGCCGCGCGCCGAGATCGAAGGCGAAATGGGCGAGGTGCAGCCCGGCCTGCAGGCGAGGCTCATGAGCCAGGCGCTGCGCAAGCTCACCGCCTCCATCTCCCGCTCCAACACGCTGGTGATCTTCATCAACCAGATCCGCATGAAGATCGGCGTGATGTACGGCTCGCCCGAGACCACCACCGGCGGCAACGCCCTCAAGTTCTACGCCTCCGTCCGTCTCGACATCCGCCGCATCGGCTCGATCAAGGACCGCGACGAGGTCACCGGCAACCAGACCCGCGTCAAGGTAGTCAAGAACAAGGTGGCGCCGCCGTTCAAGCAGGTCGAATTCGACATCATGTACGGCGAAGGCATCTCGAAGGTCGGCGAACTGATCGATCTCGGCGTGAAGGCCGGCGTCGTCGAAAAATCCGGGGCCTGGTTCTCGCACGACAGCCAGCGGTTGGGGCAGGGCCGCGAAAATTCCAAGACGTTCCTGCGCCAGAACCCGGAAATCGCCCAACGGATCGAACAATCGATTCGTGAAAACGCCGGCCTGATCGCCGAAAAGATCCTCGACAGCGGCTCCGAAGCCGCCGAAGACGAGTGAGGCGGACGGGGTTCCGTCGATCGGGCGGCGTCGCAGGCCTTTTCCATTGCCCAACGCCGGCAAGGCTGGCATATCGCAGGGAAACGACGGTCCGGCGCCTTCCGGCGCGCCGGCCAGAACCATGCGAGCCGAACCATCATGAGTGGCGTCAACCAGATACGCTCCGCGTTCCTCGACTATTTCGCGCGCAATGGCCATCAGCGCGTCGCGTCGTCGTCGCTGGTGCCGCACAACGACCCGACATTGATGTTCACCAATGCCGGCATGGTGCAGTTCAAGAACAGCTTCACCGGCGTCGAGAAACGCCCTTACAGCCGCGCCGCCTCTTCGCAGAAATGCGTGCGCGCCGGCGGCAAGCACAATGATCTCGACAATGTCGGCTACACGGCGCGACACCACACCTTCTTTGAGATGCTGGGCAATTTCTCCTTCGGCGATTATTTCAAGGAAGGCGCGATCGACCTCGCCTGGACGCTGATCACCAAAGAGTTCGAGCTTCCGGTCGACCGCCTGCTGGTCACCGTCTATCACGACGACGACGAAGCCTATGGCCTGTGGAAAAAGATCGCCGGCTTCCACGACAGCCGCATCATCCGCATCGCGAGTTCGGACAATTTCTGGAGCATGGGCGATCTCGGGCCCTGTGGCCCCTGTTCGGAAATCTTCTACGATCAGGGAGAGGCGCTGGACGGCGGGCCGCCCGGCAGCCCTGACGAGGACGGCGACCGTTTTCTCGAATTCTGGAACCTCGTGTTCATGCAATACGAGCAGGTGGCGCCGGGCCAGCGGGTGCCGCTGCCGCGTCCATCTATCGACACCGGCATGGGCCTCGAGCGCATTGCCGCGCTGATGCAAGGCGTCACCTCCAATTACGACATCGATCTCTTCCGTTCGCTGACCAGCGCGGTCGCCGAAGCAGTCGGCGGCGCGCCCTCCGGCGGCCTCACGGCCAGCCACCGCGTGGTCGCCGACCATTTGCGCGCCTCCGCCTTTCTCGTCGCCGACGGCGTCACCCCGTCCAACGAGGGACGCGGCTACGTCCTGCGCCGCATCATGCGCCGCGCCATGCGCCACGGTCAGTTGCTGGGCGCCACCGAGCCGCTGATGTGGCGCCTCGTGCCCACATTGGTGCGCGAGATGGGGCAGGCCTATCCCGAACTCCTGCGGGCCGAAGCGCTCATCGGCGACACACTGTTGTCCGAGGAGACCCGATTCCGCGCCACGCTGGTGCGAGGCCTCGCCATCCTCGACGACGAAAGCGCGACGCTCGCAACCGGCGACCGGCTCTCCGGCGAGACTGCCTTCAAGCTCTACGACACTTACGGCTTCCCCTATGATCTGACCGAGGATGCGCTGCGTCCGCGCGGCATCGGGGTCGATCGCGCCGGCTTCGACGCGGCCATGCAGCGCCAGCGCGAAGATGCGCGCAAGGCCTGGGCCGGCTCGGGCGAAACCGCGACCGAGGGTTTCTGGTTCGCGCTGCGGGAACGGCTCGGCGCCACCGAGTTCCTCGGCTACGACAGCGAGAAGAGCGAGGGCGTCGTCTCGGCACTGATCCACGATGGCGGAGAAGCCTTCACCCTGAAACAGGGCGAGCGTGGCGCAGTCGTCGTCAATCAGACGCCGTTCTATGGTGAATCCGGCGGCCAGGCCGGCGACGCCGGCATCATGACGGGGCGCGGCATCCGCTTCCGCGTGGACAACACCGTCAAGAAACTCGGCGATGTCGTCGTCCACGAAGGCGTGGTCGAGGAAGGCGAATTGCACGAGGGGCAGACGCTCGAACTCGAAGTCGATCACACGCGACGGCGCGCGACACGCGCCAATCACTCGGCCACCCATATCCTCCACGAGGCTCTGCGGCTCGTTCTTGGCGATCATGTCGCGCAGAAGGGCTCGCTGGTCACCGCCGACCGGCTGCGCTTCGACTTCACCCATCCCAAACCGCTGGACGAGGCCGAAATCGCGCGAGTGGAATATCTGGCCAACGACATCGTTCAGGACAACGCCGCCGTCGACACGCGCTCGATGGCGCAGGAAGACGCCATCCGTTCGGGCGCCCGCGCCCTGTTCGGCGAAAAATACGGCGACGAAGTGCGCGTCGTGGCGATGGGCCGGCGCGATCCGGACGCGGGCCGCGCCTTTTCGGTCGAGCTCTGCGGCGGCACCCATGTCGCACGCACCGGCGACATCGGTCTGATCTCCATCGTCTCCGAAGGCGCCGTCGCCTCCGGCGTGCGCCGCATCGAGGCCCGCACGGCGGAAGGCGCGCGCGAATATCTGTCGATCCAGGCGAAAGCGCTCAAGGAAGTGGCGGCCCTCGTGCGCGCCTCCCTCGACGATGCGCCGGCCCGCGTGGGCGCGTTGCTCGAAGAACGTCGCAAGCTCGAACGCGAACTCGCCGACGCCAGGCGCAAGCTGGCCATGTCCGGCGGCGCCGGTGGCTCCGACATTCGCGATGTCGCCGGCATCAAATATTTCGCCCGCGCGGTTGCCGGCATCGCCGCCAAGGATCTCAAGGGCCTCGTCGACGAAGCCAAGGCCGCCGTCGGCTCCGGCGTCGTCGCCATCGCCAACGCAAGCGACGACGGCAAGGCCGGCATCGTCGTCGGCGTGACCGCCGATCTGACCGCCACTTTCAACGCCGTCGATCTCGTGCGCGTGGCCAGTGAACAGCTGGGTGGCAAGGGCGGCGGCGGCCGGCCGGATCTCGCGCAGGCCGGCGGCGCCGATCCCGCCGCCATCGATCGGGCGCTGGCATCGGTCGAAGAAGCGATCCGGCTACGGGCGGGCGCATGAGCCCGGCGTCGGCGCCCCGCTTGCGGCGGCTGCGCCGGCGCCTTCATGTCGTGCTCGACGGCGGCCCGCATCACAGAGCGTCGCGCGCCGCGCACCGAATTCTTGTCGCGCTGGTGATCGTGTCCATCACCTCCGTGATCCTCGAATCGGTTCCCGAACTCGCCGCCCGCTATCGACCGATATTCGACGCCGTCGAGGCCGTCGCCCTTGCCGCCTTCAGTCTCGAATATCTGGCCCGACTGTGGTGCGCCCCCGAGCATACGCCCTACAGCGAGAAGCGTCCCGGCGCGGCGCGCCTTGCGTTCGCTCTGTCACCCTCCGGGTTACTCGATCTGGCCACGGTGCTTCCGGCCTACGCTTCCTGGTTCCTCGCCGACGACCTGCGGATTTTCCTGTTCCTGCGGCTTCTGCGTTTCCTCAAGCTCGCCCGCTATTCTCCGGGCATGCGATCACTGATCGCCGTTCTCGAGGCCGAGCGAAAGGCGCTAGCGGCTTCGGGCCTGATCCTGTTCGCCGCAGTGCTGCTGTCGTCAGCCGCCATGCATGCCGCCGAGCACGCCGCCCAACCGGACAAGTTTTCGTCGATTCCCGCCGCAATGTGGTGGGCGATCGTCACCATCACCACGGTCGGCTACGGAGATGTGACGCCGGTGACACTCGCCGGCCGCATCATCGCCTCCCTCACCATGGTGACGGGATATGTCATGCTCGGCCTCCCGGTCGGCATTGTCGCCACCGCTTTCGCAGAAGAAATCCACCGGCGCGAGTTTGTCGTCACCTGGGGCATGATCGCCAGCGTGCCGCTGTTCCGGCGCCTCGACGCCTCGGCGATCTCCGAAATCATGCGCTGCCTGCGCGCGCAATCGGCTCCGGCCGGGACGCTGATCGTTCGAAAAGGTGAAGCGGCGCATTCGATGTATTTTGTCGCGGAGGGCGAAGTCGAAGTCGTCCTTCCAGACCGCCCCGTGCGCCTCGGAGTCGGCCAGTTCTTCGGGGAAATCGCCATCTTTCAAAAGACGCTGCGAACAGCCAATGTGCGGGCCGTCGAGCCAACCAAGCTGCTGATTCTCGACGCTTACGATCTGGAATTGATCACCGGTCGCAACCCCGAGATCGGCGCCGCCATCGCCGAAGTCGCGCGGACGCGGCGCGGCGTAGCGCCCGCAGAGTCGGATGGCGGCGACATCGCCCAGTCGGAACTCACGGGCGGTCGGGAATCCTGAGCGGCAGTCGGGCGCCCGCACGACACAAAGTCTCTCGACCTTCCCGGCGCGTCGTTCGGTCTTTTTCCTGGTCAGGCCGACGGCCAAGCGTTCCGACGCGCAACCCTCACCTGGCGAGCCGCGTCCCGCATCGATGACGGTCCGATCGTTCGGCTCCTCACCGCGAGCCTGTGGCTCGCGGTTCATCCCCTCAGGATCAGCCGATGGCGGCGCGCAGCTCGACGAGCTCGGCCAGCTTTTCCGACGCCGCGGCCTTGTCGGCCTCGGTCTTCGCGTCGGCGATGTCTTCGCGGGCGTCCTTGATGTCGGCGTCGACTTTCGCGGCGTCGAGATCGGCGAGCCGCACGGCCTGTACCGCGAGAATGGTGAAGCCGGCGGCGTTCACATCGGCGAAACCGCCGCGCACGAACAGCTTTTCGGTCTTTTCGCCGACCACGGTGACGACGCCGGCCTTCAGCGTGGTCATCACCGGGGCGTGACCGGCCAGAACAGTGAACTGCCCGTCGGCCCCCGGCGCGACGACCGAGTCGACTTCGCCGGAGAACAGTTGCTTCTCGGGAGAAACGAGTTCGAAGTGGAATGCGGTCATTTCTTTATCCGTTCGAGGCTCGACGGTTCGACCCAGATGGAGACGGAAATCTTCTCGCCCTTTTCGAGCGAGACGAATTCCACTTCGACGAGGCCGTGTTCACCCTCGCCGACGAATTTGACCTGTTTCCCGACCCGTCGCTCGAGACGCGCTATGGCGTCCGGCGCGAGATTGTCGCGAAACCAGTCCTCGAGCCGGGTGAGACGGAGTTTCTCGCCCGGCTCGAAGGTCATTGTCAGGCCGCTTCCTTGGCAAGCTTGGCGGCCTTCTCGATCGCTTCCTCGATCGAGCCGACCATGTAGAAGGCGGCTTCCGGGAGGTGGTCGTAGTCGCCGTTCACGAGGCCCTTGAAGCCCTTGATGGTGTCGGCCAGCGACACAAGCTTGCCCGGCGAGCCGGTGAAGACTTCGGCGACGTGGAACGGCTGCGACAGGAATCGCTCGATCTTGCGGGCGCGGGCGACGGTCAGCTTGTCCTCTTCGGACAGTTCGTCCATGCCGAGAATGGCGATGATGTCCTGCAGCGACTTGTAGCGCTGAAGGGTCGACTGCACCTTGCGGGCGATGTCGTAATGCTCTTCGCCGACGATGGCCGGAGACAGCATGCGTGAGGTCGAGTCGAGCGGATCAACGGCCGGATAGATGCCCTTTTCGGCGATCGAGCGCGACAGAACGGTCGTGGCGTCGAGATGGGCAAAGGAGGTGGCCGGCGCCGGATCGGTCAGATCGTCCGCCGGGACGTAAATGGCCTGCACCGAGGTGATCGAGCCCTTGGTCGTCGTCGTGATGCGCTCCTGCAGCGCGCCCATGTCGGTGGCGAGTGTCGGCTGATAGCCCACCGCCGAGGGGATGCGGCCGAGCAGCGCCGACACTTCCGAACCCGCCTGGGTGAAGCGGAAGATGTTGTCGACGAAGAACAGCACGTCCTGACCCTGGTCGCGGAAGTGTTCGGCGACGGTCAGACCGGTCAGCGCGACGCGGGCGCGGGCGCCCGGCGGCTCGTTCATCTGGCCGTAAACGAGGGCGGCCTTGGAGCCGGCGGTCGAGCCGTTCTCGGGCTTCTTGTTGACGTTGCCCTCGATCATCTCGTGATAGAGATCGTTGCCTTCGCGGGTGCGCTCGCCCACGCCGGCAAAGACGGAGTAACCGCCGTGCGCCTTGGCGACGTTGTTGATGAGCTCCATGATCAGCACCGTCTTGCCGACGCCCGCGCCGCCGAACAGGCCGATCTTGCCGCCCTTGGCGTAAGGCGCGAGCAGATCGACGACCTTGATGCCGGTCACGAGGATCTGCGCTTCCGTGGCCTGTTCCGCATAGGACGGCGCCGGCTGATGGATGGCGCGGCGGGTCGCGGTGACGATCGGGCCGACTTCATCCACCGGCTCGCCGATGACGTTCATGATGCGGCCGAGGCACTCGTCTCCGACCGGAACCGAGATCGGCGCGCCGGTGTCGGTGACCAGCTGGCCGCGGGTCAGGCCCTCTGAGGTGTCCATGGCGATGGTGCGCACGGAGTTTTCGCCGAGGTGCTGAGCGACTTCCAGAACGAGGCGGTTGCCCTGGTTGGTGGTCTCGAGCGCGTTGAGAATTTCCGGCAGATGGCCGTCGAACTTCACGTCGACGACGGCGCCGATGACCTGGGTAATGCGCCCGACGGATTTGGTGGCCGACATGTTTCGTCCTCGTCTTAAGTTTGCGTCAGAGCGCTTCGGCGCCCGAGATGATTTCGATGAGTTCCTTGGTGATCATCGCCTGGCGCGACCGATTGTAGAGGGTCGTCTGCTTCTTGATCATGTCGCCGGCGTTGCGCGTGGCGTTGTCCATCGCGCTCATGCGCGCGCCCTGTTCCGACGCGGCGTTTTCGAGAAGTCCGCGGAACACCTGCACCGATATATTGCGGGGCAGCAGGTCCGAGAGGATTTCATCCTGGCCCGGCTCATATTCGTAGGACGACTGGGCGCCGCTGGCTGCCGGAGCATTTTCATTGGCGGGAATCTGCGCCGGAATGAGCTGCTGCGCTGTCGGAATCTGGGCGATCACCGAGCGGAAGCGCGAGAAGAACAGCGTCGCCACGTCGAATTCGCCAGCCTCGAACAGCGCGATGACCTTCTTGCCGATGGCGTCGGCATTGTCGAAACCGATCGACTTGAGGCCGCGCAGCTCGATCAGCTCGATGATGTCCTTCTCGTACTGGCGACGGAGCTGATCGTAGCCCTTCTTGCCGACGCAGAGAATCTTGACCGTCTTGCCCTGACCCTGCAGGCGAGCGATGTGCTCGCGGGCGAGGCGGACGATCGAGGAGTTGAAGGCGCCGCACAGGCCGCGCTCGGCCGTTGCGACAACGAGCAGATGCACGTCGTCACGGCCGTTGCCGGCGAGCAGCTGCGGGCCGCCGACGACGCCTGAGGCGAGATTGGCGAGAACGCTCTCCATCCGCTCGGCATAGGGCCGCGCGGCTTCGGCCGCGAGCTGCGCCCGGCGCAGCTTGGCCGCCGCGACCATCTGCATGGCCTTGGTGATCTTCTGCGTCGCCTTGACGGAAGAGATGCGGTTTCGAAGATCCTTCAACGAGGGCATGGGCGTGCTTCTTCTCGGTTCTGTTCCCTCCCTCCGCCGGTGGAGAGAGGGCCGGGGTGAGGGGCTGTGCCGCGATGCGCGGCGCGGCCCCTCACCCGGACCCTCTCCCCGTCGTTCGGGGAGAGGGAGAAGGATTACGCGAAGGACTTCGCGAAGGTCTCGACCACGCTCTTCAGCTTGGCGGCCGAGTCGTCCGACAGGTCCTTCGAGGTGCGGATCGCGTCGAGCAGATCGACGTGCTGCGCCCGCAGAACGGCGAGCAGGCCGTCCTCGAAAGCGCGAACGCGCGCGACCGGAAGCGTGTCGAGGTAGCCGTTGACGCCGGCGTAGATCACGCAGGTCTGCTCTTCCATCTTCAGCGGCGAGAACTGCGGCTGCTTGAGCAACTCGGTGAGGCGGGCGCCGCGGTTGAGCAGACGCTGCGTAACCGCGTCGAGATCCGAGCCGAACTGGGCGAAGGCAGCCATTTCACGATACTGGGCGAGTTCGCCCTTGATCTTGCCGGCGACCTTCTTGGTGGCCTTGGTCTGCGCCGAGGAGCCGACGCGCGACACCGACAGACCGACGTTCACGGCCGGGCGGATGCCCTGATAGAACAGATCGGTCTCGAGGAAGATCTGCCCGTCGGTGATCGAGATCACGTTGGTGGGGATGTAGGCCGACACGTCGTTGGCCTGCGTCTCGATGACCGGCAGGGCGGTCAGCGAACCGGCGCCGCGGTCGTCGTTGAGCTTGGCGGCGCGCTCGAGCAGGCGGGAGTGCAGATAGAACACGTCGCCGGGATAGGCTTCGCGGCCCGGCGGGCGGCGCAGCAGCAGCGACATCTGGCGGTAAGCGACGGCCTGCTTGGACAAATCGTCGTAGATGATCACGGCATGCATGCCGTTGTCGCGGAAATATTCGCCCATGGCGCAGCCGGCGAAGGGCGCCAGGAACTGCATCGGGGCGGGATCCGACGCCGTGGCGGCGACGATGATCGAATATTCCAGGGCGCCGCGCTCTTCGAGCACCTTCACGAACTGGGCGACGGTCGAGCGCTTCTGGCCGATGGCGACATAGACGCAATAGAGCTTCTGGCTCTCCGGCGCGCCTTCGGCGTTCAGCGGCTTCTGGTTGAGGATGGTGTCCAGCGCGATGGCGGTCTTGCCGGTCTGACGATCGCCGATGATCAGCTCGCGCTGACCGCGGCCGATCGGGATCAGCGCGTCGACGGCCTTGAGGCCGGTGGCCATCGGCTCGTGCACCGACTTGCGCGGAATGATGCCGGGGGCCTTCACGTCGACGCGGGAGCGGGCTTCGGCGGCGATCGGACCCTTGCCGTCGATCGGATTGCCGAGCGCGTCGACTACGCGGCCGAGCAGCGCCTTGCCGACCGGCACTTCGACGATGGCGCCGGTGCGCTTGACGGTCTGGCCTTCCTTGATGTGCTGGTCGGAACCGAAGATCACGACGCCGACGTTGTCGGCTTCGAGATTCAGCGCCATGCCCTGAACGCCATTGGCGAATTCCACGGTCTCGCCGGCCTGGACGTTGTCGAGGCCGTAAACACGGGCGATGCCGTCGCCGACGGACAGAACCTGGCCGACTTCGGTGACTTCGGCCTCATTGCCGAAGTTGGCGATCTCGCTCTTGAGGATCGCGGAAATTTCAGCGGCGCGGATATCCATCAGCCGACCTCTTTCATGCGTGTGCGGAGTGAGTTGAGCTTGGTGGCGACGGAAGCGTCGACCATGCGTGAACCGATTTTCACGATCAGGCCGCCGATGATCGACGGGTCGGTCGTGATGTCGAGATCGAGTGACTGGCCGCCGGTGACGGCCGCGAGCGCCTGCTTGAGGGCCGCTTCATGATCTGGCTTGAGCGGGCTCGCCACCGTGACGACGGCGCGCACCACGCCCTTGTCGGCGTCGTGCAACGCGCGATAGGCGGCAATCATGGCGGGCAGCACGAACAGGCGGCGTTTTGTCGCGACCAGCCGGAGGAAATTGGCGGCGACGCCGCCGATTTCCGCCTTGGCGAGCACGGCGTCGAGCGCCTTGACCTGCTCGGCCGCGGAGAACACCGGACTCTTCACCAGTCGCTTCAGATCGGCGCTCTCGTCGAGGAGGGACTGGAAGGCGGCGAGGGCGGCTGCGACTTCGTCGGCGGCGTTGCTCTCTTTGGCCAAATCATACAGGGCGGTGGCGTAGCGGCCTGCTACCCCGGAAAGCGCGTTTCCATCTGAAGCCACTTTGGTCAGGCCTTCATATCGGCGCCGCACGGGCCGCCAGCCGCAAGTCGCGGCCTTGCTGTTTCGGCGGCATCGTCCAACGGATGATGTCAGGAAAAGGAGCGGGGCCAAAGGCCTTGCTCCAAGGCGATGGTCCCCTAACACAGGCCATTTTGCGGCGCAACCCTGTCCGGCGCCGCTTCTTCGAACATGATGCGGAATTCAGCAGGGGCCATTCGCTCCACATGGCCGGTGCGCGGGACGAAGGCGGCCGCCGTCGTGGCGGCTTGCCTTCCCGGAGCCGGCATGATCTTTCCTTGCGCGTCGCCGCCCGGTTTTCGAGACTCGCCATGGCCCTTCTCATGCCCGCCCCGGAGGCGGAAATCCTCGCCCGCCGCGGCGAATTGCTGGCGCGCCTCGCGAAAATCCTGCCGGCCAAAGACATCATCGCCGACGAGATCGCCCGCCGCGCCTTCGAATGCGACGCCTTCACCATGTATCGAGCCCTGCCGCTGGTCGTGGTTCTTCCGCAAACCGTCGCACAGGTGCAGGCGATCATGGCGCTGGCGGCGCAGATGAACGTCAAGGTCGTGCCGCGCGGCGCCGGCACGTCGCTGTCGGGCGGCTCCATGCCGCTCGAGGACGGCATTCTTCTCGGTCTCTCCAAATTCAACAAAATTCTGGAAATCGATTACGAGAATCGCTGCGCGGTCGTGCAGCCCGGCGTGCAGAATCTGGCGATTTCCAAAGCGGTCGAAGCCGCGGGGTTCTATTACGCGCCCGACCCGTCCTCGCAAATCGCCTGTTCGATCGGCGGCAATGTCGCAGAGAACGCCGGCGGCGTGCATTGCCTCAAATACGGCCTCACCACCAACAATATTCTGGGTCTCGAGGTGGTGCTCATGGGCGGCGAGATCGTGCGGTTCGGCGGCAAGCATCTCGATTCGGAGTTCTACGATCTTCTTGGCCTGATGACCGGCTCGGAAGGGCTGCTCGGCGTCGTCACCGAAGTGACCGTGCGCATCCTGCAAAGGCCCGGCGTCGCGCGCGGCTTGCTGCTGGGCTTCGCGGATGTCGAATCGGGCGCGCGCTGCGTCGGGGCGATCATCGCCGCAGGGATCATTCCGGGCGGCATGGAGATGATGGACAACCCCACCATCCGCGCCGTGGAGCGCTTCCAGCCCTGCGGCTATCCGCTCGACGCCGGCGCCATCGTCATCGTCGAGCTCGACGGGACGCAGGCGGAGGTCGATCATCTCGTCGCCGCCGTCGAGACCATCGCCCGCGACTGCGGCGCGACCACCAGCAAGATTTCACAAAGCGAGGCCGAGCGCCTGCAGTTCTGGGCCGGGCGCAAGAACGCATTTCCCGCCGTGAGCTGCATCGGCCCGGATTATCTGTGCATGGACGGCACGATCCCGCGGGCGCGGCTTCCGGAGGTTCTCACCGGCATGGAGCGCCTCGCGCAGCAGCACGGTCTGCGCGTCGCCAATGTGTTTCATGCCGGCGACGGCAATCTGCATCCGCTGATCCTCTACGACGCCTCGAAGCCGGGAGATATCGAAGCCGCCGAAGCGCTGGGCTTCGACATTCTGCGCCTGTGCGTCGCGGTCGGCGGTGTGCTGACCGGCGAACATGGCGTCGGTGTGGAAAAGCGCGATCTGATGGGCGAAATGTTCAGCGAGATCGATCTCGCACAGCAGATGCGTGTCAAATGCGCTTTCGACCCCAACGGCCGCCTCAACCCCGGCAAGGTGTTCCCGACGCTGCATCGCTGCGCGGAACTGGGCATGATGCATGTCGTCGGCGGCGCGCTGCCATTTCCGGACTTGCCGAGGTTTTGATGCGGAGGACGGAAAGCACGCTGCGCGGAAGCGCCCCCTCTGCCGCCGACGACCTCGCCGAGATCGTCCGTGAGGCCGCCGCCCGCGGAACGCCGCTCTCGGTCTGCGGGCAGGGCTCCAAGGCAGGGCTCGGCCGCCACACGCCGACGGCGGAGTCGGTGACGACCAGCGCCATGACCGGCGTCACGCTCTACGAGCCGGAAGAGCTGGTGCTGTCGGCGCGGGCGGGAACACCCCTCGCCGAAATCGCGGCGCTGCTGGACGCCCGTGGCCAGCAGCTGGCCTTCGAGCCGATGGATTACGGTCCGCTGCTGGGCGGCGCGCCCGGCGCCGCGACCATCGGCGGCATGGTCGCCGTCAACGCCAGCGGCTCGCGGCGCATCAAGGCCGGCGCCGCGCGCGATCATCTGCTGGGCTTTTCCTGCGTCACCGGCCGCGGCGAGATCGTCAAGTCCGGCGGGCGGGTGATGAAGAACGTCACCGGCTACGATCTTTCCAAACTCGTTTGCGGCTCCTTCGGCACGCTGGCGGTTCTCACCGAGGTGACGCTGAAGGTTCTGCCGAAACCGGAAACCGAACAGACCTTGATCGTGTCCGGGCTTGCCGAGGAGGCCGCTCTCGCCGCCCTGCGCCTTGCGTCGGGCGCGCCCTGCGAGGTTTCCTCTTTCGCCGTCCTGCCGAACGTCGCGCCAGGACTCCCCGGTCCGGTCGCCGCGCTGCGGCTGGAGGGGCCGGCGATTTCCGTGGCGGCGCGGCGCGACGACCTTGCTCTCCGCCTCGCCGATTTCGGTGGACGGGTCGAGACGCTTGACGCCGCCGCCTCCCGCGCCTTGTGGACCGCCGTGCGCGACGCGGCGCCGCTGGCCGGTGAGGGGCAAATCTGGCGCATCTCCACGGCGCCGACACAGGGCTATCGCTTTGTCGACGCGCTGCGCCGCGCCGGGGCGCCCCTGCTCGCGCATTTTTACGACTGGGCCGGCGGTCTGGTGTGGCTTCGGCTCGAGCCGGCCCCGGACGCCCATGCCGGAACGATCCGCGCCGCCCTCGCGCCGCTCGGCGGTCATGCGACGCTCGTTCGCGCCGGGGAGGACATCCGCGCCCGCGTCGATGTCTTCCAGCCGCAGCCGGCGGCTCTGGCGGCGCTCACCCGCCGCGTCAAAGACAGTTTCGACCCCGCCCATATCCTCGAACGCGGCCGCATGCGGGCGGAGTTCTGACATGCAGACGCATTTCTCGCTTGCCGCGCTGGCCGATCCGAAGATCGCCGAATGTGAAAAGATTCTGCGCGCCTGCGTGCACTGCGGCTTCTGCACGGCCACCTGCCCGACCTATCTGGAAACCGGCGACGAACTCGATTCGCCGCGCGGCCGGATTTATCTCGTCAAGGAGATGCTGGAGAGCGGGCGCGCCGGCGACGAACGCACCGCCCGCCATCTCGATCGCTGTCTCTCCTGCCTCTCCTGCATGACGACCTGCCCGTCCGGCGTCGATTACATGCATCTCGTCGACCATGCCCGGGCGCATGTGGAGGCGACCTGGGAGCGCCCCGCCGCGGACCGCGCGCTACGGGCTCTGCTCGCCGCCCTGTTCACCCGCCCGGCGGCGCTGCGCGCGGCGCTACGCGCGGCGCGTTTCTCGAAACCGCTGGCGCCGCTGCTTCCCCCCCGGCTGCGCGCCATGTTGCGCCTCGCGCCGGATCGCCTGCCCACCCCCTCCCCGGTCGATCACCCGCAGGTCATGCCTGCCGCCGGCCCGCGCAAACTGCGGGTCGCGCTGTTGACCGGCTGCGCCCAGACCGTGCTGGCCCCGCGCATCCACGAAGCGACCGTGCGGCTTCTGAACCGCTGCGGCGTCGAGGTCGTCGTTGCGCAGGGGACGGGCTGCTGCGGCGCCCTGCCCCATCACCTCGGCAGGACCAGCGACGCCGTGGAAATGGCCAGGCGCAATGTCGCCGCCTGGAGCCGCGAGATCGCCGCCGGCGGGCTCGACCATATCGTCGTCGACGCCTCCGGCTGCGGAACAACCCTGAAGGATTACGGCCATCTGTTGCGGGGCGCGCCGGAGGCCGAGGCCGGCGCCCGAATCGCCGCTATGACCCACGACGTGAGCGAACTGCTCGCCGGCGTCGGCTATGCGCCGTCAAACGCTCCGCCGCGCCTGCGCATCGTCTACCATTCGGCCTGTTCGCTGCAACATGGGCAGAAAGTGACTTCGCCGCCCGTCGAATTGCTGCGCCGGGCGGGCTTCGAGGTCGTCGCGCCTGTCGAGAGCCACATCTGCTGCGGCTCGGCCGGAACCTACAACATGCTCCAGCCGGAACTCGCCGCGGCGCTGGGCGCCCGCAAGGCTGGCCATCTCGAGGCGACAGGGGCGCAGGCTGTCGCCGCCGGCAATCTCGGGTGTCTCACCCAGATCGCTGCGCACAGCGCGCTCCCTGCGGTTCACACCAGTGAATTGCTGGACTGGGCGGCGGGCGGACCCAAACCGGCTGCGCTGAGCGGCGTCTGAAGCGCCGGTCCGTCGGCGCCGACCTTGTTCATCACCGGGGCGATCTCGAAAAATTCGAGGACGTCCTGGCCCGCCGGGCGCAAGAGTCGCTGCGCCGCGTCGGCCGAAACGCCGTCGACATCCAGCCAGGCCGTGAAATCCCGCGGTTCGAGGATCGCCGGCATGCGGTCGTGAATGGCGCAAGTCGCGCCATTGGCGGAGGTGGTGAGAATGCAGCACGTGTCGACTTCCGACCCGTCCGCGCCACTCCAGGTCTCGTAGAGGCCTGCAAGCCCCATGGGCTGTCCGTCGGCGCGGCGGAACAGGAACGGCCGCTTGGGCGCCCGCGGAGAAGGTCCGCGCAGCCATTCGTAATAGGCGTCGGCGGGCAACAGACAGCGCCGGCGCTTCATCGCCGCGCGAAAGCTCGGCTTTTCCACCACGGTTTCCGACTTGGCGTTGACGAGCAGCGGGAACTCGCCGGGAGCCTTGACGAAACCGGGAAGAAACCCCCAGCGCGCCAGCAAGAACCGGCGCTCCACGCTGCCCGCAAGACTGCGCGCCGCATGCACCAGCGGAATCGGTTGCGTCGGCGCGATGTTGTAGCGCGGTGGGAAATTCGGCTGTTCGACATAGCCGAACAGCCGCCGCAGCGCCTCCGGCGGCGAGGTGATCGCGTAACGTCCGCACATGCGCGCCTCTCCTCTTTCGACGAGTCGCAGCAGCGTCCCGTATCGGCGCAGTTTCGATCGAATTGTAATTGTACGTCGGCCGCTTGCGTCAATGAAATATTATGAGATTGCAGGCAGTGTCGCATAGCGCGAACTTTTCGGCAGGGCGTAATGAGTGACCTGAATCTGATCGAACCGGGGCGGGCGCGGGAACAGGCGGTCGAGGCGCTGCAGGCGAAGACACTGGTCAATCCTATGTCCGGTCTCGCCAATGACTACCTCAACCTGTTCAACGAGCTGGTGATGATTCTCGAGCAGCTGCCGCAGATGCCGGAGCTTCTCGAAGATCTGCTGGCCTGGCGTCCCATGAGCTATCAGGAATACTTCAAGCGTTCGGCTCTGCCCGGACGCGACTCGGCGCTCGACGCCTATGAACGGCTGAACGCCAACTTCCGGCAGCGGTTCGAGGGCTTCGTCGCCGAACTGGACGTGATCGCTCTCGCCAGCGTCGCTTCGGTGCGCCGGCAGTTCCGCGACGGCCAACCGGCCGACATGGACCGCGTGACCAGCACCTGCATGCGCGCCGGCGAAAAAATGCGCATCATCCTGATCCGCGCCTCGCGCCTCGTGAATTACGCCAACCTGTCGGAGGGCTGAGTCTTTCGCTGGGCGAAAAAGGCCTGCATCCGCGCTTTGGTTTGCGGATCGCCCAGCGCATCGATGAAAAGTTCGGCCTCCTCCTCGATCCGCGCTGCAATGGCGGAAGGATCGCCCCGCATCAGCCGCCGCGCCGCCAGCAGCGCCGCCCGCGGCTTGGTCGCCAGTCGCTGCGCCGCCTCCTGCGCCTTGCCGAGCACCGCCTCCGCGTCGCACAAGCCGACGACGAGACCGAGATCGAACGCGTCCTGCGCGTCGAAACTTTCGCCCAGCAACAGATATTGCGCCGCTCTGGCGTAGCCGAACCGCTGCGGCATGGTGAGGCTGACCGCCGCTTCGGGCACGAGGCCGAGGTCGACGAAAGGCGTCCTGAATTTGGCGTCCGGCGCCGCATAGACCAGATCGCAGTGAAACAGCATCGTCGTCCCGACACCGACAGCGTCGCCGGAAACCGCGGCGACCAACGGCTTTTCGAAGCCCGCCAGCGCCCGCACGAAGCGCAACGCGGGAAATGCCCGCGGTTCGGCGAGATGGACGAGGAAATCGGCGAGATCGTTGCCAGCGGTGAAGGCGCCGCCCGCCCCCCCGAGCACGACGGCGCCGATGTCCGGATCGCGGCCGGCGTCCGCCAGCATCGCGATCAGCGCGTCGTACATCTCGCCGTCGAGAGCGTTTTTCTTGCCGGGCCGGTCGAAGATCGCCGTGACGACCCCGCCCGCGCGCGAAATGCCGATCTTGCTCATCTGTCGCTCATGGCTCGCGCGTCGCCCCCGGCCGCCAGAGCACATCGCCTTGCTCACGATTGACATAGCGCGCGGCGACGAACAGGAAATCCGAAAGACGGTTGACATAACGCAGGGCCGTCGGCGCCACCTCTTCGCCGTCCGCATTGGCCAGCGACACCATCACCCGCTCCGCCCGTCGGCAGATGGCGCGGGCAAGGTGCAGATGCGCCGCCGCCGCGGTTCCGCCCGGCAGCACGAAGGATTTGAGTGGCGGCAGCGGCGCGTTGAGCGCGTCGATCTCGCGCTCCAGCCGGTCGACCTGCGCGTCCGTCACGGTCAGCCGCCATTCGGGCGCGGGCTTGCCCGGATCGAGCGGGGTCGCCAGTTCGGCGCCGAGATCGAACAGATCGTTCTGGATGCGCGCCAGCATGGCGTCGAGTTCGGCCTCGGCGAGGCCGACCCGGGCGACGCCGATGGCGGAGTTGGTTTCGTCCACGTCGCCATAGGCTTCGACGCGCAGGTCGTCCTTGCGGCGGCGCGCGCCGGTGGCGAGCGACGTGGCGCCGGCGTCACCGCCGCGGGTGTAGATGCGATCCAGCCGGACCATGAAGACTCCAGAAAAATCAGCGGCGCAGCAGCAGGATGACGACGATCGCCACCAGCGCCAGAAATTGCAGGCCGACGCGCCAGCGCATGAGCTTTTGCGAGCGCTCGGGCGAGCCGCCGCCGATCATGTTGGCGAAACCGCCGAACAGCGCCAGGGCGACGGCCCCGATCGCCGTGATGAGGATGACATTGCTCCAGGTCGGCATGCGCGCCTTCCCCTTTTTCCGCCGTTTCGCCATCAAGGCCCCAAAAGCGCCCCGCGCGCAAGTGTAGGGGCGGAAAAGTCGGGGGACGGCGTCCGCGTCAGGGATCACCCCCGCGTCGACCATGTTCCGACTCTCCTCGCGCCGGGCCGATCTCGACCGCCACAACGCCTACCAGGATCAGTGCGCAGCCGACCAGCGCAGCGGGTGTCAGCCGCTCCGACAGCAGCGCCGCTCCCGCCAGCGCCGCGAACACGCTCTCCAGCGACATGATCAGCGCCGCCTCGGCCGGCGGCGTATGTTTTTGAGCGACGATCTGCAGCGTATAGGCGACGCCTCCCGACACGAGCCCGGTGTATAGCAGGGCCGGCAGGACGGCCGCGGCCGCATCGAGGCTCAGGGTCTCGAAACCGGAACCGCCGGCAAGGCCCAGCGCTCCGGCAACGCCATATTGCGCGAAGGCCAGAAAGAACGGCCGCGCCGCCCGTTCCAGAAACAGCGGCACAAGAACGATGGCCAGCGCAAAGGCGACGACGGCGATCGACACCAGCGCGTCGCCCTCCGAAAAGCGCTGCAACGCGCCGCGCGCGGTGAGCAGCCACGCGCCGACGACCGAGAGGGCGCAGGCGAAGAGAACCATGCGCCGCGGCCGCCCCCCGCCCAGCAGCCAGGCGATGAACGGCACGAACAGGACATAGAGCGAGGTGAGGAAACCGCCGTTACCGGCGCTGGTCGAGGCGAGGCCGGCCTGCTGGAGGGCGGCGCCGACGAACAGGCACAGGCCGATGCCTGCGGCGAGCATCACGTCGGAGCGGGTGAGCCGGGCGCGGTCCGGCCGCAGCGCCTCGAGCGCCGCGAAGGGCGCGAGCGCGAGAAACGACAGCAGGAAGCGCGCCCCGACGAAGCCGAGCGGCCCCATGGCTTCATTGCCCGCCTTCTGCGCGACGAAGGCCGTGCCCCAGATCACCGCGACGATGAGCAATAGCGCGTCAGCGCGGGCGCGGCTCACTCCTGCGGCCCGGCAGGAGCCCGGCGGCCGGGGCCGCGCAACGCGCGGGCGATCGCTGCGCCCGCCTCGATCACCGGCGCGACCAGCGTGCCCCACAGCGAATGCTGATCGACGCCCGGTTCGTCCACGCCATAGGCCAGGCGGGGATTCTCCCGTGACGGCATCGCCAGCGTCCCGGCCATCCAGTCCCACAACGCCAGCACGCTGCCGAAATTGCGGTTGAAGTGCGCCGGATCGCGCGAATGGTGAATCTGGTGATGGGCAGGGCTGAGGATGATCCGCCCCAGCGGCCCGCAAATGGGAATCCAGAACTGCGAATGCTGGAGATGGCCGATCGTCCACAAAAACACGATGAACAGCAGATTCCGGCCGCCGATGGTGAAACTCTCGACATCGCGCGCGAAGGCCCAGCCGAGCACGCCGTAGGCCGAGCCGATGAAGAGCGCCAGCATCCAGCCGAAGACGATGTTGTCGATGGGGTGGTTGCGGAAATTCACCAGTGGTGTGAGCGCGTCGGCGGTATGATGCAGCTTGTGGAACGCCCACAGCGCCGGGACGCGATGCTTGAGCCAGTGATCGACCCAATAGCCGATTTCATAGGCGAGAAACAGCGCCAGCGTAGCAATCGCCTTGATGTAGAGCGCGCAGCAGGCAATCGGGGCGACCGCGCCGAAGGTCGTCGTGAGCCCACCGCGCACGCCCGTCGCGACGGCGTTGCTCGACACCACCAGCGCGCCGACGATAGGCGGCATGACGACGACGCTGATCAGGAACAGTTCGGCGTCGGCGAGTGTGGAACGGCAGGCTACGAGCCTGCGCGAGACGATCGCCCGCAGGAGCGCGCGCGCCCCGAACCGCCCGCGCCGGCGCCTGTGGCGCAGGGCGAGCGCGAGAAAGGCAATGCAGAAACCGCTCGCCAGCGACCACAGGGAAAAGATCGAGCCGACCGAAAACAATTCGAGCCGCAACCGCTCGAGGGCGTAACAGACGGGGGCGGTGAGATCCATGAAGCGTCCGTCCCCGGTCCGGCGCGAGGCCGATCGTCGGCGGCGCGCGGCTCTGTCGCCCGAAACCGAAGCCCTGTAGGCCGCCCCGAGACGCCCTGTCAATGCGCGAGCGCGCGGTCGCCGGCGCGGAGGGGGCGCCAATGGCGTGGGAAGACGGATCTGCGGCGGGCCTGTTGTCCGCAGGCTTTCGCCCGTCGCGATCGATCGCCGCCTTCAGACGCTCGACGCCTTCTTGCTTCGCGCGTCGTTCTCGGCAACCTCGGAACAGTCGCCGGCCACCTCGGCGGGCGACGCCTCCGGCAGGAAATGCCCGGCCGTTCTAGCCGAGATAATCACAAGCGGTTGGACCCGCCTGAACGCGTCTGGCGAGCGCCTCGTCTATGAGGATCCTGACCTCCGGTCGGACTGTCCTGCTATCTCTTTCCAGCAGGCCCGGCATCACGCCGGACCGGATGTTTTCGGAGCGTGTTTTGTAGGCACGCCGGGCGGCGACCTCTTCGGGAGTCTGACGTTTGAACATGTCCAACATATAGAATTGGCGCGCGCAAAAAGACTGGATCGGAATGTACGCATTGCAATTTCGACCCGGCGCACCATTCTTCGAAGAGGAGGCTTTTTTGGAGAGGGGCTGCGCCGGCGCAGCTCGCGACGTCGCCAGGAACCTTTCTCACAAGACATCGACCTGACCGGCGCTGCGCAACGTCGCTCGCCAGCGAAAGGAACAATCATGGAAACCGGTATCGTCAAGTGGTTCAACGCTCAAAAAGGTTTTGGCTTCATTCAGCCGGATCCGGGCGGAATCGATGTTTTTGTTCATGTCAGCGCGGTCGAGCGGGCCGGGCTTCCCGGCTTGGCCGAGGGCCAGACGATTTCCTGCGAGATCGTCGCCGACGATCGTAGCGGCAAATCTTGCGCCCAGCGGCTTGGGCTCACAGGCTGAACACCGGACTTCGCGCCGAAACTGACGCCGGATCTTTTATTCGGCCAATCGGGCGCTGATACAGAAATCGGGCAGAGCGGCGAAATGTCTTCCGGCGATCAGCGCCGATCGACGCGGCCTGTCACTCCAGAAGGAAAATGATCATGGCCAAGGGCCAGAAACGCTCCAATCGCGAACCTAAAAAACTGAAGAAGGCCAAGGCGCCGATCAGCGAGGCGTCGGGCTTCGCCGGTTGGTCGGCCATCGAAAAGTTGCAAAACAAGGATGGCGGAAAGAAGAGGTAAACTCACCGCCGCCGGTTTGCCGGATCCAGCCGGGATGGAAGCGATATTCGAGGATGGCGCGGCGTTTCGGCTGGAACGTCACCGGCTCCTCGTCGATCGGCGGGCGGGCGACGCCACTGTCATTCATGATTTTGATGGCGCGCCAATCGGGACAAAACTGCGAACGCGTATATTATTGAGATTGCTCTATGATTTCCTGCGGCGCTCCGCCGCCGCCTTACCGTATATCTCTTCTGCTTCGGCGCCGTTTCAAATGGACTGCGGCGCCGCGGAACATACAATATTGGCGTCAAGGGGCGAGGCCAGGCTCGTTTCTTCGCACGGTCGCCAAAATTCGCGCCGTCGCGGCGATCCGTGGTTCGATGGAGCGGGCGACCGCGTCGCCTGGTCCGGCCGTAATTGTCGCCTCGAGAACGGCGGAGGCTTCTTCGGGAAGAACCGCTTCGTCGACAAGAAGCTGAATTCGATCGTCGGTCGGAGAGATAATCGCCTTTTCGCCGCGCTTGATCAGCAGCGCCGACGCAACGCCGAGCACACATTTGGCGAGGAGCGGCGACGCTTCTTCGGCGAACCCGCCGGCAAACAGCACCTTGGCCATTCGCAGCGCCCGATCCGCATCGGCCATCGCCGCCGCGGCGCGCCCGTCGTTTGGTTCCGGTTTTGGGGTTTCGGGCGTCAAAACGGGCGAGCGGTGCAACATAAGTGCGTCATGCGTGAAGCTGAGCAAACCGGCGGCGGCGAGCCGCTGCATCGTCAGCCATGACGGCTTGTCGAGAAACTCGACATCGAGATCGCCTGCGCCGCGCTCGATTTCTGCGGCCAACGCGGACGCATCGAGGTCGAGCACGGCCAGCAGCCGCGGGCGTCCCTCGGCGCGCTTGTGCGCCTCGACCAACAGAATTTTGTCGCCATGACGCGCGACAAGATCGGAGACGAACGCCTCCTCGGTGGAGAGCACCCGCGGACCCGAACGCTTCGGCTCCGCCATCATCGCCTGCATGCGCTCGATGAAGGCGCCGCGCCCCGACGGCATTTTGAGGACGCCCAAATCGCCGTCGCCGTCGAGAACGCCATCGGCGAGCGCCTGCTTCTGGCCGAGCAGATGCAGAATCGAGTGCTCGATGCTGTTCTCGGTCACGAGATTGATGACGGCCACCGAGCGGGTCTGGTTCTTACGCCAGGCGCGGGCGATGCGCTGTTCGAGCTTGGCCGGATTCCAGGGCAGATCGACATTGACCACGGCGCTCGCGACCTGAAGATTGAGACCGACGCTGCCGCTGTCGGTCGACAGGAACACCCGGCAACGCGGATCATTTTTGAACCGGTTGATTTCTGCGCGCCGGCGATCCTGCGGCAGCGAGCCGGTGTGCCAGGCCGCTTCCAGACCCAATTCGCCTGCGAGTTCGCGCGCCATCGTCAGCATCCGCTCCCATTCGGAGAAGATGATGACTTTTCGCCCGTCCTCCGCCATCAAGTCTTCGAGAATGCCTTCGAGTTCCTCGAGCTTGGGGCTGACGCGGCAGGTCGGGTCGAGAATCGCCGGCGTGTCGCAGGTCATGCGCATGCAGGCCAGCAACTGCTGAAGCCGATCGAACTCCTGTTGGCGAAGGGGGCGTCGCTGCGCCTGCGCGATGAGTTGCGCCGCTGGCGCGCGATAATCCTCGTAGCGCGCCTTTTGCTCATCGGACATCGGGACGAAATAGGTCTTTATCGTACGACCCGGCAGATCCCTCTCGACCTCCGCTTTGCGCCGACGCAGCATCACAGGCGCGACGCGCTCGCGCAGCTCGGCGAGGTTCTTGTAGTCGGTCGGGCGACCGCGGGCGTCGAGTTCATAAAAATCGCGGTTGAAGCGAAACAGCGGACCGAAAATCTCAGGATCGAGATATTGCACGATCGAGTAAAGCTCGTCGATGCGGTTCTCGATCGGCGTGCCCGTCAGCACGAAGGCGTGGGGCGCGCGCAGCGACTTGACCCGCCGCGCCGTCTTGGTGTGCCAGTTCTTGATCCGCTGCGCTTCGTCGAGAACGACGATATCCGGCTTCAGAAAAGCGTTGATATCGTCGGCGTCGCTGATCACCTGCTCGTAGTTGACGACGGTGAAGAAAGCCGCGTCGCGATAAGCGGCGAGGCGTTGCGCGCGCAGACCGAAGACGAGCCGGATCGAGCGCCGGCAAAAGCGCTTGATCTGCTCCTCCCATTCGGCCTTGAGCGACGCCGGGCAAACGACCAGAACCCGGCTGACGTCTTTGCGCCGCGCCAGCAGCTCGCAGGCGGCGATCGCCTGGATCGTTTTGCCGAGTCCCATGTCGTCGGCGAGCAGGCCGCGCTCGCCGAAGGCGAGATGAAGTGCTCCAAGCCGCTGGTATGGCAGCAGCGGAAATTCCAGCACGTCGATCGTGTCGCGGCCGGCGGCGAGATCGGCTTCGAAAGCGGCTCGCGCGCTGCGCCGGTTCGCTTCACGCGTCGCCCGCTCGATCCAGGCGCCGAAATGGCGAGACACCGCCAGCACCGAAACGACCGCCGCGGGCGCCTTCGGCCAGGTTTCCAACAACGCTTCTATTTTATCGGGCGCCTTCGTCAGCGTTGCGTCGTCTTCGAGCCAGGGCTTCAGCCATTCGCGAACGGGCGACAGCGCTTCTTCGTCTCCATTGCGAGGCCAGACGATCGTCGGGATCGCCCCGGCGGCGCGATCGAGAAACACTTCGACCTTTGGGCTTCCCGCGGCCGCCGCCGCGCGAAACGCCCGGGATTTACCGCGTTGAATCGCCGCAAGCACGCCCTCGATATGCTTGCACGTGCCGAGGCCGTTGACGCGGTGATCAATGCAGCCGCAGGAATTGATCGGCCTGTCGAGACCGCGGATCTCCACATCGTATGCCCCGCCGCTCGCCGAGCGCGCCCGGAACAGGCCGAAAAATCCTTGATCCCGATCGTGCGCGGCGACGTCGAGAATATCCGTTCGGCCGCGCCAGCGTCGCAGAGCGATCTCGTCCTCGTCGGAGGTTTTCCATCCCTGAACGGGCGTCCGCTCCAATACGGCCTTGGCCTTGCGCGCGGGGGGCGACTGGCGTTGCTTCGATGAGCCCTCGGCCTTTCTGGAGCGCGCAGCCGCCTCACCTGTGCTTTTGCGGGTTGCTTTTTTCACGCTCACGCTCCCGCGGATCAGCGCTGATCTTTGGACGGCGCGCCGTTTCGAGAGGCGCGCGCGAATCGACAAATCCAAGATGAAACATGCGATCGTCTTGGGCGATTTCGCAACGGCTGCGACCCGCGCATCCACAGGTTTGGGAGCGGCGAACCCCGTGCCGCCCGCGTGGCGATCTCTCGCATCCGCGCATAGGCTTTCTCGCTGACGGACAGCCCAACGAGTGGAGCGGCGTCGGATGACGTTCGCAGTTTTGTCCTGACTGGTGTCGGAAATGGCGCGCCCGAAGGGATTCGAACCCCTGGCCTCTGCCTTCGGAGGGCAGCGCTCTATCCAGCTGAGCTACGGGCGCGTGACCCATGTGTTTTACATCAAGCCGGGCGTCGCGGCAATTGCGGCGCGCATCGGTCTTTTGCACCGGGCCGACCGATCTGCCGAAACCCAACGCGTCTTTCTGTGGATAAACCACCGTGCGCATCAGTTTTGCGCAAGTTTTGCCGATGCTGTTCACTTTTTTTCAACTCGTTGATCCTGCGCAATTTGCGCGGATCGCCCGGATTTTGGCGGAAGCGGAGGTTCCGACCGGGCTGCGGCGCGGGCCCTGCGCTCAGCAGCTTGATTTCAGACTCTTTCGAGCTTTTCCGTGCCTCCGCCGAGAGAGGTGAGTCCTCGAAGCCACAGTGGTGCGACAAAGCGAATCACTGCCGTGCGGCACGGCTTTCCGTCGCTTGCCAGCGGGACTCCGGCGTGATTCAACATTTTTCAGAAAAGAGTTTTTGCCGCAGGCGGTGGGCCGGTGCGGCTTTCACAAGAGCTTCGTGTGCATTCCACGCCCCCGGTTCGCCGGCGGGCGAACGGGAGTGGCGTCTCGCGCACGTAAGCCTTTCGTCGAGCATTCGCAGTGGAGGCATACATGTCCTGGACCGACGAACGCGTTGAGCTGCTGCGTAAATTGTGGAGCGAAGGTTTGAGCGCCAGCCGCGTCGCCGCGGCGCTGGGCCCCGAAATCACCCGCAATGCAGTGATCGGCAAGATTCACCGCCTCGGCCTCGCCGAGCGCGCGAAGACCGCAACCCAGCCGCGTCCGCGCGCGCCGCGTCCGCAGACGCAAATCAATCCTCAGTCGGGCGTGACCGCCTCGCGCGCTGCGCCCTCGCCGCGGCCCGCCATCATGGGCAATGTCGCGCTGGCGCTCGCGCCGCAGGTGATCGTCACGCCGCGCGTCGATCCTCAGGATGTGGTCATCCCGATCAGTGAACGGGTGACCATCATGGAATTGCGCGAGTCGATGTGCCGGTGGCCGATGGGCGATCCGACCACCCCGGACTTCCGCTTCTGCGGCGCCAAGTCGCCGATCGGCCAGGGACCCTATTGCGCCAGCCATGCGCAGGTTGCCTATCAGCCGGCGCAAGACCGCCGCCGCGCCCGCGACCAGCTCCGCGGCGCCACCCGCTACGCCTGAAAATGAAAAGCGGCGTAGGCATCGCGCTACGCCGCCTGGAAAGTCGAGAGAAACGGGTCGCCGCGCCTAATCGCGCCCGAAGGTTTCGTCGAAGGAATAGCCCGCACCGCGCACGGTGCGGATCGGATCCTTCTCCCGGCCGCGGATGAGCGCCTTGCGCAGCCGACCGACGTGAACGTCGACCGTGCGTTCGTCGATCTCCGCCGACAGGCCCCAGACGCTGTCGAGCAGTTGCGCCCGCGTGAACACCCGGCCAGGCTTTTCCATCAGATATTCGAGCAGGCGGAACTCCGTCGGCCCCAGATGGATCTCGCGGCCGGCGCGGCGCACCCGCCGCGTTTCGCGATCGAGATCGACATCCCCGGCTGAAAGCTTGGCTGCGACGCGCTCCGGACGCGCCCGGCGCAGCAGCGCCCGCACCCGCGCCATCAGTTCGGGTGTCGAGAACGGCTTGACGACATAATCGTCGGCGCCGACCGAGAGGCCACGCACCCGCTCGCTCTCCTCTCCGCGGGCGGTGAGCAGGATCACCGGCATGTCGCGGCTCTCGTCGCGCGAACGAAGACGCCGGCAGATTTCGAGGCCGGAGACGCCGGGCAACATCCAGTCCAGGATGACGAGATCGAAGCCCTGCTCGGAAAGGCGCAGCGCCGCTTCGTCGCCGCTGTCGACATGCTCGACGCTGTAGCCCTCGGATTCGAGATTGTAGGTCAGCAGCATCGCCAGCGACGCTTCGTCCTCGACGACCAGTATGCGCGGAGCGCTCATTGATCGCCGACGCCTCCAGTGCGCTTGCTCTTGGGCCGCTCGACCGGCATGGCTTCACCCGTGGCGAGATAGACGACCGTTTCGGCAATGTTGGTCGTGTGATCGCCGATGCGCTCGAGGTTCTTAGAGCAGAACAGCAGATGCGTGCAGAAGGAGATGTTGCGGGGATCTTCCATCATGAAGGTGAGGAGATCACGGAACACCGAGTCTTCCAGCGCATCGAGATCGGCGTCACCCATCCATACTTCCTTGGCGCGCTCCACGTCGCGGGCGGCGTAGGCGTCGAGCGCGTCCTTCAACTGGACGGCGGCGACTTCCTGCATGGATTTGAGACCGATGACGGCGCGCGTCATGCGCGCCTCGGCGCCGATCTTCATCGAGCGCTTGGCAATGTTCTTGGCGAGATCGCCGACGCGTTCGAGATCGCCCGAGATGCGGATCGCCGCAACGCATTCGCGCAAGTCGACGGCGAGCGGCTGGCGCTTGGCGATGGTGATGATCGCCGCTTCCTCGACCTCGCGCTGGAGGGCGTCGAGACGGGGGTCACTGTCGATAACTCGCCTTGCCAGATCGGCGTCGAAGGACGCCAGCGCATCCATGGCGTCGGCCAGCATCTTTTCGGCGATGCCACCCATCTCGGAGATGCGGCTGCCCAGCGACTCGAGATCGCGGTCGTAGGATTTGACGATATGTTCGGTCATGTGCATGGCCTTTGAAGAGGCGAACCGTCAGCCGAAGCGGCCGGTGATGTAATCCTGGGTCTTTTTCTCGCGCGGGGTCGTGAACACCTGATCGGTCTCGCCGAACTCGATCAATTCGCCGAGATACATGAAGGCGGTGTAGTCCGACACGCGCACCGCCTGCTGCATGTTGTGCGTGACGATGGCGATGGTGTAGCGCTCGGCCAGTTCCTCGATCAGTTCTTCGACCTTGGCGGTGGAGATCGGATCGAGAGCCGAACAGGGCTCGTCGAACAGAATGACCTCCGGCTGCACGGCGACGCTGCGAGCGATGCACAGGCGCTGCTGCTGGCCGCCCGAGAGCCCGAGGCCGCTGGTGTGAAGCTTGTCCTTCACTTCCTCCCACAGCGCAGCGCCGCGCAATGCCTCCTCGACGCGGACATCCATGGCCGACTTGGACATTTTTTCATAGAGTCGGACACCGAAGGCGATGTTTTCATAGATCGACATCGGGAAGGGCGTCGGCTTCTGGAACACCATGCCGACGCGGGCGCGCAGGAGATTCACGTCGACATCGGGATCGAGAACATTCTCGCCGTCGAGCAGCACTTCGCCGACCGCGCGCTGTCCCGGATAGAGATCGTACATCCGGTTGAGAACGCGCAGGAGCGTAGACTTGCCGCAGCCCGAGGGACCGATGAAGGCGGTCACCTTGTTCGTGCGCAGCGTCAGTGAGATGTTCTTGAGCGCGCGGGTGGCGCCGTAGAAGAATTCGAGGTCGCGGATCGAGACCTTGGCGTCGCCGGCGATGGCCGTCGGGGCGTTCATTTCTTCGTCCTTTGACTGCTGAGGGCGCGAGCGGCGATCGAGAGTGTGAGAACGGCAGCCGTCACCAGAAGCGCGCCGGTCCAGGCGAGTTGCTGCCAGTCCTTGTAAGGCGAGAGCGCGAACTGGAAGATGACCGCCGGCAGGCTGGCCATCGGCGCGTTGAGGTCCGAGCTCCAGAACTGGTTGTTGAGCGCGGTGAACAGCAGCGGCGCGGTTTCACCGGAGACGCGCGCCACGGCCAGCAGCACGCCGGTGATCATGCCGGATTTGGCGGCGCGATAGGCGACATTGCGGATCATGTGGGCGCGCGGCGCGCCGAGCGCCGCAGCGGCTTCGCGCAGCGAACTCGGCACCAGCAGCAGCATGTCCTCCGTGGTGCGCAACACGACCGGAATGACCAGCATGGCGAGCGACATGGCGCCGGCGATCGCCGAGAAATGACCCATGCGCGCCACCATCACGGTATAGACGAACAGACCGATGACGATCGACGGCGCGCTGAGCAGAATGTCGTTGATGAAGCGCACGACACTGGTGAACTTCGAGAAGCGGCCGTATTCCGCCATGTAGGTTCCGGCCAGCATTCCCAGCGGGGTTCCCACCGCGACGCCGATGACCGACATCACCAGCGAACCGGCGATGGCGTTGGCGAGGCCGCCGTTCGATCCGGGCGGCGGGGTCATTTCGCGGAACACGTCGAGCGACAGGCCGCGCGCGCCCTCGAAGACGAGTGCGCCGAGAATCAGCAGCAGCCAACTGAGACCGAAGGCTGCGGCGACCCAGCACAGGCCCGTGGCGATGGCGTTGACGCGCCGCCGCCGGTAATAGAGCGAGACATTGGTCATTTCGACGCCTTACGCTCGATGCGCATCAGCATGTATCTGGCGCAAGCGAGCACGATGAAGGTGATGACGAAGAGGATGAGACCGAGTTCGATCAGCGCCGACGTGTAGAGGTCGCCGACCGCTTCGGTGAACTCGTTGGCGATTGTCGCCGAGATCGTGGTGCCCGGCGCGAGGATCGAGCCCGAGATCTTGTGGGCGTTGCCGATGACGAAGGTGACCGCCATGGTCTCGCCGAGCGCGCGACCCAGACCCAGCATCACGCCGCCGATGACGCCGACGCGCGTGTAAGGGATGACCACATTGCGCATCACCTCCCAGGTGGTGCAGCCGACGCCGAAGGCGGCTTCCTTGAGCACCGGCGGCACTGTGTCGAACACGTCGCGCGACACCGACGCGATGAACGGCAGCACCATCACGCCGAGAATGAGCCCGGCGGTGAGAACGCCGATCCCGTAGGGCGGGCCGGCGAAAATGGTCGACAGGCCGGGAACGCTGCCGAAGGCGGCGATCAGTGGCGGCTGAACATTTTGCTGCAGGAAGGGAGCCAGCACGAACAGGCCCCAGATGCCGTAGATGATCGAGGGGATGCCGGCGAGAAGCTCGATGGCGACGCCGACCGGCCGACGCAGCGCATGCGGGCAGAGTTCGGTAAGAAAAATTGCGACGCCGATCCCCACCGGCACAGCGACCAGCATGGCGACGAGCGAGGTGACGACCGTGCCGTAGATGGCCGCCAGCGCGCCGAATTTGTCGGTGACCGGGTTCCAGGACTGCGACGCCAGAAAGCCGAAGCCGAACTCCTGGATCGCCGGCAAGGAGCCCTGCGCGAGTGACAAAATGACGCCACCCAGCAGAAGCAGCACCAGCAGCGCCGCAGCAAAAGTCAGATTTCGGAAGAAGAAATCGAACCAGGCGAGGCGCGCCTGCGCGCGGGCGCGGGTGGTTTGGGCGGGAAGGACCTGCGCCTCGGTCAGCGCCAGTTCGGACATTGAGTTACTCGTGTCACGTGGATCGACAAATGGCTCGTTCACAGCAGAACCCGCGGCGCGTAGACGACGGCCCGGGGAAACTCCCTCCGGGCCGCAGCCATATCATCCCGGTCCGCGGTCCCGGTCAATGCGCCAGCGGCTTGCCGTCGGCGCCCTTGATGTTCGCCCAGCTCTTCGTGATCAGATCGACCACCGTCTTGGGCAGCGGAATGTAGTCCAGCTCCTCGGCGGCCTTGCCGCCCTTGGCGAAGGCCCAGCCGAAGAATTTCAGCGCTTCGGCGGCGGCCTCGACATCCTTGGGCTCCTTCGGCATCAGGATGAAGGTGGCGGCAGTGATCGGCCAGGACTTGGCGCCCGGCTGTTCCGTGAGGATCTGATAGAAGCCGGCGGCCTTGGCGAAGTCGCCATTGGCGGCGGCGGCCTGGAAGGACGCCGTTTCCGGAGCCACAGCCTTGCCGTCCTTGTTGACCATCCTGGTGAAGGTCAGCTTGTTCTGCTTGGCGTAGGCGTATTCGACGTAGCCGATGGAGCCCTTGGTGTTGGCGACATTGTTGGCGACGCCTTCATTGCCCTTTGCGCCGATGCCCGTCGGCCATTCCACTGCCGATTCTTCGCCGACCTTCGACTTCCAGTCGGCCGAGACCTTCGACAGATAATTGGTGAAGTTGAAGGTAGTGCCCGATCCGTCCGAACGATGCACGACGGCGATCGCCTGGGCGGTGAGCTTGGCCTTCGGGTTCAGTTTCTTGATCGCAGCGTCGTCCCAGCTCTTGATTTCGCCGAGGAAGATTTTCGCCAGCACGTCGCCGCTGAGAGCGAGTTCGCCGGCCGCGACGCCGTCGAGATTGACCACCGGCACGATGCCGCCGATCACCTGCGGCCACTGCACGAGGCCGTCCTTTTCGAGCTCTTCGGCCTTCAGCGGCTTGTCGGAGGCGCCGAAGGTCACGGTGCGGGCCTTGATCTGCTTGATGCCGCCGCCCGAGCCGATCGACTGGTAGTTGAGGCCGTTGCCGGTTTCCTTCTTGTAGGCGTCCGCCCACTTCGAATAGATCGGGTAGGGAAAGGTGGCGCCTGCGCCGGAAATGTCGAGCGCGCTGGCGGCGCCCACCGTGAAGGCCAGGGCGAGGCCGGCAATGGCGCCGCGCCCGAAGGAACCGATGAACATGGGACTCTCTCTCTGATTGAGAAGAAGCTGAGCCGGCGCCGTCGGGCGCCGATGCGCGGCGACACTAGGTCGCTGGCAAGAGGCTTTTGCGACGATTTTGCGACAGCTTGATGACATCACGCAACAAGCAGAGAACAAAGAGTTATCACTGAAATGCACAAGCGCGGCGCCGCTCCCGCGGCGTCGCCGGCTCGGCCTGCGCCGAGCGCCGCCGGCGCTTTTGCGCTGGCGTTCCGTCGGCGCAGCGCGATAATGACTGCAAGGGAGCGCGGCATGACGACCAAGGCAGGCGAAGCGCCCACGGCGGCGGTGCTGGTGATCGGAGACGAGATTCTCTCGGGCCGCACCCAGGACGGCAACAGCCATTACATCGCCCGCTATCTGGCCGGGATGGGCGTCGATCTGCGCGAGGTGCGCGTCGTCGCCGATGTGGAAGACGACATCGTCGCCGCACTCGATGCCTTGCGGGCGCGCTACGCCTATGTGTTCACCACCGGCGGTATCGGGCCGACTCACGACGACATCACCGCCGACGCCGTGGCGAAAGCCTTCGGCATCCCGCTGGAAGAAGACCCCCGCGCCATCGCCATGCTGCTGGAGCGGATCGCGCCGGAGGCGCTGAACGAGGCCCGGCGGCGCATGGCGCGGATTCCGCGCGGGGCCGAGCTCATCGAAAATCCCGTGTCGAAGGCGCCCGGCTTTCACATCGGCAATGTGTTCGTCATGGCGGGCGTCCCGGTCATCATGCAGGCGATGCTGGACAATGTCGCGGGGAAGCTCGCGGGCGGCGCGCCCATGCTGGTCGAGACCATCGAGGCTGGCGCGCTTCCCGAAGGCTCCTATGCCGCGGCGCTCGGCGCCGTCGCCGCGGCGCATCCCGGCGTGTCGCTTGGGTCCTACCCGTCCTTCACCTCCGCGGGTCCGCGCAACCAGATCGTGGCGCGCGCGCGCGACGCCGGCGAGCTGGCGCAGGCGAGCGCGAAGATCCGCGACATGATCGCCCATCTCTCCAACGACGGCCAGCCAGCCTGAAGGAGGCGCCATGCGCCGCTCCGAAAAAATCTTCAACGTCTCCTGGGACCTGTTCCACCGCGACGCCCGCGAACTCGCCCATCGCCTGTCCGGCCACGGCGGCTATTCGGCGATCGTCGCGGTGACGCGCGGCGGGCTGGTGCCGGCGGCGATCATCGCCCGCGAACTCGGGGTGCGCATCGTCGAGACGGTCTGCGTCGCCAGCTATCACGAGGACGATTCGCGCGGCGAGATCGAGGTGCTGAAGTCGCTCACGCCGGAAATCCTGTCGCGCCCGTCGTCGGAAGTGCTGATCGTCGACGATCTGGTCGACACCGGCGCCACCGCGAAAAAGGTGCGCGACCTGCTGCCTCAGGCGCATTTCGCGACCGTTTACGCCAAGCCGGCGGGACTGCCGCTCGTCGACAGTTTCATCACCGAAGTGCCGCAGGAGACGTGGATTCATTTTCCGTGGGACACCGGCCTGTCGTTCCAGCCGCCGATCCTGTCGGGGCGGCGGGGGTGAAAGGACTGTTGTTGCGATTGAAATTACGGCCCGGTTGAAGTTGCCTCTTGGCGCCCGCGCGCAGAGGCGCCTATAAGACGTCCTGTGCGGGCGTGGCGAAATCGGTAGACGCAACGGACTTGAAACTTGAGCGCGCTCCGGGAAACCGGGGACGTGGAACCGCCCAAAGTCGGGGAACCCTGTCACATGGCGATCCCGAGCCAAGCCTTCGCGGGCGTATCCGGCGAAGGAAGGTGTAGAGACTAGACGAGCGGCGCCTGTAGCCTTCCGGCCATGGCGAAGGGATAGTCCAGACCCCAAACGCGCCTTTGGCGCGGCGGCGAAAGCCGTAGCGGGTACGAAAATCCGTAGGGCCTCGCGGCCTGTGCCGGTTCGAGTCCGGCCGCCCGCACCAATAAACTTATCAAGTTCACCTACTTGAGCTCAGCTATTAGAGTAGTCGGCGTTGCGCAATTTAAGCTTGCCTTTTCCAAGCCTTGGCAGTAGTGTAAAGCTCCTCTTAGCTGGGTGTCGCTCCTTTGTGACTTACAAGGGTAACACTCTATGCCGGGTGTAAACTAGGCTGGATGTATTGCACGGGTTTGGGCGCCGACTTCGACCTCGAGGCCGGCCCCGGCCCATGGCTCGGCGCCGGCCTCGAGGTCGAAGTCGGCCGCTTAAGGTAAGAGGACGCTTTGGACCATCCGCTTCTTCATGATCGCAACAGCATTATTCGGCGGCGGATGGTCCAATTAATCAAGACGGCCTACACGGTCCTTCGGAGCGGAAATATTATATTCGTTTGTGGCGGAAATAATCCTGAACATATGCGTCAACGATTTAGCACGTATTGCGCAGACAACCATCCGGATCTTGAGATTTTTTTTCCTGAATTCGCGATGCATAGCTATTTTTCATCAGGAGACGTACCGCCATTCGACATTGCCGATTTCGAGCTTTTAGTAGCTCAGCTTTCGCATGCAATTGTTTTGTTTCCGGAAGCGCCGGGTTCTTATGCCGAAACAGGATATTTTTCTGCGTTGCCAGAGCTGGCTAAAAAGACCATACTTGCAATGGATGCATCTTATCAAGGAAAAGATAGTTTTATTTCACTAGGCCCCGCCGTGAAGCTAAATAAGACATCTCGATTCAATGCAGCCATCCAAACATCTTACGATAGTCCTGAATTTATAGATATAATTGATCGAATTAACCGGATACCCCTTCCTCAGCACCGCAAGGATCTTACAATCGATAAGTTCAAAGACCTTACAAGTTATGAACTATACTGCCTTATATATAAATGCTTTTGGCTCTTGCGAATCGCAACAATTGAAGATATTGTGTATATCCTCTCATCTATTTTTAGGTCGCATCTTTCAAAAACTAAGGTTAAGAAATTGATCTCAGTGCTTGTGGGTGCACAATACATAATTGAAACGGGTCCTTACGGGCACTTCTACGCGAACGTCAAGAAGAGTGATCTTCTGAAAATAAAAACTGGTCGCGCCCGAGAAAAGAGTGAATTGATGATCGATATGGCTAATATATATAGCGAATGCGATCCAGAATTTCTTCACATTTTGGAGGGCATCCAGAATGCTGCTTGAAAAACTGACTAAGCATACGGGACTGTCGCATAAACAGCTCGAATGGTATGCGCTTACTGCTTCTAAGCGGTACAAATCATATCAAATACCAAAACGCAGTGGCGGATTCCGTACGATTCATCAACCGAGCAAGGCGCTGAAATCAATCCAAAGATGGATTAATGTTAATTTGCTCAAGCTTTTACCTGTACATGAGTCTGCGACAGCATATAAGAAGGGAGCGTCTGTTCGACTTAATGCAATCCGTCATATAAATTCAAACTATACGCTTAGAGTAGATTTTAGAGATTTTTTTCCATCTTTTAAAAGCAAACACGTAACTGCCTTTTTGCGCAGACAGAGAGAGGCGCGTGGATTAATACTTAGCGACAGAGATATTCAGTTTATTTGTTATATTGTTGCGCGCAATGGCGAACTTACCATTGGAGCACCCTCGTCGCCACTGCTCACAAATGCGATGATGTTTGATTTCGATACAACAGTCGATAAATGGTGCTCGACTAATCAAATGATATATACTCGATATGCCGATGATATTTTTATCTCCACAAGTTATCCACAGCAGCTAGAGAATGCATTACAGATGCTACAGCAGATTGTTGCGAACTTTGACTACTCCAGTCTGGAGATCAATAAAGACAAGACACGTTTTTTATCGCGCAAACATCGAAGGGCCGTCACGGGGTTAGTTATAACCACCGATAGAAAATTGTCTATAGGTCGAGAGCGAAAGCATTCCTTGAAGTCTGATGTATATAAGTTTGCGCGTAATATGCTTCCTGCTGAAGATTGGGGCCGTTTGGCCGGAATGGTGGCATATGCTTCGGACGCTGATCCCGATTTTTATAAGATTTTAATAAAGAAGTACGGCGCGACGACAATGGAAGACATTAAATTTCTTAGAGGTATCGAACCTCGTTGATCAGATGCGCAGTGCAAGCCACCCCGCTTGACCTCCCGCCCGCAACGTATATAGATATCTTTATGTCTCAAATTGAGCGCCGCCATCTGCCCCTCGAGCCCGCCCTCGCCGCGCTCAACGCCGCCGGCGAAGAGACGCGGCTGCGGTTGCTTGCGCTGCTGGCCGAGGCGGAGCTGACCGTCAGTGAGACCGTCGCCATTCTCGGCCAGTCGCAGCCGCGCGTCTCCCGTCACCTCAAGCTGCTGGTCGAGGCCGGGCTGGTGGAGCGGCGGCGCGAAGGGGCCTGGGCGTTTTTCAAGCTGGCGCCCGGCGGCGGCGGCGCGCTGGCCCGCACGCTGGTCGGCTGGCTGGACGGCGGCGACGCCCTGCTCGCCGGGGATCGCGACCGCCTCGCCGAGGTGCGCCACGCCCGCGCGGACAATGCCGCCCGCTATTTCGCCGCCCATGCCGCCGAATGGGACGGCATCCGCTCGCTGCATGCGCCGGAGGCGCAGGTCGAGGCGGCCATCCGCGCCGCGGTGGGCGATGCGCCGCTGCGCTGCCTCGTCGATCTCGGCGCCGGCACCGGCCGCATGCTCGAACTCTTCGCGCCGCAGGCCGACCGGGCCATCGGCGTCGATCTCTCCTCCGCCATGCTGGCGGTGGCGCGCGGACGGCTGGAGGAAACCGGCGCCCGCAATGTGCAGCTGCGCCAGAGCGACATCTACGCCCTGCCGATCGAGCGCGGCGCCGCCGATCTCGCCATCATGCATCAGGTGCTGCATTATCTCGACGAGCCGGGCCGCGCCCTGCGCGAGGCGGCGCGGGTGCTGGCGCCGGGCGGGCGGCTGCTGATCGTCGATTTCGCGCCGCACGACGCTGAAATCCTGCGCGAGAAACACGCGCACCGGCGCCTCGGTTTCGCCGCGAGCGAGATCGAAACGCTATTGAAAGAGGCGGGACTCGAACTTGTCGAGCACCGCGAGCTCGCCCCCGGGGCGGGCGAAAACGCCAAACTCACCGTGTCCCTTTGGCTGGCGCGCGACCCGCGCATCCTCGGCGACGCCGCACCTTCGTCTTCCAGGGAAGCCGCCTGATGTTCAACGCCCTGCATCCGACGCAGAACAAATTCGCCATCTCCTACGAGTTCTTTCCGCCGAAGACGCCGGAGATGGAAAAGCAGCTGTGGGACTCGGTGAAGCGCCTCGAGGCGCTCTCGCCGCACTTCGTGTCCGTCACCTATGGCGCCGGCGGCACGACGCGCGAGCGCACCCATGCGATCGTCGCGCGCATCGCGAGGGAGACGCGGCTGAAGCCCGCCGCGCATCTCACCTGCGTCTCGTCCTCGAAACGCGAGATCGACGAAATCCTGCACGGCTACTGGGAAGCCGGCGTGCGCCATATCGTGGCGCTGCGCGGCGATCCGCCGACCGGCGTCGGCACCGCCTTCGAGGCGCGTCCCGACGGCTACGCCACATCGGCCGATCTGGTGCGCGGCATCCGCAAGGTCGGGCCGTTCGAGATTTCCGTCTCGACCTATCCCGAAGGTCATCCCGAGAGCGTCTCGATCGAACAGGATCTCGACGCGCTGGAAGCCAAGATCGACGCCGGCGCCACCCGCGCCATCACCCAGTTCTTCTTCGACAACGACATCTATTTCCGCTTCCTCGACAAGGCGCGCGGGCGCGGCATCAAGATTCCGATCGTGCCGGGCATCATGCCTATCCGCAATTTCCGCCAGGTCGCGGGCTTTGCGGGCAAGGCCGGCGCCAGCGTGCCGCGCTGGGTGGCCGAGCGCTTCGAGGGGCTGGAGAACGATCCAGAAACCCATGCGCTGGTCGCCGCGGCGACGGCGGTCGAACAGGTGATGGGCCTCGCCCGCGCCGGTGTCGACGAATTCCATTTCTACACCAACAATCGCGCCGACATGGTCGTCGCCATCTGTCATCTGCTCGGCGTGCGCCCCAATCGCGAAAAGGCCTGATCCCATGAGCCTGGACACCATGACCTTCGACAAAAACCACGGCCCCAGGATCCTCGCGGCGCTGGAAGAAGCGGCGCGGAGCCGCATCCTCATTCTCGACGGCGCCATGGGCACCATGGTGCAGCGGCACAAGTTCGGGGAAGCCGATTTTCGCGGGACGCGCTTTGCCGACCACAAGCGCGATCTCAAGGGCAACAACGACCTTCTGATCCTCACCCAGCCCGAGGCGATCCGCAACATTCACCTCGCCTATCTGAACGCCGGCGCCGACATCATCGAGACGAGCACCTTTTCGGCGACGACGATCGCGCAGGCAGACTATGGTCTCGAACATCTCGCCAGGGAGCTGAATGTCGAAGGCGCGAGGCTGGCGCGCTCCGCCGCCGACGAGGTTGCGGCAAAGACCGGCGTGCGCCGCTTCGTCGCCGGTTCGATCGGCCCCACCAACCGCACGGCATCGATCTCTCCGGATGTGTCGAACCCCGGCTATCGCGCCACCAGCTTCGATGAATTGCGCATCGCCTACAAGGAAGCGGCGCTCGGACTGATCGAGGGCGGTGCAGACATCCTGCTGGTCGAGACCATCTTCGACACGCTCAACGCCAAGGCGGCGATCTTCGCCATCGAAGAGGCGTTCGAGGAAATCGGCACGCGTTTCCCGATCATGATTTCGGGGACCATCACCGATCTTTCGGGGCGCACCCTGTCAGGCCAGACGGCGATCGCCTTCTGGAATTCGCTCGCCCATGCAAAGCCCTTCTCCATCGGCTTCAACTGCGCGCTCGGCGCCCGCGAAATGCGCCAGCATATCGCCGAAATCGGCCGCGTCGCCGACACGCGCGTCTGCGCCTTCCCCAATGCCGGCCTGCCCAATGAATTCGGCATGTACGACGAGAGCCCCGAATACATGGCCGAACTCGTCGGCGAATTCGCGAAGGCGGGGCTCGTCAATGTTCTGGGCGGGTGCTGCGGCACCACGCCCGATCACATCGGCGCGATCGCGCAGGCGGTGAAGGGCCTTGCGCCCCGGACCATTCCCGAGATTTCGCCGCTGTTGCGGCTCGCGGGCCTCGAGCCCTTCACGCTGACCAAGGACATTCCCTTCGTCAATGTCGGCGAGCGCACCAATGTCACGGGCTCGGCAAAGTTCCGCAAGCTGATCACCAATGGCGATTACACGGCGGCGCTGGATGTCGCCCGCGATCAGGTGGCCAATGGCGCGCAGGTCATCGACATCAACATGGACGAGGGCCTGCTGGATTCGAAACAGGCGATGATCGATTTCCTCAACCTTCTCGCCGCCGAGCCGGATATCGCCCGCGTGCCGGTGATGGTCGACTCGTCCAAGTTCGAGGTGATCGAGGCAGGCCTGCAGTGCCTGCAGGGCAAGGGCGTCGTCAATTCGATCTCGCTGAAGGAAGGCGAAGAGAAATTCATCGCCGATGCGCTGAAGGTGAAGCGCTACGGCGCCGCTGTCGTGGTGATGGCCTTCGACGAACAGGGTCAGGCCGACACTTTCGCGCGCAAGGTGGAAATCTGCAAGCGCGCCTACAAGACCCTCACGGAGACCGTGGGCTTCGCGCCGCAGGACATCATCTTCGATCCCAACATCTTTGCGGTGGCGACCGGCATCGAGGAGCATGAAAACTACGGCGTCGATTTCATCGAGGCGACGCGGGCGATCAAGACCGCCATGCCGCTCGTGCACATTTCCGGCGGCGTCTCCAATCTGTCCTTCTCGTTCCGCGGCAACGAGCCGGTGCGCGAGGCGATGCATTCCGTGTTCCTCTATCACGCGATCCACGCGGGAATGGACATGGGCATCGTCAACGCCGGCCAGCTGGCGGTCTATGAAAAGATTGACGGCGAACTGCGCGAAGCCTGCGAAGACGTAGTGCTCAACCGCAACAAGGAATCGACGGAAAAGCTCGTTTCCCTGGCCGACAGGTTCAAGGGCGGCGCCGCCAGGACGCAGGAGAAGGACACCGCCTGGCGCGAGCTTTCGGTCGAGAAGCGGCTCGAACATGCGCTCGTCAATGGCATCACGGAATATATCGATATCGACGTCGAGGAAGCCCGGCAGAGATCGACGCGACCGCTCGATGTCATCGAAGGTCCGCTGATGGCTGGCATGAATGTCGTCGGCGACCTGTTCGGACAGGGCAAGATGTTCCTGCCGCAGGTGGTGAAATCCGCCCGCGTCATGAAGCAGGCGGTCGCCTATCTGATGCCCTTCATGGAAGCCGACAAGAGCGAGCGCTCCAGCGCCGGCAAGATCCTGCTGGCGACAGTCAAGGGCGATGTCCACGACATCGGCAAGAACATCGTCGGCGTGGTGCTCGGCTGCAATAATTTCGAGATCATCGATCTGGGCGTCATGACGCCCTGCGCAAAGATCCTCGACGTGGCGAAGAAGGAGAAGGTCGACATCATCGGTCTCTCCGGCCTCATCACGCCGTCGCTCGATGAAATGTGTTTCGTCGCGGCGGAGATGGAGCGCGAAGGGCTCGACATGCCGCTGCTGATCGGCGGCGCGACGACGAGCCGCGTGCATACGGCCGTGAAGATCAACCCCAATTACACGCGCGGTCAGGCGGTCTACGTCACCGACGCCAGCCGCGCCGTGGGCGTGGCGCAGTCGCTGATGTCGGAAAAGAACAAGATTTCCTACGTCGCCGAAACCCGCGCCGAATACGAGAAACTCGCTGAAGCGCATGCGCGCGCCCAGCTCGAGAAGCAGCGCACGCCATTGGCGCAGGCCCGCGCCAACGCCTTCAAGATCGACTGGGCGCATCATCAGGGCGTGAAGCCGTCCTTCACCGGAGCGCGCGTCTTCGCGAGCTACGATGTCGCGGAACTCGTGCCCTACATCGACTGGACGCCGTTCTTCTCGACCTGGGAGTTCAAGGGCCGCTATCCGGCGCTGCTCGATGATCCAGAGCGCGGCCCGGCGGCGCGGCAGTTGTTCGAGGATGCGCAGGCGATGCTGAAACGCATCGTCGAGGAGCGGTGGTTCTCGCCGAAAGCCATCATCGGCTTCTGGCCTGCCAATGCGTCCGGCGACGACATCGAACTCTACACCGGCGACTCGCGCGCCGAAACGCTGGCGACCTTTTACACGCTGCGCCAGCAGTTGGCGAAGCGCGACGGCAGGCCCAACATGGCGCTGGCCGATTTCGTCGCGCCAAAGGACAGCGGCAAGGCCGACTGGATCGGCGCCTTCGTCGTCACCGCCGGCGCCGAGGAAGAGAAGATCGCCGATCGCTATGCGCGCGCCAACGACGATTACGGCTCGATCATGGTCAAGGCGCTGGCCGACCGCCTCGCGGAAGCCTTCGCCGAGCGCATGCACGAGCGCGTGCGCCGCGAGTTCTGGGGCTATGCGGCCCACGAGAACTTCGCGCCCGATGATCTCGCCAACGAACCCTATGACGGCATCCGCCCTGCCCCCGGTTATCCCGCGCAACCCGATCACACGGAAAAAGCAACATTGTTCCGTCTGCTCGAGGTGGAAAAGCGCACCGGCGTGAAACTGACGGAAAGCTTCGCCATGACTCCGGCGGCATCGGTCAGTGGTCTCTATATCTCCCATCGCGACGCGCATTATTTCGGCGTCGGCAAGGTGGAGCGCGATCAGGTCGAGGATTACGCGGCGCGCAAGGGCATGAGCGTTTCGGAAGTGGAACGCTGGCTGGGGCCGATCCTCAATTACATCCCGAAGATGGAAACGGCGGCGGAGTAACGGTCTCGGGTGGACAACGCTGCCCCACTTCATTCGACATCAGCGCATCATGGCCGGGCTTGTCCCGGTCATGATGGCATTTGCGGCGGCAAACGACGGCAAGTCTGCAGAGAAACATTGAAACCGATTGGTTCACGAGCGCCATCGCCGCCGCGCCTCGATCGTGATAAGACAGCGCCAGCCTGAATGTCTTGTCCGGGGTCCGCCCCCGATCGGAAGAGCCGACTCCGTCATGCGTAAAGTCTTTGTCCTTGCCGCCGTTCTCGCGCTCGCCGCCTGCGCCGGGCGCCCGCATGGCGTGCTGAAACCGATCGGCGCGCGGCCGCCACAGGCCAATGAAGTATCGATTCTCGTCGCCACGACGCGCAGCGAAAAAGGCGCGGGCCCCGGCGAGATGTTTTCCGGCGAGCGCGGCGATGCGCCGTCCTTCGCCGAAATCTCCGTCTCCATTCCACCCGACGGCGCGCGGCAGATCGGCGAGGTGCAGTGGCCGCAGGGCGAGACGCCCGATCCTGCGCGGGAATTCGCCACGGTGCGCGCCGAAGTGCTGAGCCGCGAGGCCGCCGTCGCGCGCTTCGATGCGCGCATCGCCAACACGCCCAAGCGTCATGCGCTGGTGTTCGTGCACGGCTTCAACACGCGCTTCGAGGAGGCGGTCTACCGCTTCGCGCAGATCGTCCACGACAGCCGCGCCCCGGCGCTGCCGGTGCTGTTCACATGGCCCTCGCGCGGAAAATTGCTCGAATACACCTATGATCACGAGAGCGCCAATTTCTCCCGCGATTCGCTGGAGAATCTGCTGCGCGCTCTCGACCGTGACAAGAATGTCGGCGAGATTTCCATCCTCGCGCATTCCATGGGCAACTGGGTGACCATGGAGGCGCTGCGGCAGATGGCCATCCGCGACAAGGGCCTCGCGCCGAAGATCCGCAACATCATGCTGGCGGCGCCCGATGTCGATTACGACGTGTTCCAGCGACAGATCGCCCAGATCGGCGCAAAGCCGTCGCTGTTCACCATCTTCGTGTCGCGCGATGATCAAGCTCTTGCAACATCCAAGCGCGTGTGGGGCGACAAGGTGCGGCTCGGCGCCGTCGATCCGGAGAAGGAGCCCGTCCGCGACCAACTCGCCCGCGAGAAGATCAATGTCGTCGATCTGACCGGGGTCGAATCGGGAGATCGGCTCGGCCACGGCACCTTCGCGGAAGCGCCGGCCGTGGTGCGCTCCATCGGCCTGCGCCTGTCACAGGGCCAGACTCTCGCCGATTCGCAAGCGGGAGTGGGCGACCGGGTCGGAGCGGTCGCGACCGGCGCCGCAGGCGCGGTCGGCGGCGCGGCGGGCGTCGCGGTGTCGCTGCCGATCTCGGTCATCGATCCGCGCACGCGGGAAAACCTCGGCGACCGGGTCGAGGACGTCGGCGCCCGCATCGGCGACACGGTCAACGGCGCAACGGGGCGGTGAGCGGGTTGCGAGCGTGGACGCTCGCGACTCGATCAGATCGGCTCGTCGATTTCCAGCGCCTCCAGCGTCTGCGTCTCGAACAGGCGGCGGTAGACGCCGTCCTCTCGACGCAGCAGCGCGTCGTGGGTTCCATCCTCGACGATGCGGCCGTGATCGAACACCAGAATACGGTCGAGCCGGCGCACCGTGGACAGACGATGCGCGATCACCAGCGTCGTTCGCCCGCGCGTGAGCGTTTCGAGGGCATCGCGGATATGCATCTCCGCGATCGAATCCAGCGACGATGTCGCTTCGTCCAGGACGAGGATCGGCGTTTCAGCCAGAATGGCCCTGGCAATGGCGACGCGTTGGCGCTCGCCGCCCGACAGTTTCACGCCGCGTTCGCCCACCAGCGTCTCGTAGCGTAGCGGCAGGCGGTCGATGAAGCCGTCGGCATGCGCGAGGCGCGCCGCCTGCGCGATCTGCGCCGCGCTGGCGCCGGGACGGCCATAGGCGATGTTCTCCGCGAGCGAACGGTGGAACAGGATCGGCTCCTGCGCAACGACGCCGATCCCGCGGCGCAGCGACTCGAGCGTAACGCGCGAAATGTCCTGACCATCGACGAGGATGTGGCCGCCGGAAAGATCGAACTGCCGCTTCAGCAGCTTGACGAAGGTCGACTTGCCGGCGCCCGACGCGCCGACGAGGCCGACGCGTTCACCCGGCCGCACGACGAGATTCAAGTCCTCGAACAGCGGGCCGGCGGCCGCCGGATAGGCGAAGCGCACATGATCGAAGCGGATTTCGCCGACCTGCACCCGCAGCGGCGGCGCGCCGGGGACGCTTGCCACATCCGGGGTCGCCTCGGAAAAAGCGACGACGTCCTCCATGTCGGTGACGCAGCGCTGGAAATTGCGGACGTGCTGGCCGAAGTCGCGCAGATAGGCGTTGAGCAGGCCCTGCAGGCCGATCAGGCTGACGACATCGCCTGGCGAGACATCGCCTTTGGTCCACAGCCATACGCCGCCGGTGAGCAGCGCCGCCTGCATGGCAACCATGATCGCGGTCTGAAGGGCGTTGGCCTGCGTGTCGCGGTCCCAGGTCTTGGCGAGCGCGCGCCGCAACGCGTCGAGCTGCGCCGCGAAGGCCGCGTCTTCGCGTGCCTCGGCGGCGAAATCCTTGACCGCCTGATTGCCCGATATGGCGTCGGCGAGCTGCGCCGCGACGAGGGAATCCTGCGCCTGCGACAGCCGGCCCGCCGGCTGCACCCACAGCACCGAGAGCGCGACATTGACGACGACATAGATGCCGACGCCGACGAGCACGACCAGCGCCAGCGGCGGCCAGCGCAGGGCCAGGGCGGCGGCGGTTCCCAGCACCGCCAGCGCGGTCGGCACGATGCTGAAGATCAGCGTGTCGCCGAGGAGATCGAGCGCCCACATTCCGCGCGACACCTTGCGCACCGTGGCGCCGGCGAAGGCATCGGCGTGCCAGGCGGCGGAAAAGCGCTGCACCTTCGCGAAGGCTTCTTCGGCGAGGCGGGCCATCGCGACGCTGGTGACGCGAATCAGCGCGAAGGTCATGGCGACTCGGCAGGCATGCAAAGCGACGACGAAGCCGATGATGAAGCCGATGGCCCGCAACGGCGCATCGATGGCGCGCTCCGGCGCCACCAGCGAATCGGCGAGCCAGCCGGAGGCGGTGGGGATAGCGATGTCGAAGACGTTGCAGGCCAGCCGCAGGACGATGGTCACCGCCAGCAGACGCGGCGTTGCGCTCCAGTAACGAATTGCGAAGCGCAGGGTGCGCAGATGCGGCGAGAGCGACATGTATGGATCCGGGAGATCGCGCGAGGCGGGGCGACGGATGCTACCATCGCGCGGCCGTCGTGACGAATTGCGGAGGATCGAGGGATGATGGCCGGTGAAAACGACGAAACAGCGTCCCTCTCCCCGACTTCGGCGACCATTGCCGCCTTTGCGGCGGTGATGACCGCGGCGGTTCCGGGGAGCCTCGCCACGACCCCGAATATTCCGGGCTGGTATGCCGGGCTCGCCAAACCGGCGCTGTCGCCGCCCAACTGGGTGTTCGGCCCGGTGTGGACCACTCTCTATGCGATGATGGGCTACGCCTTTTACCGGGTGTTGCGTCTGCCGTCGGAGAGGGACGGACGACGCGCGGCGATCGCCGCCTTCCTCCTGCAACTGGCGCTGAACGCAGTCTGGTCCTTCGCTTTTTTCGCCGCGCACAGTCCGGCGGCCGGGCTCGCTGTGATCCTTCCGATGGAGGCGGCGATCATCGCGACGATCCTGCTGTTCCGGCGGCTCGACGGCGTCGCGGCCGGACTGCTCGTCCCTTACGCGCTGTGGGTCGCCTTCGCGACGCTGCTCAATGCGCAGATCTGGATGCTGAACGGGTGAGGCTTCGGTTGTCGGCGCGTGTGAAGCTGCGGCGGCCCACTCCCTGTCCCTCCCCCGCTTCGCGGGAGAGGGGACGCACGACACGGCTTCAGCATGTTCTGCAGCCGTCGCGACGCCCCGAATCTGCTCCCTCTCCCGCGGAGCGGGGGAGGGTTGGGAAGGGGGCGCTTCCGTCAGCAGTCAACCCGGTTGAACACCTCTCTGACAGACCGTAACGCTTGTCAGAAAGCGAGACTTCTCACGCCGCCGCGCCGCAGCATTTCTTGAATTTCTTACCCGACCCGCAGGGGCACGGGTCGTTGCGGCCGGGTTGCTTGCCCTTGACGATCGGCTCGGGCTTGCGATTGGCCTCTTCGACGAAATACCAGCGGCCGTCGTCCTTGTCGAAACGGAACAGCGAGCGCTCACGATGGGCGCGGCGCTCGCCCTCGCTGGTAAAATGGGCGATGAATTCGACATAGCCCTTGTCGTCGCCGGAGCCGCCCGCTTCGGTCGAGACGATTTCCAGTCCGTGCCATTGCGACTGGCTGGACCAGTGCGTCACCGACTTGCGATCGAAATCGTGGCGGGCTTCCGGCGCCAGCGTGTCGTGCAGATAGTCGATCGCGCTTTTGGCGTAAGCCGTGTAGCGCGAGCGCATCAGCGCTTCGGCGGTCGGCGCCGGCTTGCCCTCGAGATAGGGCTGGCAGCATTCGGCGTAGGCGCGCGTTTCGGCGTCGCCGGCGCGGCAGGGACAAACAGTGTCGGTCATGGGGGAATCGATCGCGCTTGGGATGTCGGGGGCTCGGAACGAGCGGCTCAGCCGCCGGAGCCGACCGAGGGATGCGGTGCGTGGTGCTTGCGATCCTTGGCGAGCCGGTTCACCGCGTCGACGACCACCGGATCGAGCCCTTCGCCGCCATGGGCGACATGATCGATGATGGTGTCGCGCATGCGCGGATCCCAGAACTTGGACAAGTGCTCGGCAGTCAGCGCAGCCTGGTCGACATTTCTCTGGCTTCGAAAAAACGTCCCGATCTGATTGGCCATTTTGACGAGCGTATCGACCTTGCTATGCGACATGAGCGGAGACCTGTTCCAGAATGCGCCCCGGGTGGGTGAAGACTTCATAATCGCGACCGCGCATGACAGCAACCAGTGTCATGCCGCAATGTTGCGCGGTGCGCACGGCGAGGGCGGTCGGGGCTGATACGGCGACGAGAATCGACGCGCCCATCCGCGCCGCCTTCTGCACCAACTCGACGGAAATGCGGCTGGTCATCAGCACGACGCCCTGCGACGCCGCGATCTTTTGCCGCGTCAGCGCGCCGGCCAGCTTGTCGAGCGCATTGTGGCGGCCGACGTCTTCGCGCGCCAGCATCACCCCGGTAGCCGGATTCCAGAAGGCGGCGGCGTGCACGGCGCGGGTTTCGCGAAACAGCGGCTGCTCGCCGGGCAGTCGCTCCATCGCCTCGATCAGCGCCTGTGACGCGACATGCAGCGCATTGTCGAGAACCGGCGCGGGCCGACTCGCCTGTTCGAGGCTTTCGATGCCGCACAGGCCGCAGCCAGTCGGGCCGGCCATCGACCGCCGGCGCGCGGCATAGGCGTCCTGAAGGCCGCCACGCAGCCAGCAGCGCAGTTCGATACCAAGATCGGTTTCCACGATTTCGACATCGCCGACCTCGTCTTCCGCCGAGATCAGCCCCTCGGTGAGTGCGAAGCCGACAGCGAAATCTTCGAGATCCGCCGGCGTCGCCATCATCACGGCATGGGTGGTGCCGCCATAGGTGAAGGCGATCGCCGTCTCTTCGGGGATCGAGCGCCCGCCCGGCGCCGTCACATCGTGACGACGCACGAGGCAGTCCGCCTTCACGATGGCGGCAGACATTATTCCGCCGCGTCGATCGTCGTGGCGATCCGCCGGCTGGCGTCGGACAGTTCGCGGTATTTTTCCTGCCACTCGGTCGGACCGTTGGAAGGCGTGATCTGCACCGCCGTCACCTTGTATTCAGGACAATTGGTCGCCCAGTCGGAATTGTCGGTGGTGATGACGTTGGCCTGCGTCGACGGATGGTGGAAGGTGGTGTGCACCACACCCGCCGCCACGCGATCCGTCACCCTGGCGCGCAGAGTCGTCTCGCCGGCGCGGCTGGCGACTTTCACGAAATCCCCGTCATTCACGCCGCGCTGTTCTGCGTCGTGCGGATGGATTTCCAGAATGTCTTCCGGATGCCACCGGCTGTTCTCGGTGCGCCGCGTCTGCGCGCCGACGTTGTACTGAGACAGGATGCGCCCGGTCGTGAGAATGAGCGGGAAGCGCGGCCCCGTGCGTTCGTCGGTCGGGACATATTCCGTGATGACGAACTTGCCCTTGCCGCGTGCGAAGCCCTCGATGTGCATGATCGGCACGCCTTCGGGATTGGCGTCGTTGCAGGGCCACTGCACGGAGCCCATCTCGTCGAGCTTGGCGAAGGAAACGTTGCGGAAGCTCGGCGTCACGCGGGCGATCTCGTCCATGATTTCGGACGGATGGGCGTAGTTCCAGTCGAGACCCATGGCCTTGGCGAGGAGCTGGGTGATCTCCCAGTCGCCGTAGCCATTCTTGGGGCTCATCACCTTGCGCACGCGCTGGATGCGGCGCTCGGCGTTGGTGAAGGTGCCGTCCTTCTCGAGGAAGGTCGCGCCCGGCAGGAAGACATGCGCGTAATTCGCAGTCTCCACCAGGAACAGATCCTGCACCACGACGAGGTCCATGGCGCCGAGGCCGGCGGACACGTGCTTGGTGTCGGGATCGGACTGGAGAATGTCCTCGCCCTGCACGTAGAGGCCCTTGAAAGTGCCCTCGATCGCGGCGTTGAACATGTTGGGAATGCGCAGGCCGGGTTCGGGCGCGAGCTTCACGCCCCATTCCGCCTCGAACACCGCGCGGGCTTTCTCGTTGGAAATGTGCTGATAGCCCGGCAGCTCGTGCGGGAACGAGCCCATGTCGCAGGAGCCCTGCACATTGTTCTGGCCGCGCAGCGGGTTCACGCCGACGCCACGACGCCCCAAATTGCCGGTGGCCATGGCGAGATTGGCGATGGCCATGACGGTGGTGGAGCCCTGGCTGTGCTCCGTCACGCCGAGACCGTAATAGATCGCCGCATCGCCGCCGGTGGCGTAGAGACGCGCCGCGCCGCGGATGGCTTCCGCCGGAACGCCGGTGAACTTCTCGATCGCTTCGGGGCTGTTGCGCTCTTCGGAGACGAAGGCCGCCCAGTCCTGATATTCGTCCCAGTCGCAGCGCGCGCGCACGAAGGCTTCGTCGACGAGGCCTTCCCTGACGATCACATGCGCCAGCGCCGTGACGACGGCGACATTGGTGCCGGGCTGCAGCGGCAGATGATAGTCGGCCTGGATGTGCGGCGACTTCACGAGGTCGATGCGGCGCGGATCGATGACGATCAGCTTCGCGCCCTGGCGCAGACGCGCCTTCATGCGCGAGCCGAACACCGGATGGGCGTCGGTCGGATTGGCGCCGATGACGACGATCACATCGCTGTCGTCGACAGAGTCGAAGTCCTGCGTGCCGGCCGAGGTGCCGAAGGCCTGATTGAGGCCATAGCCGGTCGGCGAGTGGCAGACGCGGGCGCAGGTGTCGGTGTTGTTGTTGCCGAAACCGGCGCGCGTCAGCTTCTGGACCAGATAGCTCTCTTCATTGGTGCAGCGCGACGAGGTGATCACGCCGACGGAATCCTTGCCGTATTTGGCCTGAATTTCCTGGAAGCGGCGGGCGGTGAAGGCGATCGCCTCCTCCCACGACACCTTGCGCCACGGCTCGTGGATCGTGTCGCGAATCATCGGATCGAGGATGCGCTCGCGATGCGTGGCGTAGCCATAGGCGAAGCGGCCCTTGATGCAGCTGTGGCCGTGGTTGGCCTTGCCGTCCTTCCAGGGCACCATGCGCACGACTTCCTCGCCGCGCATCTCCGCCTTGAAGGTGCAGCCGACGCCGCAATAGGCGCAGGTGGTGACCTCGGAATGTTCGGGCTGGCCGATGGCGATGACGGATTTTTCGGTCAGCGTCGCTGTCGGGCAGGCCTGCACGCAGGCGCCGCAGGAGACGCATTCGGATTCGAGAAAGGCCTCGTCCATGCCCGGCGACACGCGCGAGTCGAAGCCGCGGCCGGAGATGGTGAGCGCGAAGGTCCCCTGCACTTCCTCACAGGCGCGAACGCAGCGATTGCAGACGATGCACTTGGACGGATCGTAGGTGAAATAGGGGTTCGACTCGTCCTTCGGCTTCCAGTCGAAATTGGCTTCGCCGGCATTGCGGGCGAAGACGTGATTGGCGCCTTCGTAGCCGTAACGCACGTCGCGCAGACCGACGGCGCCGGCCATGTCCTGAAGTTCGCAGTCTCCGTTCGCCGCGCAGGTCAGGCAGTCGAGCGGGTGATCGGAAATGTACAGCTCCATCACGCCGCGGCGGATGGCCTTCAGGCGCGGGGTCTGGGTGTGGACCTTGGCGCCTTCATAGACCGGCGTCGTGCAGGACGCAGGCGTGCCGCCGCGGCCTTCGATCTCGATCACGCACAGGCGGCAGGAGCCGAAGGCCTTGATGCTGTCGGTCGCGCAGAGCTTGGGAATCTCGATTCCCGTGTCCATCGCCGCGCGCATCACCGAGGTGCCCTCGGGAACGGTGACGGACCGGCCGTCGATGGTCAGCGTCACCAGCTTTTCGGATGTCGAGGCGGGGGTGCCGTAATCCGTTTCTTTGATCAGGCTCATGGTCGGATACCTCACTCGGCGGCGGCTTCAAGGGCCGGCTTTTGGAAGTCCTCGGGGAAATGGCGAAGGGCGCTCTCCACCGGATAGGGCGCAAAGCCCCCCAGTGCGCAGAGCGAACCGAATTTCATCGTATGGCAGAGATCCTTGAGCAATTCGATATTGCTCGCGACATTCTCGCCCCGCCGGATCTTGTCGATGGTCTCGACGCCGCGCGTGGAGCCGATGCGGCAGGGGGTGCATTTGCCGCAACTCTCGATCGCGCAGAACTCCATGCCGAAGCGCGCCATCCACGACATGTCGGTCGTGTCGTCGAACACAACAAGACCGCCATGGCCGATCAGGCTGTCTTTCTTCGTATAGGCTTCGTAATCGAAGGGCGTGTCGAACAGCGACACTGGCAGATAGGCGCCGAGCGGACCGCCGACCTGCACCGCCTTCACCGGCTTGCCGGACAATGTGCCGCCGCCGATGTCGTTGACGATCTCGCCGAGCTTCAGCCCGAACGGCGCCTCGAACAGCCCCGGATATTTCACATTGCCGGCGATCTGCAGCGGAATGGTGCCGCGCGAGCGGTCCATGCCATGGGCGGCGTATGCAGCGCCGCCATCGGCCAGAATCATCGGCGCGGTCGCCAGCGACAGCACATTGTTGACGACGGTCGGCTTGCCGAACAGACCCTCGAACGCCGGGAACGGCGGCTTGGCGCGGACAATGCCGCGCTTGCCCTCGAGGCTTTCGAGCAGCGAGGTTTCCTCGCCACAGACATAGGCGCCCGCGCCCATGCGCACTTCGATGTCGAAGGCGAAGTTCTGGCCACGCACCTTGTCGCCGAGCGCGCCGTTCTTGCGCGCCGCCGCCAGGGCTTCGTTGAGGATCACTTCGGCGATCGGATATTCGGCGCGCAGATAGATGTAACCCTTGCTTGCGCCGACGGCGAAGCCGCAGATGGTCATGCCTTCGATCAGCGAGAGCGGATCGCCCTCCATGATCATGCGGTCGGCGAAGGTGCCGCTATCGCCCTCGTCGGCGTTGGTGACCACATATTTGCGGTCGGCCTTGCAGTCGTGGACGGTCTTCCATTTGATGCCGGTCGGGAAGCCCGCGCCGCCACGGCCGCGCAGGCCGGAATCGGCGATTTCCTTGATCGTCGCCTCGGGGCCGATCTGGAAGGCGCGGTCGAGACCCTTGTAGCCGCCATTGGCGACATAATCCTCGAACGACACCGGATCGGTCTTGCCGCAACGCTGGAAGGTGATGCGCGTCTGGCGCGCAAAATAGGGATACTCCTCGACCTTGCCGATACAGAGCTTGTGTGCGCCGCCGGTGAGGAAGCCGGCGTCGAACAGCGAGGCGACGTCGGCCGCCGTGGCCGGACCGTAGCCGATGCGGCCGGCCGGGGTCTCGACCTCGATCAGCGGCTCCAGCCACAGCATGCCGCGCGAGCCATTGCGGACGATGTCGACCTTCGCGCCACGGGCGGCGGCTTCCTTCTCGATGGCGATGACGAGTTTCTTCGCGCCCTGGGCGATGGCCGCCATGTCGCGGGGGATGTAGATCCTGGTCATTCGCCTTTCGCCTCCGCGGCGATTTCTTCGAGTTTCGCCGCATCGACCCAGCCCATCGGCTCGTCGTCGAACATGGCGGAAGGACTGTGCGAGCACAGGCCGAGGCAGTAGATCGGCTCGACCGTCAGGGAGCCATCGGGCGTCGTGCCGCCCCATTCGAGCTTCAGCTTGGCGAGAAAGTCGAGCGCCATCTTTTCGGCGCCCATGGACTGGCAGGATTCGGCCCTGCAAATTTTCAAAATATGGCGACCCTGCGGCTCGCGTTTGAAATCATGATAGAAAGTAATGACGCCATGAACTTCGGCGCGGGAGACGTTGAGCGCTTCGGCCAGATGCGGGACAATGGCCTCGGGCACATGACCGAACTCGTGCTGGAGTGCATGAAGAATGGGCAGGGCGGGACCTTCGAGGCCGAGATGGGCGTCGATGATCTCCCGCGCCCGCGCCTCGTTCCAGGGAACAGCGCCAGACATTTCATCCCTTTCAGTGCAGAAGCCCGGGCGGTTCTCCGCCCTTTTTACCTTCATTCCGGTCACACTGCCGGAATTTGGCGCCCCAATCAATAGCGGCGCGCCGTTGTGCGATAGCGAAAGACTATCACCCCGTCGATGGAAGATTCTGCGCCAGTCTCTTCGCTTCTGCAATAAGCGCGGCGACCTGCGGAATGACGGGATCGCGGATCGGCGCGACGAGGCCGATCTGGTGCAGCTCTTCGGGCGCGGTGATCGGAATGGCCCGCAGCGGCTCGCCGACGCCCAGCGTGTTCGCCAGTTTTTCCGGCAGGATCGTCGCCCATCCGCCGGCCTTCACATGCTCGATGAGCAGGATCACCGAATTGGATTCCAGGGTCGGCGCCGGCTCCTCGCCGGATTCGCGAATCAGCCGGTCGACGATGCGACGGTTCTGCATGTCCGGAGTGAGCAGGCACAGCGGCACCTGCGCCGCCTCGGCCCAGGTCACGCGATCGCGATCGCCCAGCGCCGCATCGGCGCGGGTGACGAGGCGGTAGCGTTCGTAACCCAGCGGCACGGTGCGCACGCGGCCCAACGGCTCGTTGTCGAGGTAGGTGATGCCGGCGTCTATGTCGAGATTGTCGAGCATCGCCAGAATTTCACTGGAAGATGCCGAATAGATCGTGAATGTCACGCCGGGATGCTTGTCGCGATATGGCGCGATCAGCAGCGGCGCCATGCCCAGCGCAGTGGGGATGACGGCGATCTTGAGCCGCCCGACGAGCCCCTCCTTGAGGCTGCGCACCTCCTCCTTCATCGCTCGCGCATCGCCGACGATGCGCCGCGCCCATTCGAGCACGCGCTCGCCCTCGGCGGTGAGGCCGTGATAGCGCGAGGAGCGGTTGATCAGGAGCACGCCAAGCGTGTCTTCGAGCTGGCGGATGCCGGCCGAGAGCGTCGGCTGGGTGACCCCGCAGACCTCCGCGGCGCGCGAAAAGCTGCGCTCTTTCGCGACCGCGATGAAAAATTCGAGTTTTTCGATCACTGGAGTCGCCCCTTTTGCGCGCGCTGCGCCGCATTCCGCCCGCGCACGATGCGATTGATAGCACAGGCCGTGCGCCGGGTCGCGTCCCGGCGTGTTGAAAAATATGAAAATAGCGATGTGCCGGATGGCGTTTGTGACAGGATGCCGGCTCGGCGGCTTTTCGTCACATTCTCTGGCTATTTGAACCTTCTGCGCTTCGCCCCTATGCTTGCGGCGATTGTGATAGTCGGCCTTTGCGCCGAATATCGAAACGAACGACCAGCGAGAGACGATCCTCCATGCCGGCACAACGACAGACCATCGTCCAGCGCCTCCTGTGTTGCGCCGCGGCCGTCGCGCTCGTCGCCGGGCCGGCAGGGGCGACGCCTTCCGTGGTCATCGACGTGCCGACCGGCCAGATCCTCCAGCAGGAGGACGCCGCAGCGCCCTGGTATCCGGCCTCGACCACCAAGCTGATGACCGTCTATGTCGCGCTCGACGCCGTGCGCAAGGGACGCCTGACGCTGGACACGCCGCTGGCCGTGTCGGCGCGCGCCGCCCGCATGGCTCCCTCCAAGATGGGGTTCCGTCCCGGCACGGAAGTGACGCTCTACAATGCGCTCGTCATGCTGATGGTGAAATCGGCCAACGACATCGCGGTCACCATCGCCGAGGGCGTCTCGGGCTCGGTGGAGGCCTTTGCCGATGAAATGAACCGCGCCTCGATGCAGCTCGGCATGCACGAATCGCATTGGGTCAATCCCAACGGCCTGCCCGATTCGCGCCATGTGTCCTCGGCGCGCGATCTCGCCATTCTCGGGCGCGCGCTGTATCTGCAATTTCCCGAATATTCCGGCTTCTTCAACATCGGCGCGATGCAGCTCGGCCGCAAGATCACGCCGACCCACAACGGCATGCTCGGCCGCTATCCGGGCGCAGACGGCATGAAGACCGGCTTCACCTGCCCCGCCGGCTTCAATCTCGTCGCCTCGGCGACGCGCGGCGGCACAAAGCTGATCGCCGTGGTGCTGGGGGCGCCCTCGGCATCGTCGCGCACCGCCAAAACCGCCTCGTTGCTCGATCGGGCCTTCCAGTCCGGGTCGCCGCAGGGATTCATCGCCGCGCTGCCCTCGCCCGGCGTCTCCGCCGCGCCAGACATGCGCGACAGCGTCTGCCGCCATCGCGGCAAGGCGACCGAGGCGTTTCTGGCCGAAGTCGAGGACACTTCCATCCCGATCGGCTCGGGAACCGGCATTCCCCTACTCGATTCGCTCGGCGCCGGGGGCCAGACCGTGAGCGCGCGAGAGATCGCCCATCTGCCGCGGCCCTATTTCGAACCGGTGCAGGTGCACATCGGCCGCGAGGCGGGCTATGCCGGACCGGTGGCGCGGGCGCGCACGCCCGGCGCCGCCGTCGGCGAAGGCTCCAACGTCGCCGCCTACGCCAACGAGGGCGCCGAAGAAGGCGCCTCGCCGATCGGCGCCGCCGCCCCGGACGCGAAGCCGCTGCGCGGCAAGCGCGCGAAAGCCAAAGCCGCGAAACTCGCCGTCCCCCCGCCGGCAGCGGAGCCCGCGGACGCCGCCGAGGCGCCGGAGCCGCCGGTCAAGCCCAGGGCGGCCGAGAAGGCGCACGGCAAGAAGCACGCCGACAAGCCGGAAAAGAAGCCCGACGCGAAGCACGCCGAAGGCAAGGGCGCCAAGGGCAAGAAGATCGCCGACGCCGACAAGTCCCACGCCGACAAGCACGACAAGGCTGAAGGTAAGCACGGCAAGCATCCGAAGGCGCACAAACACGACGATGAATGACCGCACGAGCCGCCGCCCGCCGCCGCCGATCCCGCTGACCGTCCTCACCGGCTTTCTGGGCGCCGGCAAGACCACGCTGCTCAATCAGTTGCTGGCCTCGCCGGAACTCGCTGACACGCTGGTGCTGATCAACGAATTCGGCGAAATCGGCCTCGATCATCTGTTCGTCGAACAGATCGACGGCGACATGATGCTGATGAGTTCGGGCTGCGTGTGCTGCACGATCCGCGGCGATCTCGTCGCGACACTGGAAGATTTGCTGCGCAAGCTCGACAATGGGCGGATCAGGCCGTTCCGCCGCGTGCTTCTGGAGACGACCGGCCTCGCCGATCCGGCGCCGATCCTCCACGCCATCATGTACCACCCCTATCTTCTGCTCCGTTACAGGCTCGACGGGGTGGTGACGCTGGTGGACGCCGTCAATGGCGAGGCGACGCTCGACGCTCATGAAGAGGCGGTGAAGCAGGCCGCCGTCGCCGACCGGCTGGTCATCACAAAATCGGATTTGCCAGAGGGGGCCGCCCGCTTGCCCGCATTGCGCGAGCGGCTCGAGCGCCTGAACCCCGGCGCCCGAAAACTCGTCGTCGCCGACGGCGAGGCCAGCGCCGCCGCGCTGCTCGACTGCGGCTTATACGATCCTGAATCCAAGACCCCGCGAGTGCGCGACTGGCTGGCGGACGAGGCGGTGCGCGCCGCGCACGACCACCATCATCACCACAGCCACGACCCCAACCGCCACGACGCGCATATTCGCGCCTTCTGCCTCACGGCGGACGAGGCGATGACGCCGGCCAGTTTCGACATTTTCATCGATCTGCTGCGCCACACCCACGGCCCGCGGCTGCTGCGCGTGAAAGGCATCGTCGCCCTGGCCGACGATCTCGCCCGCCCCGTGGTGATCCACGGGGTCCAGCACGTCTTCCACCCGCCGCACCGGCTGGAGGCCTGGCCCGACGCCGACCACCGCACGCGCATCGTGTTCATCGTCAAGGATCTGGACGAAAACTTCGTCCACGGCCTCTATGCGACGCTGGTCGACCGTCCGGCGGTGGATACGCCGGATCGGGCGGCGCTGTTCGAAAACCCGCTGAGCGAGAAGCCCGGCGGGTTGCTGGGGTAATGGTTCCGATATGTCATGAGCAAAATGGCATTCGGTTTTTCTGGAAATCGATTTTTTTATTACCCATCGGAAACGAGGGGCGCCAATGGCGTCCCCCGGATCAGTCTCCGCCCCCATGCGACGTCCGACTCAGGCGCCGCTATAGGGGTAGGGGAGGACGGCGTCGACAGAAGTCGCCGCCGCCACCTGGGGGGAGGGGCTCACGGGGAAGCCAGTGGCCTGAATACTGGCGAGCCATTCCCTGAGAGCCTCGAACCGAACCACATCAGACGCCTGCACACCAAGCCCACAATCGACTCGGATCTCAGTCCGCTCTTCCGTCCGGACCATTGTCGCCGTGATCATTTGCCACCTCTCCTTTGAATTTCCCTCGTCCCTGACGCTACTTACAGCCCCGCCGCAACTCCAGGATGGCACACCTTGGCCTTTTTGAAAACTATTTTTCGAAGGCGCCGGCGCCATTAAAATAGACAGACAAGGACATTGAATTTGGACCTTTGCATCCCACTGGAGACACGCTATTATGGGCGCTCTGGAGTTCGTTTATGGTAAAAAAAATGGAAAACGTCCGCTCGGCGGGGCGTCCGCGCGCCTCGGAACTGCTAGACTACGATGTGCATGCCCATCTGGTTCGCTTGCAGAAAATTGCAGGTCAGATTGGGGAAGATGTAAGGCCTCCCACAAAAACGATCAAGAAAATAGCTTTTGAGCGCTGGATAAACAACGCAGCAGTCAGGCCTTCAAGATCAATGTTTAACACATACATTAATTTTCTCAATGAAAAATTTCCGTTAGAACAAAAAAACTGGGGTGATTATTTTGAAGAAGATCCGACAGCCCTTGAGAAATACATGAATTTAAACAACTCTCTTCAATGGAAAATTAAGAAAATTTCGAATTTATTTCAGGATGATGATGGGTATGAAGATGAAAGGAAAGTATCACTTTCTGGAATATATCAGATTATCAGGCCATATACGGCAAATGAGCAGAGATATATCCTAGAAACGATGGAAATATTTTATGATAAAGGCAGACTGAGGGTCCTTATGTACTCTCATAATCAAAGAAGCCCGCACTTCATATATGAAGGAGAGGCTTTTTGTGGTGGCGATTATCTTTTTGCTCTGATTCGCCGAGTGCACGACACGGGCTTTGGTCACGCCAGCCGTTGCATTAACCTGTTTATACCGCGGTCAAACAGGAATCATTCCGAGCCTTGCATTTCGGGGATTTTACTACGAGGAAACAGAGCTGTTTATTTCGGACGGGCGTCAATTGCGCTTCCATTCATTGCAATTCGCGCAGAGATAGATATTGACGGTTTGATGTCTCAAACGTCACTGCAAATAGATAACCACTTCAGGCGTAGTCGCCCGATGCTCCAGTCGGCACATTTCTCAGAGTACGGGGATAAGTTTACCGATGGCGTTTTTTTGAATCACCATCTTCTGATCGGGGAAATAGACAATAAGCGTAAGAATATATTTGAGTTTTCAAAGAATATGTTTGATAATATATATTTAAGATTTCCGGACCATCGCTGCACCTATACTCTGCCTCCGGACGAAGTTTATCGGTGCATCACCGATGTTAAGCGGAGCAATATATATGAAATTTGGAGCGATGCAGTCGAGAAAGACTTCACGGATATGCGATTCGTGAGGCTTGGCGGATAAGCGCCAGCTTCTGACTCGCGGCGGCCATAACTCTTGGCCTGCGCGCGGCGATAAAGCCCGCCCTTTCATCCCTCCTTGCCCTGTCCGCGCCTCGCGTGCGACAAGCCGTTCGGAAGGAGAGCGGGACGGGCATGTCGGCGAGATATCCCATCATATCGATCACCGGATCGTCCGGGGCGGGAACCAGCTCGGTCAAGGCGACCTTCGAGCAGATCTTCCGCCGCGAGCGCATCGAGGTCGCCTATGTCGAGGGGGACAGCTTCCACCGCTACGATCGCGCCGGCATGCAGGTCGCCATGGCCGAGGCGCAGGAGCGCGGCGTCCATCATTTCAGCCATTTCGGGCCGGAGTCCAATCTGCTGTCCGACCTCGAGACGCTGTTCCGCCACTATGGCGAGACCGGCACCGGCCGTTTCCGCCACTACGCCCACGACGAGAACGAGGCGGTGGAATTCGGCTGCAAGTCGGGCTCTTTCACGCCCTGGCAGGAGCTGCCGCCCAACACCGATCTGCTGTTCTACGAGGGCCTGCACGGCGCCGTCGTCACCGACGAGGTGAATGTGGCGCGCTGGGCCGATCTCAAGATCGGCGTGGTGCCGGTGATCAATCTCGAATGGACGCAGAAGCTGCACCGCGACCGTTCGTCCCGCGGCTACACCACGGAAGCCGTCACCGAAACGATCCTGCGCCGCATGCACGACTATGTGCATTACATCTGCCCGCAGTTTTCAGAGACGGACATCAATTTCCAGCGCGCGCCGACGGTCGACACCTCCAATCCCTTCGTCGCCCGCTCCATCCCCACGCCGGACGAATCCATCGTCGTCATTCGCTTCCGGGATCCGCGCGGCGTCGACTTTCCCTATCTGGTCAACATGATCGCGGGAAGCTGGATGTCGCGGGCCAATTCCATCGTCATTCCGGGCAACAAGCTCGATCTCGCCATGCAACTGATCCTCACGCCGAGGATCCTCGAACTGGTCAAGCGCAAGAAAAGCGCCTCTTGAGGAAAGATCGAATGTCTCACAGCACCGATACGGCCATCGCCGCCTCGCGACAGGACGCGAACGCCGTGCGCGCTTTGGCTATCGACGCCGTCGAACAGGCCAAGTCCGGTCACCCCGGCATGCCCATGGGCATGGCCGACGCCGCCACGGCGCTGTTTCGCGAGGTGATGACCTTCGACGCCGCTGCGCCGCGCTGGCCCAACCGCGACCGGTTCGTCCTCTCCGCCGGCCATGGTTCGGCGCTGCTCTACGCGCTGCTCTACCTGCTCGGCTATCCGGGCATGGAGCGGGAGGATATCGAACAGTTCCGCAAGCTCGGCTCGCCCGCCGCCGGCCATCCGGAATATGGCCATGCGCCGGGGATCGAGACCACCACCGGCCCGCTGGGTCAGGGCATCGCCACCGCCGTCGGCATGGCCATCGGCGAACGCCTCGCCAACGCCCGCTTCGGCGACGAACTCGTCGACCACTTCACCTATGTGATCGCCGGCGACGGCTGCCTGATGGAGGGCGTCTCGCACGAGGCGATCGATCTCGCCGGCCATCTCGGGCTCGGCCGGCTGATCCTGCTGTGGGACGACAATCAGATTTCCATCGACGGCCCCACGAGCCTCTCCACCTCCATGGATCAGCCGGCCCGCTTCGCCGCCGCGGGCTGGCACGTCATCTCCGTCGATGGTCATGACGCGCGCGCCGTCACCGCCGCGCTCGCCGCGGCCAGGGCAGACGCCCGCCCGTCGCTGATCGCCTGCCGCACGGTCATCGGCTTTGGCGCGCCCAACAAGCAGGGCACCGAAGGCGTCCACGGCTCCCCGCTCGGCGCGGCCGAGGCCGCCGCCGCCAAGGCGGCGCTGGGCTGGGTGCATGAGCCGTTCGAGATTCCCGAGGAAATCCTCGAGGGCTGGCGCGACGCCGGCCGCCGCGGCGCCGGCGCCCGCTTCGCCTGGGAGGAGCGGCTCGCCGCCTCGCCGAAACGCGCCGAATTCGAAGCCTTTCTGAAAGGCGACATCGGCGCCGAGGTTTCCGGCCCGCTGCGCGACTACGCCTCCAAACTCGCCGAGGAAAAACCCAAGCTCGCGACCCGCAAGTCATCCGAGAACACGCTGGGCGTCGTCAATGCCGCGACGCGCGCGACGATCGGCGGCTCGGCGGATCTGACCCACTCCAATTTCACCCTCACCAAGGGCCTCGGCTCGGTGACGGCGGGAGATTTCTCCGGCCGTTACATCCATTACGGCGTGCGCGAACACGGCATGGCTGCGGCGATGAACGGGCTCGCGCTCTATGGCGGCTTCGTGCCCTATGGCGGCACCTTCCTCGTCTTTTCGGATTACATGCGCGGCGCCATGCGACTGTCGGCGCTGATGGGCCTGCGGGTGATCTATGTGCTCACCCACGACTCCATCGGCCTCGGCGAGGACGGGCCCACGCATCAGCCGATCGAACATCTGGCCTCCTTGCGCGCTATGCCGAACATCAATGTGTTCCGGCCCGCCGACGCAGTGGAGACGGCGGAGTGCTGGGCTCTGGCGCTGACCTCGGAGTCGACGCCGTCGGTGCTGGCATTGTCGCGCCACAATCTGCCGGCGCTGGACCGGCCGGTGAGTGAAAATCTTTCGGCGAAGGGCGCCTATGTGCTGATCGAGCCCGAGGGCGGGCGCGACGTGACCTTCATTGCCACCGGCTCCGAGCTCGAGATTGCGCTTGCCGCCGTGAAGCTCGTGGCCTCTCAGGGGCTGCGTGCAGCGGTCGTCTCCATGCCCTGCTGGGAGCTGTTCGAGGCGCAGTCGCCGCATTACCGCGCCGAAGTGCTGGGAACGGCGCCGCGCGTCGCCATCGAGGCGGCCGCGCGTCTGGGCTGGGACCGCTGGCTCGGCGACCGCGGCGCCTTCATCGGCATGAAGGGTTTCGGCGCCAGCGCCCCGGCCGCCGATCTCTACGATCATTTCGGCATCACCGCCGACGAAGCCGCCGCGGCGGCGATCACCCTGGCGAAGGGCGAATGATCGGAGATCTAGAATAATCGGGCCAACGGGTCTCGCCCGTTGGCCAAGAAAATTTTTTTCTGCGGCAGACAGTCTCCGGCGCCTACGAGTAATGAAAATGCCCATGAACAGAAGCTTTGACTATATTATCTTTGCAATTGCGATGCAACATCGTTGGTGGTACGCCGTGGATGGAGTGGCACGCCGGAGAATTGACTTACAAGGTGGCCGTCTTGAACCGAGATTGCTGCGCTATATTGCTATAGAATACTCCGTCAGCCGAGGCATACCTAATCAGAGTGAATACGAAATCGCGCACATACTAAATGACGAAGTATTGTCTTGGCCAGAATCGTTAGTGGAGCGCGCAAACGCATGTGTTAAAACGGCCGAACTTATCAAAGATAAGAATCTGACATATGGCGCTCAGATTTCGGCGGTCTCCAAATTTGCGTGGTTTATCCGCCCAGCGGGGTGGACATTGTACGACGATCTTGCAGCAGCAGGGCTAGGACTATTCAGTAAATATAACAGAGTTGATAGAATGAAAAGATTTTATAAAATACTTGATGAGTGGGGCTTTGATGCCCATGTAATGCGGATGCAAGTCGCGATAGAAAAAAGCGGAAATCCTGAATTGCATGCCGCGCGAATCGTCGACAAGTTATTAATGTTACACGGGATGAAAGACGATGCTCGCGAATATGAAATTGACACGGCTAAAGCCTATCTCGATCTTCTTCCTGAACAAACGAGATCAAGTCTACAAATTCTTCCCAGGCAGCTTTGGGAGTCGAGCCTGGAAAACCTAGATGCCGTGAGAAAGGGAATCCGGCAAAGTAACCCCTGTGGTTCAGGTTAACGATCCCATTAATTCCTCACATTCAGCTCGTACCCCTGTTTACCGCCACTGGCCCTTTGCCCCTCCCCGGTGTAGATAACCGCGCAAAGGCCAATGGCCGCATCGGTTCCTCCTCCAGACAGCGAGACACATCCATGGCGCTCGTCACACTCCGGCAACTGCTCGATCACGCCGCGGAACACGACTACGGCGTTCCCGCCTTCAACATCAACAACATGGAACAGGGTCTCGCCGTGCTCGAGGCGGCCTCCGCCACCGATTCGCCGGTGATCATCCAGGCCTCGCGCGGCGCCCGCAGCTACGCCAACGACATCATGCTCGCCAAGATGATCGAGGCGCTGATCGCCATGTATCCCGACATTCCGATCGTGATGCATCAGGACCACGGCAATTCCGAATCGACCTGCGCCAGCGCAATCCGCTTCGGCTTCTCGTCGGTGATGATGGACGGTTCGCTCAAGGCCGACGGCAAGACCCCGGCCGACTACGCCTACAATGTGCAGGTCACGAAAAGCGTCGTCGATCTCGCCCATTGGGTCGGCGCCTCTGTCGAGGGCGAACTCGGCGTGCTCGGCTCGCTCGAGACCGGCGAGGGCGAAAAGGAAGACGGCCATGGCGCCGAAGGCAAGCTCAGCCACGACCAGCTTCTGACCGATCCGGCCCAGGCCGAGGATTTCGTCGCCAAGACCAAAGTCGACGCGTTGGCCATCGCCATGGGCACCTCGCACGGCGCCTACAAGTTCTCGCGCAAGCCCGATGGCGCGATCCTCGCGATGAATGTCATCGAGCAGATCCACAAGCGCCTGCCCAACACCCATCTGGTGATGCACGGCTCCTCCTCCGTGCCGCAGGATCTGCAGGACGCCTTCAACGCCGCGGGCGGTGAAATGCCGCAAACCTGGGGCGTGCCGGTCGAGGAGATCCAGCGCGGCATCAAGTTCGGCGTGCGCAAGATCAACATCGACACCGACTGCCGCATCGCCATGACCGCCGCCATTCGCGCCACGCTGGGCAAGAACAAGGGCGAGTTCGATCCGCGCAAATATCTCAAGCCCGCGCAGGAAGCGATGGTGAAGGTCTGCAAGCAGCGCTACGAGGAATTCGGCACGGCTGGCCAGGCCAGCAAGATCAAGCCGGTCCCGCTGTCCGAAATGGCCAGGCGCTATGCGGCCGGCAAACTCGATCCGCAGATCGCCGGCAAAATCGCGGCGGAGTGATCGGGAAAAAACCCTCTTCCCGCGCGCGGCCATCACGGGGGTGATGCGGACAGAAGTGTGAATCCCATAGACGCGCGCGCGGGATGGGCAGGGGTGAGGAGCCGCCGCCGACGCCTTTTTCAGGCGTTCATTCGCGCCAGTTGCTCTTTCGCCCAGTCCCATCCCTGGTCGGCGGCGAGGCGATAGAGGCGAATGGCTTCGCTGCGATCCTCGACGAGTCCTCCCGCACCGAGCTCGTAGCCCCTCGCAAGTCCCGCGAGTCCCGCTGCATTGCCCTGATCGGCCGCAAGCCGGTAATAGCGCACTGCTTCCGCTTCATCACGCCGCAACCCGCCGCGGCCGTGCCAATAAAAAACGCCGAGCTTCACCTGTCCGTTCGCATTCCCCTGATCGGCTGAGAGCTTGAAGAGCCGAGCGGCTTCAGTATCGTGCTGACGCAAACCGCCGCGACCGTTCGAATAAAAAGCGCCGAGATTCGCCAGTCCCTGCGCGTGCCCCTGATCTGCCGCGAGCTTGTAGAGTCGCGCAGCTTCGACGTCGTTTTTCGAAAGCCCCCCGAGCCCTCGTTCATATTTGAAACCGAGGTTGACCTGCGCATCCGTATCCCCCCGCTTCGCGCGGCGGCGCAAATCAGCGATGTCTGCGCTTTCCGCCGGCGGCGAAGAAGGGAGTGCAGGCGGCGTGACCGAAGACGGCGGCATAGAATCCTGCGAATCGGGACGGCCGAGCAACCTCGCAATTTCCGCCTCAAGCGACCCCAGCGGGTCGATAGCTTCCGGCAGCGGACGAGAAGGTTTAGGCGGCGCGGGCAGGCCGAGCAACCTTGCCATAAACTCCTCAAGCGATTCATGCGGATCAATGGCTTCCGGCGGCGGCGGAGGAGGTGCAGTCTGCGCGACGGGCGGGGGCGCCGCATTACCGTGCGGTGGCGAGACGTTGAGGCGCTGGGCGCGGGCGAGGAACGGCGGTGGGGGCGGCGGCCTCGGGGGGGTCACGGGACTCTGCGGCGCGGCGACCGGCGGCGCAAGTGCAGCCCGGCGGCGCGCGCCCTTGCGTTCGATCGCGGTCACGACGCGGGTCCGGTTTTCGACCGGCTCGCAATGCAGGGCGCGGAAATTGATCGGGACTTTTCTGGCATCGAACAACGGCGCACAGGTCGAGATCAGCCTGTTCAGATCGTCGGCCTCCTGCGCCTCGCCGCGCACCCATTTCGACGCGACGGCCTTTTCCGACCAGATCACCACCACTGCTTTCGCCCGGCCGATTTCGGCGCGGATCATGTCGTGGAAATCATCGCCCGCATAAAGCTCGAAATCCCACCAGACGTCGAAACCTTGCGCCGCGAGATGCTCTGCGAGCGCTTGCGCGATCTCACGATCGAATTTCGAATAAGATATGAATACGTCCGCCACGCGCGTCCCGAAATTGCCGGGACATTGTCCCTTTCCGCAATTTTAGTCCCGCCCCTCACGCCAAACAACCCCGCCTACGCTCCGGATCCGGCAAGCCGATCGAAAAACTTTCAGAAGGGCGTAATATCGGAGCCGCGATCGGCCGCCGGGCGCGGGGCCGCGCCTTGCTTGTAATTTGCTGCGCCGGATGCGCCGAACGACCCGGAGAGACCATGTCCGCACACACCCTCATCGCCCCCTCGATCCTCTCCGCCGATTTCGCCCGGCTCGGCGAAGAAGTGCGCGATGTCGTTTCGGCCGGCGCCGACTGGATTCATCTCGATGTGATGGACGGGCGTTTCGTGCCCAACATCACCTTCGGGCCCGCCGTTGTGAAGGCGCTGCGGCCGCACACCGACCGCATCTTCGACGCGCATCTGATGATCGAGCCGGCTGATCCCTTCATTCAGGCCTTCGCCGATGCGGGCGCCGACATCATCACCGTTCATGCCGAAGCCGGCCCGCATCTGCATCGCTCGCTGCAAACCATCCGCAAGCTCGGCAAGAAGGCTGGCGTATCGCTCAATCCGGCGACCGGCGAAGACGCGCTGCGCTATGTGCTGGACGATGTCGATCTCATTCTGGTGATGAGCGTCAATCCCGGTTTCGGCGGTCAGAGCTTCATCCCCGCGCAGCTCGCCAAGATCCGCGCCATCCGCGAGATGATCGGACGCCGCCCCATCCACCTGCAGGTCGATGGCGGCGTGACGCCGGACACGACGAAGGACGTCGTCGAAGCGGGCGCCGACGTGCTGGTCGCCGGCTCTGCCGTGTTTCGTGGCGGCGGCGTGGCCGCCTATCGCGCCAACATCGACGCCCTGCGCGCCGCCGCCGCTCTGGCGGGGACGCTGGAGGCGTAAGCCCGGCGCATCACTGCGTCAGATTGGGCGCCGTCGAGACCGCGTTTCGAAACAGCGTCTCCATCGCCGCTGAAATGTCGCCGTCGGTGTTCACTTCGAAATAGAGGTTCGAGGAGGACGCGCATTGCTGCAACGCCGTCGGAACCTGTGAGATGAAGGGCGCGACGGTGTTGTTGTACCACCAGTTGCTCGTGACAGGGAAATAGGTGGTGTAGAGCACGGCGATGCGGATGCCGCGGTTCTTGATCGTCGTGCAGACGGAGGGATCGATCGGCTGCTGGCAGCGAAAGAAAGAACCATAGGTGTTCGTGTAATTCCAGTTGTAGGTCGTGCTGCATTGCGAGCTGTACAAATGGCTGACATCATCGACGCCGTCGGTGACGATCATCAGCACCTTTTGCGGCTTGTCGCCGTTGATGTTGGTGCCATTTCCCGGATTGGGAATGTTCCCGTTCATCTGGCTCATCGCGTAGGAAAAGTCGGACATCGCGTCGCTGACGTACAGGGTCTGGCCTCCCGGCACCGTGACCGTATTGTAACTGTTGGACGATGTTGGATAAGTATAGGTTTGGGCGCCGGCGAGGACGCTGTTGTCGGACATGAGCGGCGGAGTCATCTGTCCGATATGTTGCTTGATCTGCGTGACATGACTGGTGGTCGTCGTCGTGAGATTTTGCAGCTGCGTGACCTGATAGTTGAAGCCGTAAGCTGCCAATTGGTATGTGGCGCCATTCGCCGACATCACATTTGCGGCTGTCGCGGCGAGGTTCTGCGCAGCGGTGCGCACATTGTCGATGCGCAAGGTGATGCCCGCCCCCTGCGCATAGGCGTAGCTGTCGTTCGAGCCCCAGCCGGGATAGGGAGTCAGTTCGGGATCGTTGAAATTGGACTCGTGGCAGGCGAAGGCGCAGCCGGTGACGCTGACCATGGCGTTGATGCCGCTTGTCGTTGCCGGAAGCTCCATCGACGGCGAATTGTCGAGCAGCAGATAGAAATCGATGTTGGGCGCCGTCTTCCGGCTTGCCGTCGACGTGACGCTGATGTTGGTGTGCCGGTTGTGGTAAAAACCGCCGAACATGTTGGTCACCTGCGCCGTATAGGTGACCGTCGCCGTTCGAACCTTGGGCGACGTAGTCGAATCCTGGACGTCCGGCGTCAGATTGCCGGCGTTGTAGGCGATGCCCTTGATCAGGGTGGCCTGGGCGGCGAAAGTCTGGATGGCCGCCGTCTTCGCGGCAGATGCGGTTTGCGTCATCATGGCCGGCGTCGTCGCCGCCAGAGCGGCGGTGTCGGCAATGGCGGCGAGCTGCGAACGCGTGCGCGCGGCCATGGCGTAATCCAGCGCGAAGCCCGCTGCCGAGAGCATCGGAATCGCCGTAAGGGCGACCAATACCGCGGCATTGCCGCGGCGCTCCCGCAAAAATGCCTTCCACGCAGCCAGAAACGGTTTCTCGATCATCAGAGTTGGTCCTTCCAACCGATCTGCGGTTGCCCTGGTTTTCGCAAGCGCGTCTAGCAACTGTCCGTATCCAGCGGGATGCATCCGACGATGCGGGGGCTCATGTAAATCGAATAGGAAATCGGAATTCCGTTGCTGAAGAGCGCCGTCGCTACCGGCGGCGTGTATCGATAGGTGACCTGTCCGTAGATCAGAGACGAACTGCGCTGCGCGACATTGGCGGGCGGCGTGAAGGAGGCGCCTGCAACGAGCGCCTGACCGTTGACGGCCTTGCTCCACTTGACCGTGGTGGCGCCGCCGGCGTCGGTGTTCAGTTCGGCGAGCACGATCGACATGCCGGCCGTCGAAAAGGGCGCGGCGATCTGCGCCGAGGCGTTGAGAATCGACGTGACGCCGGCTGTCGTCAAAGACGTGTATTGCGTGACCAGATCGACGACGCTGTGCGTCGTGATCACCACCTTGCGGCTGACGCTGACCGCTTCGCCGATCGCAAATTCGCTCACCAGAGTCAGCAGCAGGAACGGCGTCATCAGCGCGAATTCGGTCGCAGAGAAGCCCGAGCGCTCCCGAAGGAATCGACGCAAGCCGATTCGAAAAGTGCGCAAATGCGACGAAGGTCGACATGTGTGGCGCATCGTCAGGGTCCGAGGTTGTTGTAGGGCTCGACTTCGAAGACGGCGGTCGCCATCAGCAGTCGCTTGCCGTTGCGCAGGTTGGCGAGATTGAACCGCAGCGGGCCGATCGCCACCGGGAACTGGTAAAGAACGCGCATCACCATGATCGCTCCGGCGCCGCCCGTCTGGAACTGCCAGTTGTTGGTGACATTGCCGTTTTGATCGTAGGTCAGAACAGGGGTCGACGTGTCGGCCGAATCGAAGGACGACGCCGTCTGCAGATCGACCATGACGCCCGAACAGGAAAACAGCGCCGGCAGATTGCTGCAGACCGTCGAAACGAATGTCGACTGATTGACATTATTTTGCTGCACCTTTCCCGTCAGCAGCGTGCGGGCGCTCTTCTCGACCGCGGTCTCCAACTCGTTCTGCGCAACGAAAATGATCCCGATCTGGATGATCGAGATGAGGAAGGCCAGCAAGGGCGCGACGATGAAACCGAATTCCACAGCAGCGATGCCACGACGGCAGGACAGGAGGTTCCGCCACGCGACAATGCGGCGCGGGCTTTGCGCGGTCGGTCCTTCTGTGGCGAGCCTGTCGGTCATGTCGGGCGTTCACATTTTCCAACGCGCGGCGGAACACGGCGCCCGTCGCCCTGTCGAGGTAACGCAAATTTCGATATGAACCGTAAAAGAAGCTTCGTAAAATCTGTTACCAGACCGACATTCTCGCGACAGTTGTTCGGCGCCAGCCCGGGCATTGCCGCAGTTTTACGGAGATTTCACCATGTCGCACGCTGTGTTGCTCGCGCCGGTCGTGGCGCTCGTTTTGTGGACATTTGTCATGTGGACGTGGCTCTACGCCACTCGCATCCCCGCCATTCGCCGGCAGCGAATCCGCCTCGATCCGAGCCAGACGAAGGAGGAGTTCAACGCCCAAATCCCGCCGCAGGCGCGCTGGAAGGCCGACAACTACAATCACCTGCACGAACAGCCGACGCTGTTCTACGCCATCGCGCTGACCCTGGCGCAGCTCGGCGCCAACGACACGGCGACCGCGGCGCTGGCCTGGGCCTATGTCGCGCTGCGCGTCGTCCACAGTCTCGTGCAGGCAAGCAGCAATGTCATCATGCGCCGCTTTGCGCTGTTCGTCGCCGCCAGCGCCGTGCTGTTCGCCCTGACGCTGCGCGCCGCCGTCCTGCTGCTCGCGGGGTGATGCAACTCGCTATCGGACCGAAGGCGGAGGCGGGTTCCGGAAGTCGCATGCGTCGCCGCGGATTGCGGTCCGGCGTCCCGCAGCCGCGCTTGGCGCCAATGCCTGCGCCATCGGCTGTTCCGTGGTCGCGGCTTGCCCCTCGACTGTCGATTGGACACAGAGCGCTATCCGATCCGATTACATCGGATCGGCGCACCAGATTCTTGTTTCAACGCGCTTTCTTCGCTGAACCGGCATCCACTTCAGCGGAAAGCGCTCTAGGCGCGATCCCAACGCTGGACAACGTCCCGGTACGCGTCTTTGACGCCGGGCTCCCAAGGCTCCCCCAGGAGGCGCCAGCCGACACGCGGCAGATAGCCGTATCGAGCGGCGAGCTGTCCGCAAAAAAGGGTCATGCGTTCCGTGAATCGCGCTTGCGCGAGCCCTCCGCCGTCCAGGAGCCGCCAGGGCGAGGCTCTGAAGAGTTCGAGCACGACGCGCTTCGCCGCATCGTCGTCGCCCGTATAAACGACGTCCATGGGACCGCCATCGAACTCGTGGTTCTCGAAAGCTTCCCAGAACGGCCATTTGAACGCGCTCACGATGCGTGCTCCCGGCCAGATTTTCTGAAGCTCTTCGGCGGCGCTCGTATCCCAGGGGAGAACGAAATCGTCGTAGGCGTCGTTGAAAGGATTGAGTATGTCGACGACGATTTTTCCTTCGACCGCTCCGGTGAAGGGCGCGAGACTTTCGAAAGCCCCGTCCCGAATGAACAGCGCCGGCATCACGATGTCGCAGGCTGCGGCCTCGCCGTAGGAACCGCCCGTCACGCGTTCTCCGAGCTTGCCGGCGATCTCGCGCGCGCGATCCGGGTCGCGCGAACCCATGAAAACGCAATGCCCGCCCCGCGCCGCCAGGTCCGCGAGGCGGACGGCCATGCGCCCGGTGCCCAGGATTCCAAAGTTCAGCATCGATCAACCTTTCCGGAAAGGCGAACTCAGCGCGTGTCCGCGTCCGGACGATTGCGTTTGCATGCGGCAATTGCAACTACGCAATATTTTGTGATATACATACAAAAATGTTCCTGATGAGGCGCCATGCGGCATTCGCGCTATGACTCGACCCCCGGCTGCGCCGTGGAAGCGACCCTCGAGGTGATCGGCGGCAAGTGGAAAGGCGTGCTGCTCTATCATTTGCTGAACGCGACATTGCGATTCGGCGAGTTGCGCCGTCTCGTTCCCGACGTGACGCAAAGAATGCTGACGCAGCAATTGCGGGAGCTGGAGCGGGACGGCGTCGTCGAGCGCAAGGTCTACGCTCAGGTCCCTCCTCGCGTGGATTACTCGCTGACGAAATTCGGCAAATCGCTCGAACCGATCGTGTTGATGATGCGCGACTGGGGGCAGGCCTATCTCGATGATCGCCTGGCGGCGCCGGAGAACGGCGCAAATGATGAAAACGGCAAGCAGATCAAGTTTTGACGATGACATGAAGCGTTCGCTTCAGTCGCTTTGCCCGGAACGTTCGGCCCTCGCCGGTTGTGGCGCGCGATCGCCTCCTTGACAGTCCTCCCCGACGGCGCCACTGCGGCTGAAACCAAGAAAACCAATCGGGGCGAGGATGAAGGCGTTCATTTTTCCGGGACAGGGCTCACAGGCCGTCGGCATGGGCAAGGCGCTGGCGGAAGGCTTCGCGTCTGCGCGGGCAGTGTTCGACGAGGTCGACGCCGCGCTGTCGCAGCCGCTGTCGAAACTGATGTTCGAGGGGCCGGAGAGCGACCTTGTCCTCACCGCCAACGCCCAGCCGGCGCTGATGGCCGTCTCGCTCGCCGTCGTCCGCGTGCTGGAGGCCGAAGCCGGACTCGATCTCGCCCGCGACGCGGCCTTCGTCGCCGGCCATTCGCTGGGCGAATATTCGGCGCTGGCGGCCGCCGGCGCCTTCTCGATCGCCGATGCGGCGCGGCTGCTGCGACTGCGCGGCGACGCGATGCAAAAGGCCGTGCCTGTTGGGCAAGGCGCCATGGCGGCGCTGCTCGGCGCCGAACTCGAACAAGCCACGGCCATCGCCGCGCAGGCCGCCTCGGAGGCGAGCGGCTGTTGCCAGACCGCCAACGACAATGGCGGCGGACAGGTGGTCATCTCCGGCGCGAAGGCCGCCGTGGAGCGCGCCGTCGAAATTTCGAAGGAACAGGGTATCAAGCGCGCCGTGCTGCTTCAGGTGTCCGCGCCCTTCCATTGCGCGCTCATGCAGCCGGCCGCCGACGCCATGCAGGCGGCGCTGGCGACGGCCACCATCGCCAGGCCCCGTGTTCCCGTCGTCGCCAATGTCACTGCGACGCCGGTCGATGATCCGGAAATTATCCGCCGGCTGCTGGTCGAGCAGGTGACCGGCACGGTGCGCTGGCGCGAATGCGTGTCGTTCATGGCGGGCGCCGGCGTGACCAAATTCGTGGAATGCGGCGCGGGCAAGGTGCTCACCGGCCTGCTCAAGCGCATCGCGCCCGGCATTTCCGGAGTCGCGGTCGGCGCGCCGGGCGATCTGGAAGGGTATCGCGCCTTCGTGTGAGTGGCTGGGGCCTGCTCCCCCTCCCTGTCCCTCTCCCGCAGAGCGGGGGAGAGCAGGAGGGGGCGCTCCGGGTCGAACGGAATTCTCTCAGCCCTTCTTCTTCTCGTCCCGCTCCAGCAGCGCCTGCACCTTGGCGGCGATGCCGATATAGGCGGCGGCATGCGGCCCCTGCGGATCGACCGCGACGATCGGCCGGCCGGCGTCGGAATGTTCGCGAATGGCCATTTCCAGCGGGATTTCACCGAGGAACGGCACGCCCATCGCTTCGGCGTCATGACGCGCGCCGCCATGGGCGAAAATGTCCGAGCGTCCGCCGCAATGCGGGCACAGGAAATAGCTCATGTTCTCGACGAGGCCGAGCACCGGCGCGTCGACCTTCTGGAACATCGCCACGGCGCGGCGGGCGTCGATCAGCGCAAGATCCTGCGGCGTCGAGACGATCACCGCGCCGGCGATCGGCGTCTGCTGCGCCATGGTGAGCTGCACGTCGCCGGTGCCGGGCGGCATGTCGACGACCAGCGCGTCGAGATCGCCCCAGGCGACTTCGCCGAGCAACTGGGTGAGCGCCTGCGCCACCATTGGCCCGCGCCACACCATCGGGACATTCTGGTCGACCAGAAAGCCCATCGACATGATCTTCACGCCGAAAGCCTCCAAAGGGACCAGCTTGTTGTTCTCGACCTTCGGTTTGTCGTCGAGGCCGAACAGCCGCGGAACCGACGGCCCGTATATATCGGCGTCGAGCAGGCCGACGCGCCAGTTCTGCGCGGCCAGCGCAACGGCGAGATTGGCGGCGGTGGTCGATTTGCCGACGCCGCCCTTGCCCGAGGCCACCGGCACGATGAAGCGGATTTTCTCGATCGCCGGGATCTTCTTGCGCTCGGGCGCGCCATGCCCGTGATCGTGGCCGTGACCATGACCGCCCCTGGCGGGCGCAGCGCCGGGCGCGCGTTCGGCGGTGAGCGTCACATAGGCGGCCTCGACGCCCGGCAGAGCCTTCACGGCGCGCTCCGCGGCGGCGCGGATGCCTTCCCAGATATGCGCCTGTCCCGGCTCGCCGGAAATGGAAACGAAGGCCTTACCGCCGCTGACCGTGACGCCACTGACGGCGCCCGAATCCGCCAGCGGCTTGCCGCCGGGGCCGAGCACGGTTGCGAGGGCTTTGAGAATTTCCGCTTCAGTCGCCAAGTTCGATCTCCCGATTGAATTTCGAACGAACATATGGTGCGCTGCGCCATCGGTCTATCGACGGCGCGCCCGCGGCGGGTTTTTTCACGAGAGTTTCGATGCGCTCTTTCGCTACACCCGGTGACCGCGGCCTGTTCGCTGCTGTCGCGCTCGTCGTCGCCGCGCAGATCGCCTTCGCCGGTCGGCCAGACGCGGCTGGCCAGACGCTCGCCTACGCTGCGCCGCTCCTGTGCCTGCTGCACGCCGCCTTCGCTTACGGAGTCCGCAATGCCGCTGCGTTTTTTCTGATTGCCTTCGTCGTTTCGGTGAGCGGCGAAAACATCGGGATCGCCAGCGGCCTTCTGTTCGGCCGCTATCACTTTGCGCTCGGCCCGGCGCATCCGCAGATCGGCGCGGTTCCCGTCCTTGCCGGACTGATGTGGTGGAGCATGGGCTGGCTCGCCTGGCAGATCGCCGCCGTGCTGCTCGACGACGCCGATCTTCGACTCGGCGAACGCGGGCCGCGCATCGCCCTGCCGATCGTCGCCACTTTCGTGCTGGAGCAATGGGATTATGCGATCGACCGCACGAACGCCACGCAGTTCCACATCTGGGTCTGGCGAGACGGCGGTGGGGATTTCGGCGTGCCCCTGCAAAATTACGTTGGCTGGCTGCTGGTCGGCTGGGCGCTGTTTCAGCTCGCGGCCCTGTATCTCGCTCGCCGCCCGCCACAATTCCTCGCCCCGGCGGCGCAGCCGCGTCTGCGGATCATCGCGCTGGCGTTCTGGACCGGCGCTGGCCTCGCCTGTCTCGTTCCATGGGCTGTGGGCGGCGCCGGCGAAATCGCCGACGCGTCGGGGCGGATGTGGCGGCTCGGCGATTTGAGCGACGCCAGTGTCGCGGCGGCCGTCTCCGGCATGCTGGCAACGGCGGCGATCGCCGCCGCCAAACTGGCTCTGCGACGGCCCTGAAATGAAAAAAGGCTCCGACGCTTGCGACGCCGAAACCCTTGCAGATCAGCTCGAGATGCGTCCGCTCAGGCGGCCATGTCCTCGAGGAAGGCGGGCAGACGCCGGCGCTCGGCGGCGTCGGGCGCGGCGACCGGATCGGCGATCGCCTCCAGCGCCGCTGCGACCGCGGAAATGCCGATCTCGCGATAGAGACGGGCGAGAAGGTCCATCGGCTGGCCGTTGGCGTCGGCCTCGACGGACTCATGGAACTCGGTGACAAAATGCTGGGACATGGGTTTACGCTCTACGGGTCGCGAGGGAGTTTCGGCGGTCTTTTGGGCTTGTTTGTGTCGAATGTGTCGGTATCGGGTTAAGATGGTCTTAAGCTCGTTGGACATTCGAAAGCCGCCATGCGCCGCACTCCGCCGCCCGAACCCTGGTCGAAAGCCGCCCTCTGGAGCCGCCGCCTCGCGCTGCTGGCGGCCGCGGTGGCGCTCGGCGCAGCGGCGGCCTCGCGCGCCCACCGCCTCGCCCCCGAACCGGCGCTGACGCTGCTCGGCGCAGGCCTCGCGCTGTCGCTGGCGGCCCTGCTGCTGTTCGTCGCCGCCTGCGTGGTCATCTGGCAGGAGGGGCGGCGCGGCGTCGGGGCCGCGGCGACGGCGCTGGCAGTGATCGCTCTCACCTTCGCCTGGCCGGCGTGGCTCGCGGCGAAGGCCGTCCGCCTGCCTGTGCTCGCCGACATTTCCACCGACATCGCCGACCCGCCGCACTTTTCGATGTCCGCCGCCGCCGACAGGGCGCGAAACGGCTGGCGCCCTCCTTCCATCCCGGAAAAGGCCCGGGAGGCGCAGCGCGCCGCCTATCCGGAGGTGGGGCCGGTGGTCGTCGATGTGGACGCCGACGAAGCTTTCGCGCTGGTGCTGAAAACCGCCGCAGCGCAGGGCTGGCGGGCGATCGACCAGCATCCGCCGGGCGGGCGGCGCGGCGAAGGGCGCATCGATTTCGTCGCGCCCACGCCGGTCATGGGGTTTCTCGACGACATCACCGTGCGCCTGCGTCCGCTCCCCGGACAAAGTCGCATCGACATTCGCGCCGCCACCCGCTACGGCCGCCACGATTTCGGCGCCGGCGCCGCACGGATCCAGCAGTTTTCGGAAGGGTTGCAGGCGCAGCTCGACGAGCGGTGACGCCTACTCCCTCTCCCGCAGAGCGGGGGAGGGTCGAGGAGGGGGCGCAGCCCCGCTCGGGCGTGAACCGTCTTAAATCGCCGCTTCGGTCAGGAACTGGGCGATCTCGTCTTTGAGCGTCAGACGGCGCTTCTTGTTGGCTTCCAGAACCGCGTCGTCGACGGGCTCGACATTGGTCTCCATGCGATGGATGGCGCGGTTGAGGTCGTGATAGGCGTCGGCGAGTTTGGCGAAATGGGCGTTACTGCCCTTCAGCGCGTGGATCGTTTCGGCCTGTTCGGGAAATTCCTCGTGCAGTTCGTGCGCGACGTGGCTCATGTCCGGCTCCCTCTGTCTCGTTTTATGTTTTTTTGATCTTAGCCAAGGATCGTGGCGGATCAACGAAAGCCGCGCCTTGTCGCCTGCGGCCTTGCGTCGCGTGCGCTCAGCGATAGAGCCAGGCGTTGCGCGCCATCATGCCGTCGCCACCCAGCGTGCGAATTGCAAAATCGCGTGCAAAGGCAACCGGACCGCGCATATGGAAATAGACGCCCTGCCGCGCCGACGCCGACTGCACCTTGCCGGCCCGCGCCATGCGGGCGCGTTCATAGGCGGCGAAAGCGCCGGCAGGCGTCGCGCCGAGCTGGCCGATGGCCGCGCCGAGCGCCTGCGCATCCTCGATCGCCTGCGCTGCGCCCTGCGCCAGAAACGGCACCATCGGGTGGGCGGCGTCGCCAAGCAGCGTCACCGCGCCGCGGCTCCAGCGCGCCAGTTTGGGGCGCATGAACAGCGGCCAGTGGCGGAAGGAGCCAGCGGCTTCGATCAGCCCGCGCAGATCGGCATGCAGCCGGGCGCCGCCGAGCGCCTGCGCCAGTTCTGCGCCGCCCAGTCCGAGGCTGGCGTTGGCGGCGCCGCCGCTCGCCGCATCCTCGACGATGACCACCACATTGACGATCTCGCCGTCCCGCAACGGGTAGTGGACGACATGCGCGCCGGGCATGAGCCACAGATTGCTCTCGCGCTCTCGCAGGCTTGCCGGAACGTCGGCGGCCGGAATCAGCGCCCGCCAGGCCGTGCAGCCGGCATAGGCCGGCGCGTCGGCGGGCGAGGGGATCATGTGGGCGCGCACGGCCGAGCGCACGCCATCCGCGCCGACGAGACCCGCCGCCTCCAGCGTCTCGGGACCGTGATCGCCGCGCAGTTCGAGACGGACGAGGTCGCCCGCCTCCCCGAAGGCGCCGACGCGCGTTCCGGTGCGGATTTCGATGTCGCCGGCGGATTGCGCCGCGGTCAGCAGGAGATTTTGCAGATCGGCGCGGTGGAACACCCGGAACGGCGCGCCAAAGCGCGCCCGCGATTGCTCCAGAGGCAGCCGCGCCAGCACGCCGGCGTCGGCGGCGCGGCGGATGACGATGGCGCGCGGCTCCAGCGACGCCGCCCGCATCGCCGGCTCCAGTCCGAGTTCGGCGAGGATGCGCCCGGCGTTGGGCGCGATTTGCAGGCCGGCGCCAACTTCCTCGATCAGATGGGCGCGCTCGATCACCGTCACCCGGCGCCCGGCGCGAACGAGGCACAGGGCCGCAGTCAGTCCGCCGATGCCGGCGCCGGCGACGACGAGGGGCGCGCTCACGGCGGCGAGGTCCGGCTTACGCGGCCGGCTGGTAGACGCACTCCGCCGGCTCGGCGCCGCCATGCAGCGACGCGTCAAAGACGAAATGGGTGGAGCAGTAGGGGCACACCGCTTCGGTTCCCGAGCCCATGTCGATGTAGACATGCGGATGGTCCATGGGCGGCAGGGCGCCGACGCACATGAATTCCTTGGCGCCGACCCGAATTTGCGGGACGCCGGGCTGATTGTGGTAGTGCGGCGTGGAATGATCGGACATGGCTTTTCGTCTCTCGTTGCGCAGCGCAGCGCCGGATCCTCGCGCAGGTATATTGCAGCCCGAGAGGCTTGAACAGGGGGAGACGCGAGCGGAACGCTGCGGCCCGGCGGCGCAGGGCCGCCGGGCGAAAGGAGCGCCGCGCGCCCGTCTCATTTCAGGATGATGAAGCCCTGTTTGGCGAAGGCCGCCGTTCCGGCCGGGCTCTTCAGAAACTTCAGGAATTTCGCCGGCGCCTCGGGCCCCGCCGCCTTGGTCAGGGCGATGGGATAGACGATCGCCGGATGCGAATCCTTCGGGAAGGTCGCGACCACTTTCACCTTGGGCTCGGAGGCGGCGTCGGTGGCGTAGACGATGGCCAGCGGCGCCTCGTCCCGCGCCGCGAAATTCAGGGCGTTGCGGACATTGTCGGCAAAGGCGAAGCGGTTTTGCAGATCGCCCCACAGGCCGAGCTTCTCCAGCGCCGCCCTGGCGTATTTGCCGACCGGCACCGACGCCGGGTCGCCGGTGGCGATGCGGCCGCTCTCACCCAGCGCCGTCTCGAAAGCGCCCTTCTCGAAGCCGAGTTTCGTCGTAGCCGAACCCTTGGGCGCGACGACGACGAGCGTATTGCCGAGAAAGTTCGAGCGCGACGAATCGACGATCAACTTGCGTTCGGCGAGATAATCCATGGAGGCGAGGTCCGCCGAGACGAAGATATCCGCCGGCGCGCCGGCTTCTATTTGCTTGGCGAGCGGCGTCGAGGCGGCATAGCTGATCTTGACCTCCGTTCCGGTTTTCGCTTTCCAGGCGGCGGCGGCTTCGTCCAGCGCGTTCTTGAGGCTGGCGGCAGCAAAGACGGTGACGGTGTCGACAGTTGCCACGCCCCTGGCGGCGACGACGGGCGCCTCTGCACGTGCGGGAAGAACGCCGAGCGCGAGGCTGGCGGCGATCAGAACTGAAAGCGATTTCATACGGAACTCCTGCCCGGCGCGAATTGCGCCGCTCAGGATCGGAATATATGCGCCAGATATACAGCGGAAAAGCCGAAATTGGCGGCGCCTTGCCCCGCTGCGGCCTTCGCCTACACCCGCATCGGCATCAGAACATACAGCGCATTGGCGCCGTCGCGGTCCTGGATCAGTGTCGGCGAGCCGGGATCGGCGAGTTTGAACAGCGCCGTGTCGCTGTCGAGCTGATTGGCGATGTCGAGCAGGTAACGGGCGTTGAAACCGATGTCGACCGGCGTCGAATCATAGTCGGCCTCGATCTCCTCCACAGCGGAGCCCTGATCGGGATTGGTCACCGACAGCACCAGCTTGCCTTCGGAGATCGCCATTTTCACGGCGCGGCCGCGCTCGGACGAAATGGTCGAGACGCGATCCACGGCCTTGATGAAGGCGTCGCGCTCGACGGTGAGGCGCTTGTCGTTGCCGGCCGGGATCACCCGCCCGTAATCGGGGAAGGTGCCGTCGATCAGCTTGGTGGTGAGCAGCGCTTCGCCGAAGGAGAAGCGCATCTTGTTCTGCGAAAGCTCGATGGCGACGGGGGCCTCGACATCCTCGATCAGCTTGAGCACTTCGGCGACCGCCTTGCGCGGCAGGATGATCCCCGGCATTCCGAACGACCCCTCGGGCGCCGCCAGCTCCAGCCGGGCGAGCCGGTGACCGTCGGTGGCGACGGCGCGCAGCAGCTTGCGGTCGTCGACCTCCAGCGTGTGCAGGAAGATGCCGTTGAGATAATAACGCGTCTCTTCGCTGGAGATGGCGAACTGGGTCTTTTCGATCAGCCGCTTCAAATCCTGCGGGGACAGCGAGAACTTGTGGCTGAACTCGCCCGCCGTCACATCCGGGAAATCGCTCTCGGGGAGGCATTGCAGATTGAAGCGCGAGCGGCCCGAGCGCAGCGTGAGCTGGCCGGCGTCGCCGGTGATCTCCAGCGTGAGCTGCGCGCCTTCCGGCAATTTGCGGACAATGTCGTAGAGCGTGTGCGCCGGCAGCGTGGTGGCGCCCGGCTGGCCGATTTCGGCGACGACGCGCTCGGTGACTTCGAGATCGAGATCGGTGGCCTTCAGCAGCAGGCCGTCGCCGCGCGCGTCGATGAGGACATTGGCGAGGATCGGGATGGTGGTGCGGCGTTCGACGACGCGGTGAACATGGCCGAGCGCCCGAAGCAGCGCCGCTCTCTCGATCGTGACCTTCATGAACGCAAAATCCGCATTTTCGACACGGCGCCCAGCGCCCCGGGGGCGGGACTTTGACGCGCGCCGCGGCAAATCGCAAGTGGTCCTGCGCGTTTTCCACGCGGCGTTTCGACTTCATGCCGGCGCCATATTCGTCGTGGATCGGAAAGACTGTATAGTCCCCGCCGCCCGCCCATTCGTGCCCGCGGGCGTTTCAACCAGAGCCAACGGACGCCACATGAGCAAACGCATTCGCAAAGCGGTTTTCCCGGTCGCCGGTCTCGGCACCCGTTTCCTCCCCGCCACCAAGGCGGTGCCGAAGGAAATGCTGACCGTCGTCGACCGGCCGGTTGTGCAGCATGTGGTGGACGAGGCGCGCGAAGCCGGGATCGAGCATTTCGTGTTCGTCACCGGCCGCGGCAAGGCGGTGATCGAAGACCATTTCGACATGTCCTACGAGCTCGAGGACACGCTGAAGCGCCGCAACAAGACGAAGGAATATGATGCGCTGATGGCCGATCTGCCGGCCGCCGGCGCCTGCAGCTTCACCCGCCAGCAGGCGCCGCTGGGCCTCGGTCATGCGGTGTGGTGCGCACGGGACATCATCGGCGACGAGCCCTTCGCCGTGCTGCTTCCGGATATGGTGACCATGGCGGCGCCCGGCAAAGGCCGCTGCCTCGCCCAATGCGTCGAGACCTATGAAAAACATGGCGGCAACATTATCGCCGTCGAGGAAGTGCCGCCGGCCGAAACCCACCAGTACGGCATCGTCGCCGTGGGCGAGGATTACGGCCGGAGCTTCCAGATCACCGGCATGGTGGAAAAGCCGCCGCAGGGCACGGCCCCGTCCAATCTGATCATTTCTGGCCGTTACATCCTCGGCCCGGAAATCTTCGACATTCTGGAGAAGGGCGAGAAGGGCGCGGGCGGCGAGATCCAGCTCACCGACGCCATGATCAAGCTCGCCGGCAAGCAGGCGTTCCACGGCGTGCGCTTCGACGGCCGCACCTACGACACCGGCTCGAAGCTCGGCTTCCTCGCCGCCAACATCGCCTTCGGCCTCGCCCGCGACGACATCGCGCCGGGCCTGCGCGCGGAAATCGCCAAGCTGCTGGGGTAACAGAGCCGCGAGGCTCTCGCCTCGCGCGCGCTCCGTTTCTGGACATGCGCCGGGCGTGCTATGAGCCCGGCGCATGTCCATCGCCCTCCCCCTCGCCCTCACCATGGGCGATCCCTCCGGCATCGGGCCGGAACTCACGCTGAAAGCCTATGCCGCCAGCAAGGCGCGCGACCTCGCGCCGTTTTTCCTGCTGGCCGATCCGGCGCATCTCGCGCGCGTCGCCGCAGAGCTTCGCCTCGATGTTCCGATCGAAGCGACGACGCCGCAGGAGGCGGCGCAGGTCTTCGCCCGCGCGCTGCCGGTCGTCCCGCCGGGCGTCGCGGTCGTCGGCGTCCCCGGGAGGCCCGACCCCGGCGACGCGCCCGCCACCATCCTTTCCATCGAACGCGCCGTCGCCTGTGTCGCCGCGGGCGAGGCGCGCGCCGTCGTCACCAATCCCATCGCCAAGGCGGTGCTCTACGACGCAGGCTTCGCCCATCCCGGCCACACGGAGTTTCTCGGCGAACTCGCCGCCCGCCTGTTCTCCGACGCGCCGGCGCGCCGGGCGGTGATGATGCTGTGGGCAAACGAACTCGCCGTCGTGCCGATCACCATCCACATTGCGCTGGCCGAAGCGCCGAGGCGCCTCACGCGTGAACTGATCGTCGAGACCGGCGCTATCGTCGCCGCCGATCTCGCCGCGCGCTTCGGGATCGGGAGCCCCCGCCTCGCCTTCGCCGGGCTCAATCCCCATGCCGGCGAGAACGGCGCCATGGGCCGCGAGGAGATCGAGGTGATCGCCCCCGCCATCGCCGAACTGCGGGCGGCGGGGATAAACGCTTCGGGTCCGTATCCCGCCGACACACTGTTCCACGCCAAAGCGCGCGCCGCCTACGACGTCGCACTGTGCCCGACACATGATCAGGCGCTCATTCCCATCAAGACGCTGGCCTTCGATCGCGGCGTCAATGTCACGCTGGGCCTGCCCTTCGTGCGCACATCGCCCGACCACGGCACCGCCTTCGACATCGCCGGCAAGGGCGTCGCCGATGCAACGAGCCTCGTCGAAGCCCTGCAGCTTGCGGACAGGATGACGCGGTGACGGACGCTCTCCCCCCGCTGCGCGACGTGGTCGCCCGCTATGGGCTCGACGCGAAAAAGACGCTCGGCCAGAATTTCCTGTTCGACCTCAATCTCACGGGAAAGATCGCCCGCGCCGCCGGGCCGCTGGAGGGCGTGACGGTCGTCGAGATCGGCCCCGGCCCCGGCGGGCTCACGCGCGCGCTGCTGGCCGCCGGCGCCGCGAAGGTCATCGCCATCGAGCGTGACGCCCGCTGCCTGCCGGCGCTGGCCGACATCGCCGCGCACTATCCGGGCCGGCTGGAGGTGATCGAGGGCGACGCGCTGGAGATGGATGTCGCGGCGCTGGCGCGGGACCGGACTGCGAGCCTCCAGGCTCGCGAACAATGCGCGCCTGAAGGCTCGCAGTCCACGCCGCCCCGCGCCCGCATCTGCGCCAATCTCCCCTACAATATCGCGACGCCCCTGCTCGCCCGCTGGCTGGAGGCGGAGCCCTGGCCTTCCGTCTTCGATCGCTATGTGTTGATGTTCCAGCGCGAGGTGGCCGAACGCATCGTCGCCACCCCCGCGCAGCGCGCCGATTACGGCCGACTCGGCGTGCTTTGTGGCTGGCGCACGAAGGCGCGCATATTGTTCGACATCCCGCCCGCCGCCTTCTCCCCGCCGCCGAAGGTCGTCTCCTCCGTGGTGGAGCTGGTCCCCAAGCCGGCGCCACTGCCCTGCGACCGGAAGCAGCTGGCGCGCGTCACCGCCGCCGCCTTCGGACAAAGGCGCAAGATGCTGCGGCAAAGCCTCAAGGGCCTCGGCGCAGAGCCGGCGGCGCTGCTGGCGGCGGCGGGGATCGAGGAAACCCGGCGCGCCGAGGAAGTGGATGTTGCGGGTTTCGTGGCGCTGGCGCGGGCGCTGGAGGGGCACTGACCTCGGGCGCCTGATCCTCGGGCGTCGTCGGGAAATTTCCCTTTCTGCGGTTCGTCGCATTTTCTGCAACGGGCCCTGATCGGAAACAGGGTTGCGCAACCCTGTTTCCGATCGCATCGGTGGCTGGCGCTCCCCGAGTGCGCGACGGTCCGCTCATTAACTCCATCGAAACAGAATGTCTTTCAAATATCAATTCGATAGGCCTGCAAATATCAATTCGACAGGTCTGAACGAGAAAAAGAATGCCTCCATCGATCGCCGCCCTTGGTCACCATGCCGCGAAAGCGAAAACGGGCAGCGTCGGCATTATTTTCGCGCTGTGCCTGATCCCGATCGTCGGGCTTGTCGGTATCGGCATCGACCTCGCCTTCAGGCAAAACGCCAAGACGACGCTCGACGCGGCTTCGAACGCCGCGGCGCTCGCAGCCGTGACGATGGCGCAGTCGAGACTTGCTGCAGGAAGCTCGCAGGACGAGGCCTACGCCGCCGGCCTCGCCTCCGCGAAAAACATCTTTGCGGCCAATACGACCAAGATTGCGAAGCGCATCGGGTCGCCGACGACCCAGATCGACATCTCATTCGATACGAAGAAGATGACGATCGCCAGCAGCGTCGGCTACGGGGCGCAGCTGTCGACGACATTCGGTCAAATATTCGGTGTGAAAACGATGGCGCTCGCGCGGTCGGCGGGCCGGGGAGATCTGGCGACGGCTTCCATCGCCATGGCGAAATTCATGGAAGTTTCCTTCGCCATCGACAATTCGCAGTCGATGGGCATCGGCGCCACGACGGACGACATCAATCGCCTCACGGCGCTCACCGGATGCGCCTTCGGCTGTCATTTCAACGAAGGCGGACCGGCGTCGAACGAAACCATCGCGCACAACAATGGCATTCGCCTGCGAATCGATGCGATCAAGGATGCCGTCAAGCGGATCATCACCAGCGTCAAGACCGACCAGGCGTCCTACTCGCCAAAACGCGAGTCGTTTGGTCTCTATACTCTGGATGGCCAAAAAATTTCTGATCCGTCACTGGTTCCCGTCCGCGCCCTGACGCCGAAGCCGTCGAGCAATTACGACCAACTGCTCGGTATGGCCGACAATATCGACCTCGCGGGTTACTTCGATGGGCCCCACGGAGACACGAATGTCGGCGCCGGATTGCGTCAGCTCGTCAATACGGTCGGAAAATCGGACGACGGGTCGAGTGCGAAAAAGCCCAGGAAATTTTTGTTTGTCATGACCGACGGCGTCGAAGACATGCCGCAACCTGACCTCGCCTGCCGCAGCAGCGTGACCTACGATCCGACGCATTGCTCGGCGCCGTTCGACCGGAAGAACTGCGACGCTTACAAGGCGAATGGCGTGACAGTCGCCGTCATCTACACGACCTATCTGAAAGTGCCCTTCTACGACATGTTCGTTCAACCCTTTGCGGACGAGATCGTGCCCAACCTGAAAGCCTGCGCATCTGGACCGGACTGGTTTGCCGAGGCTTCGGACGCCGCCAGCATCGACAAGGCAATCGGGCAATTCTATCAGCTCGCCCGGACCTCGGCGGTCCTGACACAATGATCGGACGCAAATGATGTCCACGCCTCCCTCACAGCCCTGCGAGGCGGTCTTGAAAGGACCACACGCCAACGGTCGGCGCGCGACCGGGTTTTTCCGACGATTCTCCGGCAACCGGCGCGGAGCCGTGGCGATCGAGTTCGGCCTCGTCGCCCTTCCGTTTTTCGCGATACTCGTCGCGACCTTCGAAATCGGCTACATGCACTTCAAGAATGAACTGCTCGCCGCCAGCATCGACGAGGCGGTGCGTGCGCTTGCCACCGGGAAATTGCAAAGCGACGCCGCCATCAAGGATTCTTCGACATTCATCAAAAAATATGTATGTCCGCAGGACACCGCGAATGCCGTTTACAAGAACTTCGATTGCTCGAAATTTCTTGTCGACCTTCGGCCTGCAAGTTCGTTCGCTTCAGCAAATCTGTCAAATGATATTGCAAACAGCAGCTTGAAGTTTTGTCCCGGAAATGCCGGGCAAATCATGCAGCTACGGATCGCCTATCCGTTGCCGGCAATTTTTCCGCTGAATCTCTTCGATCCTTCGGTGCACAATGTTACCGTCCAGGGGAAACAGGGCAACTATCATATCCTTCTTGCGGTGGCGTTGTTTCAACAAGAAAACTTTAGCTCCGCCTATAGTCCTCCGCCCGGGTGCTGAAACATGTCGAAACCAGGCTTTCCTTTCGCCCGACTCCGGGTTCTGGCAAATGATCGACGGGCGAGCGCAGCTGTCGAGTTCGCGATCATATTGCCTGTATCCATTGCTTTGTTCGCTGGCTCTGTCGATGTCTATAATGCGGTGATTGCCAGCCGGAAGCTGACAAACATCACGAGAACAATCGCGGATTTGACGTCGAAACAGGCGACATCGGCACAGCCGACCTCGACGCCGACGCCCCTCAACGCCGTCTCTTCGGACACGCTCGCCGCGATTTTGACGAGCGGGCAGACCCTGCTTTATCCCGCCTCGACCTCCGGACTGAAGATGACGTTGAGCGCCATCGACGTGACGAACAAGGCCGACGGCAATTGCTGCAGCGTTTTGGTTCGGTGGTCCTATACATTGGGTGGAGAGTTGCGTCCCTGCGGCACGCAACTGACGCCGGCGACGGGATCGTCCCTGACGGTCACCCAGCTTCCGGCGGCCTTGTTTCCCAAGGACTCCACCTTGTCACAGCCAATCAGTTACCTGATCGCCGACACCTCCTACAGATACGTGCCGATGATCCGGGAAGTCGCCGGATTCTCGACAGCGGTCGCAATGTCGCGCAATGAATTCTCTTTTCCACGTTCGAGCGGACAGGTTGTCACCTCGGCGCTGCCGGCGTCCGGGACCAGCCACGGGACCTTGTGCTATTGATCGCCGAGGGTGACGTTCCCGGCTCCCGCTTGATCGGCAGTGACCGCGCGGCCTAAAACGCCGCATGAGCGGCGCAGGGCAGTCCAGAATCGTCGAAGTCCTGCCCCCCGTGGCGGTCGACTCTCCCTATTCCTATGTCGCGCCGCCGGGCCTCGATCTCGCGCCCGGCGACAGCGTCGCCATTCCGCTCGGGCCACGTGAGGCTTACGGCGTCGTCTGGTCCGTCGAGCCGCCCGCGCCTCACGGCGGCAATCTCAAGAGCGTCATCGCCCGCCTCGATCGCCCGCCGCTGTCCGAAAAACTCCGCGCCTTTCTCGACTGGCTCGCCCGCTGGACGCTGGCGCCGCGCGGCATGGCGCTGCGCCTCGCGACGCGCGCCGCCGAGGAAGCAGGCCCAGATGCGCCGCGCCTGCTCTATCGCGCCACCGGCGCCGTCCCGCAGCGCCTCACGCCCACCCGCGCCCGCGTGCTGGCGGCGGCGGAAGGCGGGCTGGCCTTTGCCAAAAAGGCGCTGGGCGAAGCCGCCGCCTGTTCGGCCGGCGTCATCGACGGGCTGGTCGACGAGGGCGCGCTGGAGGCCGTCGCCGCGCCGCCGGACTCCGTCGCGGCAAAACTCGACGCCTTGTTCGGTCCGCCGCTGCTCGAGCCGGCGCAGCAGGCCGCCGCCGATGTGCTCGCCCGCGCCGTGGACGCCGGCGGCTACAAACCCTTCCTGCTCGAGGGCGTCACCGGCTCCGGCAAGACCGAGGTCTATTTCGAGGCGGTGGCGGCGGCGCTGCGGGCCGGCGGGCAGGCGCTGGTGTTGATGCCGGAAATCGCCCTCACCGCGCAGTTTCTGGAGCGCTTCGCCGCGCGCTTCGGAGGCAAGCCGGCCGAGTGGCATTCAGGCGTGTCGCCGCGCAAGCGCGCCCGCATCTGGCGCGCCGCCGCGACCGGCGATCTGCGCGTCGTCGCGGGCGCACGCTCGGCGCTGTTTCTGCCTTTTCAAGACCTTCGGCTCATTGTCGTGGATGAGGAACACGAGGGCGCCTACAAGCAGGAGGACGGCGTCTCCTATCACGCCCGCGACATGGCGGTGGTGCGCGCCCATATAGAGGGCGCGACCATTGTGCTCGCCTCGGCGACGCCGTCGATCGAAACCCGCGTCAACGCCGCCTCCGGCCGTTACGGCCATCTGCGCCTCGCCGCCCGCGCCGGCGCGCGGACCATGCCCGAACTGGGCGCCATCGACATGCGCCTCGAAGGCCCGGAGCGCGGCAAATGGGTCGCCCCGCGCCTCGCCTTCGCCATCGGCGAAACGATTGCGCGCGGAGAGCAGGCGCTGCTGTTCCTCAACCGACGCGGCTATGCGCCGCTCACCCTGTGCCGGCAGTGCGGTCATCGCTTCCGCTGCACGCAGTGCGACGCCTGGCTGGTGGAGCATCGCTTCCGCCGCGCTCTGGTCTGCCATCATTGCGGGCATGCCGAGCGGCGCCCGGATGTCTGTCCGGAATGCGAGGCGGAGGACTCCCTCACCGCCTGCGGCCCGGGCGTGGAGCGCCTCGCCGAGGAGGCGGCGATTCTGTTCCCGCAGGCCCGCATCCTCGTCTTGTCCTCCGATTTCCCCGGCGGAACCGAGCGGCTTCGGCGGGAACTCGACGAGATCGCCAAGGGCGCCTTCGATATCGTCATCGGCACCCAGCTCGTCGCCAAGGGCCATAATTTCCCGCATCTGACGCTGGTGGGCGTCGTCGACGCCGATCTCGGGCTCGGAAGCGGCGACCCGCGCGCGGCGGAGCGGACCTTCCAGCTTCTGGCGCAGGTGACCGGCCGCGCCGGCCGCGGCGACAGGCCGGGGCGGGCGCTGCTGCAGACCTTTCAAAAGGACCATCCGGTCATCCGCGCTTTGCTGTCCGGAGATCCGGAGGATTTCTACGCGGCGGAGACAGCGCTGCGCGAGCGCGCGGGCCTCCCCCCGTTCGGGCGTCTGGCGGCGCTGATCGTCTCGGGCAAGGATCCCGCCGCCGCCGAAACCCACGCCCGCAGCCTCGCTCGCGCCGCCCACGACCTTCCGGCATCGGCCCGCTACAAGGTTGCGGCGCTCGGCGGTCTGCCGGACACGGGCGACATCGTCGTGCTCGGCCCGGCCGAGGCGCCGATCGCCCTGGTGCGCGGGCGCTGGCGCTGGCGCCTTCTGGTCAAGGCCCCGCGCAGCGCCGATCTCCAGCAGTTCCTGCGCGATCTTCTGGCGGCCGGACCGAAGGAGCGCGGTGGCGTGCGGGTTCAGGTGGACGTCGATCCGCAAAATTTTCTGTAAATCGCCCGCTGAAATGGAACAATCTTCGCCGCAGCGGCTTTCGTAGTGGCCCCTGCGGCCAATTTGCGCGCCGGCGTTCAAGCGGCGTTCATCGGCCATATATCAGAATAGTTCGGCGAGGTTGGCCCATGCCGGGTCGCCTCGGGCCGGGGCCGCGCTCCGTCGAGAAGCGCGCCAATGGATGAGGAGTACAGCGATGAAACTGTCCCATAGTCTTTTTGCCGCCGGCGCGTTGGCGCTTGGTTTGGCCTGTGCGCCCGCCTCCGCCATGCCTGCCGCGCCTGGCAATGTCGTCTCGCCGGGGAGCGACGCCGAACAGATTCGCATGGTCTGCAACGCCTGGGGCCAGTGCTGGTGGCGGCCGGGGTATGGTTATCGGCGTGGCTGGGGTGGGCCGGGCTACGGCGTCTACGGCGGCGGCTGGGGGCATCGCCGCGGTTGGGGCGGCGGCGGCTGGGGTCACCGTCGCCACTGGTGACGCCGCCTTCGCAAACGAAAAAGGCGGGACGCTGCGGCGTCCCGCCTTTTTTACGTCCCGCGCCGACGGCGTTACTGCGCCGCCAGCTTTATCTCGGGATAGGTGCAGCGCGCATCACCGGCTTCCGCGACATGCAGATGCTGCGGCGGCTCGGCGAAGGGAATGCCCAGCGTCTGCCAGACATCGACCATGGCCTCGACCAGCGTCGCCATGTGCTCATGCGTATGACAGGGCGTCGGGGTGATGCGCAGCCGCTCGGAGCCCTTGGCCACGGTCGGATAGTTGATCGGCTGTATGTAGATGTGGTGGCGCTCCAGCAGCATGTCGCTGGCGGCCTTGGTCAGTTCGGCGTCACGCACCATCACCGGCACGATGTGCGAGCCGTTCTCCAGCACCGGCATGCCGGCCGCAGCCAGCGCATGGCGGGTGATGTGGGCGGCGCGCTGATGGGCGGCCCGCAGATCGGGGCGCCGCTTGAGCAGCTGCACCGCGGCGCAGGCGGCGGCGGCGACCGCGGGCGGCAGCGCCGTGGTGAAAATGAAGGAGGCCGCGTAGCTGCGGATGGCGTCGATGACTGCGGCGTCGCCGGCGACATAGCCGCCCATGGCGCCGAAGCCCTTGGCCAGCGTCCCCTCGATGACATCGATTCGGTCCATCACGCCGCGCAATTCGCAGACGCCGCCGCCTCGCGCGCCATACATCCCGACCGCATGGACTTCGTCCACATAGGTCATGGCCCCGTAACGCTCGGCGAGTTCGGCGATTTTTTCGACCGGCGCGATGTTGCCGTTCATCGAATACAGGCTTTCGAACACCACGAGCTTGGGCCGCGCGCCGGCATCGGCCAGCAGTTGCTCGAGATGTTCGAGATCATTGTGGCGGAAGATCTTCTTTTCCGCCCGCGAGCGGCGGACGCCCTCGATCATGGAATTGTGGTTCGAGGCGTCCGACAAAATCAGGCAATTTGGCAGGATGTCGGCGATGGTGGAAATCGCCGCGAGATTGGAGATCCAGCCGGAGGTGAACACCAGCGCTGCTTCCTTGCCGTGCAGATCGGCAAGTTCGCGCTCGAGTTCGACGATGGCGTGGCTCGTGCCGGAAATGTTGCGGGTGCCGCCTGAGCCTGCGCCGGCCTTCGCCGCGGTCTCGACCATGGCCGCGATCACCTCCGGGTGCTGGCCCATGCCGAGATAGTCGTTGGAGCACCAGATGGTCACATCCTGGCGCGACCCGTCGGCCTTGTGCCAGACGGCTTCGGGGAAAGTCTCGACGTTGCGCTCGATGTGCGCGAACACCCGGTAACGGCGTTCGTCCTTGAGACGGGAGACGGCCGCTTCGAAATAGCGCCGATATGACATGCCTGCACCCTTCGACCTTGTCCTGTCCGAAAGCCACACGCGCGCCCCGTCTCGCGGTTTGTCTTTGGACGTTTTCCTACATAGCCTATCCTTTACCAGATTGCGAGGGGCGGATCGCCGCAGCGCCGACGCTCCGGTCAGCTTTTGGGACTGCGTGGTTTGCTGCTTTCTCCCCGCGCCCACGCAAATCGCAGAAAGGCGAGCAGCGCCGCCGCAGCGATGAGATAATAGGGCGTCCGGCCGGAATGGTCGCCGCCGACATAGAAGGGATAGCGCGCGACCCATTGCTCGCCATTGGCCGCTGTCGCGGTCACGACGCCGACGAACGTCCCGGTTTCCGTAAAGGCATGTTCGAAATCGAGCGTGCCGCTGGGGTATTTTCTGGGCGCGAGCGTGGCGACGACCGGACCGTCGACGGCATCGGCGCCGTCGCCCTCGAGGCGCATCACGCGCATGTCGACGTTCATGTCGCGCAGTTCGGGCTGACCAAAATCCAGGACGATGATCGCTCGGCCGGCCTTCGGAATGTCTTCACAGAACTTCTTGCCGCCGTCGTCGGGCATGTAGCCCGAAAAATACATGAAGTCGGGGCCGATCTTGAGCAGGCAGGCTTCCTGCTCGTTTCCGAGCGCGCCATGCGCGCTTGCCGGCGCGGCCGGCAGAATCATTGTCGACGCCGCTATTGCCGCAAAGAGGGCGCGCCGGGCGAAGGCCGGGGCCGCGCGCTGAGGGGCCGGTTTTTCCATGTGATCACCCCCGGGATTTTTGGCGACGGCGCGTCGCCGGGTACAGCAGCCTTCCATCATAATGAAAAACCGGCCGGGATTTCTCCCGGCCGGCTTTTTTGTTTGTCAGCTTGCGCTATGCCGATCAGGGCATGTCGCCGGCGACGAACTTCGGAATCACCGGGCCGCCGATTTCAGCGGCGAAGCGCTTGCCGTCGGGGGTGAAGAAGAACAGCAGACCACCGACCTGCGAGTCCGTGTCGTA